>WLWD01003040.1_pt1 | contig 55122 bp, 25 predicted proteins | sample 6712731 | NCBI WGS metagenome assembly WLWD01 (sample SAMN12718690, study PRJNA576275) | sponge metagenome | isolation source: marine sponge | host: Mycale hentscheli | place: New Zealand: South Island, Marlborough, Capsize Point | collected 2014-11-01 | reverse complement strand
CTGATGAACTAATGCTAGGACATCACATGACACTGATGAACTAATGCTAGGACATACCATGCCACTGATGAACTAATACTAGGACATCACATGCCACTGATGAACTAATGCTAGGACATCACATGCCACTGATAAACTAATGCTAGGACATCACATGCCACTGATAAACTAATGCTAGGACATCACATGTCACTGATGAACTAATGCTAGGACATCACATGCCACTGATGAACTAATGCTAGGACATCACATGCCACTGATAAACTAATGCTAGGACATCACATGTCACTGATGAACTAATGCTAGGACATCACATGCCACTGATGAACTAATGCTAGGACATCACATGTCACTGATGAACTAATGCTAGGACATCACATGCCACTGATAAACTAATGCTAGGACATCACATGTCACTGATGAACTAATACTAGGACATCACATGCCACTGATGAACTAATGCTAGGACATCACATGCCACTGATGAACTAATGCTAGGACATCACATGCCACTGATAAACTAATGCTAGGACATCACATGCCACTGATGAACTAATGCTAGGACATCACATGCCACTGATAAACTAATGCTAGGACATCACATGCCACTGATAAACTAATGCTAGGACATCACATGTCACTGATGAACTAATGCTAGGACATCACATGCCACTGATGAACTAATGCTAGGACATCACATGCCACTGATAAACTAATGCTAGGACATCACATGCCACTGATAAACTAATGCTAGGACATCACATGCCACTGATGAACTAATGCTAGGACATCACATGCCACTGATGAACTAATGCTAGGACATCACATGCCACTGATAAACTAATGCTAGGACATCACATGCCACTGATGAACTAATGCTAGGACATCACATGCCACTGATAAACTAATGCTAGGACATCACATGCCACTGATGAACTAATGCTAGAACATCACATGCCACTGATGAACTAATGCTGGGACATCACATGCCACTGATAAACTAATGCTAGAACATCACATGCCACTGATGAACTAATGCTGGGACATCACATGCCACTGATAAACTAATGCTAGGACATCACATGCCACTGATGAACTAATGCTAGGACATCACATGCCACTGATAAACTAATGCTAGGACATCACATGCCACTGATGAACTAATGCTAGGACATCACATGCCACTGATGAACTAATGCTAGGACATCACATGCCACTGTTAAACTAATGCTAGGACATCACATGCCACTGATGAACTAATGCTAGACACATCACATGCACAATATGAACTAATGCTAGGACAATCACATGCCACTGATAACCTAATGCTTAGCACCTCACATGCCACTGATAAACTAATGCTAGGACATCACGTGCCACTGATAAACTAATGCTAGGACATCACATGCCACTGATGAACTAATGCTAGGACATCACATGCCACTGATGAACTAATGCTAGAACATCACATGCCACTGATGAACTAATGCTAGAACATCACATGCCACTGATAAACTAATGCTAGGACATCACGTGCCACTGATAAACTAATGCTAGGACATCACATGCCACTGATGAACTAATGCTAGGACATCACATGCCACTGATGAACTAATGCTAGGACATCACATGCCACTGATGAACTAATGCTAGGACAACACATGCCACTGATGAACTAATGCTAGGACATCACATGCCACTGATGAACTAATGCTAGGACATCACATGCCACTGATGAACTAATGCTAGACATCACATGCCACTATGAACTATGCTAGGATCACATGCACTGCCACTGAATAATGCTAGGACATCACATGCCACTGATAACTAAGTAGGACATCACATGCCACTGATGAAACTAATGCTAGGACATCACATGCACTGATGAACTAATGCTAGGACATCAAATGCCACTGATGAATACTGATAGGAATCACATGCCACTGATTGAACTAAGGCTAGGAATCACATGCCACTGATGAACTAATGCTAGGACCTCACATGCCCCTGCTGAAATAATGCTAGGACATCACATGTCACTGATGAACTAATGCTAGGAATCACATGCCACTGAATGACATGCTGGGACATGACATGCCACTGATGACTAATGCTAGGACATCACATGCCACTGATGAACTAATGATAGGACATCACATGCCACTGATGTAAACTAATGCTAGGACATCACATGCCACTGATGAACTAATGCTAGGACATCACATGCCACTGATAAATAATGCTAGGACTAATGCACATACATCACATGCCACTGATAAACTAATGACTAGGACATCACATGCCACTGATGAACTAATGCTAGGACATAGCCAACTGACACTGCTAGGAACATCACCTGCCACTGATGAACTAATGCTAGGACATACATGCCACTGACTGAACTAAACGCTGGACATCACATGCCACTGATAAAACTAATGCATGCTGGACATCACATGCCACTGATGAACTAATGCTAGGACATCACATGCCACTGATGAACTAATGCTAGGACATCACATGCCACTGATGAACTAATGCTGGGACATCACATGCCACTGATGAACTAATGCTAGGACATCACATGCCACTGATGAACTAATGCTGGGACATCACATGCCACTAATGAACTAATGCTAGGACATCACATGCCACTGATGAACTAATGCTAGGACATCACATGCCACTGATGAACTAATGCTAGGACACCACATGTCACTGATGAACTAATGCTAGGACATCACATGCCACTGATGAACTAATGCTAGGACATCACATGCCACTGATGAACTAATGCTAGGACATCACATGCCACTGATGAACTAATGCTAGGACATCACATGCCACTGATGAACTAATGCTAGGACATCACATGCCACTGATGAACATACTTAATCTGTAAATAATATCAGAGTGTTGTTTCGCCTTTCTTGAGGCTCATCAGCATGCCGTAATCACACAACAGTAAGTCACATGACATTCACATGACAAACATCGTGATAGACATGAACAACACTGACGACAATAACCACAACTTACTTTCTATGTACAGTTTCATACCCATGACAATCTTTACAAGTGGGTCAAAGTACATACAATGAAATAAATCACATTTCTTCATCACAATTTCTGATACAACTAATATGGCAACATGAAACTAGCACCTAACCAGTTCAACATGACTGCTTTTTTTCTGTGTCGGATAAGTTTATTAGACAGAAAAATAAATGCAATTGCAGGCTTGCCACTGACACACCTCCTGTGATGACATCATTTACACGGCAATTAATTTTTAACACAGTGGTTTATGATTATGTGTGTATGTGTGTGTGTATGTGTGTGTGCATGTGTGAGTGTATGTGTGTGTGTGTGTATGTGTGTGCGTGTATGTGTGAGTGTACGAGAGTGTGTGTGTGTATTATTGTGAAATTCTAAGTACAATCTGTTATGAAACCACAACTAATTTTTAAAAAACCACAACAACAAATAGTTTCTCTTGTAAACGTGAATTTGAGTGAGCACTTGACTAGTGCTTTGCGCTATAGCAACTGAGGAGGTTGAGTTGGGGTGAGAATCATAGTAAATACTGAATGCATGGGTTTGAGCGCATGATGAAGAGAAAAAATATATATATAACTTTAAATATTACGATATTTAGCACAAAAATCTAAACAGTCCATTGAAATAAGCTAGGCTTGAATGATAACTGTGGTACACAACAACAACAACAACAACAATTGCTTCAAAGCATGAAGAAATTTTGAATCCCTCAACCACTCAACCACATAGATAACGGGAAAAGATCCCTTTTAAACAGGAGAGTGTGACGTCATCAAAACCACTAAATAGATTGAAACCACGAATATTAGCAGTCAAAATATGGAAAACTACACAGGTCATGCACGTGCATATCTGATACAGAGTATTATACACTTTCTGTCTGTCACGATGACATTGAATGTGTGAGTATTCAAGAATAATTTATTAGCCGTGCCCAGTTGGTAAATTATCGTCACAAAGACAATCAAGTGTACATTTATACATACATTAAGTTGATTGAGCTGGGACGGTAAATTGCCACCAGTAACTACGATGACAACTGTGGTATGTTCGTCTTGAATACATGAGTTAGAAAAGTAGGCGAGATAAAAAGCAGACTGATATCAACTATACCAAGCGGTAGAGGATAAAACAACACAGATAAACACACCATCATGTTACTGCATTCCCAATTTGCAATAATACATCAAGCGCCACTGCGTGACGGGTTATTTGCTGGTATGTAATACTGCAGCTTGGCATCAAGACCTTCTTTTGTAGAGAACAGGCATATTTAATCAAATTTATTGATACCAAGTTTATTCATAATTAATCTGTTGTCATAGTGAACACAATACACTCCAAAAAACAACAACAAAGAAACCCCCGAGTATACAGTTCTATATATACCAAATACTCTAGTCTAGTACTCTACTACAAACATAACACTATGAACAGATTTGGATATTTGTACAACTTCAGAGCCCCAAATACGCACTGTGTATTCACACAGTCATACACACACACACTCATACACACACACATAAATAGATGATTATCTTGCTGCTGCTCACACGCATCTGGCAGAGCCAGGATGCCTGTGCACTAAACGGGCACTGTGAGCCGTGCAAGCAAAGCTCCTGGACACTAAATGTACATGCACACACTAGTTCACATTTTGAACAGTTTATTTAAGTCACATGTGTTATGCCATAAAATATCTATAGCCAGATGTTGTATTCATACAGTTCCTTGCTACTACCTTATTTACATTACTATTATGAGTCGTGCCAATAGTCTCAGCCAGCTGGAACCACTGTGTGTGTGTGTGTGCGCGCGCACGTGTATGTGTATGTTTGTGGCTATGTTGGTGTATTGATTGTGTCTTACACTCAGAGCCTGTAAGTAGGTCACCAGTTCAAATCCCACTCTGGCAGATTTTCTTTTCCATCTGATTTTTGTTCCTCTGTCTCCTACCAGTCCCACCAGTCCACCCAGTCCCACCAGTCCCACCAGTCCCACCCAGTCCCACCAGTCCCACCAGTCCCACCAGTCCACCCAGTCCCACCAGTCCACCCACAGTCCCACCAGTCCACCCAGGTATGCTTGTTCTCCTGCGAGTTCCTTTGACGCAGCTAGTATTACTAATACTGGTTTAGTGCTTTATGAGGTGGGCGTGGCAGTATCATTACTTCAATTAGATCGGGATACAACTGGTTCTTACTGAGCTTAGCTTCATTGCCTGAACTTCAATCTCTGCAGTTCCATTCAGTTGCTATTCCTATTCTATTACCAGAGGCTATCTGTATCCGCAGCATAGGAAGGGAGCGGGGTGCATAGAACTACCTCTACCAACACTAGTGGCTGCATACAATGATGATGTGACAATACAGTGGTGTAAGAAAGGGGGAGGGCAGGGGAGGGCAATACAGTGGTGTAAGAAAGGGGGAGGGGCAGGGGGAAAGAGGGTGGGAGGGGGGCTCCGGGGGCTGGAGTCCGCCCCCATAATTTTTTGGCACAATCTAAAAAACTACACATCACATCCCTGGAGCCCTCACGTACCAAAACATCCTCCTACCACTGCAATGATGATGATGATGATGATAATAATAATAATAGTAGTAGTAGTAGTAGTAATAATAATAATAATAAAATAATAATAATAATTATAATATAATAATAATAATACATGTAGCTTAATATATAATAAAATAATAATAATAATAATTATTATTATTATTATCAAGTTCTGACCTTCACAAAGCCAGGGTTCCTGGGTTTGATTTCCCAGTGACAACTAAGAGTTTTCACATTTTACCTTTGCTACTCTCTAGACCCCTTTATGTGAGAAAATTTCACTCCAATAATAATAATAAAAAATAAAAAAAATAAATAAAAAAAAAAAAAATAATAATAATAATAATAATAATATTAATATATTAATAATAATAATATTAATAATAATAATAATAATAATAATAATAATAATATTAATATTAATATTAATAATAATAATATTAATAATAATAATAATAATAATAATAATAATATTAATAATAATAATAATAATAATAATATAATTTAAAGGGTCATATATTAAATGAATAAGAAACGTGTGTGGTTTTGTCAACATTGCCAAATACTATACGTTCAGCTTGACAGGAGATAAACATAACACAAGCGGTCACGAACACTTTCACCACCATAAACCACGGAGTTTATAGGGGGGGGGGGGGGGGGGGGGAGAGGGGAGAGAAGTACGTAGATGCCGGCTACTTCCTTGGGCTCAATTGCAAAGGTATTTCCAGTCTTTGACCCTCTTGGCAATCTGAGAGTTGCACCTCCACCACAACCCATTGCCTTTACTTAACTCACAAACCCCAGCTACCTCCCAGTCAGGTACAGTGGATAACCACATGAAACTAACATACATGGCATCCATCAAAAACACACAACTTCATGCATTGCTTGGTGCAGGGCAAGCTTAATGTGGGGGATTCCCCCATAATGCCTGTGACCACACTGCTCAACTCAACACAAACAGATCAATATAGCAGCACATGTCAGAGTATAACATTGTCAATACATACCTGTCCTTCACTGAGATATCCCCACTGAGACATCGCAATTACAATAAATCAGCCCAATGCAGCTGTTGTGCACTACAAACATTGAGATAAAGAGAGGCGATAATTGAAGGCTATTATCGTCAACAAGAACTGGTGGAAAATTTTTTTAAAAATGACTTGATAAAAAAAAATGCACATTATTTGCACATGCCTATCAAATGTATTTCTCACCTCTTGCTACTTCTTCTGCACCATCTGCTGTTGACATATTTGACCATTTAATAGTGACCACACTTGGGGGTGGACAGTCTGTCATGTGAGAAAACACTGCCACCCCATGTGTGTGGTCATTGGTCAATTAAGATATTCATTCCTCCATCTCAGCCTATGGTAACCCTCTCACCTCTACTGACCAACTTTTGTTAGGACTTAATTTTCTGCTTACTTGATTTATCCCTCCTGGTTTTCGAACCTTTCCAAAGGCAGATCTGTTAGAGTCACGGAGGGAGATAGTTGGGTCATGGAGGGAGATGGTTGGGTCACGGAGGGAGATGGTTGGGTCATGGAGGGAGGGCTAGAGGAATTTATAATAGAAACATCAGCTTTGCCTAACAACTGATGTTACTATCATCTCTTCATTATCTACACATCATATTTGATTTTACTAATACTCTTCTTCCCTTCAGTTTTAAGGTCTGTTATTGTTTCACTCAAAAAACTTAACTTGTTGCCGGAAAAAAAATTCAGTTTGAGTTTATGCAATTGTAATAAAATGTGTTAAACAAAAAAGAAAAAAAAGAAAAAAATACTTTCCGAATTAATTACATATAAGATAATGATAAAATAAACAAAACTCAAAAAGAAAAACAGCCAACACGTTCACATTCTAGTACAACTACTTAAACAAGAGTTTTAAATTTAATCAACTAGCTGATCACTTTTAAGTCTTCATTCAAAGTGTGCAAATCCTTTACAACAAGGAAGTAATGCTAGTCCATTGTTAAGTGCACTTCCATCTTCACTTCTTATTCTAATGCCAAACCATTCAGATCTACTTGGGCTTTGATGTAAATAGCATTCCCTTTAGTAAACTGTTCATCGTGGAGTACTGCTTGCCTGGCAAACTTGGGGAATCCACTGGCAACGTTCATGTCACTTTTGGGTTGCTTGAACGACTGGCTCTTCAGGTCAGGTGCGAATGCCTCGGAAATGCTGTCAGTTCTCTTCTCCTGGTTCAGTAAAGTGAATCGGACAGACTGACGGAACGGAAACGACAGCAAGTCATCATGCTCGGACTTCATCAGAACGAAAAAGAGCGAGATATATGTCCCTTTACCAGTTCCGTCGCCGTTCAGGTAGATGCGCATGCACATGCGATAGCCATGTGGGCTACTTCGGAACGGGGGACTGTACAGACTGACGGTCTTGCCTTCGAGAGCGTCACGATATCTTCGTCGAATGTCTGGGATTTTCCAAATGAAAGTTCCGTTTGTTGTGCGAACGTCCTGTATGTCTTGTCTGAGCCTAAGATCGTCCAGGGTAATAGAGCACTTGCTAAAGTTTTGCTGGATGGCCTGCATCTCGCTGTGGAGGTGGAAGATCTGGTTCTCGTGTCTGTCCACCATTTCACGCATGTGTGCGGTAGCAGCTGCAGCACTGGGCATGCCTCGCGGGACGACGCTGCTGGTGAGTGATCGGCATTCGTTAGCATCAGGCGACGGGGGTGATCTAGATACGTGGCTGCTGCCGTAGAAGTTATTAGTGATACCACGCTGAGTTGAGTCATGTGACGTGCTTGAAGGACAATCTCCTTCTTCTGCAGTGTGATGAGGTGACGACGATCTCTTGACCTTAGTCTGGCTTTCTTCTAGCTTATCAACTTTCTCACTTAAACATGCTATTCTTTCCTCTTTCTCTTTCAACTTTTTCTGTAAGCGATTAGTCACGGACTCCAGACTATCTACTCTGGCCACGAGCTTGCTGTTTCTGGTCTCCAATTCCTCTACTTTGTTGGATTCATTAACCATCTTGTCCACCACGTACAGCAGGTGGTTACTGATCACATGCTGATTCATGTCTGCTCTCTTGCCCTGGGATAGACAACACAAAGACGAAGAAGAAAAAGTCACTCAATGCAGTGGCCATTAAACTTTGCCCTGCCTCAAAATTATTTTTATTCTTAATTCCTTCCTTCCTTTTTTTTTTCCCTTTCATTTTCTTTTCACTTTTTTCCATCGGGTTTTTTCCCTTTATTTCTTTTTTTTTCCCTTTTTCCTCTTTTTCTTTTCCTTTTTTTTTTTCCTTTCATTTCTTTTTTTTTTTTTTTTTTTTTTTTTTTTTTTTTCTTTTCTTTTTTTTTTCTATTCTTTTTTTCTTTTTCTTTTTTTCTTTTTTTTTTGTTAGGGCAACTCACTAACCATCTATAAATTTCACCCACCACTAATCCACCCACTGTCACCTTCCATTCCAATCAAACACACACTACAACTATAGATCAAGTACTGTAACTCACCATGAACTTGCATTGACTGGACTTGGCCATTGGACACTCCAATTCACACTCAGTGCACACCTCCAGGTGCTTGGAAAACTATATACACAAGCAAATGTAAATGTAAAACAATAAATCTAAATTTTATTGAAGATGAGTGGAAAGTTAGAAGATATTCAGAAGAATTCAGAGGCTAAATGACAAGGTTTACCTGATTCCGTGTTGGTATTCTCTCATTGCAGTAGTTGCATGATATAGGGTAGAGTTGGCAGGACTGGTAGTGAACCTCCAACTCGTCCTTGGGATAAGGTTCTCTGCAGTATGAACACTGTGTTAGTGCTCTGGGACACACTAGTTCATGCTCCTGCTCCTGCTTCCTGAGGTAGTCCTGTCCACAGTTGTGTTTGCAAGTTACCACTGTGTTGGGGCAGATGTGCTGGGTGTGATGCTGCAAAGGGAGCAGAGGTTAGAGTAAGTTATACTCAAAGAGTTGAGCACTAGACTTGTTGATTCCTAGGTTATGTATAGATCATGCATGGACCTCTGAGATCATGTTATTCACTATACTCTAACCAGGAAGCCAATCAACTATACACATGAATTACTTAAGTTAAATCACAGCATTCCTTAAGGGCTTTCCTTAGGGACTTTCCCAGGGACTACACCAGGGATTATACCAGGTGGATCCCCCCCCCCCCCCAGGTGGATCCCCCCCCCCCCCCCCCCCCCCCCCCCCCCCCCCCCCCCCCCCACTCCCACAAGGGTTCCATGGGGAATTCCATTTATTAATCATCAAAACACTTCCTTTCAAGTCCTAGAGACCTGCCACCACCACCCCCTACACACTAAAGGAAACTCCCAAAATTGTCTGCTAAAATTCCATCCAGGGGAAATGTTCAACTTCTAAAATTAATAGTATAAGCATTTTTTACACATTGAATTTACACCTTGAATTATTTTAAAAGCCCTCACCTTTAACTTAGAGAGAGGTCCTTTCCACCCACAAGGAGAACTGGATTGACATTCAATCTCCAGCTGCTCTATCTCTTTCATACAGCCTTTGTCCTTTTTAATCTAAATATAGAGAGAAGTTGAAGAAAACATGAAAACCAGACCTGCCACTAACAATGTAAACAACAAACACTACCTTTTAACACAAAAATTATCAAGTAGGAATTTCTTCTCAACATGAGTTTGTACTTAGGGACAGCAACAGGAACCGATGTGGCTAATTTTTTCAATCACAGAGGGATAGATGGAATTAACATCCACAACAAACACAGTGAAGTGTCATTAAACTTCAAGGACACATAACACACCGGCAAAGACAAATATCACTTCAAAAAGGGAGATGTGTAATGGTGAGAAGATAGTAGTGCATAACTGAGAGTAGATTATATTTAACACATATCCATATACCTTTGAAGTCGTGAATTCTTCTTCGTCGATTGGGCATACGAGTTTTGAGTGCCTAGAATATTACATACAAAAGTAAATTATTATGTGAACTGTAATAATTACGTGTATGTATGTGTATATATAAAGTATAAACTATATTTCTATAATCTACCCCTTACCCATTTTCCCTCATGTACTTGTGTATGCAGTCGTGGCAGAACCGACACCCACAACTGATTAATTGCATGGGGTTGCTCAAAATACACTGGCAGATTCCACAAGTGAGAGATTTAAGGTCCTCTGGTAGGGCCAGACTCCTTGAGTGACTTCTCCCCTTCTCAACTGTCTTTCCACTTTCAACCAAGACATCTCTGTGACTGGACACAATGGGTGGTCCCATGGTAACAACTTGAATCTGTATAGGTATATCATAATATTGAGTGAGAGGAAATGCTAATAGAGTTCTTGTGGAATTTAGGGTATTCACTAAGGCTAGAAGATAAATATTCATAAAATACCTTCGATACTGTGATACTGTAGATATTGCGCTCTTCAAGGACTCTTCAGACCCAGGAAAAAGTGAGCGGACAGACAATTCTTCAAACCTAGAGCGCACGTTTTATGCTGAAGCGAGATTTGGGGTAAAGCACCGGGTAATACCCCGTTTAGCGTTTATTTTTGGATAATTGGCTGATCTACGTCAACATTAAATTTAGCTTTTTACTGTTTTTAAATTAGCCTTACCGGTTCGGGTCAAACCGCCCAATCGCCGCTGGCTCCTGAGTGTTCTTGAAAGGATTTTACCGCTCTGCACACTCACTGGGTCTTTTTGGTCAACGTTCGCAAGAGTTATAGTGTAGCTATAATTTCAATTTTGCCCTAAAATGTGTTGTTGGTATTAAGTTAGCCATAACTTCTCAAAACTATTTTACTGAATATGTGCATTTATGCTGTTCAGCTTGGGGTTGCAGTAATTTGTTCAGTTTGTAAAAATCGGAAGTAAAGCACCACACCTCATATTTGTAAACACACTAATCCTAGAGAAATCTAAGCAATACATTAAGATGTAGCTAATGTTTCAAATTTGAGTATGTGTAGCAACAGTTTCCCCTTATTATGCTCAAAATGTGGGTTTAATTCATTCCAAGTAATTGGACCTGAATGGTCCAAAAATATTACTAACTACAGATTTGACCAGGATGTTCACTCTACTTGCCTGGAAATAGTTTTAAGTTCAATTTTGAGTGACATTGCTAATTTTGAAGGTTTAAATATTAGCTATGTGATTACTTTTTATCTAGTATTATTGGGGCTTTGCCTACAAGTAGCCTTTTCATTGTGGTACTATTGCCTGGGACATAAAGATCTTCTATCTCCTGGAAGTAAAGCATGGTAGATAGCCTTCACACTACTGGAAGGGAGTTATCAAGCAAAATAGATAATGCCTTGTTCATTAAAAATGTGTCAGATGTACATTTAAAGAGAGCTATTCAGAAGGTTTAGCATAAAAAAAGTTAAGCTGGAAAGTCCATACAATCTGAACAATTTAAATTTTCATTGTGGACACATTCATCATTGTTAGTAAGCACCCAAACAGATGGCATCCAGCATGTATATATAATATTTTCATCCAGTATAATATAATATACTTGTCATCCAGCTTATAACAGGGAGGGAGGAACCTTCAGGGCTTTTGAGTCCAGAAAGGATTTTCAACCTGACCAGGTACAGTAGCTATGATTGGGAAGTTTCCCTCACTATGCAGCTGATGTGAAAGTAATGTAGACTGCAAGGCAAACCGTGAAATATGCAAATGCAGGAAGATGGAATTTTCAAGGAGAATGCAGATGGCAAAAAAATTGTAGGTGATATATATTACCTTATCATCTTCAAATATTCATCACTAATTGCACCCAAATCAATTGTAATAAAAATTCAACCATTCAATTCCAATGCCTACAATTATAAAGGTAGCTAGAGTGGAATAGAAACTATACAGCACAGAACTGATAGGAAAATTATTGCAGGCATGCTGACCATGATATCTGCTCTAATTTGGGGGGGCACACACACACACACACATACCACCTGGCACCAAGTACTTGAGTAGCAGAGGTATCTCTCAAACTATGGTTGGTAATAACTAGCTCCCTAAATATCTGCAAATGGTGGCAATTTACTAGATGATGAGGAAGATGGAACTACAGCAGAAGAACTAGAGGAGGCAGTAGGAACTAAAGTTGTATTTGTATGGGGTGGATATCAGTAGCTCCATTAATTCAGCGAGCGAGCGAAGCGAGCGAAGCTGACTATCAGTCGTGTTCAATTGAGATTTCAGATATATATATATATATATGTAGGTATGTATGCGTACGTCAAAAAATTTCGCCCGCGCTTCTAATTACGTAAGTTAGGTAAAGCGTTTACAGTTCCGGTATTTTTCAATTAACGAGCACGGAGAATCAACTAAGTTTCAACCAAAAAGTTTATAGCTACTCTCTTCTTGGCGAAAGACTGAATGGCAAATTGTCAAGCTGCGCTTCTTTGCCACTGCGTTCGAAGTTTATTAGGTAATTCTGTTATTGTTAACTCTTCATGCCTAATCATTGCTATTATTTAGCGATTTCCTTCACAAATTATCTTTACCTATACTCATATATTTACTCGCTCGCCATGCATTTGCGCTATTCGAGCGCACCACTAGTAAATTCTATTATTTACTCGCTTGCCCTCAAGTTAGTGAAAAACAAGTAGTGAAACTACGGCATAAATAGTTAACCCGCAACGTCCTGACTAATACCGGAAAGTTTTCCTACACCCAAGTTAGATTTATTGAGCCCACGGTCAGAACGAGTTGGTCGAAGTCGAACTTTTAATTTTGATGGCAGGTGGAAATTGATGGCTATTGCAAATTGGTTCCCACTCCGCTCTGTCGTAATGGGGCAGAGCGATTTTTTTTATAAAACTTGCTACGTGGCTTCGCACAATGGCTACCGACTATAAAACAAATTGCCTAAGGGACTACAAATATTCTTGGAACTTAGCTGAGCCTTGTACAGGTTAAGATAACTACATCGAATATTCTTATTTTGCGATAAACTGAATACTTTCTTCTTTCCTGCCCGTCCATTTCAACTACGCGTAGTTACGTCCAGATGCTATTTACTTGAACTAGAAATTTAGACCATCAATTGGTGCATAAATTAAACATACTTCACCAGGAAACGTACTGGGGGGAATGAGTAAATTAGTCACACCAGCAAAAATCCGTAATTAAGGGGGACATAGGGAATACCCCCCTGAGGTGGAGCATTGCGTGAATGTAGACTAAGAGCGCTCTATCTTCTCTAAAAGCCGTGGCAGTTTAGTTCTGTTTGTTTACCCGTTTGTATTTTTGGCGGGGTTTTGAGTCAATTTTCTAGTGGAGGTGCTGCTTAGAGGTCGGGTGTAAGCTTGGGCGTGAGAATTTTGTTTGGGTGGCATTACAAATAGGTGCACAGTCTATTTGTCTAATTTAAAGTTTAAAATAGATATTAATGTAGATGAGGGACAATATTTAATGTGAGATCTGTGCCCAGACCACATGATAATGGTTTTTTTTTAGTGCTCTTTAAATGGGAGTGTAACTTCACTTACTGTGGTACAGGAAAGGTGTGGTTCTGGTACCAATCTGTTCATTGAACCAAAGATCTTGTTTAATATGACTTTTGAATGTTAAAATGATTTATAGCTGGTACTTAATAAGAAGTCAATATTATTGTATTATTGACTAAGACATTGAGCAACAGCTGCAGTTTACATGAGACTATTATTATTATTATTATTTCTCTTAACTGTATCATTTGAGATTGTTAGTATGAGCAAATTTCTGCAGCTAATGAAATATTCTTGCTTGAAATTTTCCAGCTTGCTGAAGCTAAGAAGTCAGAATGAATTATTTCATTATAATATTGTAGTGTACTTGAAGAAGCTAATTGCAAATTACTAGAAAAAGTTGCATTTAAGCAGGTTTGTAGTTCTAACAGGTAAAGTAAAGTAAGTGTAGTTGCTGCAATTTATTTAGCAAGCACTATATAAAGTATATTGCAAGTACCCAGACTGATTTGGTATGGTTGTTAGTACAGGAACAATTCTATTGTTATTATAATAGTAGTAGTATTATATTAAATGTGAGTAATGGTTCTAAGTATTTTCTTTGTCTCTAGCTGTCTACTGTGAAATCTTCAGAGGATGTCTAGAGGGTACGACCTGTGTAGTTGTGGTGTGGTAAAGAAGGATGGCCAAGTGGTGGACTCTGACCTCTTGCGAACCCTCTCATGCGTCATGTGCAAATTTCTCCTGAGAGGGGCGTGTCAGATCACATGCGGAGATAGATGCTGTCGCAGTTGCATACCGCAAGAGTAAGTTAGTAAAAATATTCCAAACATGTTTTAATTTAGCACACACAATAGCCAGGATTTATCACTTCACAATTTCTGTCTCAACCTTCTTTTACTCATTAGATGTATTCTCTCTCTCTTGCACAGGCTTTTTAAACAATGCAGAATTAAAAATATTTGGTCGCCACCGGAAATCGAACCCAGGACTGCTTGTGGTAGAGCGCTTGTGCATTATACAAGCAGTCCTGGGCTCGATTCCTAGTGGCGACCAAATATTTTTAATTCTGTATTGTTTAAAATAAGTTATGATAGTTAAAAGGTTTGGAGTTCAAACTCACAGTGTGAAATAGAGAGACATGATGTATCCCTTTTAGAATCTCTTTATTAATAGCATGTTGATAGTTGCATTCTCCTAATGTCTTATGCATTAGTGTATCAAGTATCTTATCAGTATGTTTTGGAATTGGTGGGGAAAACCCTGCAATAACATCCAGTGCTTCCACAGTGGAAGTTTTACCTGAGTACACTGATACTTCAGCTAAGTCTCACCCAAATTTGGTACATTTCCTTTGTGCCAGCAGAACTAAAGGTTTCGCACATATTTACATCCACTAGTGTATTTGACTAAATACGGAATAACTTGTAAGAATGAGAACGTAAGTAGAATTGACAATAATGTGTGTGTCATGGATATCGTACAATTTCAATAGGAATAGTAGAATGGGTAGGATGTGAGGTAGGAAGTGAAGTCGTGCTCAATTGTTTACACAACTATAATGCACAGGTAGGAATTTGCCATGCATTGACTAATAATAATAGTAACTAGCCAAATGAGTAAATATATGAAATGAAATTATCCATCTGCCAATACTTGCCTGGTTTCCATGCTGATGTACAGATGTTTGCACAATATGACTTACACATATTTTTGTAAATACTACATTTCAGGGAAATCCCCTGGGATAATTCTTGTTAGCTGAATTTAGAGCAGATGTTATAGCATATTCATAGCCTTAGTTCATTATGATTGCTCAATTACTTCCTGCAGGCTAAGCTGAAATATGACCCTCCTTGGTGGTTAATTGGGTGTGTGCTGGCATTCAAATAGCTTGCCTTAGTAGGAGGCACAAACAAATGAGCATTAGAGCCAAGCTTGACCTAATTAATCCACTTTTCCTGGAAGTGGGTGTGACCTAACCCACTAACCTGTGGGAACAATGCTCTTCTGTGAGGAACTGTCAATTAATAAGCTACTGAATCTTGACAGGTGTAGTCAGTGTCTGCATTACTGAGGTTTGCTTTGCCACTTTCTGGCACATTGCTGGCCAGTGAGTTTCTCAGCCGCTCATTACATGCAGGTTGTTGGCCAGTGGGTTTAGCCTCTCCTCTCATAACTGTACGGTCGAGAAGAAGCTACAAAATGTAGGCCTACTAAGATGGGTGAAGTAAATATATAGCAGAGGAGAGAGAGAGGTAAAATAGTTGTGTGTGTGTGTGTGTGTGTGTGTGAAGCTATGTCACTGAGAATTCAAGTAAATTGTCCCTAGGGAATCAACCCAGGACCACAGGCTTTAGCCACCAGTGCTCTAACCACTGAGCTATGACAACCCATCTAGTTTTGAAGGGTCAGAACTTGAATTATGTCATCCTTCTAATGAGTTTGTATACCCCTTGATTATGAGTACATATAAAGTATGTCTGTACTCAATATCTGATCTGTGAAGTGTTGTCTGTGTAGCTGGCTAGGTCAGCCTGTCTGTGTGGCCTAGGTGTCTGTCCCTATGCCTGTGGTCTTGCTGGTGTAGGCCACAAATGGGAAAGACATGGTAACAACATCCTTATAGTGTGAGATGATTTTGAGTAAACCACCAGGGAATTCCCCAGGTACTCTGCCTTGCCAGCCTCCTCTTATAGGATATGGTGTATAGTTTCATTTGCTTGTTATGGTGCAGTTGCAGTATCATAATGTGGGTCTCAAATTTATACCTTATGTTGTTTTGGGGGAAATGTTGTTTTGGGGGAAATGTCAATATTATGACTAGTCAGCTATGCCTATGGCTTCTTCTTTTTTTTTTCTTTTTCTTTTTTTCCCCCTGTTTACATAATTCTCTAAATGTCTTGAATGGTCTACTGCTCTAGTGTACTCCCTTGTGTCAGGAACAATGATTATACTGTGCTGTCTACCTCATACGAACAATGATGTTATTCATGTCAGGAGAGCACCTGGGGATTTCCCTACTATACCCACCTGGTATATAAGGCCCTGAGCTTTCACTGAAAAAAAAACATATCTGAAGCGTTTATTCTATTTAGTTTTTGATATTATGCCATATAAAATTGTGGCTTCCCCACTTCACCAAGTTGCTTACTTTATACATATATATAATTATACACACTCATTGAAGAACCAATTTTGCATTTTTGTTGCACTGTACAGATCAGAGCTATGAATGTGATTGTTTTGGAAATTAATTTTATCACTTGACAAAGTTTTGCAAGTGTTAATTACATTGTTCATATTATATTTTAAGAAATGAACATAAAAATTTATCTCACTAAAGTTCAATGCTAGCATACAAAAGGATCCCTCTCTGAGTGTTTGTGCCTGTTGCAAGTGATTGTGTTGCAGGATACTATTCTCTTTCTGTGAATTGTTAACTGAACTGTTCTTGCTGTGAGACAGATTTTTAAAACTTTTGTTGTGAGATAATAGAATATTGTATGTCATTCAAATGCGAACATTAATAATGTGGCATATGAAATGGTTTGTACAATTTGTTCACTATTAAACCGACAGGTCGCAGGGTGGGAAAAAGTAGTGTAGTAGCTTCTAGCTGAGTACGTAACAAACGGGGAGTGACAAATGTTGACATAGAGAATTTTAGAGCGTTTCCTTTTCTTTCTTTTTTTTCTTCTTTTTTTGTAGTTTAGACTTTTCAGTTTCTGAAATGGTTAGATCTCTTGAGAGTGATATATATTATAGTATTTATCAGCTGATTAGCGAGCGGGTGAAGTAAGCGAGACACTTACTGAAGTTATACAATCAAGATTCCGTAACGTTTATCTTTATTTTTTGGTACTTATTAGTGTTATTATTTTATTTTTGCTTGTTTTTATGGTACCTGCAACCCCTTCTTTGCCTGCGCTACTCATTCCATAAATTGGTTTGTTAAAATATGAGAAGCACAGTAATGACCATGTCGAGCATTCAGTAATGAGTTGCGGGCCTCGGTAAGTAGGTGTGGCTTCCGTGCTGACCTAATCACATGAACATCTGAGCAGACCCAGGAAGATAGCACTATTGTTTTTAATCACTGTGGAGTGTGCGTCAATTTGAAATAGTCAATACTATAGACGTTACGCTAAGCTGTACCACATACTGTGCTCTCACTTCTAATTCTTGACATCAGGATAATAATTAAAGAATTAAAAAGGCTTTTTGTAATTAGTAAATCTTTATGAAGTCATTTGTCCTCCAGCACACCACTGGTTGTTAGTTGCATATATAGTACCCGTGGTAATGGAGCAGTTAACTCTTAGACAGAGAGAGCAGGGTTTGATGCAGAAATATTCGCTGGGGGGGGGGGGAGGGGCATTTGCGTTAGATATACTTAGGAGTGAGTAAGACATTCATCAATTTACAAAAGGATTTACCAGAAAGCAAATTACATATTTCAAGAGTCTTATTTAGTGCAGTTAAATGTGGAAAATTATACGCAAATTAGACTATCTAGATCCAGATCCCTCTAACAGATGTTTTCCTCACCCACAAAAGAAGTAATATTGAGGACACTTCTTTTGTGGGTGAGTAAAACTTTATTTTGAGGGAGTACAACTCTGCTTAGGCGGGGCGGAGTCCCTGTGTTCCCCCCACCCCCTCACACACCCCCACCCCCTCACACACCCCCACCCCCTTATCAAAACTATTGCACTCTCTAAAAGAGAATAATTTGTACAGTAATACATAGTTAAACTGTTTCTGTTTCATATTTATTTATATTTCCATTAATTATGTGCAGAATATTTAAATGTCCATCGTGTGGAGAAAGTGTGGATCCTTCTGTGAAACATGCTGTAAGTTGGGCAAGATATGTGTGTGTGTGTGTGTGTGCATGTAATGTGTGGCAAGAAGCAAAATAGTCTATCCTCAACTACCTATTAAGCAATTATTTAAAGCAATAATTCTGTTTGTGTGTGTGTGTGTGTGTGTGTGTGTGTGTGTGTGTGCGTGTTTGGCTGTTGTAATGTATTTTCAATGTTGACATATCTAAGGATTTGGGGTTATCTTTCTGTTGCAAGTTTTGTGTAACTGTTATTGCTGTATGTATGTATGTATGTATGTATGTACATGTATGTGTGTAAGTATGTATATGTCTGTGTGTGTGTTTGTATAGGAGGTAGGTGGGGTTTCTGTGTAGTGGACTTGCCACTTCTAGCTTTGTAGTAGGACACCTGCTATGTTACATTGTGTTATAATTAAGACTTGTAGATCTGCAGTGTTGGGATGAGATTTTGAGGTACTTTTTCATATACATACATACCTAACTCTGCATCACTGGTGGAAGTGCCAAAGATCCCCATTTTGCTTGAATGGTCCCCTTTGTTGGCATTGTCTCCTGTTCTGGTTAACTTTCAACAATTCTGTCATTTGTCCTCATTTTCCCAGTTGTACGAATATTGATTGCTTGGCAGTTACTTTTTTAACTTCGTTTTTTTTTTTTACTTTGCTATTCTGATTCAGCTATACTAAATGTTATTGCCCATACCTCAGCCGACTCCACAGGTAATATCACTATCTATTGTTAGTTCATTTCACCCCGCCCCTTTGAAATATTCTTAAAATTTTACAAGAAAATTGCATACTATTGGGAATACTTTAATCATGAGTTTATTGCTGCTCTAATTATTGTGTCGGTAATTAAAGCTTAGATGCTCTTCTATCTTAATTGTGAAGTAAAATTAAGACTCCCTTGAGTAATCACAAGCTCAGTCTGCCTTCCCCCCCCCCCCCCCCCCCCGTTAGATTAATTCCTGAGTGAACCCCTGTATTATCATGCTACTAATGATGTGGTTGTCAGCTATAGTAGTAGGAGACAAAATAAAGTTCTGAATTCCGTTCTGTAGTACGGCTGTAAAACAGTAGTTTTTTCACCGTAGTTTTTATCGTTGCGTTTTGTACCGTTTGGACTAAACGGCTGACACTGTTTACTAGAACGGTAAAATAAAATAAAACAGATAAGCTTTTCCGTTGATTCAAAGTATATTTTCTAGCTAGATATTCTTCCATAGCTATATCAGCAAGCTAAGGCCTTGTATCGACCATTAAACGCTACGGGGATAGTGCAAAAAAGATTGTACAAAAATTTAGCTTGTTTAAATAAAGCTGCAGACCGAAGTTCTAACGGGCACAGAGCTAAAACAAGATCAACACTTCGTAGGTCTTCTGTTAGCTACTGATGGACCTCCAGTAGTAAAAAATCTAAGCCCAAGAAGGCCCTAACATCGAGAAAACATCAATACTGTGCATTGGTCAAACTAAATTAACAATTCTCCACGAGACAACTTCGAATAGGATGGCTTCAATTTTTTTTAATCCGAAAAGCTCCGCCTCAGGAGCCTATAACAAAAAATCGGAATGTTTTATTGGATAAACGATTTTTTATATTTCTTTGAGTGAGACATGAACGAGCAAGATTAAGGGTGCTGTGACATAGCAACAGGAACACGCCCCGGTGCATGCACCACAAATAACCACAATCGCAATAGTAAAAACGACCACTAACTTAGCTCATACGGGTAATTCAAAGCTTCCCGCCCACCAATTGATTAACTAACCAAGGCCCCCCCCCCCCCCCCCCCCCTCCCCCATAGAAATGACTCCAAACTTCGTACACAGGCTGACTATGACCTTAGCTACAAAATGTTCGTCACAATTTTTTTTGAAAGAAAAATTCGGGTGCGGTGCCGCGAGGACCAAATAAGCACAATCAACTAGACCAAACAAAGCAGAATTGAGAAAAAGTACAGCGAAGGTTTTGAAGACAATCAACAAATGTAGCAGTAGACGAAGAATGGGCTCGTCAGCGACAGCACCCGCGGAGGAGTTGTGGATTATATACTTGAGGCTGAGGAGCTCGTAACTTGAACGAAACAGGCTCCCAAGGCCCGTTCTTTTTATTTAGTTAGTCCATTAGCAGTACTCTTTAGGATCAACCCTTAGTTGGAGCTCTACAAACACCAAGAAAAAAGTTAGTAATCCCTAGCAACCAAAATCCAATTATTGTGACTATTTGCGTGGGCAGTGTCACAGCACCCTTAAAATGGTAACGCTGTCGAACTAAACGGCCGTTTTTTTACCAAACGGCGTACCGTTTTTCCCCCCGTTTTTTAATTGGTGCGACGGCTGTTCTACGGAACGGAATTCAGAACTTTATTTTGTCTTCTAGATAGCTGCATTTAGATGGGGACAATGCCAGATACAGAGCCTGGCTCATTGGTTTGTATTGTAATGCTTAATACAGTATGTGTAGTCACATTTCTGGGTGTGGTCAATAGTTTGGGGTGTGGTTATTGTCATTGTGATTCCAGAAAAGTGGTCTTACTGCTTTATTAATAGTGTAAAATAATTGCTGGAAGTCCATATTGAGAGCATAATGCCAATTGAAAGTCACATTAAATTGACTAGTTATTAAATCTGTAAGTAGTAACCTTCACTTTTCTAGTTACATAAATAATAATAATATTATTATTGTTGTTGTTGTTGTAGTCTTTATTATTATTGTTGGTGTTGTCATGATCATAATCAATTATTGTTGTTATTATTGTTTGTGTGTATGCAGTATTTTCCTGATAAAAGGTGTCAGAAAGACATTCGAGATTTAATAGTTGTCTGTAAATGCGGTGAAAAATTTCCAATGGAACAATGGGATGTAAGTTGGTAAAGGGTAGCTTTCCATTTGTTTTATATAATGCATAGTGAAAGTATGATATACATGTACATTACCAGAAATTAGTATAATAAAACAACACCAAACAGTGGAAGAAAAGAAAAGGGATGGAGCACCAAAGATGCAGAACCTCAGTTCTACTTTACACTAGCTGTGTTACCAAATCATCCTCCTTTCTTAGGCCAACTAGTTATCAATATAGCTGTGAAGCTACGTACTAATGATAAACGATCTCTATTAGTATTCCCAAACTCCATTTGAAGCATTCGGTTAACTTGTCAGCACAAGGCAAAAGCTACAGCATGCAGCTGGGAGTTAGTTGCTAATTACAACGTGACACTGTAGGATGTTACCCACAAAAGCTAGTACATATGCAGAGCAGATAGCTTCGCACTTTCTAAAGCATCAGTCCCAAAGTTAATAAAACAAGTGGCACTGTAAAAGGTCTTAAATGATTGTTCTGAGTGAGGTCATACCTAAATAAATGCTCACTTCAGAGAATGACGGACAGACTGACAAGACAGACTACTATAACCCTCGCGAGTGCATGCAAGCTTAGGATTAACAATACAGAGCACAATATATTTTGTGGTACTATTCTTTGCTCACATCTTAATGTGGTGAAAGTCATGCTAAAAGCAGCTCACCTTTTATTTGTGTAGAGAACAATACCTATGTATGTCAGGTGTGGAGATTACCTGCTGTGCTTTAATTAGCAGAAGATGCACCGTTAGTTTCTTAAATGCAAATACCGTTTATGGCTGTGCTAATAAACATCTTTGTCCCTAATGGGAAAATATATTATTAGCTGTATGGGATATCACATGTTAATTTACTGTCCTTTTTAAGTGGTTATTTGCTTGGATTTACTTATGATTCAAATTCAATACTTGAGTATAATTCATTAGTACATCTGAAGGCAAGCAGAAAGCTGTTAAATTAGAACCTCAATATGGTTGTATTGTTTATATGATATATCTTTATTTACTGGTTAATAATAATGTTCCGTAGGATGCCCGACTTAGTTATGACTTAGTTACGTAACTGGGTAACCCAGGTATACCATACTAATTACCAATGATCTGGTTACACAACTGGTCAAGTCCCTATGTAACTGGACAATATTCTAGCCATCTAGTAATGTAACTCCCCCCTCCTTCCCCCCGACTCCCTCCATTCAACCTGACTAGCTATGTAACTGGACAGTTGTATTCTGTCTAGTTACACAACCTGTCTATACGTGTGTGGATAATTATTCCATCCAGTGACATATCTGGTCCATCCAATGTTATGTGCTAAGAGAGGTCCCACACTCAAATAGATATCATATAAGATATTATTCTATTGCTTCGTTTGTTTGGATTTCTCTGGTACAGTTGTTTTAGGTAACTAATATTTTTTCTAGGTAGTGACTTAACATATACTGTTGAAACCACTGGATCAACAAATTGCTAGCTTAACTGCAATTGTTTGTTTAATCTTCTTTTTTTTTTGAGATTACTAAGTGGAATGTATACATACTTATAAACTAGAACATGTTTAAAAATAAAAAAAAACATGCTAAAAATTGTTTTAAGTATGTAGAGTAACATCAGCCAAAAATCTAAAAAATATTAATTGTTTTCAACAAATTGCATTGTATTAAAAAAAATTTTTTTTCATTTTTTAAAACCTAAACTAAAGCTAAAATTGAAGCTGTTATAACTGGTATAATCACTTACGAAGCTGGTTATCTGGTTGTATAACCAGTTATGTAACCGTCTCGCGGTCATGCATCTGTATGGAACATATGTATATATTTCTTATTTGTTTGTTTGTTTATTTATTCATTTACGGTATTTTAATTCGGGAGGTTACAAGAATATTATTTTATGAGGCGATGTGTTTTGTATAAATTAAATTTTACATTTCATAAATGTCTAGAATCATTCAGATGCGTGTCCTGCAATAGGGAGAGTGAAGCCACGCCCTCCACCTAGCAACGGTGGTCAGGTTAGTATATCCAATAGTGTGCAATGAGAGGGAACATGTACTAAGTGAATGGGAGTCATAACTCAGTGCCTTCATGTCAGTCAGTATTTAAAATTTGTTGGAGTGGTGTAAACAAGCCCACATAATTTCAGTTCTTGCTTTTTTTTTTTTTTTTTTTTTTTTTTTGCTATTATACACTTACGTAGTAACATTATCTACCAACAGTTGTCTATCACATTTGGTTCTACAGTTGCTAACTTTGGGTTTCTCCATATCATATCATGCACACCAGTGTTCACCCTTGTCTTTCTTTCCCCCATTATATTACCAGACTACAACATTAGTTCAGTAGACTCTCCCTAATCCAAACAGTATGGACCAAGGGGGTGGACCAAGGGGGTGTTCACATTATTAGAATAGTTATGAATATTATTCATTTTCAATGAATATTGAGATACGTATATATTTATTGCACTGTAATTTATTCATAGCTATCTCTCTGATTAACTAGCAACCTACAGTAGGCGCCAAAAAAAAGTTCCGAATTCCGTCCCGTAGAACGCCCGTGGAACGGTAGTCTTTTTACCGTAGTTTTTATCGTTGCGTTCCGTACCGTTTTGATTAAATGGCCGACACCGTTTACTAAAACGGTGAAGCGTTTCCGTCGATTCACAGATATTTTCTAGCTAGAAACTCTTCTTATAGCTATATCAGCAAGCTAAGGCCTTATATCGACTACGCTACGGGGATAGTGAAAAAAAGCTCGTACAAAATTTTCACTTGCTTCAATAAAGTTGCAGACCGAAATTCCGATGGGCACAGAGCTATAACGAGGTCCGCACTTCGTAGATCTTCCGTTAGCTACCGATGGACCTCCAGTAGTAAAAAATCTAAGCCTGAGAAGGCCCTAACTTCGAGAAAACGTCGATACTGTGCGGTGGTCGAACTAACAATTCTCCGCGAGACAACTTCGAATAGGACGGCTTCAAATTTTTTTAACCCGAAAAGCTCCGCCTCTGGAGCCTATAAACAAAAAATCGGAACGTTTTATTGGATAAACGATTTTTTATATTTCTTTGAGCGAGACATACGGTGAACGAGAAAGATTAAAACGGTAATGCGGTCGAACGGAACGGCCGTTTTTTAACAAACGGCGTACCGTTTTTCCCCCGTTTTTTAATCGTGCAACGGCCGTTCTACGGAACGGAATTCGGAATTTTTCTGTGTCTCCTACTGTATTTGGTTTTTGTTGGGTTAGAATTGACAGACAATTTTATAATAACTTACTAATCGCTGATTAATGAAAGTTTGTAAAACAACACCGTTCAACCATGACCTTCAGTATAAGCTGATATTCCGTGTATCCAGTAAGTTGCTCTGTTTCCCTTTATCTTCATCTTGTAAGTAGTATATCGATAGGGATGCTGTGAGACGTATTAATACTCATCAAAATGAGGACACAGGGAATGGCATTAATTAGAACTTTACAAACCCTATTATCAATTCTCACCCAATGTCAATAATTTACAAACATTGTGTTCACTGAGTCATATTTACTATAGTGCATTAGTTTATTTTGGGTTTCACTGCAAAAAAACAACTGGGTAGATTTATCATCTGGAATTTACCTTGTAGTGGGGTGGCTTAGTGAAAATATGTTTACAGAGTGGACAAAAGCACTAAACTTTGTACACTAACTAATTACTATATACTAAATATGAAATGGACTGGCTGCTAAAATTTCAGCCAATATTATGACCATAATTTTCAGAAAAGCGAAAATAAAAGTCGATTAAATAAATATTTAGCTAACCATAATAAATTGAGCAAGTACATTCACCACTTATATTTCCCTCAATATATAATAAACCAGATAGAAAAGTTCCATAATAATATTGGCATAATAGTGAGAGTGTAATACACACAAATACTGCAATGTGTTAAATTTCACACTGGCAAGTGCACAAATGTGTACAACGTAGTCCAGTTCTGACACATTTGCAGCTTGTGCATCCTCTGGTAGATTTGCACCCGCACTTGATTAGTTCAGTACATGTCTCTGCAGCTTCTGGAATTGTCATCCAAATAGGCAGCCATCCACACTGAGAATCATCCATCCATCCCCATGAACTTGGTACAGGTACATTCTGAGTTGAAAGGTGGCTTGTAGTCCATATACTACTCTGATAGCATGCTCACCTCACATGTTGTAGCAGTGCATCCTATTTAAAATGGGGAAAATAAACATGATATAATGCAAACTGGTAACTACACAAACGTACCTGGGTAGGAGGCAAGTTTTCCAGAGTCTTCTTTTTTTTTGCAGAATAAATCAAGCCTAGCTTCATTAACTGATGTCAAATTGCTGCTTTGATCATACAAAAGAACAGTGAATCTCTCAAGGAGCAAAAAGGAGGAAGAAGTGACACTGATTTCATTGTAGGGGTGATCAACCATGTGGTAGAAATGCAGAGTTAACTTCAGTATATGCACTCCAAGTGCTCCATGCAGATTTCTTTGTTTTACCAAAAAATGATGTGGTGTCACATCCTGTGAGTGCATGAAATGGAGGCAGGCAACGAGATTTCAGTCTTCCCAAGTAAGCACAAATGGCATTGATGCTGTAATGATGAAAGTGTTTCCCTGTACCTAATGCTGCCCACAATTACGCATTGGGAAATTGATCGATAAAATGATGAAACTGGCCAATCAAAATTACGATTACATCAGTATCCACCGAGCGAATTACGATTTTCCATGCCCCACTCTGTAATGCATCACTTACATGTAGCACTATTCGAGTGTCGGCTTCTTCATGATCTGAATCATCCATCATGCGATCACTGCCAATGCAAAGCACTCTGGGACCTAAAAAGGGGGAGAAAAACAACAACATGAAGTATAACCATTTATGTCACATTATTTTTACACTAACCAGCAGTAACGAAGATGGATTTACCTTCAGGCATTGCAACATGTGATAGAGTATTAGTGAGAAATGAAAATAACTCTTCTTTATTTTTTGCATCTCGAAGGAACTCTTCCCATTTCTTTGGTATTTTTGCTTGTGCTGAGACCTTGATTCGGATACCACTACCTCTGTTGTCTCTTGCACCACCTTTGATACTTTTTTGAAAAATAACGATCCCAAACAATGTCAATCCTATTAACATCCTGGAGGTTGAAGTATAAATGGTATGAATATTTTGTCAGAGTAATCAGCAAAAGAAATAGCGGTATTGGATATTAAGAAGTGCACCACGGCAGTGTGGGGGGTGTAGGGATCAGGACTGCTTATTGAATCCAAGTTTAGCTGGAGCCTAGGTGACGTCCCAGTCCCAGCAGGTACGCTGCCACCAGAATCAGTCTATAGAGTCGGGTCTTCCTGTCGTTATCACCCAGAAGCCTATCTATTACCCCTAACTAAGCCCGAAGTCGTTCAGGAAGTTATACTGAGGTAATTAAATATATTAGCCAAGGTATACAGTAGGTGCAGGATCTGACACAAGCAAAGACTAACTGAAAAGGAGGTTGGACTATATGTGAATTTATAGCCAACCACCCCCATAGTGATACATAAAAGGAATGCTCATGCCCAGTAGGCAACCATGTGTGTGTGTGGAAATGTTCTAGAATGTTCTTTCTTTCACTTATGTGCATGTGGTGAATATGTGCTGCTGGCTAGGCGTGAACCACTAATTAGTGGCATAGATTACATCAGTGCCTGCCATGAAACAAAAATACATAAACAAAACAATAAAGTTCTTTAATGAGCTTGCTCTTCCTTGTGGGTGGTCCCACATCCCTCCTTGCAGAGACGAGCAACCGGCAGGGAAGCTCCACAACTAGAATCAATAGGTTCGACCACTGAGACATCAACATCTTCATCTTCATCTGTGCTTGGGCAAGTCATATACTCAACTTCATCAGGCTGCCATGATTGTCGGCTCAGGCCATCTGCATTCCCATTACTTTTCCCCTCCCTGTACTGAATAGAAACATTGCATTGCATTATTTTTAGTGCCATGCCCTGTAATCTTCTGTTCAATGTTTTTGAAGTCAGCAGAGATGTCAAGGGGCGATGATCAGTTAGAACCGTGAATGAGGCCCCATACAGAAAGTGGGAAAAATGCTGAATGGATGCCACCACAGCTAACGCCTCCAATTCAGTGGCAGAATATCTACGCTCTGGTCCCCGGAGTTGGCGACTATAGAAAGCCACTGGGAGCTCTTCTCCATCTCGAATGACATTCAGAACTGAGCCCACACCAACACTAGATGCATCTGTGTGTAACTGGAATGAATCTGACAAACATGGTACAGTAAGAACACAATGATTACAGAGACACTTACGTAAATGAAGGAAGGCCCCAAGCATCTCTGAGGTCCACTCCACAGTTCCTGGTGCCATGCGTTTGATCGCAGGAGTCAATAAAGCAGAATGGTCAGCAAAATTTGGTATGAATCTGCGATAATATCCGACGCTACCAAGAAACGCCCGTAGGTCACGCTTAGTGAAAGGTTGCTTAAAGTTAGCCATAGCTTCCACACGATGATCTGGAACGGCTACCTTCCCACAGCCAACTCGGTGTCCGAGATAGTCTAGGTGGCGCCGTCCCCATTGGCACTTCCCAGGTTTGGCAGTGAGTCCTGCCTCCTTCAAAGCCTCCAAAACACTCTTTATATGCTGTAAATGGTCAGGCCAACTGTTGGAGTATACAAGTACATCGTCTATATATACCGCAGCGAAGTCAGCACACTCCCTCAAAACAGACTCCATCAAAGCTTGAAAGATTGCCGGAGCATTTCTCAGGCCAAAAGGCATTCGCTTAAAACGATATTTGCCCCAAGGTGATACAAATGTAGTGAGATCTTTTGAGTTTTCCTTCATCTGGACTTGATAGAAGCCCTTAGAGAGGTCCAGCTTTGACAAGACATTTGCTCCTCCTGCTCTCTCCAACACATCGTCAAGAGTCGGTATGTACTGCTGTACTTGTGGTGTCACTGAGTTTAACCTCCGATAATCAACGCAGAGGCGAACTTTACCATCCGACTTTATGACGGGTACACATGGTGAAGCCCAGGCACTCTCTGAAGGCTCTATAATATTGGATTCTAACAAAATGTCAATCTCCTGTTTAACCCCATCTTTGAGTCTATCAGGTATACGATATGGCCTTTGAGAAATAACCCGAGTCCCCTCTTCAATGTCTATGTTCATCTTAGATACTGCGGTTTCACCAGGTACATCACTCATGACTGATTGAAACCCACTAAGCACATTTAAAAGTTCGCTTTCGTTAAACCCATCACATGCATCGTCCATCAGGAAAACATTCCCATCATCCAAGCCATGATCTTCTGCAATAACCGTCAATGCACACACTTCCAATTCACGCTCCTTAAACTTTTTTACCATATTAACATGCACTACTTTATTCCTCTTTTTACCATCCACCTCTCCAATCAGATAATTCACTGCATTAAGTTTCTTCAATACTAGATAAGGACCCTCCCAGGAATCGTCGAGTTTAGCTGCCATCCCAGGTATCCTACATAACACCTTGTCACCTTCACTGAGCACTCTTTCACATTTACCCTTGTCATAATAAGCCTTTCTCTTTCTGCTCTCTAACAAACCGTTTCTGACAGCAATATCACGCAATATCTCTAACCTCTCACAAAGCTCCTCAACCCAAACTCCCACTGCTAGATTTTCACCAACTTTCCCTCTCCAACCTTCATATATAGCATCTAGGGGTGTCCTGACATGCTGTCCATAGACTAGTTCAAATGGACTAAAGCCAGTTGTGCGGTTAGGGGCTTGTCTTAATGCAAAAAGAACAAAGGGAATTTGCTGTACCCAGTCTAATCCCAAGTCCCTCGCTTTCCCCAGCATAGCTTCTAGGGTTGCGTGAAGACGTTCAAGCACACCATTTGTTTGAGGGTGGTAAGCTGTGGTGTGAAGTTTTTCTATCCCCAATAATGACGCGAGTTGCTTAGCTAAACCACCAGTAAATTGAGATCCCCTATCTGTCAATATTTGGTAAGGTAAGCCCATCCTGCTAAATATTTGAATAGCTGCTTCAGCTACAGACTTCGCCGTTATAGACTTAAGGGGTATGGCATCAGGCCAACGTGTAGCCATACATGCCGCTGTCAATATAAAGCGAGCCCCACCCCTTCCCTGAGGCAAAGGGCCCACAAGATCAAGAGCTATCTGCTCAAATGGTTGGGACAAAATTGGTCTCTCTATCATCAATGCTTTTTTCTGACCAGTCTTGTTGTTTCTCTGGCATTGTTCACAGGATTCACAATATCTTTTAATGTCAGTGTTCATTAGAGGCCAGACAAAATTACGTTTGATGATGGTAACTACTTTTCTGTGGCCCAAATGACCAGTCTTATCATGAGCAAGGTGAATTAAATTAATCCTTCTATCTTTCGGTACAACTATAGTCTCTGTAGTACCATAAGCAGTATTAATACACCTTTGCATAAGCAACCCATCATCCCAATAATACCCACGTTCGCCCTTATCAGCTAGATCTCTTAAAGGTTGTAGAGTGGGGTCTCCTTTAACTTGTGTTGAATAAACTCACTCCGATCACTTCCCTTCACAACACAACTAAAGTCCAGTGCATCTACCTCTCCTTCAGCTCCCATAGACTTCCCTCCTTCTTCCTCAACTTCTGCTAAGGCCTGCTCATCTGCTAAGATCGACTCATCTTCCTCACTTGCTGTTACTACCTGACAACTCTCTTTCTCCAACAAATCTAAGCTCTTACTCCCTGCATTTTCAAGTTCCATACACACTCTATCACTCTCCTCCTCGCACTCTCTTTCTTTTCTCTGATGTCTTGTCTCTACAGAATTAACTTCGAAAGACTTTCCCCTGAATTCACACATTATCTCCCATGCTTCCCGATCTCTTAAATCCACTGCCAAAATTCCCTTACCATCCAAATCCGACCCCTTAACCAGGGCTGCCTCCCCCTTCCAGATACGTTTCCCAACACATAGACTAATCTTAGCTAGCTCAGCTTCATCCACCCTACCATTGTAACCTTTAAGATGTACCTTATTGCCAGTCCTTGCAGCTGGAGGCACCATTTCTTCTGGAACTACTGACAGTTGTGCTCCTGTGTCCAATAAAAGGGGTAGTGGTTGATCATAGAGTGTAGCATCAACGGAATTTGTGCGGCCATTATTGAGAACAGAAACCTCAGCCTGTTTAAATGTCACTCCAGTCGACTTTTCGGGCTCCTTCTTGACGTCAGCATTGTTGTTGGTATTCTTAGTGGGGCACTCTGGACTCTTGTGTCCCATAACACCACAAGTGAAGCATCGTGGCTGAAAGGAATCGCCTCGTGACTGATCCAAAGAGGCTGGGTTACTGCGGCAATCAAATGCTCTGTGTCCCGGCTTGTGACATTTGTAGCACACAGGTTTCCTGTACTGGCTATACTGTGAACTCCAACGTGACACATCGTCCTTCACAATGCAGCCTCTGGTTGATTCCCAGGACTGCAAAGCTGCCCGCAAGTCCTCCTTGGACTTAATTTTCCAGCAATCCAGATGCTGTTGTCCTTCAACACTCAGGAGTGAACGAACTCGAGCAATGCAAATCTTAATTACTGCATCTTGGACTGTAGCAGCACCTCTCACGGCTCGGTTGATCAGCCTCTCCATCATCTGAAGGAGTTGAGATGACGATTTATCATAAATATCCTTTGGGCGCAATTCAAAGAGTTGCTGTCCTGCTTGCAAACTTGTTTGCCCAACTCTATCCAAGAGTCTGTCCTTAATATCCTGGTAAGAACTTGAAGGATCAGCTTGCAGGTCACCAATGTGATCCTTCAATGCTGGGGTGAGCCGTGGGGTAACCAAAGATTTCCATCTGTCACGATGAATGTTTGCCTGAACAAACTCATTCTCAAGACCTTGCAAATATAATTCTAAGTCGGTATCGTCAGTCATAGCTGGAATCTTTTCAATGATTTTCTCTGCCTGCCGTTCTTGCCGCTCTGTTCCAGCTCTAGACTCCCTTTCACGGTCTCTCTCTTCCACTCTTTCTAGCACCGTAGCCATCATGGACATAACACTAGCAAGGGAAGGTTCTGCCATGACAATGCTGTCCCTTCCTTCTGGAGCAATTGTGGAGTCAGAAACTTGAATAGACTGCTCAGGGTTATTATCACTTTCACTAAGGCTGCCTCGAGATCTTAAGGGATACTTATGCCGTCCACTTGCCTCCTGTTGCCGATTCAAAGAGCGACTGGGATCGGAAGAGCACTGTAGTAGTTCAGTAGACTTTATCTTGGGGGGCATAGGCACCAGGTCCTGCTCATAGACCCGAAGACACCAGGGACCTGCACAAATAAAGAAAACAACAATTAAGGTAAGTGATAAATGAGCAAACAAAACAATATGAATAAATATTGCACAAAATAATGATACACATTTAAAGAAACAAATAACAGTTCCAATGTTCTCGCTAACAAATTGATAACCGTCAGGCGATAATCCGGCGAAGCCAACGAAGTTAATTAACCATACAGTAGGATGACAATCTGCCTCTCCTCACAAAGTCGATCGATGGTGATGGGGCGTTTCTATTTTCTCCGGACAGAGTCGGACCACCGCTGCCGCCAGTTGTGGGGGGTGTAGGGATCAGGACTGCTTATTGAATCCAAGTTTAGCTGGAGCCTAGGTGACATCCCAGTCCCAGCAGGTACGCTGCCACCAGAATCAGTCTATAGAGTCGGGTCTTCCTGTCGTTATCACCCAGAAGCCTATCTATTACCCCTAACTAAGCCCGAAGTCGTTCAGGAAGTTATACTGAGGTAATTAAATATATTAGCCAAGGTATACAGTAGGTGCAGGATCTGACACAAGCAAAGACTAACTGAAAAGGAGGTTGGACTATATGTGAATTTATAGCCAACCACCCCCATAGTGATACATAAAAGGAATGCTCATGCCCAGTAGGCAACCATGTGTGTGTGTGGAAATGTTCTAGAATGTTCTTTCTTTCACTTATGTGCATGTGGTGAATATGTGCTGCTGGCTAGGCGTGAACCACTAATTAGTGGCATAGATTACATCAGTGCCTGCCATGAAACAAAAATACATAAACAAAACAATAAAGTTCTTTAATGAGCTTGCTCTTCCTTGTGGGTGGTCCCACAGGCAGCACCATCAAGTATCTTGCAATCAAATTGATTTGGATGTATAGTCTGATTATCAGCAGTTTCCAGACAGGACAGAAGAAGTGATTTTCTGCCGATCCTGATCTTGCTAAAATCAGATAAAGGAGGAGTCGCTTGATTTTCATGAGAGAAAAAATGTTGCTGGGTCTCCACTGCGATGTTGATTTGCAATATAGAGTTGACCAAAGAGTGATGTGTTGGTGTGGTATTTAGCCAATTGTTGAGAAGATTTTGATTTGGGTTTAAGTCTTGGAGACTTGAATAGTGCTAGACAATTATTTTTATTGAATTATGAATTGAAGTAGTTCTATTAGTCAAAACTTCAGTTTTGTACTGCTGGTACAGAGTATCGGCGAGACCTTCAACACATTGTACTGTTTCAACAACAGAGGTGTCTGCACAAGCACAAGTGTCTAATGCTAGAAGCTCTAAGCTCATCAATGGTGCTTATCAGAGTATTGACTTGCTGCTGGAAGTTCTTCTGAGAAGCAAGATTTTCCTCATGGTGAACCACTTCTTTTGACCCCAGTCTTGATATTACTTTCGAACTCAGAAATACATCTGGAAAGCTCAGGGCCGCACAAAAGCCAGCGTTGTGATGCAGCTGGGTTCTCAGTAAGGCCAATGACTCCTCCCTTTCCCTTTTACCACTGCATTTAGCTGCTCATGAGCCTGGTCAATTGGAATACTTGAAAACCTCTTGAAACAACCCAGTTGTTAATGAAATTTTGTCTAATTGAAGACATGTCTCGTATATGCACAGAAACCCACCATGCATAATTATAGTGATCAAATGCAAAAAAAAAAAAATCCAACTATTTTTTCTAGTGTCTCCACCATACAATGAAAAAAAAATTTCTCGATGAGCTCTCACAAAAATAAGAATATAGATTTCAATGGTCAGAACAGTGACCCAGTACTGAAACGTAGGACTTTACTTAATCATATCTTTCTTCCATTGGTCAAAGCTCACACCTTCATCTGCTATGCTTTCAAATGCTTGCAGTTGAAGCTTATATAGGGCCACTGATGTAATTGTATGTGACGTGACGTGACGTGTAGTGTGTCTAGTTAGTAGTGTATTTGTGCATATGTACATCCAACTTAATTTAGTTATTTACTTATGGTCCAATTCTCTCTCCTACAGTCGTCTCCGAGTATACAACGGTTGAGTGCTGAGATAGATGCTATTAAAGCAGATATGAGTGAGTTGAAGAAGATGGCCAAGTTCGTGAGGAAGGTGGATGTGCTGGAGAAGGAGTTTAGCGCCATTAGAGTTACGCTGGATAGTCTTAAACAAATGGTGAGAGTACTGAAGTGAGTTGGAGAGGCACATAACAAGTTGAAATAGTCTCTAATTGACTTGGCAGGTTTGATGATAGGAATCTGGACTGGGGCGTGTGATTGGGGGGGGGGGGGAATATTAAAATCCTCGTCTTTTGTCAGCATCTTAATGTCTCACATTACTCAATGGTTGTGTCATGCACGGATTCATGAATGATTTGCCTGGGAGGGGGGGGGGGGGGGGGGGGGGGGGGGGGGGGGGGGGGGGGGGGGGGGGGGGGGGGGGGGGGGGGGGGGGGGGGGGGGGGGGGGGGGGGGGGGGGGGGGGGGGGGGGGGGGTGGGGGGGGGGTGGGGGGGGGGGGGGGGGGGGGGGGGGGGGGGGGGGGGGGGGGGGGGGGGGGGGGGGGGGGGGGGGGGGGGGGGGGGGGGGGGGGGGGGGGGGGGGGGGGGGGGGGGGGGGGGGGGGGGGGGGGGGGGGGGTGGGGGGTGGGGGGGGGGGGGGGGGGGGGGGGCGTGGGGGTGGGTGTTTGGGTTGTTTGTGGGTGTTGGGGGGGGGGGGGGTGGGGGGAGGGGGGGGGTGGAGGGGGGGGGGGGATGTGGGGGGGGGGGGGGGGGGAGTAATAACATGCTTCTAAAACTATAATGTCTATAAACGTATGTCACATTATGTATGTTTATATGTATCTAAAATTCCTGGTGAGAAGTGGATGGAGGGAAAACTTGACTTAAGGGTGAAAAAACATATAACGAGCATCAAAACTATAGATCTATTCTGTAGTTTATTTAACATTCTTGGGGGGTGAGTCCCAGTTCTTCCCCCTCTTCCTCCTCCTTCTATCTCTCTCTCTATGAAACTTTGGTGTGTATTGAACAGAATGTGTTAGTTATAATATAGAAGAACCGTAAGTGATGATGACTTGTGTGTGATCTGGTGCAGGTTTCCGAGAGGAACATGTCAGAGACGGTCACTCAGCTAGTGGCAGACGTGGAGACCCATAAGGGAACTCTAGCACAGATGGCCAAGGGAATGGATGAGCTCAACAGCAGTGTGCCCCGCTTCGAAATCATGCTGGAGGAGATGAATCTGAAAGTGGAGATCCTCGAGGTGAAGTCATGCTCCGGTGTGTACGTGTGGAAGATCAACGAGCTCACGCGCAGGTCCAGGGAGGCTAAGCAAGGTCGCACCATTTCACTGTATTCGCCTCCTTTCTATACCAGCACGCATGGTTATCGACTCTGCCTGAGAGCGTATCTGAACGGAGATGGAGAAGGTAAAGGGACGCATGTGTCCCTCTTCATCGTCATCATGAAATCGGAATATGACGATCTTTTAAAATGGCCATTTTCTCACAAAGTGACGCTGACTCTCATCAACCAATCGTCTCCCACCGTCAATGATAAATGCGTTACTCACAGCTTCCAGCCCAACCCCAGAAGCAGCAGTTTCCAGAAACCTCAGGATACGTTCAACATTGCCTCTGGGTTCCCGCATTTTACAAAGATATCGGCACTTACTAATCCTGATTTCTGTAAGAATGACACGGTGTACATCAGAGTGAAGTTGGACCCGCCCCCTGGAGACAAGTTGTCACCGGATTTAATTAATTATAGCTAGTAAATCAATATATTCATTTTTACCTAGTCCAAATTTTACATAAAAAAATTATATAATTTAAACTACAATATTAAGTTACGTATATGGACTACAATGTTGCGACACAGCTTCATGATGGGGTGCTCTGATGTACATGTAGTGTAAATTAGCTGATTGACTAGGGTCTTTTCATGTGAAATTATGGCAATAATTCGCTTTACAATGCAAAGCATGACTGATAAAAAATGATAATAATAATCTTTCAAGAATGGTTTGCTCCAAAGAAAATTAAACCAATGCCACTGATTAAATATAGCCGTTTTCATTTATTTGTTGAAATTTGCAAAAATTATTTGCAGAATTGGTAGTAAGTGTTACATTTACCTGGGTTGTGTTCACAGCACTCATTATGATACAAGACAAGGGAAAGATGGGCACTGAAAGACACAGGGCTCGACTGTTTGCATAAATTATGCGACTAGTAAAGACTTAGTGAATGCAATGCATATCATCACAGTAACCATGAATTTGGAGGGAAATGTTCTTGTATTATACAAGTTCTATTTCACTTCCTAATTGTATATTTGAGTGTCAAGCTCTACTTGTTGCATGATGACCAGATGCCACTTTATATTAACAATAATACATCGTAATAATAATGATTTTGAACACTTTTTCCAATTTATACTCAAGAATATGGCGCAAATATTTAAGTCTTGAGGGCTAGACTGGACTAGCTAGCTAACGAGATATCACATAGCTAACAGTCACAAAAGTATATATATATAATTTCTAAAGTCTGTCAATTCAGTGTCTGCTTTGTCTAATCAAAATAGCATCATAAAAGTGCTCCAATTTGATCAGGACCATCTTCTCTTTACCCCAAAAGCCAAAGAAAACTGATTTTCCCTAATACGAACTTTGCAGCTTACTTTATTGGTTTTGCAAATAGAATTTAATTCATTAGCTAATCATTATGAAATTCAATTACAAAGTGTAATATGAGCATACTTACACCTCTGCAGCCATGCCCTCTTTGCCCTTCCCACGACCCAGATTCTACTTGTATGTAGTTGGTAGATTTCCACTGTCACCTCGTTCACTTTAAAAGTTATTCAGTTCATGACAAAACACACAACATACTGAATGACTGCTTCAGTATTAAAAAAAGAAAGAAAAGAAATTAAATGACATGATAAACTGTACAATCAGGTACAACAATTTGTTCACATAGGATATAGTCTATACTGATTTACTGTATGTTGCGTCACTGCCGTTAGCTCCCGGCTGAACAATAGTCACACGATCCTTTGGATCTGATTCATTAATTACTCCGTCCATATCAGAATAGTTTGAGATAAATGTCTCACTTGTTTGAGTTTCTGTATGAAGGTTATTCTAAGAAAATGAAAAATATGTTAAAAGTTTTTTTTTCTTTTCGTATTCGACCAATAGCTAGTGATGCTACAAACGAGAATAAGAAGTAAGATAAACATAAAACTGGAAGGTTGGACTTGTGTACTAGCCAGTACATTTGTACCAATACATTTGGAATTTTTTTAATTAAATTTAAAGTGACTGCTCAAACAATACAGAGCTGTACTGTTCTAGGAGCTAGCCATAATTCAGCATTTCTAGCTACAATGCTCAGTAATGCTTTGTTGTAATTTAAAAGTTTATAATGAAAGAAAGAACACATTTTATTGTAAAAAAAAAAGAAAAGAAGAAAGAATACCTCATTAAGTCCTTCACTTCCGTTATGTCTACATCCTTCTGCATCACAAAAAAATTATTTTATTGTAACACAACTTTACATACTAGAGTATATCTAACAGCCACTATGAAAAGCAATGTGCGCAGATAATTGTGCTAATTTTAGTAGTGTTGTTTAGTTAATTAAAACCAAAACTAAAATCCCTTTGTTATGAATTATTTTACTTTTAGTAAGAATAACTATAAAAAAAAAACTAATATTAAAAAAAAAAACAACAACAGAAAAATATTGATTAAAACTAATAGCTACCTGTTGAGTTGATGATGAACAGCTAGCTATTAAACTAAGTATGTTTTTATTGTAACCAGTTCACCTTGAACCATGTATTAGTGAAGATATATATCACCACTAGCTAAGTAAACTTTTCTTAACTTTAAAATATAATACTTTATTTAAATACCTAAAATTTCCATAAAAATAGCTATGCTACTTGGAAGTTAAGTGATAATAATATTATTATTATTATCACTTAAGTATTAACGTAGTTGTTAAAAATGAATTTGTGCAGTAGCTAATATTCGGAAGTTGTTTAGAAAGTGCATGAATTAAGTTTTGATTGTTGAAGATTCTGAGAATCAATATACGTTAACTAAAACTAAGTCAATTGATAGTTAATCTTTCACATGATATTGAAGTAATATTAAACTTTCTGGGATCATTTTAGGGGAAAATAATTAAAACTAGGCCTTCACGTCCTAGGAATAACTAAGACTAACAATGTATAGCAGCCCTAAACAAAGAAAAGCCCCTAAATTGTGTGCCTAGCAGTCCTTGGATCCAGATAGCTCAACTACTTGGACGCAGGTTTGATAAAGTCACCACAGAGCCTTACAATATAAAAGATCTATTTGTTACAAAAAGTACTATAATAATAATATGCATAAATACACATTATCCCCCCCCCCCCCCCCCCCCCCCCCCCCCTGTAGTGGCTTATAAGTAACTGCCATTGATAAAGTGATATCATACTAAAAAAAAGCTAATGGAAACTGGCTATGGTATAAAATAGTTAACCATGGTGACTCTCAGATTTGTCACCAAATTTCTTGCCCTTTTCTCGACTTTTGTTTTCAGAATTAGGCCACTTTAGTTAGAAGCCTAAAACCCATGCCTATTTTCACAGGGGTATACAAATCATAGCTATTTAATGTAGAGAGGTTTAGGCTTTTATTTAAGTGTGTTGGTACTTATATAGACCATTTTGGATATAAAAATAAAATTGTGAATTAAAATAGTTGTGTTAATGATAAATAGCTATAATGAAATGAAATAGACTGCTGCTATTGTTCATAATCCATAACTACCAATTCTCTCATACAAAACAAAGAGCAGATAATACTGAGCAATGCGCATACTAAATAAACTGTTAAATTTTTGAACAGGTTACAATGCTGAGTTAGACAACAATACTGAGACGGAACAATGACAGCTTTTCACTTGCTCAATTAAGGAAGCTTTGGAATGTGATACTGATCATTATACACAGTTGAAATTATATACCGTATTTCTGTTTAATTTCGTTCAATTAAATTTCATTTTTTAATATTTCATTACATTTTAATTTCGGAAATTAAGATTTATACGAAATTTTTTTCCCACGAAATTTGTTTTACACTAAAATTTCTGATCTAACCATGCGTGCGTGCATGAAATGGCTGAGTTGGAGCCTTAAGCACCTCACTGTTGGCAAGTGCAATAGCTCTAGATGGAACACTTGCTGATAGATCTCCATTTGCTTCAGGAAGACCCTCCCTGCTCGCGAAGTACCGGTGTAGAGACATGTCTTCCTTCTTGAGAGAAAAATGCTCTACTAGAGCACGTGGCATGCAATTTTTCGTTCCTTAATTGTGACCCTCTACGGGAAAATCGGGCACAACGCGGCCCCGACGAAAAAATTATTTTTGCACTTACACACTCCTCGGCAAGCAGATATTAAGCTCTCCCGCCGTAGCTTTAGCCATTCCCGCTATATATCACCTAACCGTTCCCTTCGTTAGGCTTATTTAATACAATTTTAAGAACTAAATCGATCTTTTTGCGTCGTCTACGCATGCCGCGTGTGCCCGATTTTCCCATAGACGGTCACAAGGTATTCATATATCCAAATATTCATAAGAAAATATTTCATAACTTAAATTTTCCGTATAATTTAATTTCGTATACTATGCACATTTCGAAATTATATCAGCATCGAAATAAAAGTGATATACGGTATGTAATAGTTAAACCATGGATTTGAGGGAATATTGCTGATAATTGTCCCGATCTCAAGGGTGAAAGCCCGAGGAAGAGGGCATTCATCTTGCATCAATTCTGAGAGTTGCCATGGTTTAACTATACCATAGTTAGCTTTTTGAACAGAGTATTCCAAAACAACGACAAAAAGTTAAGTGCATTTTGTTCCCTTTTGGCCATCTGCTAACTAAAACAGTGATGATAGAGCAATGATATCCAGTGATAACTAGACAAAACTTTATACTCATACTGATAACTCTTTGTCTCAGTTTGTTTTTATATAGGATTGAGTAACCATTCTCAAAGAAAGTTCATACAAAGGTAAAAAGCGAGATTTGTATTTGTCGCTAAAAAAATTATGATGTATCACTTTATATCATAATTAGTGCATCTTGCTCTATTACATTCTTTTGTGTGCAATTTAAACTCTTCTTGAGGTACAAAGTATCCCCCCCCCCCCCCCCCCCCCCCCCCTCCCACCCTAGGTGTTAGGAGGGAAATAACACAGGGAAATAAAGCAGTTATAGGGGCTCCCCACACTCCATGCTGTAGGCTACACCAGAGGAAGGTAGCTGTAAAAAATTGGAAAACTGGTAGGCTATGCAAGTTGTTATAACTACTAGGGTAATGAGTGTAATACAGTGTGTAATGACACCATGAGATAGCATCATGAGATATCTAGATATGTTTAATAGCGTGGGTAGCCGTTACAGCCAACTTTATGCTGTGAGTTACCAGTCCTAATACTAACTCAAGCAGTGAAGATATCTAACCACTTACTACACTCGTCAGAGTGATATGGCTAGACACTTCACTCTCACACTATATTTTCACTCGCCTCTGGCTTCCTGCTTGTGAAATATTTCACCATATCACACTCTGACTCATATAATAAGTATTATAATTATACATAATATTTATAATACATAATGTTATGTATATTGCAGTTAACCTGATGTGTTCGACTGCTAAGAGACTTGAGTTATTGTGTGCAGCCACAGCACATGATTGTTTTAAATGCATACAATTAAAATGCCGTGCTTATTATGGTGACCCAAAATATGTAGTGGCCAAACTGCTGTAATCTCTGTGGTAGCTAGGCCTACGATACATACCCACATATACAATCTTAATAATTGCCTAAATAATTTTATACATTGGATATTTTCCTTTAGTTTTTATGTTGTGTAATAATTGTTTCTTTTATTCAGGATATTTTTTCTAAAACAAAAGCAATCTTCGAAAGTAACTTCGCCATAATTCCAAAAATGTTGTGTAAAATTACGCATGAAGTCATTAAAACGCTCAATAATGTAGCTGTTATAACAGTAGTCTATATACTATTTTGCTATATTTCTTTTTTTACATCCAATTATAACCAAAAAAAGTTTAGATAACTATAATTACTTATTGCACAATGTGGTAAGAAATTTCATGGGCTTATGTGTATTTTTACAAGTTGAAGGCATGTACAAATACACGCGTGAGAGTGTAATGCCATTCTCATATTGTACAACGAGTGCACCACTCTTGGAGACAGCTGTAATATTTTTAAATCATGTTATAAAACTTGGTAGCGGGCATATGTACCTTAGAGTTTAAGGTGCATTTTTCCACATAATAAATATTGAAAACAACAAATATTTTATAAAACTAAACTTACTAAGGGCCACAGACATGATCACCAGCAGCATTACAATGATTATAAGCAAACACATTGCTGAGATAGTAAGTGCAGTGATGAGTAATACTTCTTTCAAAGACGTTGTTCCTTTACTTTTATCTAAAAGTAACAAAAATTAATTTCTTGAAAAAAACAAAGATTAGTATAATATTTTTGCTTTGCAATACCCTAATTTAGTTTCAGGAAATGACTAAATATATAAACAAAAAATGAATGAATTAGAATAAATTGAGAATCATTTTATCACATTGTTTTAATTATTTGCTTAGTAAACAAATTTTTGTGCAATATTCATTACCTCATATTTTACATTTCTTAATTCACATGGCTATCCTTGTAATATAATTGTGAAAATTTAGTAATGATAACCCCTCATGAATTGCTTCTCATTTTGAACCACTATGGTCTAACAGATTTGAATTAATCTCATCTGATGACTAGCTAGTACTAAATTTTCCAACACTTAGCAACTACTATTAAAAAAATGTGTAACAACATACCACATTTACACTCATATATCATACATTTTTTAAACCGATTAGCTAGGAATACTTACCTTTATCTGCGAATCCAAAACCCCACAGTAGTACAAATGAAGTCATATAAATAAGTATTCCAATCACTAATAAACCTCTAATACACCATTTTTTTACTGTATTTCCTGAATCAGAAATAAATCATGGTTAGAAAAATAAACATTTCATTTATATCACTCCATCTTACCTCTAAATTTTTTGAAACACGTATGACCACAAAAGAGCGCAATAAAAATTATAACTAAAGTGAGGCAAAATATTGCCATGCTAATCCAAGAATATAAAGAGGTATCTAAAAAAGTATAAGAAATTCGCTATTAATAAGATTTGACTATACTATAATTGAAAGAGAATCATAATATTGACAGCACGAGGTTAATAATATCTAACTCAGCTGAAGCAGCTGATGCGATTTTATTATTTCTTTTTCAAACACTCTGAATACTTTTTGCTAGTTTGTCAAGCAATAAAGTTTCTAAGTTTCACATTAGATTGAAGAAGATAATGTGACCTGCTATTAAAACTTTTTGCTAGTTTGTCAAGCAATAAAGTTTCTAAGTTTCACATTAGATTGAAGAAGATAATGTGACCTGCTATTAAAACTTTTGGCAATAGTCAAGTTAGCCAGCCTAAACACAATTCAAAGAACCAATCCACACAAAAATTAGATTGGACTCTATTAAGAAAGGTATTGTTGAGTGAGGCAGCAAAACTGACATAATGTGTTGGAAGTAATAAGTTTATGTAAAGTTAGAGGAGGGTAATTTTTCCCATTTAAAATTGTGGTCATCAAATGCCTTTTTAGACTCTTTTAGCTTTCTCAACTCCCATTTAGGCTACACAAGACGACTTATAGAATATTCATATTAAAAACTCAATATTTCAACATGTCAGTTTAGAGCTACATAGCTAATAAATATTTAATCATAATACAAAACAATTGTAAATAATGGTAATATGTTAACACCTTTTCAAATTTTAATTTTAAGTTACACCTACTATTGTCATTGTAAAAGATGTCAAAATCAGTGATATAACAAAATCCCAAATGTTTAATTGTAGTTTTTTATCCCTATCTTGGGCTACGCACATCCACTATAAAACATGTTTATAAATACATTCAACTACACTAACCTTTATATAAAATGTTAGTAGTAAAATTGGTTTCAAAATCAAAAGTTGAACTTGTGTTGAATATAACATGAATATAGTAGATTTGGTTTGGAAGTAACCTAGGAAGAAGTATCGTATCATTTATTCCTCCAATCAAATAATTTTTTAGTATTGTTTTATTATTTTGATCTACAATTTCAGTTATATTACATGTTCCAACAGCAGCAGAAATACATTGAAGTGACTCGTAATTAGCTGAAAACTTGAGAGGATCTATGTTAAATTACACCATGTGAACAAATTGTCAATAAAAGTAACATAATTAAAAAAATAGCATAAACATTAAAAAAAGAACAAATTGCAGTGTTCCTGAAAAATAATAGAATTATTTGACTTGTGATAAGGCTGGCACAAATATTGTGTAAAATAATGACTGAGCTAAGTAAGTTTTCGGTTAGTTAGAATTTATTGTTTTTTGAAGTTTTCTTTGAGTTACTGATATATAAAATGGTTTACTGTGCTGTATAGAAATTAATAGTCTTTAAAAAATTCTCAAACTTTCAAAATAATTTTTTTTTGTCCCTATTCTAAGGTTATTTTCATAAAACAATGCACAGTAAACTGGGCTTTTTTGTATTTTTTAACCTGATTGATGGCTAGTGCATCAATGTCCAATTATATGAAGCTTTCTAGCTATAGCCTTAAATATACAAAATGTTCAATATAGCATATTATCTAATATTTTTTATCATGTGTACAATATGTAGTGATGCTATAATGAATAAGGGGATTCATTGGGTTATTTTAAAGCACTAGAAAGCTATATTACAGTTTGAAGGAGTTAATAAAAACAAGCACAGTAACATGCATATCATTTGTGGGATTCATTTTTGCCAAACCTTAAAAACAACAACAACTTTCAACAAGCAATGCAACATGCAAGATTATAATGTGTATGAAAGGGAATAACATATTCAATTTTTGTATGCAGAACTGCTGCAATATAGTACCATTATTACAATTGGTTATGGTGGTTACTGTTTAATTAAATATTTCACTCACTTTCAATAATAATAGTATATGCTTTATTGTAGGTTCTTACTGACAAAACTGTACTGTGGTTTTCAAAACCTGATTCAAAGATATCGTAAATCTTTGTAAAATTCATTGTTGTTATTAAATTATTCCAACAAATTTTTCCATCTCTGTTAGTGACATCATATATTTGGTTTTCTTCTGTATAACATCCATAGCGTTGGATACCATCATCATCTGCATCGCTTGTAATAATGCAGAATGCAGTACTACTTGGATTATTTAGCCACAAAAATTGATCTCCTTGTCTTGTTAAACACACTGTTGAGTCCAGCATGATATGCATTTCATAAGTTTCAGCTACATACAAACATAAATACAAAAAACTTACATTGATGAATTGAAGTATTTAGGTCACACCAAACAAGAAACAAAAAAAAAAGCAACAACAACAAACTATGAAATGTATACATACTTGTTCACTGGATATACCAGCACCAAACCTGTATTGTACACTCTTCGTGACTTGACTATTGCACAACAGATTTTCTAGGGGCAAGCAATTAAATTTCCAAGGATGATACGGGTAAGGATCGATAAACTAACGGTTTTCATTTAAGCTAGTCGTCACGCTTCGTTCGAAATGCTCTATTGCACCAGAGCTATAGCAGATATAGCATTCTTTTAGTGACTTGACTATTGGACTTTGAATAAGTAAGAACAAATCTGTTACATAAGGCATAAATAGCTATAATGAACAGCACACTGACGAAGTTAGCTTACTACCGACGCTAAAAGAATAAATGAGCTCGGCTAACTTGGTAAGACCTAACTGCTAAAGAGTCCACCCTATTCTGTGTTGGTAGCACTTTGCTGTTATTTTCTTTTCCTAACATTACTACAAAGTCTTTTCACCCGAATTTCTTTCGCCCGCACTAATATTTACGTTTTGGAGTAGCCTCTGGGGGGGGGGGGGGGTGGACACACATTGACCTCTTTGAATTTTGCCATATATTATAGTACAGTACCTATTACATGAATCAGAGTGTGATATGACGAAAGTTTGACAAGTTTGGCATGTTGCTATAACTACAAGGGTTATGAGCTTGCCAGTACAGTGTGAAATAACAAAGTGAAATATCGTGAGGTATTTCACTGGTCATGTACCTATAAAGATATCATTGTGAAAATATCTGCGGTGGAATAAATAAGTATAATTCAGCGAGTGAGCGAAGCGAGCGAAGCTGACTCTCAGTCGTGTTCAATTGAGATTTCAGATATATATATGTAGGTATGTATACGTACGTCAAAATATTTCGCCCGCGCTTCTAATTACGTAAGTTAGGTAAAGCGTTCACAGTTCCAGTTTTTTTCAATTAACGAGCGCGGAGAATCCTGCTGCACTGCCTTAGCAACTTTGTTTCAACCAAAAAGTTTATAGCTACTCTCTTCTTGAAACAATTGTGAAGTCTTTGTCAAGCTGCGCTTCTTTGCCACTGCTTTCGAAGTTTATTCAGGTAATTCTGTTATTGTTAACTCTATCATGCCTGATCATTGCTATTATTTAGCAATTTCCTTCACAAATCATCTTTACCTATACTCATATATTTACTCGCTCGCCATGCATTTGTGCTATTCGAGCGCACTACTAGTATATATATATATATGTGACCGTCTAAGGGAAAACCGGGCACAACGCGGCGTGCGTAATATCGAGAAAAGATAGATCGATTTCTTAAAAATGTATTGTTTTAAGCCGACGGAAGGGAACGGTTAGGTCTATTATAGCGGGAACGACTTAAGCTACGACGATAAAACTTGGAGAGCTCAATATCTGGACGCCTACAACTCCGTAAGTGCAAAAAAAAATTTTTCGAAGGGTGCCGCGTTGTGCCTGGTTTTCCTATAGACGGTCACATATATACATACCAAAATCTCAAATAGAGACCCGTTACTGTCTCGCCATCAATATTGCAGTTTTAAGCAGCCTAACAAGGCAGGCTTGCTTGCCATTTGTGCTGAAGCACACTACTTGTTGGCGAGCGAGTGGAGCGAGACTGTATTAGGGGTGGATAGTGCAAAATCTGGTATATGTTCCATATTATATAATATGTATAGATTGTACGTTTGCCCTTGCAACGCGGGCGTGCCGGTTTTTTCTCGTAAAAACTCGGCTTTATAGGCTTGACCCCACTTTCTTCTGATACTATAGCATTAAAACTTGGGCTCCAAATTGTGAGACAATTCCTGCGAAACGCTTGTTTTCAACTCCCAAAAAGTTACTGCGACTGGTTACTGCGACTGGTTACTGCGACTGGTTAATATACCTTTACCGGAAGTAATTTCAAAACATCTTCGTTTTTTGGGGCTGCTAAAAATGGCGCTTGTTGGTTGTCAGCCACTGGTAGCCAGAATGGCTAAATAATTAATACTAAGGAAGCCACCATTACTTGGGAGAAGCTGGGGTAAGCACGTAGTTCCGTATTCGTTAGCTAAATTTACAAAAAAAAACAACAACTTCGGCTATTATTTTTTTGTTAGAGCTGCGAGCTTGTTCACTAGTTACTGGTAATTGAGGTATTCAGAATGGCTGAAATTAGATACTAGGGAAGTTGTCACTGTCAGAATACCTTATAACAAGCTACCACTACTAGAGGGAAACTGATGTAAGTACTTAATTCCATATTTGTAAGTTATAATTACAAAAATAACTCTGGCCTTCCTTTTTTGTAGTTGAGAGCTTGTTGTCAAGAGAGACTGGTAATTGAGATAGTCACAATGGCTTCAATTTGATACTACAGAAGTTACCACTACTCAAGAAAATAAGTAATTTTGTATTTGTTTGCTAAAATTAATGGTCTTTTGTTTTGTAGCAGAGAGCTTGTTGTCAAGAATTACTGGTAATTCAGATAGTCAAAATAGCTTAAATTTGTAACTACAGAAGTTACCATAATACTCAGGAAATTGAGGCAAGTAGTAATTTCATATTTGTTGGCTAATATTACAAAAATAACACAGGCCTGATTTATTTAGTAGCTGAGAGCTTGTTCAAGGGTTGGTTACTGGTAATTGAGGTAGTCAGAATTGCTCAAGTTTACAGAAGCTACCATAACTCAGGTAAGAGTAATTTGGTATTTGTATGCTAAAATTAATGATCAATTGCTATTATACTGTTTTGCATGAATAAAGCTAAATATTATAAATTATGTAGTAACGGCTTTTTAGGCTTGACCCCACTTTCTTCTGATACTATAGCTTTAAGCAAGTCTTACTTGAAACTCTTGGGCTCCAAATTGTGAGATAATTTCTTCGAAACACTTGTTTTCGATGTCCCAAAAGATACTGCCAACTGGTTACTATGGCATTGAAACCCTTTACCAAAGTTAATTTGAAAATAAAACAACTCGTCGTTTGTTGGGGCTGCTAAATCCCGCTCGTTGGTTGTCAAGTGCCATTGGTAGTCCGGGTGGCTAATTATTAAAACCTAGGAAGCCACCATTATTTGTAAGAAGCTGAGGTAAGTATGTAGTTCCATATTTGTTAGCTAAAATTACAAAAATAACTCTGGCTATGTTTTTTTGGTATAGCTGCGAGCTTGTTCAGTTACTGGTAATTGTGGTAGTCAGAATGGCTTAAATTGGATACTACAGAAGTTATCACTATTCCTGAAAGAGAGTGATTCTGTATATATTAATGGTCAACTACTATTTGCTTTTATGCATGAACTAAGCTAAAGTTATTATGTAACAAAAATGGGTGTACAAAGCAATTTTAAAGTGGCCAATAAAGCAGTCACATTTGCCATGCCTACAATATTGGGTGGGGTTTAAATTGTTTAAATGTACTTATTAAACAAATTGACATACTAGCAAATAAATGATGTAAAATTGATGAAAGCATGATAAATACTAATCAATCATACCCATTAGCTAATTATATCTTGTCAAGGGATAATTTTTAAGTTTGACAGAATCTTACAGAGCATTCTCCAAAACAAGGGAGGTAGAACCAGGTGACACCAGTAGTAACACTGCCTGAAAAGAGTCCATTGACAACCATAACAAAATCTGCAAACTGTGTTGATAATTATAGTTGACAAATAATTGACAAGAATGAAGAGGTTATCAAGCTAGTTCAACTGATTATACACTAATTTACGATTATTTGTGTTATGGTCATCAATGGACACTTTTCATTCAGTGTAAATAGTTTTATGTAACCGAACCAGGCAAGCTCGCTTGATATTTGTGCTCAAGCACACCACTAGCATATATATATATAATGTATGGATGGTACGTATGCCCCTTAAACGCGCGCTGGGGCTCCCACTGCTTTTTTTTTTATTGGCCCCAGTTTCTTTGGGTACTACAACATTAAGCAAGTCTTACTTCAAACTTAGGCTCCAAAATGTGAGAGAATTCCTGCAAAAATGCTTGTTTTTAGGGGACAAAAGTTGCTGTGATCGGTTACTATGGCATTAATGAATGGCACTATGGCATTTAAATACCTTTACCAGATGTAATTTCATAATCTCGGGGGTTTTTTGGCGCTGCTCTCTGGACTTCCTCTTTACCACGGGATATTGCGGGTATATGATACTTTCCATTTCAATACAATTTCTACGTAAAGGCACTCAATAGATCAATTCAGTACTCAATAAATAATTTAAATGCTCACTTGTTTGTCATTGCTATCTACTATATCCTACTATATTCGGCAAGAAGTCGAAATATCGGGTTAAGTTTTAATTAACAATATTATTGGTTGTAAGAATGAGAAATTTTGCTATTATTATAATTATTTCAGCCGAGAATGACTGAATCATTAACATAGTAATTACATCTAAGGCACTTGGAAATGATTTGTATTAGAATTGTGGCACATTTTATTATCAGTCTTATAAATTGTTACTTACCATTGTCATCAATCTTCATGGCAACTACAGAGTGACCACATGTTCCATTATCAGTAAGCTGAATGGCATCAATATAATAGATGAAATTTACTGATCGCCTTTCCTTACTTATTTCATAATAAAGACTCTGCTGTTTGTTAGTGATAGTTTTCCCACTTCTGCTATTTATTATTTTTATTTCATATTCATGCTGAGAACATGTCTCACAAACAGACATTGTCCATTCAATTATACTATTCATCCCAAAATATAGTTTTTGATGGTTAAAGTTAATTGCACATCTTGTGTTTAAGCTTTCAATTCCTGTGAAATAATAATAAACCACACTAAAAATGGTGTACCATTTAATAAACTGTAACTTACCAGCAGCAGTTGATAGCAGCACTGTTAGTGTAGCAATACTGCTGTAATAGTAGTCATCCAATAGTAAAAGATTTGATCGTAATAGGCATTGGATTCTAGTTCCACTGTTATATACTCTTAGCTCATATAAGTGTATACTGTCTCCATCAAAATAGATATTATTTGGCAAGTTAGTTGAAAAATACACTAATTCATTCACTTTCCACTCAATCGTAATTAAGTGACGGAATTGAACAGGAATTCCACATGAAAAAGATGCTACATTACCTTCTTCAACAGTTACGTTATTTGGTGCCAAAAGTGCTAAAAATATATTATTATTGAACTATTTAAATTATCCTGACATTATATTAAATAATTAGAATTCTATTTACAAACTTAACACCAGAAATCTATCTATGTAGACATTTAAAACATATATTAGAGGAAAAATATAAATAATATTATGCTATTATTTTGTTCACTTATAGTTGCATTAGGCCCTTTTCATTGATAATACTGGACACATTTTGCTTCGTGTTCATGGACAATAGTAATCAATAATGGAGCATTATACAGCATTTGAATTTACAGCATTTGAATTTTGATGCACACGTGAACAATAATATTATCAGCAGCTACCCAGCCACTTTTAGCAACAAAATCCCATTTACACACAATTGATAGTATACTGTCAGAAGTATTGGCTATTGAAAGATAGAGTGCCACTAATATCAGCATCATGTTGTTACCATAATAGGCATAGAATTGGCCCTAAAAAAAGTAGCTATGCAGCCTATAGTGATAACATTAATAGTGCAGAAAGATATACACGCAGGTTGCATTGAATCAGAAAGAGTTGACTAAAAGCTAAATAGTCACATTGGTGGCTGAACATGTTTAAAAAAAAGAAGTATAGATTATTACTAATTAATCTGCATTTTATCAACATTACTGATATGCCAAGTCAACACCTTGTCGTGCAAAATAAAATATATCTGAACTACTCATCGGGAAAGTACAAAAAAAAAACTAATCACTAAGAGTGCCAAGATCAAGACAGAATGTTGAAACTCCTCCGAGAAGTTTATTAGAGGTAACAACATACTACATAAAATGAAGTTTAAAAATGTATGACCAAGCCCTGTGTAAAATAACAATTGGTAGAGAGTGTCAAGATACGTAAAATTAGGACATTCAAACTGTTGGAACATAAAGGGTCTGGCATACAATATTACTAACAGACATTGCAGCTTTTTTGATGAAAACGTTTGATGCACAATGGAATCACCCTACAAAGGGACTCCAAATAGCAACCAGGTTCTCAACATCAGCCAGAATAAATGAAACAAACTATAGAAAATAACCTGAAAGCAGCCAATTTTTTTTGCAATAGTCAAAACATTTCACTGTATTCAGAAGTAATAATTAAACCAAAAAAAAATGTTTGGGGCAGTAATGAACTTTGCAGCATGTGCCTTTGTAACATCTCCACCACTATCTCACACCTTGTTAGATGTCATGCTCCAGCCCACTACCCTTGCCAGGGGTCTGGTAAACCACCACAAAAAAATTATAACACAAGCCAACAGGAAGGTGTTCAACATGGAAATCCTCTTGGTCCACTTTTGTTCTGCTTGGCAATTCATCGACACTGTGAGCAGCTAATATCTCCACTGCGTACATCCTACTGACTGCCCTATGTCACTACTTGATCAAGTGTGGAACTACTCTTCGCTCCATCCTTGGCAACATGATTAACACCCCTCTACTGCAGAATGAGAAAGCCTGGACACAGGCCACTCTGCCTGTGAAGTCTAGAGGCCTAGGAGTGAGAAGAGCTTCTAACTTAGCTTTGTGGTCATTTCTGGCATGTACAGCTGCTACTTCTGATCTGGCTTTGACAATTCTCCCCGTAAGTGTTTAGTCATCATGTGCCTCCTTCACTGACATTGCTCAGCAAGATTGGTTGAAGAATCATGAACTGTACTTATACCACCTACAGGAACTGGCACCATGAAGGATAAGAACTGGGATTCTATCAAGTCCAACAGCACTGCCAAGTCTCTACTAGATGAAGCTGAGAATGAGATAGAATGTGTATGCCTCTTGGTGGAGATGGACAAACACTCAGGTGCATGGCTGCAAGCTCCATCTATCTTGAATATTACAAAACAAAAACTTGAATTTCCTGTACTCACATATTTAGGACATTTCATACCTTCACCACCTTTCCAATAGAGGATAGCGGTAAATGCCTTGCACTATGGGACATTTAGCCCTATTCTCTACCAGAAAAGTGGAAAAATATGAAATATCCTCACTACAGGCCCATCAACTCTTGCCGTACTAAGGAACTAGGCACAAGTGAAACAAGTGCTACTAGATGGTACCTTTTCCAGAAGCTGTGGCTGTTCAGTGAGAGAACACCAAAGCCGTTTTTAGGATGTGCATTGACTTTTCATAAATAAAATGTTATAATCATTATCATAATTATTATTATATTTTTATTATCATTGTTATTATTATCTATATATAAGAAGCTATGCCCACAGGTAGTCTCGCACTATAGCTAGCTATGAGTATAATAAGGGTGCTGTGACACTGCCCACGCAAAATATTCATAATAATTGGATTTTGGTTGCTAGTTTGTATAGAGCCCCAACTAGCGGTAGAACCTAAAAATATTACTAACGACTAAAAAAAAATCTGGCATTGGTAGCCTGTTTTGTGCTCCTAGAGCCTCAAGTATTAAATTCACAACTCCTCCGAGGGTGCCGTCGCTTACGAGCTCATTCTTCATCTACTGCTACAGTATTGATGGTCTTCAAACCGTTTGTTGTAGTTTTTCTCAATTCTTAATTAACTATTTATCAAGAGTGGAGCGTGTTAGGAGATTCTTGAGAATCTAAAACTCGCCCCTTCCATTGCAGAAATTCTTCAGTAAACCAACCCCAAAATTTATTACTGATACTGGTAGTTAATACAATTACAGTCGGACCTAGCTCAATGGATTTTCCAAAAGCAGAACTACTCTAGCTACAGGTGGACAAACTGTAAACATGGATGAATTTCCCACTGATTGTATATTAGTGATTAGAATGTCTGATGATTGGGAATCCAGCTGTTTTAATCAACTGGGTGAGAAGAAGATGATGAAGGCAACCCATTTGTTCCTTCTTCTGCCTTCTTCACTCATTTTTAGAACATCATTGCCACACAAAAGAAGGACAGAGCTAGAACAACTTTAGACAGTATTGACTTAATATTTTTATTGTTAAGCAACTAATTAAAGTAATGTTGTTTTTTTTCAATCAAGCTAACAATATGCTCCATAACAGAAGTGTAACTTAAAACCTTTTTGTTATTTATTTCTTTTACTCATCAATTGATTGACCTAATCAGCTTTTACACAATCAAATATTAGATAAACAGTCAAAAAAGTTATGGCTTCCTAGAAGGGATAGTTTCTCAATAATGGACAAAGCTCATATTCCCATCATTTGTCCTTATTCGAAATTCGACTGTATAGTTTAATTGAAAGTATAGAACATAAGTCTGGCCTATTTTTTTTTTCTGGACAAATCACAACACCATTAGTATCCCAATGGAGAAAGGTGAAAGAACGCCGTGCAAAAATATCCCGAAATTGGGAAAGGTCGAAATCAACTTATTTGCCACGCCCTCTTGCAGATACAAAAACCTGGTCATCGTCGTAACCATCGCAGTGGCCGTAGCGGTTCCTAAGGTCCCGCGGTACCAAGCTGTTTAAGTTCTAGCCATAATGGCATAAAAATAACTAGTTAAACTTACTGAAATTTACAATCAGTAACCCCATCCATGATATAGTGTTGGTCAAGTAATTGCGACAACTGAATCTTGTATTGTTCATCCACAGGCTTGCCTTCGTTATTGTTATACCATATTCATTGTTTTTTCTAAATGTAGCGAATAACTCAGGTAATTGGTTGAAGTTGTACTTTGTCTCATTTATTACCCATTCAAATGGAAATGATAGATTACACACTAACTCAACAGGATCAGCTACAAAAACTTCCACCTTCCTTATATCGTCACCACCATCTACTACAATAAAACAGTACCACCATTATTAATGTTGTATTAATAATAACATCTCAACATAACTTACATTGCTTTGCAGGCTCAATCAACAACAGAAATAGGACCATAAGGACAAAAGAAAACATTTTTGTAACTAAGGTCAGGATAGTCATTGAAGTTGGTGACTCTGTGATATATAAGACTTAAGTTATAGCTGCTGAAATTCATTATGAATGAATGAATATACTAACATTCCACCAACACAGAGGCAACATATGTTTTTTTATTCATATGAAATATATTCATTGGTTAGTTCCTAGGGCACATCTGTTCATATAAGGTGCTTTATTGCATCAGCATTTATTGTACTAAAATATTTCTGTATAAAATCCAAAATGGCACTCAATAGGTATCCCTTCAGCACCTATGCAGAAAAAGTACCCTTTTAATGTCACTTGTGTTTAGCTCAGGGAAACTCTTAATATGATATCTTATTTAACATAATATTTTAAATGTATGCATATATAATACATTATGTATACTATCTATAACATATTATAAAAAACTAGTAGCAGCTTACTTAAAAGCAGGCTTGGTTTTATTAAAGAGAATATAAAGTTGTAGGGTCTGATTGTTTTAACCAACCTTTCCAGATACTCATTGGGCGAAATTGCAGCTCCCAGAAAGAATGGTTATATCAGTTGTGTTTCAGCTAGCTAGTGTTATTCATAGTGCTAAAGCCTAATTACCTCCACCAACTTCTGGTGGACCTAGAACTGTCAAGGCAATGCTCCAGACCCTTTCCCCCCTCCCCCCTCCCCCCTTCCCCAATAAATTATGCGCATTATATGCAGTTGCCAACTTTTCAAATTGCAGTTTGGGGACACTCACACTATGCCAATGCTTTGATATAGGATAGTGTCTACCTCAGCCTATGTTATAAGCTTAGTATAAGCTAGATGATACTTAGTTTCTATAAGCTAGCTTATTCTCTTAGCTTATAGGAAAGTCAAGTATCGTCTAGCTTATACTAAGCTTATAACTTTAGAATTAGCTGCTGTAGATATATAATACTTATAGCACGAGTCAGAGTACAATATGGGAAAATATTTTACGAGCACGCAAAATATTTTCACGAGCCAAAGGCGAGTGAAAATGTGGCGTGAGAGTAAAATATCATTCCCATATTGTACGACGAGTGTGATAAGTGATTTATTGCTTCTTTGAAATTTTTCTCAACCGGTTACATTACAATTTTCATTGATTTTACTCGCTACGCGCGCGCTACAAGGAGCGTACAATATAAACCATACAATATGGGAGAATACAGAACGCTCGCGTGATGCGGAAATATTCAAGTAAAAATATCAAAGCTGCAATAAATTATTTTATTCTACCCCAGATATCTTCACAATGATATTTTAGGTTACATGACCCTGAGATATCCCACGATATCTCATGGCGTTATCTCATGGCTGTACTGTGCAAGCTCATTACCAGAGTAGTTATAGAAACTGGGCCTGGGTACAAGTTTTCTG
>WLWD01005721.1_pt1 | contig 55167 bp, 39 predicted proteins | sample 6712731 | NCBI WGS metagenome assembly WLWD01 (sample SAMN12718690, study PRJNA576275) | sponge metagenome | isolation source: marine sponge | host: Mycale hentscheli | place: New Zealand: South Island, Marlborough, Capsize Point | collected 2014-11-01 | reverse complement strand
TTAAGTTTAATTAAGATCACAGCTGGTCTGGAGACCTTACAATAACCAGATGACTATTAGAACTCACAAAAAATGATGGTACACGTGTTCATAATATGGCAAAAAAATGAGCATGCTCGAGGCAGCCACGTCAAAGTGTCCACATTTATATCAAAATGACATCATTAGCTAATTCTAAAAATACTTCATAAACAGTTAGCATGCATTAATGTCTATTGTCTCTTCTTCTCTTGTTCTTTCCCTTGTCCTCTCTTTACTTCCTTGCTGTCTTCCCCATGTCTGAGGGCTGGCCCCACAGTGCACTATAGTATCAAAACAGTTAAATACACTACTTGAATATCCCACAGTTAAGTTATTTTAACTATTTAAGTTTAATTAAGATCACAGCTGGTCTGGAGACCTTACAATAACCAGATGACTATTAGAACTCACAAAAAATGATGGTACACGTGTTCATAATATGGCAAAAAAATGAGCATGCTCGAGGCAGCCACGTCAAAGTGTCCACATTTAAATCAAAATGACATCATTAGCTAATTCTAAAAATACTTCATAAACAGTTAGCATGCATTAATGTCTATTGTCTCTTCTTCTCTTGTTCTTTCCCTTGTCCTCTCTTTACTTCCTTGCTGTCTTCCCCATGTCTGAGGGCTGGCCCCACAGTGCACTATAGTATTTTTAACTAGCAAAACAGTTAAATACACTACTTGAATATAAGTAGCAAATATGGCATAAACGTACAAGTGGGAAGCCATGGTAAAAGCATTTGTGGCAGTGCAATTGTTGCCAGAAAATATAACTATTGTTGTGCTTGAGCACAAATGGCAACTGAGTCATTATTTGTATTCCAAATCAGCTCCTGTCAGTTCAGTATCTCTTCTTACAGTATGAATTACCTCAATTTTCCTTAAATAGTATCTTCTGTAGTATCAAAATTAACAAATTCAAGCCTCACCAACTACCTGTAGCTGAATTACCAGTGTAGCATATTGGTGGGGTGTGAATCCACCACACAATGTAGGCAAGTGTGTAATGTCAAAGAACCTGTGAACAGCAGTTAATAGGTAGCTTAGGGTTGGTTGTCTAGTGCACTATTAGTTTGGTAATAGGCTTGCTATAATTGAATTCAATATTCAATAGGTATAACAACATTAAGCAACAACTTTGAGGGATGAGGTAAATACATGTATAGTGGTTCAATTGAAATTGGCGCTAGCTTCTTCATAGTGAAGGAGGGGGCTGCTGCTACATCAGGCTGGCTTGAAAGAGTGTAGAGTCCACACTTGTCTGGGATGGCCTAGACAGCTCTTGACAACAAGCATTAGGGAACTAAAAAATTGAATTCAATATCCAATGTGGTCACTATTTGGAGGTTTTACAGTGTAAGTCCAAAAGAATCTGAGAGTTAACCTAAAAAGCTGTATTTGAAGGAGATAAAGGAGCCCGCACGTGCATTACAGAGGCAAGTTAATTTTACTACAAATTTAAAAATAATTATTATTAAAATGTAAAAATTGAAACTGTATGCATTGTTGCACTACAGAATGAACTAACATAGGTAAGCTATAACTGATGTGCCATTTCTGTATTATTCATGTGGATATATAAACATAAGAAGTGAGGGCTAGAAATAGAAAAATAACATAAGTTATTTTAAATTCATGTGTGTTCCGAGTTCTTATCAATTGAAGCAGTCGATAAATCTGTCTATCACGTATACTCTTTGGCTCCATATAAGGAATTGACGGTCCAAATACCAGTCCAACAATTATTCTAATTGCTCCACTGATCATAGAAATAATATTACTTCTACGATATGCCATGTATTCTCCATGCGGACGATGCCGTGTCAATTTCTTTAATAGTTCACGCATCACCACACTAGTCCAACGTCCATCTTGTAGGTGAATTCCAGGCATAATCTTGACATTTGTTGGTGCTCTAGCAACGGGAAGTGCTACAATTCCAGTACTCAATGAGGAGGTTTGTCGTCTTTCTGAGTGATAGTCAAATATAGTTTTAACTTCTGGACAATCAGATATTTTAGTTTTTAGAAAACACCCAAATTCTTGAGAACATGTTTGCAGATGTCGAATGTACTTTGATGAATCTTCATCAAATAAATCAAGAGAATCATCACTGAAAGTTAAAAGAATTAAACATTTTTTCCAAATGCTTTCATGCAAATACTTGTTTAAATTATCAATGATATTTTTGTCCATCGAGTTAAAATTGTCACTTGGGGCTACTGAAAGGCAATAAATAAGAGTGAAGTCCAAATCTCCTACATATTCTTGAATTTTATCAAGAGCAGTTCTAGTTTGTAAATCTGAAGATTCCAGTCCAGGTGTGTCGATGACTATAAGCCTAATATCATTTATATTTACTGTAAGAGGCATAAACATAGACTTGTTTGAAGCACTAGTGTCAAGACTTAATCCAAACAAATGATTAAGCGCAGTTGTTTTTCCTCTACCTTGTTGGCCGACAATCATAACTACATTTACGTTATCGTACGACATTTTCAGCGGCAGGAAAATTATAATCTATAATCAACTCTTGAAGCTTTCGCAACTGAGTGAGGCGGAGGATGCTGGAAGTTTTGTGTGGCCACACCTTCTTTTATAGAAAAGAAGGCGTGATCAAAATGGGTTTTACGAATGAATTTTGTGGCCACACCTTCTTTTATAGAAAAGAAGGCGTGACCAAACTGACACAAAGTTGGTTTTACGAATGCATTTTGAGTATAACTTTGCATAATCAGTCCCCTTCAAAACTACAATCGACCAGCAGGTCCAGAGGAAAGACACTAGGGACAGGAAACATTGCCGCGCACTTTAAACCTCAAAATGTTGACTAAGCAAATAGTCATGGGCGCCTCAGTCATGTCCTTTGACCTTTATTGCGCATGCGTTTGCATAGTAAACTTATTTTTCTTTTAGTTATGTAATTTTTTTCCCGCAGCCTTTTTCCTTTGCGTTATTCCTCCGTGATTAATGTGAAGAGAAGCAAGTACTATAAGGGCGATGTACTGGTTCCCCCCTGGCTTATCAAATACTTCAAACAATTGCTATTTGAATGCAGTTTTTCAATGCCTTCTCAACCTTCCTGCAATAGCAGATATAGTAGCGATTATGAAAAGAAAAAACGTGTCTTTTCAGTGTTGTCATTCAGGTAAGACACTTTTTTTTTGTGCAAATGCTGGTGTATGATTCCAAATTACCACTACTTTAATTGTGTACAATCATTAAGTGCATATGAACCACAGTGGTTTCAGATTTTTTTGGAGCATTGTCTAGATTTGACATAGCCAAATGTTATCATAAGCCCAGGATAACTGCTGGCTAGTCACTCCCCAATGTTTCCTATACTTTTTACACAAAAAAAGTCTATTAGCTAAGCAATCATCACTCCCAACTGTTTCTTTATTATATCAAAAACATTTACCTGTTAGCATTCAAAATGCCATTTGATATGCTGCTGTAAAACTATATAAAGTGCACAGTAGTGAAGTGTAGCTACAACACAAAGTGGTTACACAAGTCCAAGTGGTAAGCCACAAAGTACAATTACACTGACAGAAGAAAGGCACAAACAACACTTGATCTGGCAAAAGAAAAAAAAATTAGAGCTAAAGTAGAGTTTGAAAATAATTGCCACTGTAGTCACTAGATGCTATGAGACATGCATTAACTAGTGGAATTATTCATTGAGGAAACAAGGAAAGTGGCACTGTTGTAATTACTGAATGCAGTAAGAGATGATGTATAACTTGAATAGAACATATCTACTATATAGTTTTATAAGTTAGAAGACTGGAATTAGTGTAGAGTTACAGTACATTATTTTTCCATGCCCTACTCTCCATTAACATGTAATCTATTACAATTATGTACATGTCATGCAACACATTTTACTATACAGTTATTTACATTTTCTCTTTCCCATCTTTGCTCATCCTACTATTAAAGTCTGAACGAACCAAGCTATTTCTGCACATAGGTGGCCTTACAACCCAACAGAGGGTGGAATTACACATGTATAAGGCACAAAGTTGACATGTAACATTTAGATTGATCCCGATTAAATCGTAAGCAATAGAAAATCTTGAAATTAACTGCGACATATTAAGAGAATTAAGTAAAAAATGAGCATCCACACTGCTCTTGTAGGTCCCACACTGCTGGATGATATGTACTTGGAAAATTTTATAGAGTTGACAGAGTCTGAACAAGAAAGTGTCACTTGATACTTGGAGAACAATCAGCCCCTCCCTTGAAAAAGAATACACATTATCTCCACCACCCAGATGATTAGGGTAAAAGAAATAACTTTCACTGTACATGAACATCATTCATTCAGAATGTTGTAAGGGCTGTGGTCTCTTTGGGGGTGACTGCCAGCTCACATATATCTCTTGCATTCACCATTTTAGTCAGTTCCTAGTTCTATGTCATTTCCTTGCCTGTGTCTTTACACAAACTTGAAGTGTGTGAAGCTGGGTTGGACTTTAGCATAGCAGCTCGAGTCACTCCGGTGGCAGCGATTATACCGTAGGTGAAGTAACCAGACTTATCCAAGGATCACCATCCTCCCCATCTCCCTCCCCCCCCCCCACCCACATTATATATATATATATATATTGAATATTACTACAAGATAGTCATAGTAATGCAAAATGTACAAGGTAACTATAGTTGGAAAAGGTGAGCTATAACATCCTCACCAAAGATTAAATGAGTGAATATAACAATAGTTCCACTATATGAAACTATCCACACAAAATAGTCGTGAACTTAATGTTTCAGAGAGAACAAATATGTTTTTGACGATCTACAGTGATTATTTTAGTTCTTAGAACCTTGTGATCCTAAAATGGACTCATTATTGGAGCATTTAAATTCCTTAATACAGCCCATCAGCTGTGTCTGCCTCATCTGTGTTGCAGTATGTGCACAGCAGGTATACCTATGGTAGAAGAAAGTCTTTGGATTGTCAGATAATTACCAAGTCATGCAAAGCCCTCAAAGGTAGCCAATTCTGCAAGAATTTTTGTAAAACCCATGTTAGCTATTGAATATTTTTTGTTTAGTCAATGACTATAAATTGGTAAGTGGAGAGCAGCAAGATGCACACGAGTTTTACTCCTACTTTCTAGAGGGCTTGGAACAACATGCAAGGTAGGATATAGCTATGTCATTATTCTGGTTATTCTTGTAAATTACATTCTATCAGCATCAAGAGTGAACTTGTGGAAAGATGCTATGTGTCTGAAGAAAGTACAGGAATTCACCATATTATTCAATATACCGTCATCTATGTAATGTTAGAGTGGAGTGTCACAAGTGTTCACATAGAAGCACCACAACTAACAAATCTCCAATACTTGAGGCATATGTTCAAGTATGAAGTCTTGAAACACAAAAATTAATAACTTGTGAATGAATCATGTAATGTATTGCATTTCAGGGATCAAAAACATTCAATGTGCAGGACATTGTAACTGATTGTTTCCCTTCTAGAGAACATGTGGCTGATCATGTGTGCCAACGCTACTGAAGAAAACATATTTATAGCTCATAACTACTATTTACTTATTACCATAGCTGCAAAACAAGGGGACTTACACACAGCTGGAAATATAACAGCAGCACCAAGTCTACTATGCATTCATTTAGATGTCAAATAGGTATGTCAAATGCATTGTCTGTCATTGTATAGTATTTTAAAGTGAGCTATTGATAAATATTGCTGGAAAAAATATAAGCACATAGAAACAATGAGGAATATGCTAGAAATAGGGTTTTGTTTGTGCTAGCATTGATTATTAATGATTGTTATTCATGACAAACAACTCCTGGACTATGCAGACACAATTTGAAGCTTCAAACTCAAGTTTGACCAAGATCTAGAGCCAACAATGAATGTTTTCAAAGTGATGTAAATGTTCGAGTGTTTCCACTCTTGACATCCGCAGTTGTAAAGAACTAAGAAAGACTCCCTGATTATCTGTCAGTTGCAAATGCTAATTTATTAATAAATTCTCTATTTCATTTGGTTAAAAGACCGTGAGTACCCTACCCTGTACCTAATTGAGCTTGAGCACGAAAGTATGTGACTTTAATCGAGCATTTACCAGCTGTAGTATAGTATTTTCACTTCTCTCAAACTTACTAAAACATCAAGAAAAGAATACTGAAGAATACATTTCAGCTTTGGTTATGTTGCATAACCACTACTAAAATTTTCTTTCTTTCTTTTTTTTTTCACTTAGCTACTTAACTAATTATCTATCACATGAATTTTTGGTCAAACAATAAATGAGAAATATAGGCACATTTTGAAAGAATTACAGGGTAAGTTTGGTACCAATGGAGTAAGAAATTTATCTATGCCTATCAAGCTTGTAACCCTGACTAGTTACTGCTCTTATCTAAATAGTGACATTATTTCACAACTTTTCTTGGACACTTGTTCTAAATTGATGTTAGCTACATCATGTTTGAAATTAAATTTGAAAATTATTTACTTACATGCTATGATTTGATTTCTTAGAGACGATACTCCTACCATTCAGATACAGGTATTTTGAAAATTTTCATTAGTACCTAATGTCATTGTTTATAATTACTCTAGAATACTACCCTATCTGTCCGAACTACTACTACAAAAGCTTCGTATAGTTTAGTAGGTGCAGTGGTTTTCAGGAGGCTGTCTTCTAAAACCGACATTATACTGCTTTTGTGAGGTCTAAAAATAATGAAATGCAGTGGTTTCATGTCGATGACAATGAGGTAAAATACCAAGATCAAAAATAGCTACACAGTTATTTCAGATAGAATTCCTTACAAATCTCAGGTTTTACCAGTCAGTGTAGCTACCGTTACTATGCAGGATCCCTTTGTGCTCTTTTATAAATTGATTCCAAGTAAGTGCTTATTATTTTGTATAAGTGATACTTAATAACTATTCCAGATATATAACTGTCCATGTTATAGACAAAAGAAGTTCATCATTATGCCTCAGTGATATTACCAGATTGCAACCTAAACAATGGTTATCTGATGAAGTTAGTTTCTGGTAAAGTCTCATTTAGCTATACTCCACAATTACATATAATAAGAAAATAATATGGAGCTTATTTCTGTAAAAGCCAGTATGGCAAGTTATTAATTATATAATTTTAATAGCTATTAATAACTAGCTATATGTAGTATTTAGAATAACAAGAGAGTGTATGTCCTGGATTCCCATTTTTATTCAAAACTTAGTGAAAAGGGATATGAAGGAGTGAAAACATGGCATCGAAAGGTGATCTTTTCTAACTTTTTGTTTGATAATAAAATTTATTGCAATTCTCTTAGGTGGATTTTATGGCTCAAGACATCATTCTTGCAGTCATAAACTGCAATAGTAATCATTGGACTTTAGTGGTGGTACAAAATTTGATAATAATATTTGCTTTACAAACTAATGTGGAACTATAGGTTGTGGATATCAATCAGAAGAAAGCAGAATATTATGATTCCTTCAATGGAAGCATTGCTCAATGCTGGAAATATTTAAGGTGAGTTATGAATTGTCAGCTAATTACTCACATGTAGTTCCATTTATTTGGCACAACACTTTTCTTGAGCAACGGCTTAAAGATGAAGGAAAAGTAGTACCAGATTGGACTAAATGGCAATACATACGAAAGCAGGCAAGTGTTTGAGGCGGTACATATTTACACCAGAGGTTGCTGGAAGTGAACTTCTGGCTATAATAATTTTTTAAAGTTTCAAATGTGGCAGTTCACATGTAGTCAACATTGCTATACAAGCAATGTTATTCATCCGGCCAAATAATTCTGCTTGAATCAACAGGGAGCCAAAGTTTTCCCAAACCTAGCTGTGTAAGTAAGTTGCATTAGAGTCATAGTTGCAATGACTTTGAGAAATGGGCTGCAAGTCTGTCCTGTTATAAAGGGTTCAGCATATTTAGTGTTGCCTAGTTGTTACCACTATAGCCCTGCTACTAAGCAGGTGTTCAGATTAAAAAATTTAGTAGCCCGCATAACCCACACTGTATGACAATTCCTCACTTATGAAATAGTTTTCATCAACAGTTAAGTTTACATATTGCATCTTTTTCCATTTAATTATACTTTTTGCTATATATATGTGCATTGCTATATTCATGGTTTATCACTTATAGAAAAAGCCACTTCAATCAAATGGCTACGATTGTGGTGTATTTGTTTGCCAGGTATTCACTTTTGTTGCATTTGGATATCTTACTAGTTGTATATTTTAATAGTATGCATTATGTCGAGTATTAGACAACGAGTGGGACTTTGATCAGGTTAGCTTGCAACAGTTTAAAAAAAGAGATAACTAAAGTAGTACTAGTTATTTGATTTTACTACAGGAAAGTCTTGTCATTCTCAGAAAAGTGATGATAGAAGAACTACTCGCTGGGCAGTTAATGTAAGCTGTGAAATCTTAGTGGTATCTTGTTTACAGACAAGCAATATCTTTAGGAATCCTAATCTGCGTAGGAAGTTGTTAAACCTACGAAAGGGTAGCAACAGCACAAAATATTTGGAACCCACAGCAGCACAAAAGTGTCATTATGATAGGTTTGCAGAGGTAAGCAAATATGGTCTCATAGAAACTGATAGTAATATAAGATATGATGATATTCTTGTGATTAATGCACAGACAAGTAATTCTGACCTAACAATACCAAACAACGAGGAATCAATTGTTGGTAGCACAGAATGTCACTGTGTTGAGCCAAACAGCAAATAATGTGAAAATTATACCCCATTATCAACAGGTCCTCGTGCTAAAACTCCTACTGCAAGTTCAGATGGTTCAGAATGTGAAAATTCTCCTATAATAATCTCAGGTGACACAGAATGTAAAATCCCCCTTTATCAAGTACTAATGAAGTACAATATAAATCTCCTCACTCACCTCTTTGTGGTGAAGCTGCTGACTGTAATAGTTTTTTAACTCTATCGGGTTATGCAAACTATAATGACAGCTCAGGTCAAGCAGCTTCTGTTCATACCAATCAATTATTTGTATGTTTAGACTACAATAAAAAGTTCAAGCATTATGCATCTTTATAATATAAACATTCTGCTAATGTTCACAAAAATACATAGGATCCATAAAATGCATGGAACACGACTGTTTATTCACATGTGCCAGACTAAATGTACTGCAGGAACACTTAGTAAATGTCCATAACATTGATTTCAAAGAAGAGACTAGAAGATTTGACAGTGAGAAAGGTAATTTTAGTTGCCATGCATGTTGCTATTAGATTTTATAATTGTACATTTGTAGAGTTTTTAGAATGGAAATCTAAAGTTGAGAAGACTACAAATGTATATTATATAAAGAGTTCTGGCATGAAATTGTCAACAAAAAATTAATTCCAATACTATTATTGCAGCAGAAGTGGTTATTTCAACACAAGAGGTATGGGAAAGCGGTGCCTGAAATCACAGGGTACATCAAAAATTGATGCGTATTGTACTTCCAAAATTGTTCTACAATATTATGAAGATTGTATACAGGCCAATTTTGTAACGACACATTATGGTCATGACTTTTCAGTGGGGCATTTAAGACTATCATTACAAGAAAGGGAAGCTATAGCAGGTCAACTATTGCAAGGGGCTAGTTTTGATCATATATTAGATAAAGTGAGGGACAATATTGGTCCAGATATAGCTCGAATTCACCTACTTGTAAATTGAATTCGTATAGAAAAAGCCTTCAATATTCATGGATGGAAAAGACATTCAAGTGACGTTATAAGTGTGCTTTTGTGGGTCAAAGAGATGGAAGAAAAAAAAATAGCACAGTAATTTTTTATAAACAGCAGGGTGAAACTTTCGCTGATATTGGTGTTAACCAAGGTTTAAATAAGGATGACTTTGTCCTAGTTATTCAAACACCAATTCAGGCAGAAGTCTTGCATTTATGTGGCAACAACAAAGTGGTTTGCATTGATTCTACTCATGGTACTAATGGATATGATTTTAAATTAATTAGTATTGTTGTTGTGGATGAGTTTGGGGAAGGTTTTCCTGTAGCATGGTGCTTTTCTAATCGGGAAGATAAGATACTATTGATGAATTTTTTCAGCCACTTAAAGCATCAAATTGGCAATGTTAAACCACAATGGTTTATGTCAGATGATGCTGAACAGTTTTATTCTGTGCAATCCATCACCTGATAAGAATTTAAAAGATAGAATTTTGGAAAAATTAAATAGTGTATCTGGTTTTATTTCACAATTTCCGAAATTAAAGAACTTACAAGTTTGCCAATTGAAGTTCTAAACTTAGCAGATGATCATCTACTCAAAGTTCAACACCATTTTTGTGATGAAGCATTTGCATATCTACAGAAACAAGGTTGAACTAATCATAAGTTAGCTGTGTTACCATCGTTATATATGATTTTTTTGCTATTGTAGTATATGCTTTGAGGGAAATGTGGACGTGTAAATCATGTTGTAAATATGATTCCCATCAAGACATGATTGGATGTGATATTTGTGACAACTGGTTTCACTGGTAAGGATAAATGTTTGATGTAACTCTTATGCTTCTTTCACACAGGAAATGTGTGGGCTTGGATGCTGAAACGCCTAACAGCATAGCTGAGATTCAGTGGTATTGTCAAATTGGCACGAAAAGAGAAAAATCAACATAAACATTTTATTCTAACTTGTTGCTATAGTTGTAGAATGAAGCAATATGTACTTGATTTCTTATGTCATGAAAAAATATTGACATTATGGCCAAATCACAATTTATCACTAATAAAAGCTTTGATGTATATTTTGATAAAACAGAGTTATTGTATTTAGCAACACCTAATACAAATTAAAATGATTTGCTAGCTACTATATTTTAACAAATAGTAGCTACAAGTAAGTTTTTCTTACAAAATTGTATAAAAGGTGGAATAAAATAATAATGTTAGTATCAAGGCAACTGTGAATAGAGTAGCAAATTGAAAATATTAGTAGTGACTAGCTACACTGACAAATCAATCTCAATTAGATAATGATTAGCTAGCTTATTCAGCTAATAATATCGGTAAAACAACAACAAAAGACAAAAAAAAACACCAAAAACTATCACAGCTTGAAAATGTGAATAGGTTAAGCTACTGGTTGGATGCCAAAGATATGGTTGCCTAAATCAGATTCTTTTTAAGTTATTGTCTATGGTGATTTTTAGTGTAATAGCTGAAATTAAATTTTTTCAAATTAATTAAATAGCTAGGTATGTCAAACACATTATTGTTTTAACTTTGGGAGAGAGATTTTACAGAAGTAATTGTTCTTTAGCTATTACTTTTAATGCTAAAAACTACGCACATCAAAATTCAGTTTCTTGCAAGGTCAAAGGTTATAGGTTTAAAGTTTGTGGCAATGATTCCTGACTGGCAACTATTCCGTACGTGGCAATAATTCCTGTCCTTAGCCGCTTCCGTCCAGAGAAGCCAACTGGGAGTCTGGCGTAGCCGACCCTTTACAATTATGTGGGCGTGGAGGGCGTAGCAGCCGACGCTTTACCTTCCCATTACGTGGAGCGTGGGGCAACCCTTTACCGCACTCATAGAAGGTTCCTCCGCCCATAACATTTCACTCATATACTGTGCAACCAGCTTAAAGAGTAAAATCCCAACTTGGTACAGACATGAAGACATCTCTACTCATCACACATGTGATTTTAAAATTTTCCCACCACATCATAGTTAGGGTCTGTATGTTAAAAGAATGAGGTTCGTTGGAAATTCTTGGAGAAAGTGAAATGTATGGATTTTTCTAATCTTTATGATATACTGAATCAGCTTTGAATACTTGCTGTTTGGATCTCAAAATGATGACCATTTTAGACGTCAAGCGAAGGGTCTTTTGAACGAAATTTTAACTATGTGATATTCAATATCTAAGCTGAACTAGGATTTTATATTTGGGAATAACCTACATTTTGAAAATGTTTAAATTCCATACCCAGCTAGAACTGCACATGCTCAGTATTTTGCTGACTCATCACTTTTGTCATGTGCAGCTGCTATACCTAAGTGCTATCTGTTGCCACCAAATGCTTGTTATCTGTTGTCCTTGTGCTAGTTTTGTATACTAAAGGAGCGGTTCAGCTATAATCGAAGGTGAGTTTTGACTAGTTAGTAGTCCATCCATCTAAGTAACTAGTAGACAAATATATTGTGAGGAAAGTTAAAAAAATTTCCCTTTTTTTTTAGTGATTATTCCTCCGCTCCTTTTTCTATATTCAGTTGGAGCCCATTTTCTTGTTCTTCTCATGCATCATGAATGAAGTACCACAGCTTGGCTACCGGTCTGATCAAAATGAAACATTGATAAATTGGAAGCAATGTATTCTTTGCCAAAAAGATACCAATACCAATAGACCCTTGGTATTAAACCCAAGAGCTGGGTCATACCACACTTTACTGGAGGCAATAAAGGAAAGAGCAATTTTACAAGATTTCGAATGTGCTCGAATCCAAAGGCGATTGAAGGATACTACTGAAGAGATGTTACTGGCATCAAATGCAGTTTGGCATCGTACCTGCTATTCTAATGGCCATCAATAAAGTTCAAATTGCACGTGATTCCATCCGCAAGCAAGACGTATTGTCTACACGATCATATTTTAGTAAACAAAGAGGGCGGAAAAGGAAAAGGAAACGTTTAGAGATTGATGAACCATCAACCTCTTCTGAGTCTCCCTTTACGTGACCCTCCACATCACCCCTAAACAGCTCCCTGTGCTTTTTTTGTCAAGTGGATGTCAGCCAGGAACAGTTGATTAAAATCAGCACTATTAGTGCCGGTGAGGCTCTCAAAATTGACGTCAGGGATCATAAGCCATGTTGGACCAAGCATGTTTTCCATGTCTTGCGAGGTGAAGCCACTGAATCAAACAAGCAGACTAAAGATTGTTCAATGTAAATTGCAAGCTTGATTAAACTGATCAATCTGGTCGATATCTTATCTTTCTATCGATGACATTGAAAGAACTTACATCAACATGCTTGGTGGTACAGAAGCCTTGGAAAACCATGTACCTACCTTCACTAGAAAATGGCTGAAAAACAAAATTCTTTCGGAATTGCCCAGAGTGAAATCCATTCTACAAAAGGACAAGAGGAAGCCTGCTGTCCTCTACTCTCCAGAAGCTTATGAGGAAGAAATGGTTCATACTGCTATTACAAGCAATGACATGAACAAAATGAAGCTTGTATATCAATGTGCACATCAGGAGTATTGAAAACTTTACAAATAGGGACATGCCAGATATTTCAATACCTATTTGTAGCAGTGTTGATGATATTCCAGTTGAACTATACACACTTATTCGTTGGATAATGGTTGGACCTGTTGAAGAGTTGGAAAACAAAGCAAGAACCAATGTAGTTGAGAGATCAGTACTAACTGTGTGCCAAAATATTATGTATGGCTTCAAGTCAAAGAGACAGGTAACATTCACACCAAGCAGTGATTCCGCCAAATTCAGGACTAGACGTCAAAGAGAGAATCCCCAGGTTCTTGGATTAGCATTGACTGTTCACCATGACACAAGAAGCAAACAAATTGTGAATCTTCTCAGTGCACACAACTACTGTGTTCCTTACAGCCGGATCATGCTCTTAGAAACTTCATTAGCCAATGCTGTTGTTGAAAACACCAGAAAGTTTCAAGGTTTGAATGTTCCACCTTTTCTGAAAAAAGGCACGTTTGTTTTCTTTGCAGTAGACAACACTGATTTTGCTGAAGATACTGCTGATGATAAAGGTACCACTCATGGGACCATTACTACAGTCTACCAGAAGGCTGATGCTCCTGGAGAACCCATATCACCATCTCTTAATGTTGTGGAGGCACGTTGTTGCTCTGTAACTCCATATCATGTATCCATGCTACCTTGTAGCAAGCCGAAGCATACAAACTTGCTGTCTGCTCACAAAGAGACTACAACTGAAACATTCAACATCAACAAGATTGGTGTGGCAAAATCTTATCAACTTACACACCTTGGATGGGTAGTTGCTACTGCCATTTCCAGGATGGGAAATGAAGGCGAACTCAACAAAATTCTAGGTTGGGCAGCATACAACTCGCTGTTATCAACAAGCCAGCCAGTGACGCAGGTTGGTGCCCTGCCATTACTTCCAGAAGTAGCACACAACTGGTCAACTCATACTGACTGTGATGATGCAAGCACGCAAGTTAAAGGAGTTGGCAGTTGGTGATGACCATCCAACCATTATTTCCTTTGATTTGGCCCTCTATGAGAAAGTTGTTCAGCTCCTTCATTCTAGACCTGATTTGCAAGTTCAATTTGTTCCCAGAATGGGTGAATTGCACGTTGTTATGGCTTCTCTAAGAGCACTTGGTACTTCCATAGAAAATTCCGGTATAGATGATGCTTGGATTGAAGCTGATGTGTATAATCACTGCAGGAATTAATTTCTGGCGTCCCCTACCAGCTTCCCGGCTATACTCTCTTCGCCGGACCTCGGTACGCTCTGCTAGACCTGCCGAGCTGTGCTAAGCATTTTGTGAATCTATGCAAGGCAATCTGAACAATTGTTGGAATGACCCTTTCCTTTTTTGTGATACTAAAGTAATAATAGCAAATTTTCTCCTTTTAATAACCCTTCGGCAAGAAGTCAAAACATTTTTTAAAAAGAAAGGGTTATAATTAACAATTTAAAGTACAATAACTGTGCAGGGCATCTCGCTGCCATAGAAATTCTATCTATGGCCATAGTCAATAAAGGGTCATCGTAAAGTGCATGGTTGAGTACGTATGTGATTGGCCATCTGGGTCTATCAGGAGTTCGGGTGAATTACTGAGTCCGTGCACTATAGTGTTTTTAACTAGCAAAACAGTTAAATACACTACTTGAATATAAGTAGCAAATATGGCATAAACGTACAAGTGGGAAGCCTAGTCTGGCGCGCGCCAGACTAGTGGGAAGCCATGGTAAAAAGCATTTGTGGCAGTGCAATTGTTGCCAGAAAATATAACTATATTATTGTTGTGCTTGAGCACAAATGGCAACTGAGTCATTATTTGTATTCCAAATCAGCTCCTGAAAGATATATTCAGTTCAGTATTACTACCATCTCCAATTTTCCACAAAGAGCGTCTGCACTCCTCTTCTTACAGTATGAATTACTGTAATTCTTGAAAAGTGAACTGTTTCTAGAAGTACAGTAGTTGTACAGAGGTTGAACCTTACTCCTGCTAACAAGTACAGAATTACTTTTCTTTTTACCTCAATTTTCCTTAAATAGTATCTTCTGTAGTATCAAAATTAACAAATTCAAGCCTCACCAACTACCTGTAGCTGAATTACCAGTGTAGCCTATTGGTGGGGTGTGAATCCACCACACAATGTAGGCAAGTGTGTAACGTCGAAGAACCTGTGAACAGCAGTTAATAGGTAGCTTAGGGTTGGTTGTTGTCTAGTGCACTATTAGTTTGGTAATAGGCTTGCTATAATTGAATTCAATAGGTATAATAACATTAAGCAACAACTTTGAGGGATGAGGTAAATACATGTATAGTGGTTCAATTGAAGTTGGCACTTGCTCCTTCTTAGTGAAGGAGGGGACTGCTTCTACATCAGGCTGGCTTGAAAGAGTGTAGAGTCCACACTTGTCTGGGATGGCCTAGACAGCTCTTGACAACAAGCATTAGGGAACTAAAAAAGGTATGAGTTTCAGAAGCATTTTTAGACTTAAAAAAACAACAACAACAGAATTAAACAGCCTTTTTTTAATTAGCTACATCTGGTAAATGGTTGCAATGTCATAGCAACCACTCATCGTTTTTGTGACTTTAAGAAAACAAATAATTACACCTCAAAATAATGTTTTGTTGTTTTTTTTAATAATAGCACAGCTTTGAGTCTAAAGCTAAAGTTAAACTCAATTGGTCCTGTAGCTCTCAGGAGAACTTTTATTAACGAGAAGTGACTGACCTCTCTGGAGTGACCAAATCATGTGCCCCCCCCCCCCCCATTCAATTGCAACTACAATTACAATACTTTTTAAACTACTGAGAAGCAAGCCACCTTTTATTTCTGACTTCTCAGTCCCACCTCATTCAAAATGAACACTTAATCCCTCTAATAGTGACCAAGTCAAGCCTACCATAAGATGAGAGATTGTGCTCACGCTAAAGCCTATTGTGTTGTAAAGTGTACTAACTGTTACATATCATCATAATATTTATCACCACTTAATGACATCACACTTCCTCTATGCTAGCATTAATAAATTTGTATGTTTTGTTCAGTTCAGTCAGTCTGTTGAGTTGTAGTGTATATTGCTGTTGCAACAATAATAAACATTTTTACATAACCAAGTGAACATTGCAAACTCGGTCATTACACATCATGAATACAGAAAAAGAATAGCATATACTGCACTATAAACAATTTTCTATTTAATACTGGCTCCATGTTTGATGCTTTTAGCGGCAAATACTATCTCAAACGTTATCCCCTAGCTTATTCTGGAAAGGTAGGTTCTTTACAGAAACTTTCTCCTGCACATAGCTATCCTTACCAGAGTAGATAAATGTGGTGCAGGAATAGTAAGTTACCAGTAGCCACAATAAGGCATCGAGACTTCAGAAGAATTCTTGAAAACCGGATACCTTCAAGATTCTGCCTCATCAGGAAACCATTCAGGTAACCACAGTATGACATACATCAGTTTATGAATGTATTCTTAATTTCACTAACTCATTATTAAATCAAAGCAAAAAATTTTTTTTTACAAAAGGACCTCTGAGAAAGAACCAACACCTGTGACCAAAGTCCCGTCCCCAATGTGGTCACTATTTGGAGGTTTTACAGTGTAAGTCCAAAAGAATCTGAGGGTTAACCTAAAAAGCTGTATTTGTAGGAGAAAAGGAGCCCACACGTGCAATTAAGAGGCAAGTTAATTTTACTACAAATTTTAAAATTATTATCAAAATGTAAAAATTGGAACTGTATGCATTGTTGCACTATAGAATGAACTAACATAGGCTAGCTATAACTGATGTGCCATTTCTGTATTATTCAAGTGGATATATAAACATAAGAAGTGAGGGTTAGAAATAGAAAAACAACATAAGTTATTTTAACTTCATTGTGCGTTTTGAGTTCTTATCAATTGAAGCAGTCGATAAATCTGTTTATCACGTTTACTCTTTGGCTCGATAAAAGGAATTGACGGTCTAGATACCTGTCTGACAATCATTCTAATTGCTCCACTGATCATATTAGAAATGTAATCACTTCCAGGATATGCCATGTATTCTCCAGGCAGATCAGGCGGTGTCAATTTCTTTAATAGTTCACGTATCACCGCACTAGTCCAACGTCCATCTTGTAGGTGAATTCCAGGCATAATCTTGACATTTGTTGGTGCTCTAGCAACGGGAAGTGCTACAATTCCAGTACTCAATGAGGAGGTTTGTCGTCTTTCTGAGTGATAGTCAAATATAGTTTTAACTTCTGGACAATTAGATATTTTAGTTTTTAGAAAACACCCAAATTCTTGAGAACATGTTTGCAGATGTCGAATGTACTTTGATGAATCTTCATTAAATAAATCAAGAGAATCATCACTGAAAGTTAAAAGAATTAAACATTTTTTCCAAATGCTTTCATGCAAATACTTGTTTAAATTATCAATGATCTTTTTGTCCATCGAGTTAAAATTGTCACTTGGGGCTACTGAAAGGCAATAAATAAGAGTGAAGTCCAAATCTCCTACATATTCTCGAATTTTATCAAGAGCAGTTCTAGTTTGTAAATCTGAAGATTCCAGTCCAGGTGTGTCAATGACTATAAGCCTAATATCATTTATATTTACTATAAGAGGCATAAACATAGACTTGCTTGAAGCACTAGTGTCAAGACTTAATCCAAACAAATGATTAAGCGCAGTTGTTTTTCCTCTACCCAGTTGGCCGACAATCATAACTACATTATGGTGTGACATTTTCAGCGGCAGGAGAATATAATCTACAATCAACTCTTGAAGCTTTCGCAACTGAATTGTGGGTGTGTGAGGCTGAAGGCAAGGAGGAGCGGGAAGTTTTGTGTGGCTACACCTTCTTTTATAGAAAAGAAGGCGTGACCAAACTGAGGAAAGTTTGTGTGGCCACACCTTCTTTTATAGAAAAGAAGGCGTGACCAAACTGACACAAAGTTGGGCTTTACGAATGAATTTTGAGTATAACTTTGCATAATCAGTCCTACATTATTGCAATAAGTCAGGACGCTTCTTTTATGCTTTACCTCATTGGAAATTGTGATAGTAACTTCAGAAGTTTTCACAACATCTTAAAAAAATAAAAATTATCATTATGTTTGTATAAATTATTGAAGTCATTCATAATTATTGCCTGACCTTGGCAGGAACACTCCCTTGTTATACTGGGCATTATATTTGAAATTAAAACAACAGAACTTATTGTCTTTGACGTGGTCGACTCTGTGGTAGTTGGAACAATATCTAAAATAAAAAATATTATAGTCAGCTAATGAAACACAATTAAGATGTATCTCAATTGACGAAGATAAAGTTTAGTACACAAAAATAATTAACAAGATTACATAATTCATGTGACCTTTTACTTTCATTAACATTATACACAGAGCCAATTTTTATGGTTTGTCCCAAAGAGGATAAGTTATGAAAATGCTTCATAAACTTTTAGACAGTTTATTTAATGGATTTCACATTAATATTATTATTGTTTATTTATTCATTTATTTATTTGTAATTGCATGATCTTTTTCTTTACCAGCACTTTATTATTATTTTTTGCATTGTTTGGTTATTGTGTAGTATAAGGCTAAAGAAATAATATTTTATTTCTGAAATTAAAATTTAAAAAATAAAATAAAACAATGTACTTGTTACAGCTAGCGTTTTGGAATATAGCTATTTCTGAACACGCACACACACACACACACACACAGTGATTGAAGGCTAGTCACATGTTGGAATTATTTCTCTCACCATCCCGTACTATATAAGTATTATAGCAGATGAATGATAGTGAACTTGATATGTCATTTAGTAATTCGTGTAAAATTATGTAAAATATATTATAGAAATCTTTACCTCAAATTGCAGTTATGACAAAGTAAAATTGCTTTCAATTGTATGATGAGTTCTAATAAAATACTAGCTACTTTAATTTTTTTAACACTTAAATAGTTTAAATATGTATATATTTTAACATTAGTGCATATACCTTTATGTGGATAGAATCCTCATGTGTGCATTTACATTAAGTAGTCCTAACAGAAGTTTATTCCGAGATTGTTTTTTTTCTTCTCTGTATCACATAGCTAATTCCATTGATACCATACAAAATGATGCTCAGTGTTAGCTGTATACTATTAACTGGTTCGTTTCTTTCGGGACTTCTTCAGTGCTACAAGTGTTGCTTCCTGTAGTAGAGAGCGTGTTCCAATTCTGAACTTGGCTGAGCATGAGTAGAATCCCTGTGCTCCTACTTCCTTGGCTAGTGTAGGTCCAGCTTCTTAAGATACTACATCCTGACCTATCTTACGTTCAGACCTCATCTTACCATCTAGAGATTTCCTCGCATCTTCAAACTCGTCTCTTATGTCTCTCTTTGTCTCTGCTAGCACTATAGGGCACTTTGGAGCACATTCCTTGAGTTCTGGCAGCCAGTTATAGCTATAATATAAAGAAAATTCAGTTGCAGCTACATATATAATACTCTGCATTAATATTGTCCTTGTTACTCATTGGTTTCACTGTTAGCTAATTGGCAAAAAGTCAGTATTTATTTCGGAATATGAATGATAAAAAAACAACAACAACAAACTACACACACAAACACACACAGATGATGTTACCAAGCTTTGATTTGATATATTCACATGCACATGACTACAGGGTTCTTCATGTCTGTGGATGGGAGATGAGGAGTGAACACTTGTATGTCAGAGACTACAGTATAGTGCACATATTGTCAACATGTCTGCTAGATGTTCTTCTCTTCCTTCGTGACTTCTGCATGGCCATCATAGCAACACTTTCAAACAAGTCTCTGGTTCCTTCACGATACATTGAAGAACATTCGTAAAAGTTTTGAGCTCCAATTTCATTCGATAATCTCTTTCCTCGGTCAAAACTTACAAATTTCTCGGCAAATTCAGCCTCCAAGTGAATTCTCCCTTCCATTTCTTTTTCCGACCCTTGAAGAGTTCGTTTCAATAATTCTAAATTGTGTCTTGCTTCGTCTCGAATGTCTTTCTTGGTGCCTACGACTACAAAAGACGCTTTTGGTGCATGTTCTTTCAATTCTCTCACCCAGTACGTGCGAATACGTTCAAAGCTGTCAATGCTATTGACAGGGTAGCAGAGCATGACAGCATCCACCTTATGGTAGGCATACTTCCTTAAAGGTGCGAAGTCATCTCTACCGGAAATGTCTAAGACAACCAGGTCGATGTTCTCTCCTTGCAAAGTAGCATCAGCTTGAACACACCTCAGAAGTGTTGGGATGTACTGGTCCTGATATCTGTCCATACTGTACGTGGAGATGAGGTTTGTCTTGCCGCTCATCATGTCTCCTAAAACGAGAATCTTCCTCGGTCTGCGTGCAACACACGCTCTAATTCTCTTAGTATGGGGTCGTTTGGCACTGATTGAATATTTGGATAGCCCAGATAGTCTGCTACGACAATTGCTGTGCATTGTGGTGCCTGTGCTCGTGGTATGGTCAGTCATCGTGGAAACACTTGTTGAGTTGGTAGCTGAACTTGCGCTGCTGATGGAGCCCCTGTGACTGATATCTTGCTGTGTAGGCCTTTCTGAAGAACAATGCTCAAAATCAATTGTCTTCAGCGTTTCAGTCAAGACACTAATGCTCACTTTAATATCGCTGAGAGAAATAGACTCGGGGTCACCACCAATGCCATTTTCACTCATTATCTGTTCCTTGTTGCAGCCAGAGAGGTCTCCATTCCATTCTAGCGTACATTCAATAGTCTTGGCTGCTGGAAGTAAGTTTTTGCCTTCAGCGTACAAACACTGTGGCTGGATGGGATGAACTTCAGCAGTACACAGCTGTGTGTGTTCGTGACTACTTGAGGTGCTCCTTGGTACCTGACGTGGTGGCTCGGCAGTGGATGGAGAAATGCAACCACTGATGAGATGGTCAATTGGACGGGATGATACTTGATTAAATTTAGTATTTGCTTGTACTGATGTAGCTATGTCACAAACTTCATCCCTCCTTTCATCCTTATTTTGGTTTTGAACTTTTCTGTGTATGTCATTTTCCTTCAACTGGCTGTTAAACTTTGTAGATACATTGACTTCTTTCTCAGGAACATTCAATTTCACACCTAGCAAAGATTTAATAGACTTACCCTCTGGTAAATCCCTTCCTTCACGACTATGCGTGTGATGGAAGTCATCACTTTGGCTTTCTGAAACTTGTTCTTCCCTTTTAGGAGATTGTAATGGGAGGTCCATCAAACTGAAGTCTAACACCATCGCATTATCTGGTGTCACATCGTCTTTAGACTTCATTTTTATTTTGAAAGGTTTTCTCACCCAAGAGTCTCTCACAAAACTAGACTCACTAAGTGGTTCCTCTTCTTCGTCGTCAAGCCAGTCACTCAATGCCCAATCTTTATCTTGGTTACTTGTTTTCAACGATGCGACTTCAGCTGATGGAATCTTAGGCACACACTTCTTGGAATGCCTTCGAAGAGAGACATGGTGTCTTTCAGAAGGACGTCTGAATTTTCTGCCAGAGTAATGTTTTCTGCTTCTTCTCAAAGTGTTGGGTTTCCCCTTCTGTTTCTTGGATTGAGTTGCTACACTATCTGTACTCCAAGTCATAATAAACTATACAGACGAACTTACTGACTCTAAGTTATACACACCCACTAACGACTGCTGTTATGACTTCTCTAGGACAGGCCAGTTGTTTAGTCTTCAACTACAGGAATGAATATCGCTTCTTCTTCACTACTGCGAACCAGACGGGTTGGACCAGTTATCAAGTACGCAGGAACATTTTCTTTTTCGCATTTGGAAGACGAGTAGGCGCGAAAAAAAGTTAGTTGAGAATTTTCAAAGGTTATTTCGATTCATTTTCGTCTTGTGGGGATAACAGCTGAAAAGACCTTATAAAACCACCAAGGCAATGAATACGATTATATTTTTCTCCATTGCCGTTTTTCGCGTAATTAGAGCCGATTAATTGTGCGACTATTCGACAGCATTGATTCTCCCTCCAGCTTTTATTTAGACCTTAGTGTGTTACGAGACTAGCTATGGCTGCTTCTTTGAAGAAGTTGATGGAAGAAGCTAGAAGAAAGAGGGCTGCTCTTGACGAAAAAGTTTTGAAGGTGCTAATACAGCTTATTCTATCATTTTGTGGTATGTTATGGAGTGCGCTTTCTTTGGAATGCAGGGACGAAAATTCATCAAGCGTTCAGAACTGGAGAGGATTGAAGTTGGACAGACAGAAGAGGAAACAGGAGACCAGCCTGTGGCTAGTGGAAGCACCACACCTACTAGCAAGAGGAAATCAGATGGTCCAGTTCTTCTCAGCCCAACTTCCATGGCACCAGTGGAGGATTCACCGATATTTTCCATTCCACAGTCTGAGGTAAGACACTGATTTAAATTATAATATTACTTTGAGGAATTGATTCTGCAGCTCACTGCTATACTCCTTGTCACGCTGTTAATTGTGTAAACTTCAGTATAGTATTTTCCATTTCACCCTTGAAATATTTTTTAAACTTTCTTAAGCAAAAACAAAGTTAAAATATGAATGATGAAGGTGATTGCAAATGATTAAATCAGAATCCTCTACCAAAGTTGTGACCCCCTTAAGGGTGGCCGCACACCGCCTACGCAATTTTTTGTTGGTGGTTGCTATGCACGATTACTACTATTGTATACTTACAGGGGCTTCTCTACTATAACACAAGGACACAGTACCTGCCGAAGGAGCCTCTCACTAATTTTAGAGCTAATCTGGAGGAAATATCGGGGCCTGGTTATAAAACTTTGTAGCAATTTTTTGGAGCGGTGCGGTAAGTTGGAGCTCCGCAATTTGGTGCACTACTAGCCGAGCCGATACTCTACTGCAAGACAAAGAGTTCTTATCCATTTCAATATTACTTTATGATATATTCGCATTTTTTTATTTATTTATAAGATATTGAAAAATTCTCTACGTGGTGCAGTTCATTTTTTTTTGGTTTACCCGTGTATAAAATTTTTGTGCCGTTCTCATTATTAGATTCCAAGAAAAACTGTTACAAAATTTGGAACTTTAATTCCACTCGCAATTCTTAAGAAATAGCCCCACCCCCATATCTCGTACTTACGAGTACGCGAGCAATTTTTTTTTTCAATTAGTTTGTATTGGTTCTAAAAAGAGCCCGCCTATATCAAGAGTAAACAAACATCAATACAACAATAATAAGAGAGTCAGAAGAGAGAGCAGTTTATTGGAGATAGCCATAGGTGAAGGTATTAGATCTGCGCAGCTTGGGAAGTCTTCGCTCCGCAGCATCCGCTTGAGTTCAGGTGCGCAGAGTCCAGAGAACGGCTACAGGAGGAGAGGCAGCCTGGTGCACCTTGCTGCGTGAGCTCAGACGACGTATGGAGAGTTGCTGTAAACGGATATGAGACAACAAGAAGCTAAACTAAAACACTACAACTTCGCAAAGTATACTTCTGCTACTACTGCGCGATAGTTTCTGCTCGCGTATTATCAAATGGTGGGGTATTGGCGGGGAATAAATTAATGTCCGGATCTACAGGCGGTGCGTGTTGCTATGTGCGGCCACCCTTAAAAAAGCTCAGTCTTGCTTCCTTAGATTAATTTGTAAATGAACTCCTCATTATATTGTATAGACACCCTTGCAGTACACAATGTATTTAAAAATGTCAAAGGATTTTGAGGATGGGAGTAGGGGAGGGGGGGGGGGGGGGGGGGGGGCAAAAGCTCTATAGGAGGATGTCCCTCTTAAATGATTCCCTGCTGTAGTAACTCATTCATTGGATGGTATATTTCATTCAATGAATTCTTCTTATTGATAGTTTGTAGCTATGAATTATTAAAGATGTAATTAATTATCAATTTTGAAGTATGAATTAATGACTATGTAGTACTTTAAAGAATGTATTTTGTAGGAAGAGTCATATGCCTAGGATTGGTTGGCTTTTGAGAGCAAAAAACTAGCAGAGTATCTATCATTCTCACACCCTCCCCCCCTCCCCCCCCCACACACACACACACAAACACCCAGGGTGTCGTTTAAAGGGGTGTGTTGTGAACTATGGACTTGACAATAGTGAATGTGTTTGTGAGTGCAGTGTGTATGTGTGTGTGAATATGTGTGTTTTCATGGGTGTGTGCTTGTGTGTGCATGAGAGAGTGTGTGCATGTGTGTGTATGAGTTCTTGAAAGTTTGTGTATGCGAGAGTGTGTGTGTGTGTGTGTGTGTGAGAGTTTTGGTGTGTGTATGTGTGTGCGTGTGAGTTTTGGTGTGTGTGTGTGTGTTGCATTCATCGTACAGCGGATAACTTCCACAAGGAGCAAGCTCAGAGTTGATTTTAAAAGAGCCATTAGTTGGTTCAGGAGGTGGGCATATATTAGAGTGGCACTCACAGGAGGGAAACATTGGGCAGGATGTTTTGGTATATTCCTCTTTCCTCTTAGTGTTATGGTATCCAGTATGAGCCTTCCTTTCTGTGTGAGTGAATTTTTTATACCTCTTTTTATTTTAAATTTCAAGTTCAATTGAATAGACGAGGAGGCTAGAATAGCTTGACATTTCCACTAGCTGTGATGACTATTTCTGTTTGGTGTGGTAGCCTTCACCTCTATTTGTTTAACATTGCAGTCTGTTTGAACACTGTTAATTTTCAGCTTACAAAGGTAACTTTCTTTGTGGTGGTGGCCGTATTTCAAGGGAAAAAAAATACCCATCAGACAGTGTGGTTGACTGTGTGTGCATTAACCTGAATGAATAGTTCCATTGACATCTGAGTGAACAGTGTGTTTTTCATCTCCCTCATCCAGTTAGTTGGTGGTTGCCATGGTTATGAGGGCACCTTGGCAGCCTATAGTGCACAAGTCAAACTGCAGAACCAGGTCTGGGGTGAGACCAGATCAAGGCAATTAAAGTTTAAAACTCCAGTGTATGTGTGTGTGTGTGTGCATGTGTACATTGTGTGTGTTACCTGTGGGTGGTACATAGATCTCTCTAGGAGGAGGCAGCTGGTAGGAGAGGTGTGTAGGAGTAGCTGGTACAGATGTCTGCCTGGCTCTGGTGGGTCATCATCTAGCTGGAGGTTAGAGTTGTTGGATGAACTGATAAGGCTAATGGGTCTAGAGCTGAAGTCATAATTTTGATAAGATTGAAATGTTATAGATTAGCAATTCTTCCAATGTGAGGTGGTCATCCCATATGTATGGAGGGCTGTCCAGAAATGCCTGTCCATCCCATGGGATCATGGGATCACATGTATGTAAAGTACTTGTTGAAGTATAGAGGTTGTGGGGTTGTGAGGTTTTTAATTATTGAATTACTATAATGTGCAGGTACAAGAAGGTCAGGCCACCTGACATGTGCGAAGTATTTGAGTGTCTTTGTCTGAGTGTGACTTATTCACTTAGTGATAATTTTCTATTCTTTCCCCCAATTTTGCAACTAATGGGATATACATTGTATGAGCAGTAATTGTATAATCGCTGCTTACTAAGGAGCACACTTCCAGGTGTGAAAGTGCGCAAAGTACAAAGGTGTGAAGGTGCACGTTTGAATGACCTTATGGAACTAATATTGTCAGAAAGAATTGGATTCAGTTGAGAAGTGGTTGCCAGCAAAGATAGAGAGATGTGCTGTAGTAAACACTCTGAATTATTCATCCCCCAGCTGGTCCAGTATGTGGCAGGGCAGGGAATGCTGACCACAATGCTAACCTGTGGTGGAAGTGATACTTACCATGGCAGGAGAATGATTGCTATTGCAAACTCCCAGAACATAGAACACCAATCTAATTCTCAAAGTGAAAGTTACATACCCTCAAGGATAAAGCTGCCGTGAGAAGAGTACCAGTCTACTATCACAAGGAAGAATGAGTAGGTATGACTGCTGTGATGGCTGAAATATAATTACACAACTTCCAAAGCTGATGAACCTTCAGCTTATCTTGATATACTCGGAAAGATTTCCACTTCCAGGTACAGGAATGGAAAGGAAGTATGTAGCCTATCTGATAGAATGGGGCTGGGAAAGCGTGAAGGAAGACTAATGCTGGAATGCAGACTGAGGTGTACATGCTGGAAACATAATGTAAAGTGCACTCCTGCACGTGGGAACTGCAGAGGATCTGGCTGCATCAACTCTGACAGCCTTTCTTTCGATGAGGAAAGTGATAAACTTTCTGATTGAAAATATTTTAATTCCATTTGTTTCTCCATTTTAGTCTAACAAATATTTTAATATTACATAACAGGTACTTTGGTCACAATCTAATGCTAGATTTAACTAAAAGTATTTTCTATACTTTCCCGTCAAGTGATTACTTGGGGACTTTTAGTACATAATATATTATAGAGCACACTTTTCGGTACTAGAGTGTGTTTAAAAAGTTTGTGTTGCAATTAGTTTAAAGCCACACCCCTTATTTTCAATGAATGACTGTATTAGTGGTGTGCTTACTCTGTAGTTTAAATCGAGTTGTACATTTTGCTGTGCATGCAGATTCTTGTACAAGCACGAAAGTACAATTAAAGACCGATTGTGAACTTGTAGCGTGATGTGTAGATGCTGAGAAGATAGATGCATTTGTTAAGTGTATACCACTTCCAAGTTTGTAGCTTGTAATACTTGCTAGCGTGGGTCACAGAATTAGAGCAGGAAGCGTTGTTTTGTGAGGTTAGTTGTGACGTAAAGCTCTCATAATGAGGCAGTTGAATCACAGCAAGATTTAGTTGTGGTTCACTAGGTTATTGTTTGAGGTGTCTTCAATATATTGTACTTGCTTGAGCTTTTTAGGTCTTCAGGACATTATGTACACTACTTGCCTGGGCTTCTACAGTCTTAGGTGCTAGTTGTCTTTGCCCATGCTTATTCTAGTGTGTGTAGTATTGTACTCTCCCGTGTTTATTCTGTCTGTGGTGTGTGGTACTTGCCTGGGCATCTACTGTCTGCTAGTGTACAATGCATCTTTACCTACTGCTGGGATCCATACAGGACGCTTGGGGGGTGGGGGTGGGGTGGGGTGGGGAGGGAGGGAATTTGTAGAGCCAAAAAATGATAAAGAAGGCATCACAGCTTCTTAATTAGTGTCTTAAATGCACATAAAGTGAAAGGACTAGAACTAGTAAGTGTAGATTTTGTGATTTTGAAGACTTGTTAGACATTTTAAAACAAACTAACCTTAGAGTAAGGCCATAATTTTTCACATGCTATACACTTACAAGCCAGGTTAAAAGGGGGGGGGGGGGGGGGGGGGGGACTAATTTTAGGGAAGGGAAAGCTGAATGTGGGGTGGGGATCCCAGGGCTCCCATAGTCTGTATGAAACCCTGTAACTTCCGTTGAACAGCACTCAGCATTGCTAGACTGTGGTGTAATTATTTGCTTTGTAAGAAAAACTGTTTGTACTAGTATTAATTACATTATTATTTCTAGATTTTAGCTTGAATCATATCATTGTCAATAGACCCAAGTTTGCTTTTGTATTGATAGTTAAGTTAACAATTATTGAGTAGGTCCTACAAGGTTTGGTGTACTGTAAGTTTCCATTGCACCGTTATATCTTAGGTGTTAACCTTGGTCAGGTCCATGGCAACCGTAGTGTTTTGGCTCCGGGTACAATAGTAAGTATCATATTTATTGTCCCCCAGCTTGTACATGGACATCTGCATGCCTTTGTGTGTTTACTGGTGAAGCAGTAAACATATTGTTGTTTGACACTGCCATGCAGTTACTGTGGACATTGTAGTAATAGCACTTTTCAATTCCAGGTATGTCTATGTTGTGTGTGTGTGTGTGCATGTGTGTGTGCGTTCGTGTGTGTGAGGCTGCCTGCGTTCATGTGTGAATATGTACACGCTTGTGGTGTGTGAGTGTGAGAGTCCATGCACAGGTATGTTTGTGTGGGTACGTATGACTTGAGACCTGTCAGTCATTACTACACTTCCCCTACATTCTCCTTCCTCTCTTTTTTTTTTTTCTTCTCATCTTTGTTTTCAAAATATATTTTAGTAATGGTCGGCTAATTGTGTTTATATATAATACTTATTTTATGAGTTGAGCGTGATTAGGCGAGATATTTCGCTAGCAGACAATTTCTTTTTAATGAGATAGAGGCGAATGAAAGTAAAGCCTGAGAGTGAAATATTTTACCATATTATAGTGTAATAAAGTGGTTTATTGTATGCTAGAGCTATAAATTTGGCTGAGTGACATGTATATATATATGTATATATATATATAGATAAAATAGATTAATTATTGAATACCGCAGAATATCACGAGTCTCGGCACGAGTGCAGATGCCACCGACAGACAAGTGATATTCCCATGGCATCCAATGATTAATCAATTTATTGTGTACTGGTCATGCACGAATGGCATAGAAACCGAGTGGCTAATGTAATGGAAGCTGCCTAGAAATCTTTTGATTTTTTTTCTGATGAAGTTCGAGGTGGAATGGAAAGGGAATGTGAAAGGCAAGAAGTACCGCCATCTTGTAGCATTGAGAGTGAACAATCAGTTAGTCTTGACGATGAGGAATTAAAGAGTTTTTAGAAGAGCAAAAAAGCTATAATACTCAAAATATAACATTACCCGACTTGAGAACGTGGTAGCTATCGTTCGTGTAAAGGGATAAATGAAAAGCGAGAAATTGAGAATATTCTACCCAAAGAATTAGACAGATTTCTCGCGGAGTGCAAGCGGTAGTCTGTATGAACCGAGCTCTCTTACTTCCATTCAAAGAAGTTTGGACAGACATCTGACTAAAGACCATCACAATCTATAGCATCATAAGAGATTCTGAGTTAGCTCACCTCAACAGCTACTCATAGCTAGTAATAAATTGTAGTCTCTGCATTCATATGAAGCCATTTTCTTTAACCAAATTAATATAATTGGCACAGAATGGTATATATATATATTTGTATATATATATATGTATATAATTATATATATATATATATAATACTTATAGCACGAGTCAGAGTACAATATGGGAAAATATTTTACGAGCACGCAAAATATTTTCACGAGCCAAAGGCGAGTGAAAATGTGGCGTGAGAGTAAAATATCATTCCCATATTGTACGACGAGTGTGATAAGTGATTTATTGCTTCTTTGAAATTTTTCTCAACCGGTTACAATACAATTTTCATTGATTTTACTCGCTACGCGCGCGCTACAAGGAGCGTACAATATAAACCGTACAATATGGGAGAATACAGAACGCTCGCGTGATGCGGAAATATTCAAGTAAAAATATCAAAGCTGCAATAAATATATATATATATATATATGTGTGACCGTCTACAGGAAAACCGGGCACAACGCGGCGTGCGTAAATATCGAGAAAAGATCGATCGATTTCTTAAAAATGTATTGTTTCAAGCCGACGGAAGGGAACGGTTAGGTCTATTATAGTGGGAACGACTTAAGCTACGACGATAAAACTTGGAGAGCTCAATATCTGGACGCCGACAACTCTGTAAGTGCAAACAATTTTTTTTCGAAGGGTGCCGTGTTGTGCCCGGTTTTACTGTAGACGGTCACATATATATGCGACAGTACTTGGGAAAAGGGACCAATTACGTAAAATCCATAATGTACAGTACAGTCTGAACACTGACAAAAAAAAATTTTTTTTGGATTTTTTTTTTTATTGGCCCACTGGTATCGCCTACCCTTTAGTTACACTGACACCAAATCTGAGTGGCTGAAACTCTTGTTAGGATCCAAGCGCCCGTTTTAAACACAGCCACCTTTCACTTTTTTTTTTTTCGTGCATGCACGGAAATCCAACCCGCAAGTAATTGAAAATCGTGGGCGAATTCAATTTGTTGCCTAGCAAGAAATTACCTTAACCTCGGAAAATCAAGGGTAAATTCTTATAAGTTTTTGTTATATCATCGTAGCAACAGAATAGAAATAATAAATGTGAATAATCAAGCTACGTGTATGTAAGTTGATGTTGCTATTGGTGAAGTCTTGTAGTTGGAGTTTGCAGACAAGGAGACTCTCCTGGGACTATTATTGTGTAGACAATAGAAGAATCAGCAAGTCTCTGACTAGACAAAGGTTTCAGTGATGATCAGGACTTCTGTCACACTGCAACAAGAGAAGGCAACACATTGTGAAAGTCCATCATTGTGATTCATTGATTTAAAGAGATTCCTATTATTTAGTTGATCACTTCTAAAAGAGTGACTGTATTATAGTTACAATGACTTACAATAACTATCAAACTGAAACAGAAAAAAAACTGCACAAAAACAACCTGCAAAACTATGTCTATACGCATCTAGTGCTACTTAAAGCCATACCTGTTTAGTACCCTTACACAACATAGGGTTTGAACTGAGTCAGTCCTCCCACATCAATGAAGTAAGCGGCCCCAACTACAACATACTGCCGTTCAGCTGAGCGCCACCATTTTCTAAGCATAAGGAAAAGTCTTACGTAACCCGTAACACGGACTTCCGGTAAGATTGCGGAATTCAACGTTAACTCCGCCAGAAATTGAATAAGAAGTTTTCATTGCTATTTTTGTGCTCAAGTTGGTTAGACTGCCCCTGTATATTCAGTGAACCAAGCAGCGCCTGCTTATAAACTTGGTATCAAAATACTCCACATGAAGTGCTCTACACAGTGGTATAAATAACTCATTTTTCAATTTTTAATTCAATTGGTCCCTTTTCCCAAGTACTGTCACATATAATATGTGACCGGTTTTGGGAAAATCGGCCTGAACGCGGCATCTAAAGTTTTCTAGTTTATTCTACCAGTAGGCTTCACGGGGCCTCCAGACAGCCTTTAAAGGATCCACATTGGATTAGTTACATATATGTGATCGGTTTTGGGAAAATCGGCCTAAACGCGGCAAACAATTTTTTTCAGTATCCCGGATAAAGCCTTATAGTTCGATTTTTTTCGAAAATTTTTTTATGGCAGAAATGGATAGACACCAGTTAGCACTAGCTTATGACACAGTTGTAAGCTCTGGTGTGCTCTAGAACTCATGCTAGGAGGCTAGAAACACTAGCCGGTTGGACCCGTGTAAGAATTTATTGGCGGGATTTTCACTAACATTGGGGAAAAAATGTAGCTAACTAATTCACTTACTATTCTACATAATTCACGTACTCAACGCAATTCTTGCCATCATAGTTTCTTAAGGAGCCCTGCATTAAGCCTTGTAGACTTCTTTCAATCTGCCTGTAACCGGTTTATTCCGTAGTGTCCCGGAGACACGCGGTAATAGTATACGGACACAAGGCACGCCCCCTGACCTTAGCAACACCTTTACACGGCGTTTTTTTTCTTCTCGAAATCAGCAACAATAAGTTAAGCAAAAATACTGAAGTGTTGTAGTGTGTAGGGCGAAGACGGCTTGTGCTACAGCTTCCAAATTAGGAGGACGGCATCCCAGTCATCACTACTCTGCCGTGCAGGTATACTTTATACTTGTGTCTACATTATATATACTTATATGTATATAGTGTACAATCTTACACTGAAACGTTGTCCAAGGCTGTGTGATCAACTACACAAGCTGTTCCTTTACTCAGTCATTTCAAAAATACATATAACATATACACTACTCAATCCGAAGTAAAACCTTTAGGGATTGATACTTTGTGGTCAGCAAGCATGAGCGTAAGTTTAGAAGGTGGAGGGGGCGGGGAAAGTTGAGGGGGCGGGGAAAGTTGAGGGGGTAGGGGAGGTTGAGGGGGTAGGGGAGGTTGAGGGGGTAGGGGAGGTTGAGGGGGTAGGGGAGGTTGAGGGGGTAGGGGAGGTTGAAGGGGCAGGGAAAGTGAGGGGGCAGGGAAAGTGGGGAGGTTGGAGAGAATTTTTTTTAGTCTATTCATTGATACATTTTTATATACTTTAAATTTGCCAAATTATGCAAGTTTGCATGAAGTACATACGTAGAAGAAAGCCCACTGTATGGGGTATACAATTTCTATCCAACTGGTTGTGTTGGCAAAGAAGCTGACCCTGGTAGCTTCATTGAAGGAAGATATTCTGCAGTTAAATACTTTTTGTTTGCGCCCCTGGAATAAATAAAAAAATCGGAGACATTTTTTATGAATTATATTTATCTGCATTGTTGGTATATTTATATTGACCGTGCTGATAGTGTGACACAAGTTTCAGTTGTGGACTCTAGTTTTATCTAGATGTAAGCTACTATTGACACCTCAAGTTGAAAGGAAAGACAGAAAGCCTAAAGTGGCATGTAGAAACACTGATACACAGACAGAGTCATACTGACTTGTGCGTTAAATTTGCCTTGGAGGAATCATTCCAACTATTCGAGTCCTCACTACTTCCTTTACCCTCACTCATGTGTGTCACATGTGTGCATGTGTTCATGTATGTGCGCGTGCATGTGTATGTACATGTGTGTGCATGTGTATGTATATAAACACACGTGTGTGTGTGTGTGTGTGTGTTCTGCTTGACTTGGCAGTAGGTGATTTTTAATTGAAGTTGTACCATCCTGGGTTCAGTTATCATATTACAGATTTAGGATGCATTCTGACATTGACAATGAGGGAAAGAAAGAGAGTATTTGGTAACATTTGTTAACAGCTGTTGAGCACGGCTACCTGTGGTGGTTTTGTCTAAGGCTGAAAGTTGTTAATTCGTGTCCTCCATTGCTCTTAGAAATGTTGGGCTTATCTTTGATGATACTTGTAGAAGAACTAAGTAATTTGCTTGACACAACTAAGTGCTTACCACAACGAATTGTTTACTAGTGAAATTTGCTTTGTCGATTTTTTGTGGCTAAATTCTTCACTGTATGGGTGGGTGAATGGCTGTGTGTGCGCGTGTGCTTGTGTGTGTGTGTGTGTGTGTGTGTGCATGCGTGCGTTTATGTGTGTGTGCACGTGTGTGTGTCGAAAGGTTTGCACTGTGTGCGTGTGTGTGTTGGAGAGGTACTTGGGGTAGATTTATGTTTTAATTGAAATACTTGCTAATTTTCCCTAATTATGGTAAATATAGTTGTTGTTGTTGTTTGTTATTGAAGTTTGATGGATTTTCCTGATTGATGAAGTCCATTATCTATTTGGGAGAATCAGAGGGAATGATAGGAAACGTTTGGAGATTGCCGGGAATTTACTGTTGCTATTGGCCACCGCCTTATCGAGGTGCCAACTTCCCTCTAGGTGATAATGTTGTTACTCTAAATGCTCCATATTAGTGCATTTGGGAGACAACTGTAGAGATAACAAGTGAAGTTCATTTTCAGTTCAAGAGCTCACCATTGCCTCTGCTCTCAAGATGAATCACTGACGTAATGCTAGTCGGCACTCCTAATCTTATCTTAGGAGTTTCTTCTGGTACATACGTATGTGCATGTATCCGTATCCATGGTGCAGCTATGGGAAATCCTGATTGTTTACAAATGTGGAAAATTTGTTTTATTTATAGTTGGACTCACCAGTTACTGTTTATAATATGCAGTGGTTAGGTTTTTTTTTTTTTTTTTTTTTTTTTTTTTTTTTTTTTTTTTTTTTTTCTGCCTCTTAGGGGACATTTTGCCCAGAATGATTTTTTGCTCTCATCCACCTCTCTAAAAAAAAAAAAGTTGATTACCAACCTCCGTGAAATTTCAATACCCTGTGTAGGTACGATGTTACCAGGTAAAGGGCTACTGTTTCAGTCAAGATTTGTTCAAATAGAGAGAGAGAGTGTTTGTGTGTGTTGTGTGCATGAGTAATTGAACTAACTAGATCTACATGCATAGCTAGTGTACTGTGTAGCAGGTCGTTGGAGAGTTCAGAGTTCATTGGTGCTTTCATTGGTCATATACCTTGCACAAGTTGGAGTATTGAGATTCAACAAGTGAAAGAAATGAACATAAATTACGATCTCAAATATTTAACCTTATTGTACTACACTTCTTATGGTCTGGTAGGTCCAGACCAGGTATGTATGTATGTATGTATGTATGTATGGTATTGCTAGACCTTATGGTGGGTTACATTATCATATTGTCTATTAGGTAAAGGGTTTCACAAGAGCCACGAGTGAGTTGGTTTCACTTGAGGGAGTACAGTGTTGTGATAGGATGTGGTTGCTTAGCAACTCTGACTTCTGTTGGTCTTATTATTGCTTCATGTGTATCTCAGTATACGCTTTCTTAAGTTGAGACTTCAATCTTTTCTTACTCAGTAAATTTGCACTGGATCTGACCAAAGGGTAGAATATACCAGATTGTATGTATGTATGTATGTATGTATGTATGTATGTACTACATACATATGTATGTGTGTGTATGTATTATGTATGCATGTACGTAAGTTTGTGTTATTAAAGGCTGGACGTGTTTGTGTGTGTGTGCATAGTGTGAATATGTGTTTATCTTCACTAGTCATGACTGGTGATAACTTCTCATGCATTTAGATGAAAATTAAAGTAATACACTTGTATGTATTTATGTGCGTGCGTGTGTGTACGCGATGGTCGTGTGTTTATTCTTGTGTAGTAGTCGTTGCATTTTGTTGTATCCACACCAGTTATCACCTTGCCCGTGGTACACGGTACGAATGCTCACAAGTGGTGGTGCCGGTATTCTGATGAATAAGTGAGCCACAAGTCGTTGCCACGGGCACCGTGGTGTTAATTGTGATAAATGCTGATTTAGGAACATAGCTTTGGTGTGGTCATCTTGTCCTAGCTGGCAGTTTCAGCCTTGGGAGTATTGCCAAGTCTGGACAGGAGGTGAATTCTGCTGGGTGCTAGTGTGTGCACATATATATACTTGTACTTGTACATATAGGACCACTCGTGGGTTTAGCAATGTAACTAACTGCTTGGCAGCCATTTTGTTATGGGATGAGCAGAGGCTACTGTATTACCTTAATTGTCACCATTTAAGAATTGTTATATAATTGTAAGTGTGTTTATGTACTGGACTTTCAATTGTATAATCACAGTTGTGTGTGTGGAACTGGATTTTAGGGGTCATAATTATTGGTTCCAGATTGAAATTGCAGCTGAAGCTGTAATCATAGATTAAATTGTTATTAAGTGTTGGCGGATGAAGTGGAATTTGTTTTTACATCATTCTATTTAAAGATTGATACCTGTAGAAGTAAAGTGAATGAAACAAAATATATTTTACCGCACTATATATTGTACATATACTTATGTTCTTACATATTTTTTGTAATCTAATAAATATGTTTTTTCTGAAGGAAAATAGATGGCAAATTTTGGTTAATTTTGTTATAGAACATCCCAATTAAAACATGGTGGTATGCGTATTTAGGTTATAAGAAGATTGCGAGAAAGAGATGAGCCAATACGGTTGTTCGGGGAATCTGACAAAGAAGTCTGTCTTAGGCTAAGGTGAGTGGGCGGGACTCTGTGAGAGATAGGGGGAGTAGTAATGGAGGAAGGTGTACCTTATTAAGAATGTATATCATAAAGCACTATTGTTGTATAGTATGAAGTGTGATAACAGCACCAGAGCACTGTCTGATGTACTCATTGTTACTGGCTTGACCAGTTGTGTAGTATGTATAGTGATGTCTTGGTTGCTATGGTGACTGCTGTTCTATACACACCTTTGTCATCTGTCACTCTCTATGTTTATGCACTACGTGTTATATTAAAGGTACTATTCTGTGTCATCTGAAACTGAGTGTGTTCCTTTAACAAACAATGAAACTTCCCCTCTACCTCTTGCATTGTTTGGACAATTTTCTCAGTAGACTATATTGAGTGGACTCTCGTTTGTTGTAGACTTTAGACTAGGGCTGGAACGAATATCTGGGTACTGATATTCATCTAGTTTGGTTATTCAGAACCGGGTAGGTAGAAACTGATTCTTATGAAGCACCAAAGGTGCGAACCCTCAGCGCTATTAAGCACTACCTGTAGCTCTTACAATAATCTGTTAGCTATTTTAATGAGGCATCTAAATAGCTTGACCAATGAAAATGGTACATGGAAACGCTGTCTTTATAAGAAAAGAAGCTAAACTAGCCAGAAACACTCACCGATAATTTTCAACCTTTCAACTCCGTTAACTTCCTTGAGCATAAATCAAACTACACCGCTGGCTGCAAGAAATTATTTGCTCACGTGATTATGACGTGACGCTAGGGGGCGTTGCCCATAAAAGCTGGTACCTACCGCGGAGTTGAAAGCTTCGCGTTTTCTCAATGATTAGCCCGAAAAGAAAAAAAAAAAAGCACAATAAAAGGTCCTAAATCTTCGTCCTGAGTAAGTTCATACCTAAATCTACTGTTAATCTCCAAAATCAGAGCGTGACAGACAAACAGACAGGACGACTGATATAACCCTCTCGTGCATGCACGCTGAGGGTTAATTATACATAACTGGATAGACTTCGTTGTGTTGGTAGTGGGTGAAAAGTGCAATTTAACTCTAGGTGTTAAGTGGAGAGGCTCCCTCACTCGCTGTTGGTAAGCTCAGTAGCTACATACCTCAACCAGTAGTGTAGCTTTGAGATAGCTTGAAGGTACATGTATGTAGCTGTAAAAATCACATGAGCTTGGAAAGAAGGAGTCTTGTCTGCGAATTGTGCAAAGGAAAGATTTTATGAATCGAAATTAAAAAATGAAGCAATTAAGAAAACAACAAGTGATTTACTAGTGAAATTCTTGGGAATGTGCCATTCCATCACATGCTAGAGACGCGACGTACATGTGTAGTGTCCAACTTTACCAGCCACGCGATAGATACGTATTTAATAAACATGAATTATTACAACTTGTACTGAAATTTACCAGCCACGCGATAGATACGTATTTAATAAACATGAATTATTACAACTTGTACTGAAATTTACCAGCCACGCAATAGATACGTATTTAATAAACATGAATTATTACAACTTGTACTGAAATTGTACCCACCTGGCCTGTTCCACTGCAAAATTAGCAAAACATAATGCAACACTTGTCAGTCAAAATTCACCGGAAGTTCCACCCTGAGGTTTATCTTTAGCTGGTATGTGGGTATGTAGGACTGACAGTATTACTGAATGGCTAGACAACAGAATCACAAGCAACACTGACCTTTGGATCACAACTAATTTGGTTATGTACGGACTGATATTTCTAACAAGCATTCAGTCAGTTTACTTAGACATAATGTGATTATTGATTCAGTCATTCTCGGCTGAAATAATTATAATAATAGCAAATTTTCTTGTTCTAACAGCCAATATTATGTAACCCGACGTTTCGACTTCTTGCCAAAGTCCTCTTCTTCGACCTCAGTTGACCCCTGAAGAGGACTTTGGCAGGAAGTCGAAACGTCCAGTTAATTTTTAAAATTAACATTTATAATATTGGCTGTTAGAACGAGAAAATTTGCCATTATTGTACTTAATGTTGTACATACGTATAATGAACAGGGGTGTCGGAATGGGTGTGGCCAAGCAGCCATGGCCACACCAATATTTTAACAAGAAGGGGGCGTGTCAATTTTTCTACTTTTCTCGATCTCGTGTTGGTAGTTGTCGCACTTGGGCGGTTGAAATCGAGCGGTCAAAATGACTTGTACCAGGATTAAATAGCTAATATGGAGCCTTTTGGAAGATTTTTAGGAAGCTCTGAACCAGTCTGATCCTTCGTTTACTATTCCAATGCGATCTTCTGGAAAAAACAAACGTGGTTCAGAGGTGTTTGCATTGTTGGTTTGCAAAATGGCCATTTTAGCACTACTAGGAGTCTTCTCATTTAGTTATTTGCCACACATATTAGAATAGAATAAAGCTATGACTGCCACGACAGGCGGGCATGAGTAAGTTCTAGCTAGTTATGGTGGATTCAGTTTAAAGTGTTTTTTGTTGTTGTCATTTCGTTGATTTCTTTATATGTCCAAGTAGCTATATTTGCTACACAATAATATACAATCTACATAATAGCTATAATTATAATTTAACATATTTGTTTGACATGAACTATGATTGTTTATAAAAAATTATTTGCTTTGTAATGTATAATTGGCGAGCGAGCGTAGCGAGCGAGACACTTACAGGGGTAACACAATTGAAAATCGGGGATGTTTGTTTGTTTATATATATGGACGTACGTATGTCATTTTGTACTTTGACCCTCCGTATTTTTGTGTTCGCTCTGCGTTCGACCCCGTCCCAAACTTCACTAAACAGAATCCTCCGGTTTAGCGACCATTACCCGTATCGCCTTAGAAATCGAATTGTTTACGGCTTTGAATTGTTTTGCGGGTGCAGTTAAAACTCAAAAACTTATGGCAGCTCCATTTCTATTAGAGTTAGTGGCGGTGGTAAGTTAATACGCCATTTGTCACAGTTATAAGCCCTACTCAACAGTATTTACTTAAAAATTCATTGTCCATTTGACTTACCACGAAGGTAAGTCTTGCGTAGGTATGTTCAGTTGTGTGAAAGTATTGTGCGTTACAACTACTATTAAGAAAATCACAAAGAAAATTTTAAATAACGTGATTTGATTTTGTTGCTTCTTTTTCAATTCAAACTGTTGCGGGAGCGGTTAGTATGACATTGAAAACCCTTTACCGCATACGTAATTTAATAACTCGACTTTATTTTAGTAGCTTGAGTGTTAGTTGTTAAAATCAAATTTAACAATAGTGTAGTTTAAGGCTCGCTCGCCATTTGTGCTCAAGCACACCACTAGTATAAAATGGCTTGTTCTGAATTGTTCGGTGTGATTAGAGTGGCATTGCACAGAACATAAACTAAATTATTTGGTTCATTTGATAAAAAGAAACCATTGTATTGGCTTTTCTATTAATCAAACTCATTACTTGAACAAGTGAGTGGGTGTGGCTAAGTGGGTGTGGTTATAGTGGCCACACCAATTTCTATTTGGCTTCCTGCTCCTCTACTGAATCTGTCAACATTCAATCACTGCCACAACTAACTCAATGACTTTCATATGAAGATTGTTTTTATGGAATGTAGATTATCCTAACTAATTGGGGATTGGCATGCACGTAAATCCAATTGTTTGTATAATCAAATTATATAATGAACATTAAAAGAAAAAATTCTTGCCACTGTAGTATTAAGGACCCTAAAGTGTTGTCCATCTTGGAAGTAAAAGTTCTCAACTTTACCATGCTGTTCTGGATGCCAGGTTTACGTACATTCTTAGGAAAGTACATACGTACGTAACTGAGGATCCTTCCTTCTGCAACTGCTTGCAAATTTCAAGCTTGACCTCTGTAGAAATAACATTTCTCTTTCATTTAGCAATCTTTTAGCCCTTTCAACCATAGCATCCACATGGAAATCTCTATCACCGTGACCTAAAATGATCATTTAATGCACAAAAGGTATTTTTTTCTAGTTTGGGTAATTGACGTTTCAGTTGATTGACGTTAGGATAATTGATGTTGGAACTATGTGGTCTATACTTCAATAAATGCTTTATGCTCATCTATTGTAGATACGGTCAGCATTTTCAATTAGCTAAACACTAACCTAGGTATGTTAGTCAGTGGTTGACTTGGCAACAGTGTAGTTGACACTGGCGTGAGTGAGACCTTACATGACCTCCAGTGATAATAGGTTGTATTGTTCCTTTGCAGACAGATTGAAATTCTGGCTCCTGAAGTCAACAAGGTGAGGAATTCATTTAGTGAAGGTACCACGGTGGGAATGATTAGATGATAAATGATGATGATGATTATTATTATTGTTATGATGATGATAATGATAAATGATGATTACAATAATGATAAATGATGATGATTATTATAATGATGATTACAATGATGATAAATGATGATGATTATTATAATGATGATTACAATGATGATAAATGATGATTATTATTATAATGATGATGATGATTATAATGATGATGGTTATAATTACATATGATAAATGATGATGATAAATGATTATCATTATAGTGATAATGATTAATGATGATTATTTTATTATGATGATGAGAAATGATGATGAGAAATAGGAAGATGAGCTGCTTAGACTGTGCGATCTCACTCATCCATTTTTTTCCTCCTCTCTCTTTAGGGGCAAAGAAATGACTTTAAAGATGCTTTGGACAAGATTGATGCAGACTATCTGGTGCAGCTAGCCAAACAAGAGGTATGTATGTGTGTGTGTGTGCACTAATAGAATAATAGAAGTTCTACTCCATAAAACCTCATCATGGAATATTATACATATACTAGTCGCCTTTAACAAGCTGCTGCTGTTGTTGTTGTTAACTTACAAGCTACACCACAGGTGGTGTGTTCACACTTATCACAGTTTAGAATGGACAAAGAGGTCCAGGGAGAAGAATTCATCGTGCTCCAGAAACTAGCCACCATAATTTACATGTGTTTCTCCGTCTTCCTTTCTTCCCTTTCTTGTGAACATGATTCAGAAATTGAGTGGAATACCAGAGGTTTATCCCACGATTGTGGTGGGCGTGTCGGGCACTGTTTAGTCTGGTCAACAAAAGTTGATGCAAGATATTGTACAAGATAATCTGCTCCTTTTGTACTCTAGCAATCCTCATAATGATTATAATAATATGCTTGTGTGTCAATGACGATGATGATGATGTATTTGTGAATAATCCATGAGCTAATCAGAGTTGGTAAAGGATCAACATATGAATACCAATTATGAGAAGCCTGGGTAGTTAGGTGTCACTTATTTCTGCTATGTTGGGATTCTAATTGAACACTTTCCTCATTAACGCGCCACTTAGTCTTGGTGTGTGGGTGCAATACTGCAAAGGAAGTTCACATGCATCAAGCATGAAACATTTTCAATTCTGCTTATTTAAAGGAACCTAATTTCAGCATCATTATAAGCTGTTTTTTTATGTTGACTACTAATTGTGTTGCTATAACAACTCGTACCTCCCTAGTACTCATAAGGTTGCCTGGAATGACAATACGGCTGAATAATGCACAGCTTGATTGGAGTAATTTTTCTTTCCAAGAAAATGGTGTGGGTGAACAATACTGGGGTGTAAAGATATTAATGCCAATTATGAGAAGCCTGGGTAGTTAGGTGTCACTTATTTCTGCCATGTTGGGATTCTAATTGAACATGTGTACATGGTGTATATATAATACATAATATATATATATATATATTAGATGATTCTCTCTCTTTAACATGCTTTTTCTTTTAAAACAATACAGAATTAAATGAAGTACCAAGGGTGCGAACCCTCAGCGTTACTATACACTAGCTAGCTATTACAAAGAGCTAAAGAAATATTTATTTGTAGCTAGTAATATCAATATGACTATGTGAATATATATGCTCGCGCACATCGATGTATAAAGCTTGAGCAAGTCGATATGCAACTCGTGCAATGAAACTGTAGACTTTAATGCTGTCTTCATAAGAGAAGCTTAACATACAAGTGACACTCACCTCACCAGTAGTTTCACAATGGGAATCTCCAAACACTCCGGTAAACCGCTGAGAATAATGTAATGAAAACTATATAAGCGGCAGCAGCAAAGAAATTATTTGCTCACGTGAGTATGGCGTGACTATAGGGGGGCGTTACCAATACTCTCTTACTATCGAGTGGCCTAAAAGTGCAGCATTTTGATGCTTGTTTCAATCTTCGAGAGGCTGCAATCTTCGAGATCCGTGTGACAGAGTGACTGTCAAACTGAGTACTGTAACCCTCTCGCACATGCACGCTGAGGGTTAAGTGTATTTGATCACCACCAGGAATCTAACCCAGGACTGTTTGCTTGATGCACCAAACGCTCTGCCACCTAGCTACGACAACCAGCCAGCTTCCAAACACTCCAATTCTGTATTTATACTGTAGGGGTACTGCTGTGCTGAGAGCCAAGGCAGCCCATGAACACATGCTAAACTACATGTATGCTGACTTCATTTTGCTAAACGAAAAGTTCTAGGGGGCAAAGTCTTTTCCAGGGAAAGGCAAATGCTCCCTTTTTGCCCCTTTAATTGCAGCCCTAATTAGTAGCTATATTCACACAATTGAACTGTGAAGCACTGTATGTGTACATACATACTTACTTGTAATACACCAGCTAAGCCAATTATAAACAACACTTATTAGGTGTGGTTTTGCTGCCCGTGAATACTCTCAGAAGAATGGATTATAACTTCGTAATCCATCTGTCTCTCTGAGCATGTCCTCTTGTCCCCTTCACGTTGCTCTTCGCTCTCCAATAAAATCCACAATAATTTCTTATCTAGACACATGGATGAATGATGTATAAAGGTGCGAACCCTCAGCACCACTCTACACATGCACATCTGATATCATACTGCAATTTACACTGAATATTCTAAAGAACTGGTAAAAGGTTATCCTATTGGTGGCTTATCTCGTGTTGACCCCGTTTAACACTTCTGGACTATGTACATGTAAATGTGTCGATATTTCGGGCGTGCGTGTGTGTGCATGTGTGTGTGCGTGTCGTTGGTATGGTGTGTACAGGACAAATGATCATCACCTGTAGTAACAGAGAGAGAGGTGTTAATGTTGAGATATTCACTAAGCCTGTGAGGCAATGTTTGCTAGTCTGATGGTATTTGTTGATTGCTATATCATTTACTTTAAATTACTTGTGAGACATGTTCATGCGTAGATTCAAGTAGTAGCAGAGTATGTGTTGTTAGTTTTCAAATCATCACTGCTTGTGTCATATCTCTTTCAAAGTGCAAAGTAGGTATCGTATGGTTATTTAAATTTTTTTAAAAACTTAAATATTTTTCCATATTACCTGTGTTCATAGTTATGATGCTGAGTTATCACACCCTCCTCCCCCGCCCCCCCTCCCCCCCAGGTTATACAAGTGTTCACTGCAGAAGAAACAGTTGCTATGGTATTCACACATGAGCAGTACATAATGAATTTATTATTCATTGGACACCTCAGAATATCTCTAGTCTGATCAGCCATATTTACGCCAGTCTCGCAGGCGCGCGTGTCAATACAGCCAATGAAGGAGTGATATTCTCCTGAATCTAATTATTAGTATTTATAAAGACAGTGCTGTAATGAGTACATCATATTCACATTATCTTTTGTTTCCCATGTTTGCAGGGAGCAGATGGAGCCAGTAGTCTGGATCTGAAGGTCAGGGATGATGACACCACTATAGAGTTCCTACAGGTGAGGACATTGACGGAGATAGTTAATACACACTATCATATGTACTTACCAAATGGCTTACCATTGCCCCCTCACCCGCTATTTTTAACCCTCAGTGCGCATGCGCGAGAGGGTTTGGAGACCTTTTATTGTGCTACTTTTTTGAATTCCGGGCTGATTTTTGAGAAAACGCGAAGCAGTTAGCTCCGTGTAGGTACTAGCATTGGTGGCAACGCCCCAAACTGTTACGTCAGGTGATCGACGTGTGATCAACAATTTATGCGCGCTCTCCTCCCCCGCATTTATTGAAGTTTACTGCGTGTCTTCTCCACTTGTAGTAGAAGTTTTGTTCAGAAGAAATCCTATCGATCTTACTCTCCTTCTGTAAGTTGCATTTATTTTCATTGCTGAGCTATATTGACCTGATTAGAACAGCCAAGAAATTATTCTTTTGGTCCGAGATGATTTTGTATTTTTCTAGCTCTGTATATATAGTAGCGCTGAGGGTTTGCACCTTTGCTGCTTCATTTTATTGTGCGCTGACAGTTCTACGGAATGGAATTCTGACTGTTTTTTTTTTTTGCCGCCTACTGTATGTGTACATTAATTAAAGAATAATTTACATCCAAGGAAGCACATGAACGAGATGTCAATTACAACAATACAGAACATGAGGTTAATAGTTAGAAGTGTGTGGGTGTGGGTTCTAGTGTGTGAGTATGTGTGTGTGTGTGTGTGTGAGGGGCGGGGGGGGGGGGGGAGTTCTTTTCCACTGATGACTGTGCATACAAGGACTGTTAGGGGATGTTTGCGTTGCAGTTGAAATAGTTCACAGTTGGTAAGGTAAGGCTAGAAGTTATTCAGTGCTCCTATATTATAGTTTGAATAAGAGTAGGGTCAGTGGCACTATACTTTCATTAGCTTTGACCACACTTCATTCAGAAAGTAGGGAGTTTACTTAGTCCCCAATATAAGCAGCCATTATACATAAACTTAGATTTCTCATGAATAATTCCCTTCTCTTCAGCTTGTGGTGGTGTTTTGTTCAGTTACCTAAGTATGCCACAGTGATCTCAGTGCAAAGTGCGGTCACTGTGGTTACGCTCACATTACTGTGGTCACACCTGAGGCAATGCCTAGTTTATGAGATCATAATATAATATGACCAGCTACTGAGAATCTAGTAAGTCTATTTACCTGGAAAATTTTCCACAAAGGTTATCGGAAGGTTAAAATTAAATTGTCTCCAGACAAATGTCTGCGAAACTGTGGGAAAAAATGGGCAAAGGAAGATACACTACAAACTATATTACTCAGTGGAACTAGTGGTAGTAAAGCTTAAAAGATTCAGTCATTCTCGGCTGAAATAATTATAATAATAGCAAATTTTCTCGTTCTAACAGCCGATATTATGTTAATTAAAACTTAACCCGCGTTTCGACTTCTTGCCGAAGTCCCCTTCAGGGGTCAACTGAGGTTGAACTCTCTGTGGTGATATAATAACACAATATGAACAGCAATATTTCCTTACTGTTTATTATATCCTGGAGGGTGATTTGCACGCAGCATGGACAGCCAGCATCCTGGAAGCTCTAAACCTATGTTTCTTAAACTTGTTGTCAGGTGTCATCTGTGTGTGTGGTGCTTCCTTGATCTTTTAACTCATGATTCTTACTGGTTCTGTCTAAAACTCTTACCTCTTCCCTTTTAATGGGATGATGTTGACCGGACAGTTTTAGTTCATCAATTATTAATACAGAAATTATTAATACAGAATTAGTTTCTTACCTTATCTCCAAAGTAGTAATAGTAGTAGTAGTAGTAGTAGTAGTAGTAGTAGTAGTAGTAGCAGCAATAGTAGTAGTAGTAATAATAATAATAATAATAATAATAGTAGTAGTAGTAGTAGTAGCTTTTAATGTTAAGCCATTCTGACTATCTGTTCCAGTAACTCTGGTAGTAAGACTCTGCTACAAAAATTGGCCAGAATAAAAAAAACTAGAATTATGTTCTTTTACTTCAGTTTTCTCAAGTAGTAATATATTTCTGGCTGTAGTGTTTGAATTACCAGTGGCTCTTGACAACATACACTCAGGTACTAAAAAAAAGGCTAAGTGGTTTTTTAAAATTACATCTGGTAAAGGGTTTTTAATGCATAGCAACCACTCGCCCCAGGTTTTAGTGGTTTGAAAACAAGCTTTTCTTATTGTACAGTATAATTTAACTTACTTGGTCTTATAGTTTCAGAAGAAGCTGAGAACTAAAAAAAGCTGTATTTTAGGAGACAACTTTCATGTGCAGTTTAGGGACATATGTACGTACCATCCATCCATATACTGAATACAAATAAAATACATATTATGCAATAATACAACATACACTATGTGTAAATAGTATATCGAACATATACTTGATTTTCACTTGCCCACCCCCAAGACTGTCTCGCTTGTTTCACTCGCTTGCCCATTAGATGGGCTCTGTATAGTGTGTGTGTGTGCACTATTAGAACACTTCAGTTCACATCAATGAACTTATTCACATGATGGGATCAGTATTGAGTTGAGGATGGCTTTACTTACATAGTTTTATTGTGACATGTGTTTGACTTTATGTACGTGGTGTCATTTTGTGTAGAGTAAGTTTGCTGAGCTGGATCCAGGTGAGGAGGACGATGACAAGAGACAAGAATTGTGCCATAAGACATTCAGAGTAAGTGACTGACTATAGTGGGTAGTGTGGTGATCTTTATTTAGAATATATTCAGATGATTATATAAAGTTGTGCTGGGGAAAATATATTGTTACGTGCGAACACCAAGATTTACAATGTCTCATTACATGTGTGATGACCAATGGAGCATATGATCTGTGATTACCAATGGAGCATATGATGTGTTGGCGAAACAAAGAAACTAGTTATACATATTTCAATCCTTATTTGTGCTGACTATGCAGTTCTAATTTTGGAAATACGCTATGTGTTATAGTGGTGTATATGCAGTAGGTGTGGCATTATTTGGTAGAATTTTTTGTAGAAAATAATGCCTTGACGTACATACATACATACATATATACATACATACGTACGTACATTGTAGTCACTGTCTTGACTACATACATAGGTAGCCAATACAAACAATAAGTGAAAACCATGTGGTAAGTGGTCATCAAATGTCCAGGTGGCTTGTGAACTATCTAGCAATGATCCAGCGTTTGTGAAGTTCAGTCATGCCTGGGGGATGGTTGGAGCTGTTAGTCATGCCTGGGGGGTGGTTGGAGCTGTTAGTTTCCAACTTTATCTCGGCTGTGTTTTTTGAGCTCAAATGAGTTGTAACTAGCTTTCATTACAGCATGCCCAAAGGTTTGTTTACAACCTGTAGCTGGACAAAACAACAACTAAACACAGAACAGACAACAGATAAAACCACATCTATGTATATACATGCATTGTTACCATGTAGTGTTTTGGGAGTTTTCAGCTCAGTGTGAGAAATGCTGTTTTGTTCTTGCGTAGAAACGTCGTATTGTATACATAGATCTAGTATTACCAGCTCTTATATCAGCTAAATGAAGTTAATAGAATGTGCATCCGTACGTGCTTATTTATTAGTTAATTTAATTAAACAATTTGTTTGTTTTGTATAGTTTTTGATGAATGAATGGGCAAAAGATATGAACAGCAAGAGTTTGGAGGAGAAAAGAAGTTATCAAGTGAGTGTGTGTGTGTGTGTGTGTGTGTGTGTGTGTGTGTGTGTGTTACTGAGGGCGGCCCTTAAAATATGGACACTGAAAAATAAATTGCAGTTTCTGGAAAAAGTACAATAGCGAGAATGTTTCAGTGCAACTTCCACTACGTGACAATGTTTCAGACACATCACCTGGTAACATCACCTGGTAACAATTAACACTACTACTTAGGTATTGAAGCTGCTAAGAACGATGAGTTAAGGTTCCGGTATAGTGTTCGCCCACACATTCTGCCATGACTAATTAGAGCATTCAGTGGTTAGTTTGCACCGGAAGTGCTAATGGCATATGGCCTGTGGTTGAGCAACTCAAGCAATTTTAGCAGCAAATACAATATTTAGTGGGCAGTGGCACGAGTGCCTGGAGTATGTTCATAAAATATTTGAAATGTTAATGTATCGTGCATAAAATGATCAGGTGGGAATGAGTGCAAAAATTAATCATAGGAAAAAAGAAAACAACAGTACTATTGAGAACTAGGTTCCCTGATGCCACCATTCTTGAATCGTTGGGATGCCAATTCCGGCAACAAAGAATTGAAATAGAATTCCTTCATTTTTACCATTTCAACTTCCCACCACTTCTTGTTCCTGTAGATGCGCTGAGTGTGAATGTCCTTGCTAGTTTTCACAACAAAGTCACACCATTCACAATCTACACAGTGTAGCTGACATTGAATTTGGTAGTAGTAGTTATGGCGACGTTTCAGCTTGTGTGTACTGCTGTCCTCGAGGAATGAGGAGCTCTTACAAGCTTCAGGTATGTTTTTGTCTTTCATACTGTATGGGCACTTTATTTCTAGCAGACCTCTGATCTTCGTGGAATCCATTTTATCGCAAATGATCCCATCGGGACTAGCTGCTAGCCAAGGATGAGTGGAAGAAATAAAAATCCCGCATTCTTTAACTTCCACCTCATGTCCCTCACTTACCAAGTCAGCCACATATTGCTGTCGGGCCTTGTCCTCATTTGCCATGCCATATCGAGTCGCTTGGTTTCCCCGAAACGTGCTGTATAATAACGTTTGAACTTTATTGCTACGCTTCGTCGTCTTTCTCATTTTGGCAATAGCACCAACATTAGATGCTGTGATCCGCTTCCTTCTTTCGGCCATCCATTCATCACATGCACTTTGCCCTCTGGTAACTTTCTCTATGTCTCTTACTTCTTCTTGAGTGACTGTCACTTGCGTGTTGTAAATGCTTTTCTTCAGCGATTCTAATACATCTGAGAGGATGTCGTCATCAACTTGCTCAGGTGAAATTCCACCATCGTGTCTGTTATAGGCACTACGCGCTGCTGCAGAATCATCTATTCGGAGGTATTTGCTCCTTCGTCTTTTTTCCTTGGCTTCCTTTGTAGCTTTCCTTTTCCTGTCAGCATCTACTCTCACAGAAGAACGACGTGCTGCATCCAAATACACCTTGTTGGGAGAGGAGTTTGTCACAGTTTTCCACGTCTGTGGTCCCCAATTTGGGCCAATATTCTGGAGTGACTAGCACTGCCACCAGAGTCTGTGTGGTGAAAAGTATCCTCAATGTGATATTTTGTGAAGGATTAATAAAGTACATAGATATACATTTGAACATAACATCTTCAGAAATACAGTGACTGCATCACCATGGATTACTTGCTCCTGTTTGTCGTAAATCACAAATAAATCGGCTGTTCTGACCTTCAGCTAAATAACAAAAGTTCAGTGTGGGTGTGGCTCTTTGGGAGGTTCCACAACTACTATACTGTTTTTGTTTCCATCAGGGATACTGACAAAAGTTCAATTTATTAATAATAATAATGTGTTGTGTTGTTGATAATGTGTTGTGTTGTTATGATTTGTTGTGTTGTTGTTATGATTTGTTGTGTTGTTGTTATGATTTGTTGTGTTGTTGTTATGATTTGTTGTGTTGTTATTATGATTTGTTGTGTTGTTGTTATGATTTGTTGTGTTGTTGTTATGATTTGTTGTGTTGTTGTTATGATTTGTTGTAGGTTACAAAAATTATTTCTTGTTATTTACTTGCAGAATAAATTAGATTTGGCTATATATAGACAGACTGAATCCTACCTGGTTCCATTGCTACGACAACTCAAGACCAAGGTACATCACATGCAATAACTTACGTGCATGAAGTACTTCCAGTATATCGCCCAGCTCTAGCATGAAGTACTTCCAGTATATCGCCCAGCTCTAGCATGAAGTACTTCCAGTATATTGCCCAGCTCTAGCATGAAGTACTTCCAGTATATCGCCCAGCTCTAGCATGAAGTACTTCCAGTATATCGCCCAGCTCTAGCATGAAGTACTTCCAGTATATCGCCCAGCTCTAGCATGAAGTACTTCCAGTATATCGCCCAGCTCTAGCATGAAGTACTTCCAGTATATTGCCCAGCTCTAGCATGAAGTACTTCCAGTATATCGCCCAGCTCTAGCATGAAGTACTTCCAGTATATTGCCCAGCTCTAGCATGAAGTACTTCCAGTATATTGCCCAGCTCTAGCATGAAGTACTTCCAGTATATTGCCCAGCTCTAGCATGAAGTACTTCCAGGCGGTGTGCTTGAAAGTTATACTTGTATTTATACTATTTGCCTGCCCATCACATGCATATAATACATGTACTGTATACAATGGATGGAGGTACATACACATCATTTAGGTGTGTATGACACCCGTGTGCCTTATACTCTATACTATATACTACAATACTGTAACACTTACTGTAGTTGTATTAGTCTATTACAAATTGGAGACACCAGTGTGATATCCCTTTACCAATTGTATATGTGTATTATTTTTTGAACTATCAAGCTCATGTATTTTACTGTGTTTAGAAAACCACTTTGGACATTCTGGTGTTTATGGCTAGGATCTGTGCTCATCTAGTCAACAGAGAGTATGTTCAGGTAAGGATCATCATGAGAAACAGTATGCTTGTGCTCGATGTATTTCTTGTCTTATGTACATACTATGGTTACACACAATATTGAAATAATCACTCTGACCTAACTATATTGAATTAACTAAGTGTCACGCTCCATAATTGAACTTGATAGTATACTTTTTAATTTATTGAAGGAATTTGTCAAAGCTACTTGGTTAGCAGCCACATCTAAAGATGTGTTGAGGCAGCCATTAGTTAACACTGCTAGTTAGTTGATAGCCACCTTTGTGTGTGGTCATGATCGCCTGTTAGCTAGGAAACGAGAACTTGCAGTGATTCAGGTAGTGTGAGTAGTGTTCTGAGTGTGAGTAGTGTTCTGAGTGTGAGTAGTGTTCTGAGTGTGAGTAGTGTTCTGAGTGTGAGTAGTGTTCTGAGTGTGAGTAGTGTTCTGAGTGTGAGTAGTGTTCTGAGTGTGAGTAGTGTTCTGAGTGTGAGTAGTGTTCTGAGTGTGAGTAGTGTTCTGAGTGGGCGTGCAGCAAGAACCTAGCCAACCTACACTCTTCCCTCGTATGCGGACGCCTCTTTACTGGCATGGCTATACCGGGCACAAGTTTGTCACTCCATTAATTAATTCTTACCTTGAGAATTTGCTAAATTGATGACCATTACCAATTGCGGCAGCGCGAGCCAGTTATTTCTAGTTGCCACTGAAAGAGGACTGTGCTTAAGCTCGAAATAGGTTGAAACTTCTTGAAAAGTGTTGTCTCGAAGTGTAGTTGGAGAAAACTATGGTCTTTCCCTGAGTAACGGGTATTTCTGAGATACGGGCACCCTCAGGTCCCATGGTGCCCGCTGCCTGGATAAGAGGAGATTGAGTGTAATATTATTTTTGTCCCCTAAAATGGAATATAAATATATGAACAATAGATTAAAAACAAAAAACAAACAAACAAACAAAAAACAAACTGGTATAATGATCATTCAGCTACCTTACCTGGTTTAGTTCCTAGACATGGCTTCATCACAATGAGACAAAAGACTGTTTATTGTCATCTTTACTGCACTTCACAGAGTAAACTAATTAATAGTACAGCAAACAGCACCAACGAGCGATCGTTCAGTGCAATAAATGCATTGGGTTAAGACTTCCGCGAGATCTTTATGTCTCAGCAAAGATTAACCGTCTTATGGTCTTCATCTTCACATTTGAAATCTCATTGACGGTTTGAACTTGTTAAAAAAAAATGTATACCATTCTCATTATTTTAGGAACATTTACATAACATCCAGCTTCATTCCTTGTTCTATCCTCAGCGTAAATAATTTCCACATTATCTCATGGTGCTAGACTACACCCACTTTCAATAAACCACACCCACTTCCTGGCCTTACCTCACATTCTTTTGTTACATACATTTGTTGCATGGAATGAGATAAATTGTTTATTTATTATTAATGGTTGTGTCACATCAACAATAGCTATTCTACAATCCTGAGACTGGCACTTGTTGTGATAGTCATAAAATATTATAATAGGTTGGTAGATTTTATATACATAATTATGTTTTTACGTCACAATTTTTTCCAGAAAGGTTTTAGCTAGCTTGACTATTTACAAAACTTAGATAGTAAACAGTTTATATTTTTATAAATATGATTGCAGGCCAATGATGCGTATTTGTCTATGTCCATTGGCAACGCCCCGTGGCCTATCGGAGTGACTATGGTGGGTATCCACGCTCGTACTGGCAGAGAGAAGATCTTCTCACAGCAAATAGCACATGTACTGAATGACGAGACGCAGAGGAAATACATACAGGTGAGGATTTATAGTGGATGGAGATTGTCAGGAGCGTGACTTGTCTTGATAGAGAGATGACACGCTAGGCCATATGTTTAGGGAAGGGGAGGGATGGTGGGGGGAGGGATGGTGGGGGGAGGGTCTTGAAAATTGATCTGCCACTTCTCAATCTGATTATTGTGTTGAATAGATGGAAAGTATGGACCGTGATAAATATTACACTTGATGAAGTGATAAATATTACACTTGATGCAGTTAAATAAATAACAAATGATACTTAGCAGTACTGAGAAAAAAGTTTGTAGAAAGTGTCATCTTATTAATTTACATTATGATTATGATTTCCAATAAACACATCACTGTTTTTTTTTTAAACATTTCTTGAGCTTCACTACGTGGTAAACTTAGAATACAAAAGGAGCAATAGTGTCTATGGTAATTAGTGTTTTTTCAGCTGAGAATAGTTTAGTTTACTATATACGGAGTGCATTTGATAATGTACACTTAATACGAACATGACAATATGTTATACCAGTCTGTAGTGACTGCAGACGACCAGTCTTATGGGCACTTTGTTCTTTGAGAATCGAAGGTAACACACACCACTTCGTTTTTCCTGCAGTAAAGTATCATGAACAACTATCCATACTACACTAATTGAATTGAATTCTATTTGCTGTGCTAATCATTTACTGTGTTTGCTAATAACATAATGTTTTGTCTTGTGTTCTGTAGGGAGTAAAGAGGCTCATGACTTTTTGTCAGAGGAAATTTGATACAGATCCTTCCAAGTGTGTGGAATACAACGCAATAAGAAGATAAATTCATTAAGTATAATAATGTGTTTCTCATTCTGAGCAACTTAACAGTCATGACCGATTCATTTCATTTTGGTTTTGTTTTAACGTATTTTTTTCCTTCTGTTTCTTTTCTATACATGTGTAATGTTAAGCTCATGGGCCTATTGATGAAAATTCTCTTGCTGCTGCTAACGTGTCACGCCCACCTGGCAGAGCCAGGATGCCTGTTCACTAAGCAGGCACTGTGAGCCGTGCAAGCTGAGCTCTTGGAGCCGGGCTAGGAACTTGCAGGAGAACTGACCTTTCCTCACAGCAAGTGGTGTGGGCACCCAAAGCCTACCTGGACCAATGCTTTTTCATGAGAAAAAGCCTAAATTTGCATCCCAGGAAATGCCAGATACCCAATCATAGCTGGGTGGACTGGTAGGAAGCAGAGGAAGAAAAAGTAGATGGAAAGTTGCCAGAGTGGGGCTTGAATTCACGCCCTGAGCTAAGAACGCAATACAACCACACAGGTTTTATTTTTATTTATATTTTTTACAAATTTATTCACATTGACAATGAGATAGAATCAGCATAAAACTGTCCTGTGTGGAACAGGTCCTAATTAAAAATTATCAGTAGTAGCCGAAGCAAATGATAAATGATTTGGTCCTTTTCCATATACTTGACTGGGACGTGCAGTTGTATAGGACAAAATGCCTTCACGGTTCGTTCTAGTTGGCGCAGCCCAACCCTTTAGGGTCAGGCTGCGCCAGACTAGGTTCGTTCCTCATCTTATATAGCTATGCACAGCCAGTCGAAAAGATCGCTCAATTATTCAAGAGATTACATTACACTAGCTGTCTGCTTTTATTTGCAAGTGGCTAGAACGAAGGAATCTAGATACAGCTCTGTATAGATCGGCGAGTTCTTTTCCGTGATAGTTGATTAGCGCGCATGCCCGAGCGAACGCTGACATCATTTGTGCCGGCGTCTCTCGCACGGACGCAGCCGGGTTTGTTGGAAATAAGTGTGTGGAAGTTATTTGGAGAAGTAAACGTACTTGCGGGTGAGTATTCTGAAGTAAAAACAACTCTACAGCTTAATTTGAGTAAGTTGAATGGTAGCTATTTTGGAGAACAAAATTGAATTATTTATGTATCTTGAAACAGAATTTCATGGCCAAAGTATTCCTATTATCCCAAGCTTGATACCTGGGAGGAATCTAGAAGATTATTGAAATTAACAAGAATCCAGGAATACCAAGGAGGGTGTAGTATAGTTTACTAGTAAGTATATTCATCACATGTGGTTTATGGTTTTTATGATGTCATTACTTCCTCACTACTTAATCATGCACCTTATGCTTTCTATTCATTCTTCAGGATAAGTAACATTGATGATACTAATAAATTACTTAAGTAGAGTTAACTAAAGTGACGGGGTAGTGTTTGTTCGGCCCAAGACACTACATCTGGCGACGAGGATTTTCCAAAGTAACGAACTCACTCTACAGAAGGAAGTGAGATGTCTACACCTCCAGCCCAATTCGCTGCAGTTGGAACAATAGCTGCATTTCAGCCAGAATCTGAGCAGATAGACTCTTACCTTGAGCGTCTTGAGCTGTATTTGTCTGCAAACAATTTTCCTGCAGAGAGGAAAGTGCCAGCTCTACTCACATTGGTAGGAAGCACAGCATACGAGGTATTGAGAAGCCTCCTAGCGCCTGCTCGTCCTCAGGACAATTCCTACGGGGACATCGTCAAGGTATTGAAAGATCACTACGCACCTAAGCCGCTAGTGATTGCGGAAAGATTTCACTTTCACCGTCGCAACCAGAAAAATGGGGAATCTATCGCAGAGTACATTGCTGAATTACGAAAGCTAGCATTGCACTGTGAGTTTGGGGACTATCTGGACCAGGCTTTAAGAGACCGTTTAGTGTGTGGATTGCTGAGTGAAAGCATCCAGAAGAGGCTGCTAGCTGAAGCAGACCTTACTCTAGCTCGAGCCTTGTCGCTGTCTCAAGGTATGGAAGCAGCAAGAAAGAACACTCAGTCCCTGAAGGTCAAAGAGGGAGCGATTGGACAGATAAACAAAGTACCGCCCATGAGGAGAGATAGCAGTACTTCAAAGAGACCAGCTTGTCGTCATTGTGGTCGCAATAACCACGATTCCGCTGACTGTTTTTTCCGTGATGCTGAGTGCCGCAATTGTGGCGAGAAAGGTCACCTGGCGGCAATTTGTGGTCATTCCAAGTCAACAAAACCAGCACGAAGATCGCAAGCTACTCAAAGGCGTAAACTCAAAACAGGAAGTGCTAAGTGGGTTGAAGAGGATTTTTGCAACTCAGCGGAAAGCTCGGAGGAACTGCCAATATATACCTTAACTAACAATAATACCCCGCTTCATGCTAACCTATTGCTAAATGGCACAGTAGTGAGAATGGAGGTTGACACAGGAGCTGCAGTCTCGCTCATGCCCATATCCAAATTCCGAGTGTTTTTT
>WLWD01002578.1_pt1 | contig 55174 bp, 55 predicted proteins | sample 6712731 | NCBI WGS metagenome assembly WLWD01 (sample SAMN12718690, study PRJNA576275) | sponge metagenome | isolation source: marine sponge | host: Mycale hentscheli | place: New Zealand: South Island, Marlborough, Capsize Point | collected 2014-11-01 | reverse complement strand
AGTTGGATATAATAGAGAGCTTTATGAGCATCAGCTAAGACACAGAAACACACGAGCATATAAGCACACGACACGATTGAGTGAGCAGTGGTTGCCGCAATTACCATGAATCTCATTACGTCTGCGTAAGAGGAGATTATGGTAAAGGGTCGATGCATTAGAACTTAACAGCTGAGAGAGAGACAGATACAGGTAAACAGGAAACATTAGAAATAAGTGACAAGTAGCAGGTACAACAGATAAACAAATGAGACATAATAGAGACAGTTCACAGTTCAGTTCGCAGATAGATTCAGTTCTCGGGCGGGCCGGGCCTCAGACTTGAGCTTCTTGTTCAGGATCTGTGTTGGGTCCCGAACATACTCCGGGGGGAGCAGGTGATGAAGTTCGTTCGTGATGATCCTCGTCGGAGTCAGTCACCAGTGGTACGAGTCGGTTTGCAGATCTCTGGTATTGCTTGCCCTTGCAACGAAGGGTAACAGCTCTAGTGACACCATCTGTGCCACAGTGGAGTTCCTCGACAACAGCCAGGGGCCAGGCCCGAGACTTGAGGGTCTCGTCCTTGACCAGGACTACGTCTCCAACCTTGAGAGTGTAGCCTGGCTTGAGCCACTTGGCACGTTGGGTGCAGCTGGACAGGTAGGCAGAAGACCAGTATCGCCAGATGTCAGCTTGTAGACGTTCCACCAGATTCCACCTCTTTAGGAGTGAGAGTTTTCCGGAGGATGGGCGTCTACTGGGAAGAGCCTTGAGTGGTCTCCCAATAAGGAAGTGACCAGGAGTGAGGGTGTTAGATTCTTGCAGGTCATCAGCTCTGAGAGGTGCGATAGGTCTGGAGTTGAGGACACACTCTACTTCAGTGAGCAGAGTGTAGAGTTCGGGCCAGGTCATAGGATGAGGAGCAGCTATCTTTTGGAGGGCGATCTTCATGGCCTTGACTGCAGCTTCCCACAATCCGCCGAAGTGGGGGGCTCTTGGCGGAATGTGGTGCCATTGCATGTTGTTGTTGGCTGCGAAGGAGATGAGGCTGCCTCGGAATTTCTCAGATTCTGCCATCTTCTGAATGGCACGGATCTCTTCCCGGGCCCCAATGAAGTTGGTCCCGTTGTCAGAGAACAGGTGGGCAGGGCAGCCACGCCTCGCGACAAAACGACGAAGGGTAGCCATGAAGTCTTCGGAAGTGAGTTGGTGGCATAGGTCCAGATGGACGGCTTTTGTGCACATGCACACAAATACAGCAACATAGCACTTGACGTGCACAGGTTTCCTGGTGTAGCCAACACGCAGGGTGAGGGGCCCAGCAAAGTCCACACCAGTGTTATGGAAGGGCGGAGCTGGGGTGGTTCGGACAGCAGGTAGAAGTCCCATGAGATGAGTGAGAGGTTTGGCGAGAACCTTTTGGCAGGTGACGCAGGAGCGAGACAGTTTTTTGAGGTAGTTGCGCAGGCCAATCACCACAAAGGAAGTGGAGATGATGGTGGACAGAGTCGAAGTACCGGGGTGGCCATAGGCGCGGTGCAGGGTGAGGAGCAGCAGTTTGGTGAGGGTAGATTTCGAGGAAAGAACAACAAGTTCAGCAGGCAGGTTGGGGGAGTCAGGATTGCGGACCCGACTCAGAGCTATCAGATGACCATCTTCCGCCAGTTTCACACGGAAGTGGTGGAGGGGGTGTCCTCGAGGTAGAGGTGAGAGAGTTTTAGCAGCTCGGAAGGCTTCCGGGAAGGCTTGCAGTTGGGAGAGGCGGTAGAGACAGAATTTGGAACGTTCAATCTCCTTGAGTGTGAGGGGGCCCATGATACAGTCTTTGGAGGCAGCTCGGCAGTTATGAAGGAACCTATGGACATAACACATCACACGAACAAGGGATAAAAAAGAGGAACGAACAGATGATAAGTAACAAATGAAAGCTTGGAGAGTGGGGGATAGGGAAGAACAGGGTTTCACAGAAACAGTATAGACAGGGATGGTAGGTTGAGTACGAAATGGAGGAGGCCAGAATTGAGGGGGTTGAGTTAGCCAACTGGGTCCATGCCACCAGAGTTGTGAGGCAATGAGTTCCTCAGCTCGGACACCACGGCTGGCCAGGTCCGCAGGATTCTCGGCTGATGGCACATGACGCCAGTGAGTGGGAGGTAACAGTTCCTGGATCGAGGCCACACGATTGGCCACAAATCGGTTCAAAGCAGACGGAGATTTGGGCAACCAGAACAGCACAATCTGGCTGTCAGTCCAGGCATAGGAGGCATCAATTGGCAGGTTGAGCAGATCGAGGGTGTGGCGCATCATCTTTGCCAGAAGGAGAGCACCAGACAGTTCGGCCTTCGGAATTGTGATGGGCTTGGTTGGGAGAACTCTGGCCTTGGCTATGACCAGAGAAGTGTGAGTGGAGGAATCTGGAGCCTCCGTCCGGGCATAAATGACAACGCCATACGCCACAGAGGAGGCATCACAGAAACCATGCAGAGTCAGCTTCTGATGGGGAGAGGTGTCAACGAATAGCTTGCGAGGTACGGGGTGCGAATGAATGATGGGCAGATCAGATAGCCAGTTATCCCATCGAGCCAGGATGTCTTCTGGGACTTCCTCATCCCAGGTGAGGTTTCTCCTCCAAGTGTCTTGGAAGAGAATTCTGGCGCAGATGACCACAGGGGAGAATAGTCCCAGCACATCAAAGACTCCAGCAGTTATGGCAGCTATCACTCGCTTGGTGACCTTGGATGGCGAGGGTGGAGTGTCTGGAACCGCAACATGAAGGGCATCAGCCGTGGTGTCCCAATGGACGCCCAGGGCCTTTGGAGCAGATGAGGCAGGTGAGATGGAGCAGGTGTCAGATTCTAACAGATGAGCAGGTATCAGATTCTTGAGGGCAGGGTCGTTTGTCCTCCACTTCCGGAGGTCCATACCAGCATCGGAGAGGAGGGAACGCAGATTCTTGAAGACGTTGAAGGCTTGGTCAGTTGAGGGGGCACCAGTCAACACGTCGTCGACATAGAAGTCATTCAAGACGATCTTGGCAGCATCAGGCTGAGAGGTGAGATGTGAAGAGGCGTGACGACGAAGGACTTGCGTCGCAAGAAACGGAGAGGACTTCACCCCAAAGGTGAGTCTCTTCATCCGTGCTTCTCGGATGTGGTTGTCAGCAGCTCGGTACAGGAATCGATGCCAGTCTCTCTCTTCAGGGTTGAGGAGGATCTCGCGGAACATCTTAGAGATGTCCGCGGAGACTGCAACGTTGTGGTATCGAAACCGGACCAGGACGTCAGTGAGGGGTGGGTACAGGTTGGGACCCGGCAGCAGTTGATCATTGAGTGATGATCCAGTGGAAGTCCTCGCCGAGGCATCAAATACGGCTCGGACCTTTGTGGAGGTGGAGCTTTCTTTGAGCACGGCATGGACTGGCAGGTAATAGGCAGGCGACAGCAGATCAGCAGGTGGTACTTCCTCGGCGTGATCCATGGTGAAGTACTCCAAGATCACGTCCTGGAAGGCGTCGAGTTTTCCTTTCAGCTGGAGGGATTTCTCATTTGAGAACAGCCTGGAGACAGCCTGCTTGCGGCTGTCGCCCAGAGTGGGAGGAGCAGATGTTCTGGGGAGGGAAACAGCATATCTTCCCTCCTTGCGCAGGCAGGTAGCATCAAACTGATCGAGAGCAGATTGTTCGTCGGCAGTCAGAGTCGAGGCCTCTGGGACTTTGTCGAGTTCCCAGAGTCTGGAGAGGTCAGCTTCGAGAGATGTGGAGGAGGTCACAGTGTTGACAACTGGTGTTGAGGAGGAGTCGAGAGGACAGGAAAGGCACAACCCCAGTTGGGTGGGCAGAGCCTGCAGATCTCCTACTTGGAAAGGGCAGCCGGTTGTGAGTGCAGAGGTTTGGGTCACTCCCAGCACCAGGTCTACTCTCCCGCCCAGATCAGAGTCAGCAAGGGAGTAGTGGCGGAGTTCAGGTTTCTTCAGGATTTCTGAGACATTGTTAGGTGTGCTGATGGGTTCCAGAGAGGGGATGACGGTGAAGGTCACGTCTTGCAGCTTGAATCTGGAATCAACAGAACACACATCAGATGTAACAGTAAATTTGCACCTAGTAGTGCCAGCTATCCCAGTGACTGGGATGGGGTCATGGGTGCGTGGCAATCCCAAGGAGGAAGCCAGGCGTTCAGATATCATGGGCAGAGATGCTCCAGCATCAAGCAGAGCTCTGGCCAGTACAGATTTTCCGTCGTGGTAGAGCATCACCAAGGCGGAATAGAGTGATGCGACTCCTCTGGATCTGGAGTCGGCTTTGCTGGTCATAGCCAAGGCGGTAGGAGAGGGAGCAGGAGCTTGGTTGTCCCTATCCCGATGTAGCAGGGTGTGGTGACGTCCATTGCAGGTTCGGCACGAAAACTTGCTCGGGCACGACTTACAGCCATGGCCGTCCCCAAAACAGTTCAAGCAAAGTTTCTTTTCCCGGACGACCTTGTTCCTTTTGTCAAGGTCATAAGCTGCGAACGACTGGCACCTGGTGAGAGAATGAGACTCTCCGCACACAGGGCAGTGCAGTGAGGCTCTCCGGGGGGGAGGCTTGGCAGGTAAGGGCCGAGATCGATCGAGTCGTGGAGTCGTCGATCCAGCAGAGGTGAGAGGCAGATAGGACGAGGAAGGAGTCAGTATAGGCTGGCTGCCACTTCCTCTCAGTTCTTTCTTCTGGTACTCGATGAATCTGGTCAGGTTCTCCATGTCTGGCGAGGTGTCTGGAGGTCTGTGGCGAATCCATTCACGCTTGCACTCCTGACTCATGAAGTTAGCAGCAGTCAGTGCCAGGTAGGAGCTCAGGGAATCCCCTACAAGAGAACAAAACTTATTGTAGGGAAGTACAAAATGGTCATACATATTGTCCATATTAGATAGAGAGAGAGTACAGGATGAGACAGAGTTGATCTTAGATATAATGAGTGGTGCCAGAATGTCAGGTGCACCAAAGATGGCTTCAAGTCTTGCCAGCATTTCATCTAGAGAGAGGTCATCGGACGGCAGGTTGTGAAGCACCTTCAGACCATCGGGATGCTTCATGGATTTGATGAGGAGACCCTTTACCTCCAAGGCAGAGTGTCCTTTGGCCCTCTTCTCAATGGTTCTCCTGAACATAGTCTGGAAGTTAGCCCATTTGAAGGGGTCACCGTCATAGTTTGGCAGGTCGACAGTGAGAGTGTTCTTGTCTGAAGCAGGTGAGGGGGCAGATGGAGCAACAGGTGGAGCAGCGGCTGCGGTATCCTTGCAGGCAGCAGCAGTCAGAGTGAAGAGAGCATTCATCTTGGTGATGATGTCTGTGCAGACTTCTTCCAGGTCTGGGAGAGCCTGGTAGAATTCAGTTGACAGGTCAATGACAGAAACACGCCTTGAGTGCAGTTTATCCACAGAGTTCCGGAAGAAAGGCGAGTCTGGCATAGGGTCAGCTAAGGCAGCTTCAATGTCCGCCAGCAGGGAGGCAGCCTGTCTCCGCAGCGGCAGAGCTTTGAGCACATTGGAGATGTCAGATTTCCACTCAACATGAGTGTCTAGCAGTTCAGTGTCTTCGAGTTCTTTGGCAGGGTTCCTCATATCTGAGAAGGTCTCGTAGAATTCCTCTAACTGAGCTTGGAAGGCAGTGTGATTGTCGATGGCGACGGTCAGTTGAGCAAACAAGTCCTCCAGGGTTGAGGCCTTGATGCGGTCAGGTCCTTCCGCGATCACTTTTTTGATGCGGTTGTGGAGCTTGGTGGCGATACCTCGACGGCTACCGCGCTTCACTTCCAAGTCATGGATAGTAGTACGGACTTCTTCAGATGCAGGTGGTAGTATAGACATTGCTAAAGGGAATAGAACAGAATAATTAGAACAAGTATGGGTGGTTTACCAGATTTTTGAGTTGTAAACAGCTTCTGCACAGGTGAGAATTCGCGGTGCGGTAGAAGAGAGTGAAAATAGACTAAGTCCAAAAGGTGTGAAGTCGAGAAGACAATTGGACAGAGTTTCGCCTCCAGAATCAAGAGAGATGCGGCGAGGGTTAAGAACTTCGGCGCAGAGCAGATTGGAGGAGTGGCAGATGGGCGGCGGAGATAGAACAACTTCCGGCGCAGACTAGCTGAAGATGGCGTCTCCCAGGCAGATAGTGGTGCGGCAACTTCAGGTGAGACAGCTCAGCAGAGATGGAGTCGCTGGGCTCGAAGGACCAATGTTTAGGTTGTTGTTTAAGTTGGATATAATAGAGAGCTTTATGAGCATCAGCTAAGACACAGAAACACACGAGCATATAAGCACACGACACGATTGAGTGAGCAGTGGTTGCCGCAATTACCATGAATCTCATTACGTCTGCGTAAGAGGAGATTATGGTAAAGGGTCGATGCATTAGAACTTAACAGCTGAGAGAGAGACAGATACAGGTAAACAGGAAACATTAGAAATAAGTGACAAGTAGCAGGTACAACAGATAAACAAATGAGACATAATAGAGACAGTTCACAGTTCAGTTCGCAGATAGATTCAGTTCTCGGGCGGGCCGGGCCTCAGACTTGAGCTTCTTGTTCAGGATCTGTGTTGGGTCCCGAACATACATAATTATGCTATTGGTAGCACCAGAAATGCTTCAGCATTCCTTTAGACTAGTTTCAAGGAAAAGAAGACAAAGTTGATGATATAGAGAAACTTGATTTTTTTTAATCTTTATAACTTTGGTTTTTTGCACTAATAAATAGAATCATTAGAAACTCCAAAAGACAACTAATCACTGTTATTTGAATTATTGTTGGATGTAACCAGATGTAATGTGAAGTGAATTTGTGTTACCTCTATGGGAAAGGGGTGGTCAACCCTTAACAGACAGTATGTGAGCACTCTGATAGTATGTAAATAGATTCAGACAAGTGGTAGTTATGACAAGTTATGGAGTTCAGTTGTTTATTGAAACTGATAATTTATGTTTATTTTGTGTTTTGTAGAATTGTATCTAATCCGCAAACTCATGAAAACTTCCGACTATGGTTGAGTTCTAAATCCACATCCTCTCTTCCCCAATCAATCCTTCAGTCTAGTGAAAAAGTAAGCCACGTATAAAGAATGTTCTCAGATAAGGTTTTAGGATTCTGTTTATGCTTCTCTTTGTGAATATATTTTTATTATTGTGTTCGTATGTACGGGTATCTTCATCAGTCAGCATTGGCTCTCTAGTAAACCATTTACATTCGTAACATATGAGGGAAATCATCCTGTGAGGATTACTAGTGTTCTTCCAGTTATTCCTTCATTAACTGTTAGCAATACATTAGTAGCACAACATAATTATATACAATTTACACTGGTTTACACTGGTCAGCCTTACCGAGTAAGTTCCTCCCATTCCTTACCGTCTGCTAATTGACTGGTCGATAATTTGAGCCATTTGATCTTTACAACAGAACTATCCATTCTCTTGAATTGTTTGCCATCAAATTTATTTAGATCTGTCTGGAGTCTCCATCCTCTGTGAAGGCAGGCATGCAGCTGCTGCTCTCTGGCCAGGGAAAAGATGTGGTAACTCCCAGTGATTTTGACAAGACTTCTGATCCCAACTGGAGACCATTCCTCTACAGCCTGTGTCTGTTCCACTGTGCAGCCAATGCTAGACGTAGCTATGGTCCTGAAGGATGGAAGACACCGCACGTGTTCAGTAGCAATGATCTTATGGTGAGTTAGCAGTGGTGTTAATCTTATTTGGTGAGTGGGTGGAGCCAGCAATACACTCTCTGAATTGCCATTCAATATATGAGTGGTGTTTGTGGCGTAATTTTAGGTAAATAGAAGAATTTACATTTTGTACGTGTTCTTTTTTTTCTTTTTTTTCTTCATTACTTTCATGGCTACAAAAATAGTTTGAAATATGTAATTGATTTCCTTTCTCTTCCATGTCAGTCCAACGCTTTTGCTTGTATTAGGCAACTTTCAAGTCACTTTTTTTTCCCCTATCAAAGCTATTGTACATACTGTAATTATTGAAGTGTCCGTGTACAGTTGATTTTAATTGTGACATATATCCTGCCCGATTAATCAAATTCTTTAATGACAGAATACACAAAGGTCAATTGTACGTACAGCGTGTAGTATTATGTTCCTGCACGTCATCTTTTTTTAATTTATTTTTATTTTATTTTTTTTTTTATATTTTTTTTTTTCTTCCCTTCCCTATCTAGGTATCACTACAGCTGTTGGAGCAGGTTGAGATGAGTGTGTATGAGACAGAGGATGAAGGAGGAGTGTTGTCATGGACAGCAGTAGAGCATCTGGTTGGGGATATATGCTATGGAGGCAACATCACAGAGCAACAGGACAAGACTGCCCTCAAGGCTCTGCTCTCTAAGTACTGCCACACTCACTTCCGTCCAGGGCATGGCAAGGTTGGTCTAGTGGTCCAGTTCCATTTAACTTTAGTATATGCATTTGGTATGTGTCATTCTGTAGAATATAAATGTTTTCGTGTGTATATTTGCCTCAATAACATGGTATAGGTGCAACAGTTTTGTTGCAGTGTATCTATATATCAAATTTCTGTGCATCAAATTCCAGCATTGATAAATGGAGGCTTTTTCTAAACTACAATCCTTGCTGAGTGCAAGAATGGATTTTTGTTGTTAATATGATATGGGTTCTTGTATTCTTAACATTTAGTCAGTAATAGTGGTATTTGAAGTTTAATTATTTGAAATTTAAGTATTAAAATGATTAAATAAAATATTGATTGCTCTTTTTTTGTTTGTTTGTTTTTCCGTTTTTTCTTTCCCTCCTGTCAGGGTCGAGCCCCGGCATCTGGCTTCGAGTATAAAGACATCCTACAGAAGGTGTCTATTCTCCCAGACACTGATCATCCTGACAGTGTAGGACTGACTCCTGCACTCCTACCTGCAGTCTCAAAGCTGAACTCCAGTGACTGGCTTACTACTCTGAACCTTCTAGATATTACAAGAACCAAGACTAGGTATTCAAAAAGCAGTCACTATTAATCAAGCAGGCTTTTACAGCTGCTAATTGTTAAGTGGTGATTGCAAAACTGAATATTTTCTCCTTTCAGTGTTATGAAGTCTCTATTGTAGAGAGACAGTTACCTATACAGAATTTACAAATAATGACAACTTTTTCTGTAGTATATATTTAAAGATTTTCAGTATTAAATTTTAATCAAGATATTTCTGCTCCATGGATCTTTCTTCAGTTTGTGTGTGTGTGTGTGTGTGTGTATTTTTTTTTTTTTTTTTTTGTATTATCAACTGAAGAAGGTTCCACGGAGCAGAAATGTCTTCATTAAAAGATTTAACGCCAGATATCGTTAAATATATGCTACGGAAATATTCTGTCATTATTCGTAAATTCTGTATGAAGTCTCTGTGTTGTGTGGAGATTTATTTCCAATCTGTATTCCAGGTTTCAGAAGCATTCTCTTGATTCCAAGGTGTTGGAAATAGCAGAAGATCTATTAGAAAAGCTGCCTCAAGCCATCAAACCCTTGCTCCTACCTATTCACCCCATGAGCAGTGTACCATCCACATCTGATGAAGACACGTTCACAAGCTATCTCAGTATTTGCCCGCTCTGGGTGTTCCTGCATAATGAAGTGCTGGAAATGAATCTGAAGATTTCCACTCTCCGTACGTCTCTTAGTGAACTCGTTAGGGCATTGAAGAGTGGGGCACTGTCAGAGGTCACCAGTCTCCATGGGTCTCTGTCCAGGAACAAGGTGCCCCATCAGTGGAAGGTATGTGTAGTTGTGGCAGGAAGTGAGACTGAGCATGCTCACTAAGGCTAGTAGGCTAAGTGAGGCAGACCATGCTCACTAAGGCTAGAGGGCTAAGTGAGACTGAGCATGCTCACTAAGGCTAGTAGGCTAAGTGAGGCAGAGCATGCTCACTAAGGCTAGTGGGTTAAGTGAGACTGAGCATGCTCACTAAGGCTAGTGGGCTAAGTGAGACTGAGCATGCTCACTAAGGCTAGTGGGCCAAGTGAGACTGAGCATGCTCACTAAGGCTAGTGGGCTAAGTGAGACTGAGCATGCTCACTAAGGCTAGTAGGCTAAGTGAGACTGAGCATGCTCACTAAGGCTAGTGGGCTAAGTGAGACTGAGCATGCTCACTAAGGCTAGTGGGCTAAGTGAGACTGAGCATGCTCACTAAGGCTAGTGGGCTAAGTGAGACTGAGCATGCTCACTAAGGCTAGTAGGCTAAGTGAGACTGGGCATGCTCACTAAGGCTAGTGGGCTAAGTGAGACTGAGCATGCTCACTAAGGCTAGTGGGCTAAGTGAGACTGAGCATGCTCACTAAGGCTAGTGGGCTAAGTGAGACTGAGCATGCTCACTAAGGCTAGTGGGCTAAGTGAGACTGAGCATGCTCACTATGGCTAGTAGGCTAAGTGAGGCAGATCATACTCGCTAAGGCTAGTAGGCTAAGAAGTTGGAAGGTTCATTTGAACCCACTTTTCTGTGAATATGTCTATAAGTCACTTATTATGACCACTCAGATCATGCTGCCACCAGTGTTATTATGGCCACTCAGATCATGCTGCCACCAGTGTTATTATGACCACTCAGATCATGCTGCCACCAGTGTTATTATGACCACTCAGATCATGCTGCCACCAGTGTTATTATGGCCACTCAGATCATGCTACCACTCGTGTTCTATGGCCAATTGTAGAATTTCAATCATACTACACATGATTGTACCAGAACTAATTGACCAGTATGTTAGGATATATGAGAGTGCGCATGTGTGATAACAGAATTATGTTTGACATTTTGAACTTCCTGATAGTAATGAACTCCTTTTTGTTCCTGGGCTAGCTCAGTCAGCATTTGTACTGAAGCATATGTACCACTACATTACATTTACATTTGGTCAATATTTTTTGTCTAGTTTGCTAGAGAATGTCCAAGCTACATTCCAGATTGGAGGGTGTGGTTCTCAAGGCAGCATACCTTCATAGAGAAGTGGGTGGCTATGAACAAATATACTACCAACTTCTCTACCTACCCCAAAATGCCAGCCAAACTTTGGCTACCTGCATTGACTCGTGTCAATGGTAAGTATACAGTATGCAGAAATACAGGAATTTGGTATTCATTTATAATTGCCAATTTAGTTAAGATTCCGAAAAATTGAAGATTAGGAAAATAATGGTTTTATCAATATTATAAAATAAATTTGAAATGATCATTTCATCACAAAGTGCAGTTACATTCGACATTGTGCTCCATTTATTGTTTGTTCTTTTAGGATTTTTTGAGTCTTTGAAGCAGACACACTCAAGAAATTCTTGTGCGCCTTTAGAAAAATTGACCATCAAAGTTGACTCGATCAATATACCAAAGGTAATGAAATAAAACATTTAGTGAATTGATCTTTGTAATAGATACAGCAAATAACAACTGAAGCTGCTTTAGTTAATGGTACAAAGATGTAATATTAATGCATAATAATTAGTACTGTAGGTAAATTGTCTGATAATAAATGATGTCAAAATGGCATTATGATGTTAAGGAAACAATACACAAACAAATATGTTGTTGTTGTTTTTGTTGTTGTTTTTAAGAATACAATGAAGTGGAAGTTTCAGTATGTGCCGTAGCTAATGTTAAGGAAACAAATAAGCAAACAGATACGGTAGTTGATTTTTTTTTTTTTTTTTTTTTTTTTTTTGCTAATAAATGCAATTGATGAAAGTTTGCTCGTTATCTTATTATACATTGAGTAAGTGGCCTAGCTTCTATTCCAGGACATTCAGTCACTATCAGTTGCTGTGTGCCTAACCTGCAGGGAGACCATGTGGTGGTGATACATGGACTGAAACTGAACCTGGCTGAATGGCATCCTGACAAAGGCCTTGTCTGTGGCTCTCTCACGCAGCAACACAATGTCATGCCAGACCTGCACTGCTGGGTGGAAGAGAAGCACTCTGATGTGGACATTGCACCAGAAATAACTGGGACACGTACAGAGGAAGGAGAGATTGCCAATGTTATGGATTACTATGACTGTCCATTGTATTCTACAACAGAACAATCTTCTCTCTTGGGCAGTCTCCCTCTGAAGACTGTAGACTCCCTGGGAAGCTGTCAACTTTTAAGAGTGTCTCTGTCTCTAACTTGAATTTCATAAAATAGGCAACAAATCACTTAGCAAGGTGAAGCTATGGCAACAAGTCACTTAGCACATGTTGAAACTATGGCAACAATTCACTTAGCACATGTTGAAACTATATGGCAACAATTCACTTAGCACATGTTAAACTATGGCAACAAGTCACTTAGCACAGGTCGAACTTAACACTCACAGGTACAATGATTCACAAAACACAGGTATTTTATTTTTCATTGAATATGTCTTGTAATAATGCCACGATGTTCAGATTATTTTGAAATATTGACATAGCAAAGTAGTTTTTCTAAATAATTTTGTTAGGGATTCTCTGTTGACATTTCACATAGCTAATTGATATTTTTTTGGTTCTTATATCCACGTTTTATAACTAGAAAAACAAAAACTTTCAAATATTTTTATTAAGCTCAAAATTATCTTAGATTAGCTAGCTACTTCAAATGAATCTGCAAAAATTTCCAGACTTGAGGATATCACTTCTTTTTAAGGAAGAAATAGCCATGTGCTTCATCACATTGCAATATTTTGATTTGCTGTAAATGTAGCCATATTCAGCTGAGTAAATTGGCATGAAATTAAATTAGTTATTAATACAGATACTGTCACGACAAGCCCAAGGCACAAATGTCTGTACAGCAATCTCTATTATTATGCATGACCCTATAGTGCTATATATTTTTCCTGCAAGTTTATAAATAAGCAAAGATATCTGGGATAGCAATATTAACTCACGAGTCATGAATTGCTGGGAGTCATCATTTTACAACCAATTTAATGCAATTAATTGAACACAGAAGTAAAGTCTTAAAATGTTTTAGTTTTTAATGTTGACAAGTTATAATGCTAGCTATGTAAAAAAATTTCCCACAGAAAAATGTCCAGTGTTTGCCATGCCCCTTTCATGTATATATATTTTGATGATTTATAAATTTTGACTAAATCTATTATAAACAGTCTACATGGGTAGCTATATGAACTGGATGTATTAACTAACCCATCAGTTAATTAGATCCAAAGTACATGCCTTTGGGGTCAGATTGCCTTCCCATAGTGTTCCAAAGAGTTAATGCATCATAAATATATGTACAATTCCTTTTTATACATGAACATAATCCCAAAAATAAAAAATAAAAATGCCTTGAACACAATAAAATCAATATGCTGACTACAAATTGGATACAAAAAGATGTTCTTGTTTACAGACTGCAACTAATCCTCCATCTTCATTATACACCCTGTATTAATGCAAGAGTTGATACAGATATAGGTACTGTACATACCTCAAGAATAAGTATTAAATCACTTGAGACATGCTTTTGATGTCCCAAGGTGCATATGATGAAGCAAAGCAGGTGGCTAATGGGCAGATGTTCATGAGTATCAAGAGGTTGTTGTGAAAAATGACATGCACTTTATGGGACAGATACAACACAAAAGGTTAAATGTTATGACATACCTGGTGGAATTCAGAGTACGTCCTCCAGAGCTATGTTCCAGCTCCTGGCAGGACAGATACCAGTCTCCATCCTTCACATCTCCATAAAACCACACGCTGTGATCTAGCGAAGTACTGAATTTATACTTATAATTAGGAAACGCCAGTTCAGCTAGAGTACCAATGGCATAATCTGTGGAAAAGACGAAATTTATTCGGTGGAGATTCTGATGATCTGAACTCTTACAGAGTTCATTATTTGGATTGGATCTCATCCAAAAGGTAGCCCTGTTTTACATAATTAAAAATGTACAATGAATCTGAACAAATTCCACTATATAGCTATACACATTTTTTCTACACTACGATGTGTGCCCACTGATTACATTATAGGTGCGGATCTTAGATTAGTAAGTGTTATCGATAATTCTCTAACCTTGCTAAAAAAAAGTTTTAAAAATAATCATTATTGCTATATTTATCATTCTAGCGTTAGCTACTGCTTAACGGCCAAATTATTATAACTGAAGACATTAGATAAATTTTCTACACAAATTAGTAAAACTTACTTTGGCTTAGGAGGCATTGTATGATTTCTCTTTACACAAATACAAACGTCTAATATTCTGTCCACATCTTTTGTTACATTTAATAGTCGATATTTGCCTTCAGACACATTTTCTTGACGACTTTGTAAAGTGTCTGCCTCTACTGGCTTTGGTACCACTGGCATAGCTCTAGTACAATAATCTATCTCATGAGTCTCAGTGCCTGTCTTCTGAAAGGACACCATACAGTGGAACTTAATTCTGGAATTCTGAACCCCATTAACTAATACAGTGCAGAAGCTAGTGCCTATTTTCAAGTGGTCCACTTTGTAAATTACTTCTGGGGTGGATTGCACAGGTCCTATGAAATAGCAGTGATAGGACTGGATAAGAAATGAAGAGGAAAGACGAGACATGGACAGGTGAGCTGCCTTCAAGGCTTGGCCCATTGTTAGCCCGCCAAAAAGAGCTCGAAAAGATTCTTTCAAGCCTAAATCTTTGGCTCTGTACTCATAAGAATTCAGTGCTGCAAAAAATCAAAAAATAAACAAATAAAAAAGAAATAACAACAATATAATGCTAATAAGATTGCTTTCATTGCTTGCTGTTTGTGACTCTCTTCCCTTAATGTTGTATACACAACTGGGAAAAAGTGTGCTCTATGTGTTTTGACTTCCCCATATAGCAATTCAAATGTTTTTGATGGTTATCAGACACAGAAAATGTCGTCTGGGTGTGCTATTTGGTATATAGGTAAACCCAAACATGATAGCACTACCACTTGTAGTGAGAGAAGATTAACATTTTAAAGTAAATCAGCACAATTAGCTACCCAGCGTTTGATACACATTCAAATAACGGCTATGGTTGCTGTATGTGAAAGTCATCATTTGGGTAATGGTAGACTGAACTTGTAATACATGTCAAGGCAGAGAAGACTTGGTGCTTATTTCAAAGTTTTCTTCTCTTTAGGTTTCTGGACAGAATAGTGCTGTAATTAGTCGCTGTTTAGATTGTATATAACATTTGCTCACATCCCCACCCCCCCCCCCCCCCCCCCACCCCTTATTCCCAGATCTGACCCAATTGCTACATATTATGAAAACAATTCCTACAACTAGTCTCGCGTAGCCAGACCCTTTACCAACCGTAACCGCTACGCGGGGAAGGAAAGGGTCTGGAAACATACAATACAACGACTTGTTCAGCAGCACCCCAAAAAGGGTGCTCCAATTATCACATTCCAACGCTTGTGGTAGCCAATGACGTCACAACCACGTCCGGGTAGCATGTCTCCAATTCATGCTCGTACGTTTATTGCTTGCCAGGAGTGCTTATACATCGCCTACAAAAAAAAACTTCACCAGTTTAATGAAGTTGAGCAACGTTTTAACGCCCTCAGGACAAACATATCCCCACATACTGACACGGCCAGCACGCGAGAACCTTCACACCCTACCCATTATCCTACTACAAAGTGCTAGCACTAACCCCCCACCGCCCCCCAAACACCCAGCCTAGCTACCCGTCCCCTACCTCCACCAGCCGACTAGTTATGCCCTCCATAAACCGCCCCGCCTGTCCAAACCCTACCCCGCTAGCATTAACAATGGTCAAAACATATGTGAATCATCAAAGCATAGAATGCTGAGCCTGAAACAAAAACAAAAAACCAACAAAAACAAAAAACAACAAAAAAAAACAACAACAACGACAACAAAAACAAAAAAAAACCAAAAACAAAAAGGAATAAATGACAATCAAAACATGAACAACAGTCACAGCTGCGACGGTTCAACTGAAGAGGCCCCAGACGCTGGGCAGTTTATATGTTGGATGTCTTTCCCTTCCCTTCTTCCATGGGAGGGCATGCCGCTTTCCTGTGCTCACCACCACAACGGGAGCAGATGTGCTGGAAGCGACACGGGATAACGGCACATGGTCTGCCGTCATTCCAGGCGAAGCACGCTACCACACGCCTTCTCTTCGGCCGAGGTGTGGGTCCGCTGTCCGAAGGCCCCTGGACAGACCTAAGAGCTCCCCCGGGCCCAGCAGACAAGAGGCATCTTGTGTAAAGCGCCTGGTCTAGGTGCCCGAACTCGGCCTTCTCCAGGGATGGAACCTGTTGGCGGAAACGTGAATCGTACGCCCGCCACCAGTCACCCTTGTCGCCCCCCGACAGGACTATGGCCAGGTACGCCCACAGATCCACAGCCTTACTGGGGTGGGCACGGACAACAATTCCGGCGAAGTGGCAGAAGGCCCTCGCCCATCCCAGCAGGTCTGACACCGGGCGAAGTTTGTGCGCCGGCAGTGGTTTGGTGTCCTCGCCGTCCAGAGAGCGCCGAAGTTCCACCTCCAGGTTCTCCTCCGACAACTCGGCCATGTCGACGAAGTCCCCCTTCAGGATACGGCGGACTATCCTAGCTGGGACCACAGGCAGGGTCTCGCCCAGCTGAAACTTCCCTGCGGGGGACTCGGGGAGTGCCGCAATGGCTTTCCCCGGTTCTGGACCTGCTCCTCCTGGCGATACCAGGTTCTCTGCCATTGTGGGCAGGCTGAGGTCCCTCACACGACCCGCATCAAACTCCCCGAGCCTTGGTCCTAAAGATGCGGTACACACCACATATACAATTAGAAGCACTAACTGCTGCCAATCGACAGCTAAAGTGATACCACTACCTCACGCCCCCTGCACGAGATAAGGGACACCCCGCTTATCTGTACCCACGGGATATGGCAATGAGATAGCTGAGCACCCGCGGCAGACAAGGGTCACACCACTTGCTCGCCTATACTGAGTTTTAGTGTAACCCCGACAACATCACTTCACCCCAGGCACAAGTGATCCAATAAGCATACCACGATGCACTTTACCAACCACTGCTAGGTACAGCAGATCTGGTAGGAGTCTCGCTACCCACCCAACTGCTGCCTGCATATCTGGTAGGAGTCACACAACCTGCCAGCCACACAACCTACCAGCCACATCCAAGTGTGACATATCAAGACATGTCTGGTAAGAGGTCACACTACTCACCAGCTGCTGCTAGGCACTAGATCTCACACGTACCAGGCAAGAGTCACTCTACTTGCCAGGCAGCCCCTGCTAGAAGGCTACCCACTACCATTGCTTTAAAAAAGAGGGGTTGCATACTTAGCCCTACCCCATCACTCCTTTTGTGCTCCCTTGCCCGAGCAGAAGAGATTGATCTACTAATCAACCCCTCTATCTCCCGCACTAACATTCTTATCATTGCTACCTAGGGTATGCTACCTTGGGTTAATACTATTGCAGCTAAAGTACCACAGCACTCACCACTTGAGGAGGGTCCAGCAGCCCTAGCTGGAGTGGGGGTCTCTCCTGAACTGGCAGCTACACTGGGGCCCCCAGGGGCCAATCCAGCAGGGTTAGTCCCAGTTGTGACTCCACTGCCACCACCCCCCCTCTGCTGCTGCTGCTGCAGCTGATCCCACAGCTCCGTCACCACAGACCTGATGACACCAACCACCTCCTCTGGGACCACTCTGCTGCGTTGCTGGTCCTCGCCAGTATTGCCAGTATTACTGCCGCTCTCGGCGCTGTTGCAATTATTTGACGCCATTACCAAAGGATGGCTAGCTAGCTATCAATCTTCGAAATAGAAATAGAAATAGAAATAGAGCTGTCAGGCTCTATGGCGTCAAGTGCTCCACGTGAACTAACTGATCGCTATTCTCCCGCTTTTCACTTTCAATTGCATTGGGGTCGTTTGATTTGAATTTGCATTGGTTTTCTTCCTGCAGGTTGCCAAATCTGAATTCACATCTCATTATTAGTAGTAGAATATGTAATGACATGTAAAGGGGAAAATGATGATTGGTAAAGGGTAAAGAATGGTACTCCTCATGATAAAGTAACAATGATAACAAAATAATGTGTAAAGTACAGAAAAGGGGAAAAGTTCTGGAATGCGCGCGCGCGTTTAAACGACCACGTATTCAAAACGACCACGTATTCAAAACGACCACGTATTCAGGATTTCCATAGACTACATCTTAGAGTTGCTCGCTCGCCAACTATGCCTTCAAGGAAAAGGAAGAGGGCTCTTAGTGCAGCCACAGAAATTAGGAAAAAGACTTGTGCTTTGAGGAGAGGTAAATAATGAACAAATACACCATAAAAAATTACAAAAATATATATAAATATTAAAATGCTTGTCTGAATAGAGAGAAACGCAGTGCTAGGTGGTACAGACAGGGTGTCCAGTGATTCCACTGTTGATGGTCTTTCTCATGATGAGCCTCCTTTCAATAGTCTCGCTGTCCCTAACTCTGCTGGGCAGGAATCATCATCTGAAGTTGTTGTGGACCCACCCCCTTCTCCTGAATATCAGCCAGCTCCTGAAGTTTTTTCAAGTTCAGTTCAGGTCTCAAATGATCGAGACCCTGAATCTCCTGCCATGAATAACGTACAGATTTCAACTCCAGTCTCTTCAGTGCCTGTTTCTCCAGTTCCAAGTATTACTGAAGTTTTTCAACTCCTGCGACTCCTCAGGAACTTGTCCAAGACTCAGTTGAGAAGTTGTCAGCTATAGCTCAACAAAACGAGTTGAGATTGATGTCGCCACACTCTCTGAATTTGTTAAGAATTCAGCAATTCAATTCCAGACGTCTGGACCTACCCTTCGTGTCCATGACAAAGCCTGGTCATGGAAACAGCACTACACTGCCCTGTCTTTCTTGCTGAATGGCCAATTACATGCAGACTACACTAAACTGAGTGGATGGTTGGGGCTTCCATCTTGTGGCAAGTCACAGTGGCAGAGAATAATCGAGCGTCTGGAGCCACATGTCACACAGTTGGCAGATGGTCCTGCAAACACATAAGGGAGAGAATAGAGCAGAGAGGAGACAGGGATAAGTGGGTAGCATCTTTTGATGGGTTTTATCTAACTAGAGAGCACTATATTCAAACAATTCCTCGGCAACCATACATGATTATTATGGTGGAGGCGTGGCCTGGTTCACACACCGAACCAAGACGGGTGCAGGGCATAATTGGGTGGGAACATCGGGCGGAGCAGAGGCGGACATGCTAGAGGAAGTGCTTACGAATGTGAAGGAGCTGGATTTGTGGTACAAGAACTTGTCACAGACAAAGATTCGACCACAAATGCCATATATTGTAAGCATTTCCCCGAAGGGACAGTGACCTACTGCTACTGCACCAAAAATCTCCACAAACAGTTGGAGAAATAAAAAAAGAGCAAGTGTGAGGTATGTTGTCCTCTTAAATTATTTTATGTAAATTAAATTAAATTATTATAAATTTCAGTGTCGAGCCAGCAAGTTTCGTTGCAAGAGGATGCCTGAGGATTTTTTAAATCACTGCAAGGCGTCACTGAGTAACCTAATTTCTTCAGATGTTATTCAAGGTGACCAAGACCCACTAAAATCATTTTCAGAAGCCATCGTGAACTTTTATGCCCACTACTGCCAAGACAGCCACACATCAAAATGGTGTCATAATGAGGTAAATAGAAAAATATACGCATAACCTGCCAATTCATTTATATCATATCTAACAATATATTCAGTTGAACGAGGATGGCACGGCATACAAGAGCAAGCAGTTTTTCAACTGCAAAGCCCAGGCCGATAGTTTCAAGGCATTGCTGGACAGCATGGCAACCAGTCCACAGGACTACGTATCCGACCACGGCCGACTGACCACCAATGCCGTGGAAGGGTTTCATGGACTAGCTCTTTTGTACAGAGGCAAGAGAACAGATTTGGGCCACAAGCACTACGTGTGCAAAACCAATATGGCCATTTGCCACAAGGTATTTATAATATAATAATAATGTAATAATAAAATTAAAAAAAAAAAAATATCTGACCATAAGCAATATGGTAATGGGTGTGGTTCAAATTAATGAAAACCTGTAAGCTGCCTCGGAAACTAAGCATGACACGCATACATCATTGTCGGGAAACGAACATTTAAAAAGCCTGCCTGTAAATAGGTTATTGTGGGATCGCATTATGCCTGGTTTTCATATGAACAATCACAAATAATATTATTAAATAAATAAATTAAACTAACTTTTTTGTGGTAGAACTTGGGTCCCGTGTGGAGGGCTTTCTGCGTGGCATCCATGGGAATAGACATTCCTGTGGATGCAGCCAGGTCTGTCTTGAAGGAACAGGCAGATTGGGAGAAGAAGCGACAGAAGGCTTCATCTAGGAGAACCTCCACAAAAGGTACAAATCTCGACACATCTTGATCATTAGACATACCATGTAATGAGTGCTCCTCCCACTTGCAGGAACCTGCAGAAGAAGGCAAAAAAGGCCAGTTATGAAAGAGAAAAGGCATACATGGACTCCATCCGTGGCTTAGGAAATGTTACCGGGGACTATGTTGGGGATGGACAGGTGACAGTGTGTCAACTTCCTACGCCACTGAGGTTCCTTTGCTCCCTCATCTGTCAGAATAGTATTTTCATTCTATATCTTAGAAACAGTGAACTTTAGTTGTGCAAAGTGTAAGAATGCTCAGTACATTAGTTGTTGTCATAACTACCATTAACCAACAAAAAAATCTGCCCAATATATTTTATTGAAACTGTGACTCTTCAGAAACAACTAAGCCACAATCAGTGAAGAGGGTGTTTGTACGGTTGAATTGAACCCTTTTTTTTTCTTTTTGAAGTGCAATAAATCAACATCCTAATAATATAGGAAGATTAATATTGGTCAAGGTACTACAAGTAGTAGGAGACTGCTGTTATAACAGCGCGTCATATACTTTAGACATCAGTGGTGTAGGAAGGGGGGGGGGGGGGGGGGGTGTGGGGGGAGGGGGGTGTGGGGGGGGGGGGGGGGGGAGTCCACCCATGATTTTTTGGCACAACTTAAAAATGTGATTTCTAGCATAAACACCAGCAAACCACAAAACACATAACACATGCCCTTGGAGCCCATCCATACAGAAACATCTTCCTACACCACTGATGTTCATGAGGTTCAGCAGATTTTGTTTGACTGAACAGTGTGTTAGTTTAACTACAGACAATTAATTAACTTTCTCGTTGTAAAAAACTTTCTTTTTTTGAGACTTCAGTCTATGGTCATTCTTCAGTCAAACTGAGACAGTACAAGATGATGGACATATACAGCTGATGCAACGTAGGTGGGTGAAAGTTGATTTGTGTGGATTTCATAGATAATCTTGAGTTGAGATGACTGAAATGTCTAACTAGAACTGTCCTTGTTGAACTGACAATATTATTATTACAAGTGCTGACCTTCGTAATCTATATAATAATAAGCTTGTCTGTCAGTGACAATGACACTGGTGAGGGTGTGTGTATTCATGATAGATTCATTAGTTGAGCTGGTTAGGTATGACATTGTCAGTTATAGGTTGGTAAAACTTCGTCAGCACCGATGGTGGTATTGCATGTGTAAGCAATGATGAGGATGACCACGGTGTTGTGTGCAATGGGTCAAGAAAAGTAAGTGGAAAAAAGTGGACAGATGTAATTAAGCCAAGTGGTAGGGGATAACAGCAATGAATAAAACAACACTTTATGTTACTGCATTAGTTATTACATCAAATGCCACTACAATCAGTCATTGCTAAGAACAAAAACAAATGAAACAATAAAATGTAACAATATTAGATTGTTGAACAAAGTGTACTCATAGAATGTTGCAGCTGTCGTTGCTCCTCTGTCTTCGTGGTGGACTTATGGCAGGTCTCTGTCGCCTTTGAAGAGAAGTGAGTGGCTTAAAATAATTGTTTTCCATCCAACTTTTTTTGAATGTCATAATTTTATGAACCCTTTTCTGCTGCCCACCAATCATGACTGATTCAGAAACCAGTAGCTTTGTATTGACTGCACTCAATTCATAAAATTCATTTCCACTGTCACTGTCTTCATCAAGAAAAAATATGGAGTTAATTAGCTAATCAGGACTGAGTGCCAGACATAGAATAATTAATTTAGCTTCTTCATCGTTAGTTAGGCTGAAATAGTTAGAGTAATTTCGCAGGCGGCGAATCGAGGCATCATCATCTATTTCAGTACAGCTGCATGTGCAATTAAAATAGTACATCAGTCTAGCTATAGGATTGTCAGGAATGGTAACAGTGGTACCAGTTTTCTTGATGCCAATCTGCATTCTGTCAAATACAGCAGCCATGTCAAGATAATAATTATAAGCTTCTAAATTTATTTTATTCTGTACTGACAACTCCTAGTTCTCTCTAGTCAGACTGTTTATATAGTAAATAATTCAGTGGCCTAAAAAAGGGGAGGGTTTTGATTGTCATGATTTCCACTAATAGCAGCTGGCTCACAGATGTTCTAATAAACACCAGAGCAAAATAAATATAATCACTGTTCAAATATTTAGGGTTTAGTGTCTGAATGTCAGAGAGAAAGGGAGGCATGAATTTTTGGCCAGTTCACCCTCTGATGTCTACTGGCAGCCAGCTGTCCACGATGATTAAAATTTCAGACAAATATATTGACATTCCTGTCATTTTTGAAAGTCTGTACACAACTTCCATAAATAGCTTACTTTTTGAGCATGTGCAAAAGTATTATTCTTTTTCTTCTATTTTGTCATACCATGAGGAGGGTGAAGGGCTATAAATTATTTGAAGCCATCTCACCAAAATTTGTTCCACATCCAGCTATTTAAAACAAAATTACAACATGGTGATAGCAACAAAATAAGCTAAAGATTTAACACCCAGAGAAGAGATCAAGGTAGCTTATAATGGTGTACAATCTACCAGTTATTCCTGTAAAGCAATTAAGCTGCCTTTGTTGAATCAGCTTGCCTCGCTTAAATTGTGCATTTTTGATCAATTCCTGTATTCCAACTGATAGTTGCATCTCTCCTTAAACGGTTACTAATATGAATTTAGTCATTGTCACAAACATCTGGTGATATGAATTTGAGGAATGAGCAAAGATTGCCTTGACAATTATAGCTACTTAGTTTAATTAGAAACTGGTTTTACATCTAATGTGTATTCTATTACAAATACAAGTTTGTGGTTACTCACTCCTAATTTCTTGCAAATCTTTTTCAAGTAGAGTATCTCACATAGCACACAGTAATGCTGCAAATTATTACCTCAACTGGCAAAATTCCAACTGCTATCTTGATAGCTGGTAGCCAGGTGAAGGCCGATCTGGCTTATTTCATGTCTCTTACTCCTCTCTGTAACCAGGCATAGACACTAACCGCTAGAATAGTAATTATATTTATTAGTCTCTGATGTTTACTGGAACATCTGTGAGCCAGCTGCTATTAGTGGAAGTCATGATTTATCTGAACCTTCCTCTTTACAGTGTCATATCCTGTGCCAATAACTAGATATATTACCATTGACACAGCCTGTTGTGTACTCTTTCACGGTTTGTACTCAGACATGGCTGCCGTTTTTGATAGAACACAGATTGGCATCAAGAAAATTGGAAGCACTACTACAGTCCCTGACAATCCTATAGCTAGACTGATGTACTACTTTGATTGTGTGTGCAGCTGCACGGATGCAGATGATGATGCCTCGATTCGCCGCCTGCGAAATTACAGAAACTATCTCGACTTAACTAACGATGAAGAAGCCAAACTATTTATCCTGTGTCTGGCACTCAGTCCTGACAAGCTTATTGGCTCCATATTTTTTCCTGACGAAGACATTGACGGTGGTAATAAATTTTACGAGTTGAGTGCAGTCAATACAAAGCTGGTGGTATCGGAATCTGTTATGGTAGGAGGCCAACAGAAAAGAGTTCATAAAATTATGAAATTCAAGAAAATTTGGATTGAAAGAAATTATTTGGAACCACTTCAATCCTTTCAGCAGCGACAAAGACCTGCCATACAAAGTCCACCGCGAAGACAAAGGAGCAACGATTCTGACTGTATTATATTGTGAATGTATTTTGTTAGTTTAGCTGTACTATTGCTGTGTGCTTATACTAATTGTAGTTCTGCAGATTTTACCAGCTAATGTAGCTAGCTAGCTGAGTTCCATGTGGTTATTGTTGCCTTTTGGCACAAATATTTGTATTGTTAGAGTAGCTAGCTTTAGAAAAATCTTGAGTCCTTTCTAGATGATAGCAATTTAGAAAGAGTGGAATTATACTCAAATATTGCATGTGCAGTAGGATTCATTCATTCTTCTTTATCTAACAGATGGCAAGGATGGGTTCCTACAAACACTTCCTATTGTCTAAGGCATTGTCATTCAGCTCTGTCTGTTGTTGTATGAATCCATTCAGTACCACAGGTTATTCCAAGCATGTGGAGTATGAATTTCATCATGCAACTCCTCCCTTGTAACTAGCCATAAGCTGCTGATGAGGCACATGGTAAATCAAAACCTACGTCATCTCAGTGCTATGAACTATATAATTCTTAAATATCTTTGAACGAAAATAACATAGGTATCCCACTATTGTCCATACTAAATCAGTACATTTAGTCTGGTGTTGCTGATCCTTACCTTCCATTGTATTGGTGGCCCACTAATTGAAGGGAGCGAATGGGTTGTTGTCCATGCCAGACTAATGTACATGAATCCATAACACAGTGGAGTTGTCAATACACATTCAAGTTGCAGATCACCCATTATCATATGTGATGCCAAAACAAGCACTACCGTGGCTAGCTAGTATGAAGAAAAATTGTGTATTTTTGGCAGTAATAGTCATATGAATAACATCCCATAGGTGTGTGTGTGTAATAACATCCCATAGGTGTGTGGAAGTATATAAATAAATACTCTTCTATAGATTCTCCATTGTACTTGCAAGAATTACAGCTTTTCTGCTGCCCACCTATCCTGACCAATTCAGAAACCAGTAGCTTTGTATTGACTGCACTCAATTCATAAAATCAATTCTACTGTCACTGTCTTCATCACGAATAAATATGGAGCCAATAAGCTTGTCAGGGCTGAGTGCCAGACATAGAATTAATAATTTAGCTTCTTCATCGTTCATGAGGCTGAGATAGTTAGAATAATTTTGCAGGCGGCGAATCGAGGCATCGTCATCTATCTCAGTACAGCTGCAGATGCATTTAAAATAGTACATCAGTCTAGCTATTTCAAATATATTTGCATCAATTACTTTCTTTAGAATATTCCTACACTCTATCCCAGGTCAAAGGTCACAGTGTTTACACTGGTAATAGTATAATATTCATTTGAGACTTGTACCAGCACATCAGATCAATAAATAACATTGTAAGACATAGCTATTATGAATATCTTTAGAATTTGTTTATTCCAATAGCAGGTAAAGATGATTAGAATCATTTGCTAGCTACATTGGAAATGAGTCTAGGAATTATAATAGTCTTCAAATGATCCTGACCTATTGTGCTGCAAATTCCATAAAAATACTATGCTATGTAGCTATAGCAGCAATTTTTTGAAAATTTAGTAAGTACAGCAGTAAATATTATTTTTATGTCATAGTGATGCAAATTTAATCAAATGTCTTAGACAATTACTAGACTAAATATGCTTCTTTCATCATGACTGGCAGCAGTCAACTCTTAGCTAGCTATATTGCTCTGGAAGTGTGAATCAAACCAAATTCATGTATCCAACTTTAAAGTGACCCTATGCATTAGAATAATAATTATATTCATTAGACTCTGATGTTTACCTGAACACCTGGGAGCCACCTGCTGTTAGAAGAAGTCATGATTTTTTCGTTCTTCCTTTTACGCATCATATCCTGTCAGACAGCTATATATTGATTACCACTGATCCATAACTATAGACTATTGTGGTATATACTCCTGTGCTCTGACATGGCTGCTCTTATTGATAGAACTCAAATTGGCATCAAGAAGACTGGTACCAAATGTTCTGTCCCTGACAATCCTATTGCAAGACTGATGTACTATTTTAATTGCATATGCAGCTGCACTGAAATAGATGATGATGCCTCGATTCGCCGTCTGCGAAATTATGATAACTATTTCAGCTTAACAAATGAAGAAGAAGCTAAACTATTGATCCTGTGTCTGGCACTCAGTCCTGATAAGCTAATTGGCTCCATCATTTTCCCTGATGAAGATAGTGAACTGGATAATGAATTTTACGAGCTGAGTGCAGTCAATACAAAGCTAGTGGTTTCTGAATCGATCATGATTGGTGGGCAGCAGAAGAGAGTGCATAAAATTATGACATTCAAGAAAAAGTGGATTGAAAATAACTACTTAAATCCATTCCGGTCTCTGCAGAGGCGACAGAGACCCGCCATAGCAAGTCCACCACCACGACAGAGGAACAACAATTCTGGCTGCATTATACTGTGAATGAAACTGAGACATTAACTTTGTTGTGCATTTATCTTTCCAAAATCCTACTGTTGTCTATTGTCAAATAAAAATGAATGGTAAATTTTTTTGTCTTATAGCTACATTATTATTATCTTTATATATTATGACCAAACACCACTATGCTATATTTTTCTTTTGCATAAAAATTTCCACTTCAACTTGCTATATGAAAACAACAGTGGATGCTAGTCATTGTTACAACTAATAAATCTACCTGACAGCTAGCTACAATTAAATTAAAGTGTTAAGCAGTAGCTATTAACATTAGGTGAAATTTAAGTGCTGTATGCATGAACTGCCCACTGGCAAGAGTTAAGACTGTAGTGAGGTAGCTAGATGAAGTTCTGTAGTGACTGTTTGTTGCACATAGAAATGTTACATGAGTGGCCAGTCAGCTTTAGCTGTACTACAAGTGTGTATTTTGCTTGCTGAGGAATTTACTAGTTCAAATAGTATGGCCAGTGTGTGGGATACACATTTAACTATCTATGTTATATCATTAAAGGTATTTAAGAACAAAAGTATGCTTAGAGTACTGCTGTGAAGAACTAGCTATCATTATGAGCCAGCAACAATTTGCAAGTTATGGCTAGAGGGATACAGTGCATGATAAAATTCATCCTCCTAAATACTTGGAATAACTCTGGTATTAAACTGAATTCATACAACAATAACAGAGTTAAATGACAATGTCTCAGACAGTATAGAATTCCATAGCTACTTGCCATCTGCTAGAATAATGCTATATTAGCTATTAATTGAATATAATTCCTCTCCTTTTGACAGTGCTTCCTCAATTGTTAGCTAACTGCCATCTATGTAGAAAAGGACTCAAGATTTTTAAAGCTGGCTACTTGTTTTTAGCAATAAATATGAGATTAATATAATAGTAACAGTATTAATACTACTACTACTACTACTAACAATAATAATAATAATTTATAGCTTTAATATTACGAAACATCAGAGATAAATTAATAAATATTATATTATGTATATATTATAGTAGTTATAATTATTATATTTTTAAAAACTGCAAAAACAAAGAAATCACAACACTCAAGCTAGCTACATATATACATACATATAAAGACAAAAATAAACTGACAACAGAAATAGCTAAGCTAACTAGCCAGTAAAATAATAAAGCTAGTTACTTTTTGTAAATTAATGCAATAATAGTAATAGTATAATAATAATAATAATAATAATAATAATAATAATAATAATAATAATAGTGTTAAAATTATGAAATGTTAGCGATAAATAAATATATTATGTATGTATATATTATGTATAATATAGCTAGCTATATATTATCTAAAAACTGTAAGAACAATAAAAATCACAGCAAATAAAACTACAGAAGTTAGTGTCGGTGACTGCAGTTATAAATCAAAGATATCAGTGGGATTTTCGTCTCTCCCCACAAACTAGGAGAACTAGCTGGAGAGTGTTGCCCCTTTACTAGTTTTAGTTTGACTTAAACTAATAGGTAAGTATGACCGCGGATAGTAATTTGTCATTTCGTAAACCCCTTACCGATCTTTAACAAGTCCAGAAATAGTAGAGTGGGTGTGTTCACTTCTGTCATGGCAGATGAACGAGTCAACTATTTTGAGGAAATAATCCCACTAGATAGTAAGTTAGAAGTTAGTGAGGATAGAGTGGGTGTGGTATTTGAGGACAGCAAGGTAATTTAGTGGCTGGTATGGCACATGACAAGCCTCCGCCCATCAATTGAACGAAGTGCAGTAGCCGCACTGATTGTGAGGAACTGGCTTGAACTGAGCTGCCCTGAGGAGTCTGAGCAAATGACTGTGAGGAATTAGAGCTGCATAGAGTGCTGGTGCCAGTGCAAGAAGTGCTCAGTGCTAGAAGAGGACTCAGTACAACCATTAACATTTTGAGTTCTGAATGTTTGTCACTAAATACGTAGTGGAAGAGCATGGAAGTGAAAATTTTGAAGAGAGACAGAAACATCTCTTCCATGCACAAAGAAAAGAATTGCCTTCTGCATGGGCCAGACCCTTTACCAAACGGAAAGGGAGGGTCTGGTCAAGTGAGGGGGAGTGCGCTGTACAGGACCCACGAATTCCTGGGGAAAATGCAGTGTTAATGAGGACACCAAATTACCACAAAACATGAATTAGAAGTATTGCACTTATTGCTCTACTCTCACAGTTCGCAGTTTAAATGGCTCCGTTTAACTATGGCGAGTTGTTGTTTATGCAGAAGTGACTCATCTTCTGGTCAGGCGAAGAAGAAGAGAAGAGTATTCCAATTCTTACACAAGTAACTGTCTCTATGGATCTCCAATACTTAATCCAAAGTCACTCCCAACTTCTTTTCAGCTTCATTCTCCAAGATAGAAGCGAACTGTGAGAGCAGAGCAATAAGCGCAACGATTCTAATTCGCGTTTTGTGGTAATTTGGTGTCCTGATTAACACCGCATTTCCCCCAGAAATTCGTGGGTCTTGTACAGCGCACCCCCCCTCACTTGACCAGACCCTCCCTTACCTCACTTTGTGTTTGGTAAAGGGTCTGGTCCCGCGAGACTACCTTTGCAAAACTTCTTCCAAAGTTGCCACCAGCTGACTAGCAAACTGACGCAGGTGGAAATTTCCCATGTTGGTCATGTGATTGGTGCAATCTAATTGGCTCTATGCACATTCCTGTAGAGAACCCAAAATCCCTACATATACCTCAGACCATTTCTAGCCAAGCAGTAAGGTAAAGGGTCTTTCCTGTGAGACTGAGCCTCCTCTATACTGTTTTTCCCTTTCTTGGATATGTTTTATCATCACAAATTCTATAAAACTACTATGGAGTGACCTTTGATTTAGAAGCACAACAAAGGAGTAAAAATGGAAAGAAATTTTTTTTTTAAATAATACAAGAAAGGTATGGGTGTGGTACTTGCTCTAAATACAATTTGTCTATTACCCTGTGAGAATATAGCATCTGAGTGGGACTCCTCCAAATGATAGCAATAGAGATATACTTAATAAAATATGTACCATAGTAGCAAAAAAGGGCATGTATAGTAAACCATTATATTGCTTAAAAAAAGTTGCCATGTCGTGTTTTGTATTTACATTTTTTTTTTGTACTTGGAGTTATCCTTAGTAATTAATTTAGTGATTGTTTGCTGTCATAGTAGGAATATTGTTGTAGCCTAGTCAGCTAATTGTTATGTACATTATGATGTAATTTCTTGGTTTCTCTTATTTATTATAAATTTTCTTTTTCTCTGATAAATTAGAAATCAACCAAGATGAATATAAACCGCAAAATCTAAAGTTAGGCCGTGGACGTAGAGCCATATTTGGTGGACAAACTATAGCACAAGCTCTTCTGGCTGCCTACCGGTCCATTTCAGATCAGGACCCCAACTTCTTAATCCACTCCTATCATTGCTACTATATTGGACCTCTGCAGCTACACAATGAAATCATATACACTGTAGAGAGAGTCAAAGAAGGCAACAATTTCCTATCACTTTCTGTCAAGGCCACTCAGAGCTCTAAAGTTAAGTTCCACTGCCTGGTGTCATTTCACAAGCCTGGAGCTGTCTCTAGCCTTCTCAACTATACCACAGAGAAGATGCCTTCAGTACCAAAGCCACCCACTAGCCCTGACTCAGTGGATGATATGTTTTTACCAGTGAAAGGATACAATCAATTAGCTTTACACGGATATTACGTCAATACAAGAGTCGCATCAAAACCAAGGTAAATGTTTATAATAATCTCTTCATGAATTAAATGCCACAAGCATGTCATAGATCGAGTGGACAGTTGCGTGAAACTTTCATTGTTCTATTATGGCAAAAGCTAGGGTTGGGGGGGGGGGGGGGGGGGGGGGGGTGGATTGTTTTTGATGCCAGTATTTGAATCGTATCCTCATGTTGTTGTTGTTTGCCTACATTTTGAGCCTGTGCATGTGCTATTCATAACCTCCAGCGATCGATCTCTATGGGAGACTAACTGACTTAATACTGTTTTGTTGCAGTATTATTATTATAGTTATCATCATCATCGTAGTTATTATTTTATTTGTTTTATTATTATTATTATTATTATTGATTATTTATAATAATAATAATAATAATAATAACACGCTTGTGTGTCAGTAACTACGACGGTGACCGGCGGTGTGTATTCATGAATAATTCATTAGCTTAAACAGTTTGGTAAAGCATCGTCAAGCGGGTGTGATAGTAGGCAAGAGAAGGTGGCGTAGGTTTCGCAAAAGGAAGGCGATAGTAAGAAAAGGCAAAAGTTCAAAATAGATGGCAAAAGGCGATTAACTATAAAAAGCAGTTGGAATCAGCGAGGTACGGCAGCGAGGTTAAAGAGAACGGAAGAGAAGGACAAAAAAGGCGCGATATTAGCTAATTGTAACAAATGCTGGTGGAATCGATAGTAAGGCCGCTTCGTTTAAAAAAGGAAGGCAAAAGTACGAAATAGATGGCAACAGTTTTGCAAAGCTTAAGTTCACTATCATGATAGTAGGACAGAGAGATTCAGAAGCAGGAGAGGTAGAAAAAGCTGAAGAAAGGAAAGTTGGGGGATAAGAAAAGCTGAGATTGTTCAGAAAAAGAGAGCAGGAGAGGGAAACTTTGTAACCTTAACCAATTGTAGAGAATGATAACTGAGCAAGATAACTTATGCTACTGCATTCTTACTTTGCAATACATCAAGCGCCACTGTGTGGCAGGGTACTTGCTGGTATTAATAATAATAATTATTATTATTATTATTGTTATTATTATTATTAATGATAAAAATATTGTGTCGATCTTCCTGGACCCCTAGAACAATGCATTGATTGGGTGAATTCTGAGTGTCAAGATTTTTACTCCAGTGCTCGCCTGTGCTCTATTTTTATAGTATTCTATTTAACAGAAAACATATGGTATTAGACTCTTACAGTGTACACATGAATTAAAAGACTAATCTAAGTGTCCCAGCAGAATCCAAACAAATTAAAATAATTAATCAAAAATAATATCTAAATGAAAGATAAATGATAATAGAATAATTATGGGACTTGCATGCATAATGAAATAATTGTTCCTTACCTGGTGTGTATGTGACCAATAAATTTGTGTGTTATAACATTGTGTTATTGTAAGGGTGTCACTATTACATAAATTGTTATGTATGCAGAGAATCTATATGGCTGAAAGTTGCACTTCAATCAAGTTTAAAACTAGAGCACCAGAATATGCACCGCATCAAGTTGGCTTATGCTTCAGATTTTGCTCGTAGTAAACTGATTTGGTGGGTTTGCTCTGCCGATAAATTCCAGAATAATGCCTTGATGGCTTCTTTAGACCACGCCATGTGGTTCTATGGGGAAGTGGATGCTACTAGATGGCACCTACACGACATCAACTTGCAGCATAGCCAAGACGAACGTGTGCTCTCAACAACACGGTTAGTTACTTTAACTTTTTTTTGGATGGTCTAGTTTTACTCTCCTACATTATAATTATTATCAGCCATGGGGAGAACAATTAAGCACTTGTGTGCTTCTATGCTTTTAAGCATTGCCTTTCAAGTGCTTGAAGGTACTTTCATTAAAATTATAAAATATACATTATGTTTGTAAGTGACTTTAGTAAATTTTGTGTTCCAAGCTCTTTTAAAGTGCTTGAAATTGTTGTGCTTGTGCTTTATAAGCACTTCTCTAAATACTTGCAGATGTGCTTGAATCACATTACCCAAGTGCTTGCCCCCATGTCTGCTACTCATACATTATAATTGGGTTGAAACATTTTATTCTACGAATTGTGAGTGATCTTGTGAGTTTGTTTTCATTCATGTTTACTATCTAAAATATTAGAGAACTTATAATGATGACCCAATCATTTTCAGTACATGAAGTTGACAACAATTGTGTTCAGGAATTTTGGAGCAGTCGTGCTAGATACAGTTGTACTGGAAGTTGTAGGGAACTCAGTTTTGCATTAAGTAGCCAACACTTCAACCCCATTCTCCATTAGAAAGTTTCCCTCCATTATTTATGGTAAAAGAGATAGAGCTAGTCTGGTATACTTTATCACTTAATCAGGCAAAGAATAAGCAACTTTTTGGTATCTCTTCTGTATCTTTACTGTTAGGTACAATATAAAACAAATGTAACTAGGTATTGTTCCATGATATCTTCATAATAGTATTTTTAGGTACATGACCCATAAGCTGCTAAGATATCAGTTGGGGGATGTGGGAAACCTCTACCAACTAACATTCAGAGTTTAGTTTTACAGCCAACTTTACACCATGAGTTACCAAACCACAGCAGTGAAGATATCTAGCATGTTATACTTGTTAGAGTGATACAGCAAGATATTTCTATTCTCAGGCTTTTTCTTCACCCTCCTCTGGCTCTAAAAAATATATTAGCCCAACTGCCAACTTTGTACATGTGAGTTGAGGTCATAGTACAAACTACTGTAGTGAAGATATCTAGGGTAGAATAAACCACTTATTACACTTGTCAGAGTGATATGGCAGGATATTTCACTCTCAGACTTTATTTTCACTCGCCTCTGGCTCATGAAATGAATTAGCCTGTTCAGTGAAATATTTCACCATATCACACTCTGACTCATGTAATAAGTACTATTTCTGCTGTGTTCTATTCAAATTGTTTTTCTTTCTTTTATTCCCACAGAATATATTCTGAAGAAGGATCTCTGGTAGCCATATGTAATCAAGAGGGGTTGAATAAGCCCAAATTGTAAGGTTAATGGATATTAACATTATTCATTTAGAATGGTTGCATAGTTTTTATTCAATTAGCCAATATATTATTTATTGCAGCCTTTTAGGCTATTCTTTTTATTGTAATCTAATATGGTTTTTACATAGCACCATTTAATGCTGTATAGCCACAAAGTCAGGTTAGCTGATGTTATATGGAACTGTGCTCTATTTAGAGTTTTACAAAGGAATTTGAAAAGTTGTCTTCAGTAACCTTTGTTGGAATAAAAACTGAAGAAATACTAAGTTCTGGTTAGAAGTGATGGAAGCTACTTCAAAGTGGTGGGGGGGAGGGGCACCATGTGTCACAAGGTACGTTACCCTCACGAGAACCACTTTTATTACATGAAAAATAAAAACTTCATATTAACTAGGCTAAATACAAGTTTACCAATAAAATTCAATACTTAAATCTGCATAGTGTGTGCCCCCCAAGCTATAAATCTGTGAGGTCAGTGCCTCCCCCCCCCCCCTCCCACACACACCCACACACTTCTTTCACCCATGTGCAAGGAGTAAATTAATCAAACACTTTCCTCTTTTATTGAGGAGGAAAGGGAACTGAATTTTGATAACTTGTCCAAATTTGCCTCAACTGTAAGACTGCCACTCCTCCCTCTGAGCTCTCCTCCTCTCTGAACGGAAAGACGTTAACAGTCTGAATAGAGGAATCGTTGTTTTGCGTTAGCCTCATGGCAATAGCCTGTGTCTGTTAATACAATATTCATGCTGGGTATCAAAGCGAAGCAGACATGAATGAAATGTGATTTGAAAAATCTGTGTTCTGAAGTTATGGCCGAACATAGATAGTGCAACAAATTGTGATGTGTGTAAGTGGAAACATGATAGTAATAGAATCAAGAAGCACCTTTGGTAGCATGCTTGCTGTATCCATGCAACTACTCAATGAGCATGGGTACTATACAGTTTGTAGAGGTGAATTTTAAGGGCAAAGCTGGCAACATTAACTGATGTAAAAAATTTCATTTTTAGTTATGCCGTGTGAAATTTAGTTTGAGCACTAAACAGTTTTCATTTACCAAAATACTGTTTTATTCTAGCTTTGGTTAACTGAAACAACACTAGTTGGCACTCGTCACAGTTGTGCAGAGTATTGTACACCAGGATTAATTTCATATGTGATTTTGATGAGTTGGTAGTTTTAATGGAGGAACGTAGAAGGGAAGAAGGTATTATTTTAATTTTTAAGCTCATCACAGACCTATAGCATTTATGTAATGATCTGCAAGTTGGTAACCAAAACTAGAATGACATTACATTATTAATTTATGGAGAAGTCATGGGACTGAGCCTAGCTCTTGTCATCTCAAGAGCATTTTAATTATTTTAAGCCTTTTTAGTTTTAAGTCAAAGTTAGGAGTAGATGTGGGGGCCACACCCACAACAGTATTAACTTATTGCTAGACATTTATTCTGTATGTATGTTTGTATGTTATTTGTGTGTTAGTTTCAGCAGTTGTAGTAGTAAGAGCTGAATTTTATGTATCATTTTTATGTTGTGGCCTAGCACTTGTTGCAATTTGTGTGAATGTTTGTGCTTTCATTTGATTGGTTAGTTTGTAGTTCCTTATCGTCTTTGTGATTGGTCAATTTTACATTGCTATTTCCTTTTCTTTGTGATCCCACCCATTGGCAGTCTATAAAAGGACTGACCAGGGACAGTCATGGACTCAGACATTCTGACACTTTTCTTTAAGAATAATTTAAACTTGAACTGAACAGAAAGGGAATTAGTTTAGCATTGTTGGGTGGACCTGGACAAGTACCACCATAAATGTTTTTACAGCAGAACAAGAAATTTCCACAATGTAGGTACCCGTAACTATAATAGCTACAATTATCATAATCACTGAAACATTCATCAATAAAATGATGATTGTCACTTACTACAGTTCCCAAGATGCTGGATTAAAACAACAACAACAACAACAATACACACACACAACAGACAGAGTAGCACTATTAGTTATTACAATAGTACTAGAAAGTTGGAAGTGCAATACTACTGGCTGCTGTTAGGGACTTTACCAGGGGGATTATATAACAGCAACAAAAAAAAAGAAACCGTTCTGGTAGTAGTGCAATAAACATGTAGGGATACCTTATAAAGCATGTCTACAAGTGGTTTACATTCTACAAGTGGTTTACATTGTGGCGCCACTTGTTAAACCCAGCTGCAGTACACATACATAAGTGGAGGAGTATAACTTGATCTGGTGGTGGGGCCAAATGCAAACTGACAATTTACCATATTTACTGGACTATAGATTGAAATACAGAGTCAAAATTCAGTCTACATAGACAAGTGTAAGTTTTAAAGTTATGTACCAAAATATGTCATCCCACATTCATTTAGTTCCAGAAATTCTATTTCTATTAGGTAAACCTCAATTATATCCATTCTATGAGACAACAGTAACATTAAATTATTCAAATTATGGTGGAATAAGTTAGAGGATTGAAGTTATGATTTGAGTTGTCATAGAGTTGAGGAGGTTCTCTCAGCTATTACAGCTGTTACTTGTAAGACAAGGAAAATGTTCAATGTTTGTTAGGTAAACAAAAATGTAGTTGTACCTACCAAGTACACTACATACACTTGGACTTCCTTCAGAACCTATATGATGTGTGGAGCTTTAAAAGGAAGTGAATTTTTAATTGGGGGTATTCCCCTTACACCACACTGATAGCTATAAAAGCACTAGTCCCAAACAAAATCATATCAAAATTTATAGTAAAAAGTCAATTTGAAAGATTGTTTTTAAAATGGCTGCTGTGCTGGACAGAACACAGATTGGTATTAGGAAAACTGGTACCAATACTTCGATTCCTAACAATCCTACAGCTAGACTGATGTACTACTTCAATTGCATTTGTTGCTGTGTGGAACTAGAAAACGACTACACAATTCGTCGCCTACGAAACTATAAAGACAACTATCTAAGCCTAACTAGTGAAGAAGAAGCTAAACTGCTTATTCTGTGTCTAGCACTCAGTCCTGACAAGCTTATTGGTTCCCTGTTGTTCCAAGATGAAAACAGTGACAGTGGCAATGAATTTTACGAGTTGAGTGCAGTCAATACAAAGCTATTGGTCACTGAATCTGTTATGGTAGGTGGCCAACAGAAAAGAGTTCACAAAATTATGACATTCAAGAAAAGTTGGATTGAAACATACTATTTAGAACCACTTCAATCCTTTCAGCGGCGACAAAGGCCTGCCATACAAAGTCCACCGCGAAGACAGAGGAGGACGAGTTCCAGTTGCACTATCTTGTGAAATGAACAGATTTAAAACTCGAAACACTGAACTAATTTAGCAGTTTCTGTCAGAAAAATGAGTGTCACATCTGCAGTGTGTTGTAATCTCTATAATAACCACCAAAACTGTTCTGGAGTCTTTGTTTTGTTCTTTGTTTTGTTTTGTTTTTTGTTTTTTTTTGTAGCTGCACTCACACTATTTGATTTCAAAATATGCTATTTTTCTTGTTATTTTTCATTTTATATCCCTTTAGCTTTTGAAATATCTTTTCCTTGTATGACCAGGTGGTAATTTCCTCTGACCAATCACATCCCTACTTCTAGTTTTATAAACATATCACTTGTATTCAGTACTTACACTTTCTACCAGGCTAAAAACCAAATTCCCCTGATACTCTAAGAGTGACCCATTTAAATGATAGGGCAGCCTCAACCAGTTCTGAGGCAGCCAGCAGTTAATTCCCCAGACTGACCTAATAACCTCACAATGTAACCAAGATAAAACAACAGACTTCTTAAAGCCAGCTGTTTGTATAATAGCTATATAGCTAACTGCTATAGAGCAGAAGAGACTACAAATTGAGGGAGTTAGCATTCATCATTTTCACAAGTGAAATTCACTGGTTTTATTATCGAAACCTTAGTCCTCTTCAGCAAAAAAAAAAAAAGTGGTAGGTGGGAGGTGGGGAGGGGGGGGGGGGGGGGGGGGGTGCAGTGCAGTAGGGTGGTTGTGTTGGTAGTCCCGGTAATTTATGGAAAGCCAAGCCAATGCATCTGGTTAGTTTTAAATTTATGTGTAATTAGAGGAGCAATAGCTACTAAAATACAATTTATTCAGTTGAGTATGAATGAAGCACATGACCTGCTTCAAACCCATAGCTACTAACAGGTGCGGAGTCAATAGCTACCTACAACACTTGACAGGGAAGTAGTGTAAAATACACTGATTCAAGATTCAAGGGGTTTCACCAGGGAAATTCTCTAAGAGCAAAACACAGAAATAAGGCTTCTAATACCAATGTATAGTTTCATTTATGACATTTTGTAATGTACAGAACTTCAAAAGCCATGCTAGTTTATTGTCTCAAGTTGTTTACATGTAGCTATTTGCAATCGCTCATAACAACAACAACAACAACAAACAAAGAGTTACAACACTTTTATGTGGTTTGTAAAGTGGAATATGTAATGCCAAGGGTGTCTGGGATTTCTTTTCAAATGGAAAATGTAAATATGATTTCGCTCTGTTTATTGTGGGTATTTTTTTCTTTAGCTAGCTAAATTATCATTATTTTTAGCTGAAAAAATAAGCATTAGCAGTAATGGCATTGTTTTCAGCAACTGCAACAATTGGGATGAAATTAGTATACATGTACTGAAGAAGTGTGTAGCACTGGAACAACCTAATAGCTATTCAGATTCTCTGGGGAGTTGTACTTTATATTTAGATTACAACATTACATCATGCTTGTGAGGTGAAATTATTAATAGACCCCTGCCTAATGACATCATAAGTCTGAATCAGCTCAAGAAGCAAACATTGCATTGAGCTCACTTTACTTAGCTAGCTAGCTAGCTTGATTCTTGTCAAGTATAAATACCCTAGATTCTGCTAACTAGCTATGGCAGCCATGCTGAGAAAGACTGAAGTGGGTGTAAAGAAGTTTGGACAAGATGTGGATGTTCCTGAGCACCCAGTGGCCAAACTCATGTACTACTTCCAGTGTGTCTGCACTTGTGTTGAAGCTACTAAAGACCCCACTCTCAGGCACTTTCAGAACTACTCGAACTACAGAAGCCTGTCTAGGGAGGACGAGGCCAGGCTGCTGGTCCTCTGCTTGGCTGTTAGCCCAGACAAACTCATTGGGTCCATCTTCTTCCCTTCAGATGACCTTGGAGGGAGCCTTAATGAATTCTATGAGCTCAGTGCTGTCCGTACAAGGCTGGTGGTGGCAGAGTCCCTTCTGATTGGTGGGCAGCAAAAGCGGGTGCATAAAGTCATGATGTTCAATGAGCTTTGGCTGGAAATCTTTTACATTGATCCACTGCGTTCATTTGAAAGCCGCCACAGGCCAGCTCTGCCCACAGCAGCCCCAAGTTCATCTTCATCCTCTGCCACGTCAAGTAGCAGTGATCCCTCATGTGTAATTTCATAGTGTGCACAAGTGGCAGGAATTGCTCATTTTGAATAGCTACTTATGTAAGCAAAATACGAATTGTTTGAACTGACATTTGTTTGAATTTCATACAAAATACTAAGTTTTGTACATAGCCAGCAGCCAACTTGTAGTGGAAGTGTTTGTTTTTCTTTCCAATAACTATATTCATTGTAATGTTCTGGTTGTAGCGAACAGATGGTTTGATAAGTCATAATCATTGTGTGTGTATATCCTAATGAATATACTTGAACTTTCACACTTCTAAACACCTATGAGCATATGTGTGTATATTTGAAATATAGTACAAGTATAATAACAAACTGAAATAAATATTTCGTTAGTTCACAAATCATGCAATATGCATGCAGTGTTGAATTCTGACACAAAACAGCTGAGAAATTCCCTCTTGGCTTGATGAACATGTACATATAGATGTATTCTTACTTCAAGATCACTATCCCTGGGGTAAGTGTTTGGCTGAATACAAATTGTCAGATACTGTCAAACACTTAACTAACACTACTAAGTGCAGGGCATAGCCACATTAGCTAGATGCAGTTAAAGAATAAGAAAATTCCGCAGTTATGTTTATGCAGGCTTATATTGGTAGTGGTTGAATTACACATGGGGTCTCTGTCAAGTGGAACATCAACTAGTTGAAAACTCCACCTTCTTATGGCTGTAATACTAAACTGTACCTGGGTTATAGAGTAATATATATTTCACTACCATTGGTGTTAGGAACTGGGGAGGGAGGGGGGCACGTGCATGCCCCCCGATACTTTTAACCTCTTCTGTGTTTATAGGCAGACAACCATGCGTTGATTATAATTTTGAGACATAGCTAAGACAGAACGTATAGACTCACAAAAAATTGTGTTACCAAGCATATTTTTTTGTCCTTGTCATGTTTATGTCCCCCAATTAAGAAATCATTACTGCACATATGGCTATGGTATATAAAGCTTAGATTATAGCTATGCAGTACCTATGAAGACAGATATACATTCGCTAATTAGCTAGTATCCAAGTCAAGCAGCTTTTTGTTGTATTGTTGTTGTCTTGGAATTTATACAGAACCAATGTAAGGCAATGCTCTTATCAAATAATGATTAACATAAAGTTCGTAAGTCCTTAGCGCTGGATCCGCCCACAGTTTATTTGAAGTTTGCGACCGCAGTAAATTATTGGGTAAAGAATCGCGGAAAGGACATATGTACTAAAGTGGTCTATTGTCGCACAATTATTAATTGCCCATGGAAGATTTAAAAGATGTCTTGATAACAATAGCGACGCAAAAAAATGAGCAGGACGAGAACTTTGAACGTTGCAGCCTGCCTCTCCGTGAACAACTGCAAGTTGAAGGCAAGTCAAGTGTGTAAGTAGCTAGGTAGAAAATGTCGATGCTGTGTTGTAAAAAACTAGTGGTGTGCTTGAGCACAAACGGCGAGCGAGCCTAAAGACTATACTATTTTTATTGACTTCTAACACTGAAGCTACTGAAAATAAGGTCAAGTTTTTAAATTTAGCATACAGGGTAAAGGGATTTCAGTGCCATAGTAACAACTCTCTTCAACTGCTATTGAGAAAAAAACAACAACAACAAAACAATACACGTTATTTAAAAGTTTTTCTTTGTGATATGCTTTAGTCTAAGTAGTGGTTGTAACACACAATGCTTTGACACAACTGGACATGCACCTACACAGACTTACCTTCGCAGTAGTCTAGTGGACAATGTATTTTCAGGTAAATACTGTGCGCACGGCTTATAACCATGACAAAGAGCGCATTGACTTACCACCGCCACTAACTCGAATAGAAATGGAAGTCCCTTAAGTTGTCAAGTTTTAACTGTACCGGCAAAAGAATTCAAAAAGGTAAACAATTCAATTTCTAGGGTGATACGGGTACTGATCGATAAACCAGAGGATTCTGTTTAGTGCAATTTGGGAAGGGGTCGACAACCGAACTAACACAAAAACGCGAGGGTCAAAGTACAAAAATGCCTTACGTACGTCCATACATATATACAAATAAATAAATAAACTGACATCCCCGATTTTCGATTGTGTTACCCCTGTAAGTGTCTCGCTCGCTCGCCAATTAACTCCGTGAGCTCGCATTCGTCACACCTAGTTGGGCGGAGCCCGACCTCTTCTGAAGAAGGGAGAGGTCGGGTAACAAGCCTATACCTAGTCTCGCGTAGCCAGACCCTTTACCAACCATAACCGCTACGCGGGGAAGGAAAGGGTCTGGGAACATACAATACAACGACTTGTTCAGCAGCACCCCAAAAAGGGTGCTCCAATTATCACATTCCAATGCTTGCGGTAGCCAATGACGTCACGGCCACGGCCGGATAGCAGCTCTCCTATTCATGCTGGTACGTTTATTGCTTGCCAGGAGTGCTTATAAATAGTCTACGAAAACAACTTCACCAGTTTAATGAAGTCACGCAACGTTTTCACCCTCCCAGATGTGATGTTGACGTCACACAGTATACCGCAAGCTTGCTGGAATGTGATAATTAAGCACCCTTTTTGGGGTGCTGCTGAACAAGTCGTTGTATTGTATGTTCCCAGACCCTTTCCTTCCCCGCGTAGCGGTTATGGTTGGTAAAGGGTCTGGCTACGCGAGACTAGCCTATACCCGGGTATGTTCTGCTGAGTCAGCTAATTTCCTTAGCATTTTAACCACACTTCAATCTGATTGGACTGCAACGTACGTTGCAGCAGGGAATAAACCCGGGTATAGGCTTGTTACCCGACCTCTCTCCCCAGCAGAGGTCGGGCTCCGCCCAACTAATTCACACCCACCAACACGGTACACTCTGGGCAGGAGAGGATGATAATGAGGGCCCCCCCCCCCCCCCCCCCCCCCCCCCCCCCGCCATGACCCCTTTCCCGTTTATTGAAGAATCACAAGGGTACCAATATATTATATGTTTATAGGAGGACAACTTCATGCTAATTCATGCTCTTCATTGATAAATAATAAATGTCCAAATCATTTACATTCATAAATTTTGACCTAAATATATTTGGGCCCCTCCCCATCATTGGAACTGGATCCGCCCTCACCATGGAACTTTAAGGTGGAGAGATCACTTAAGCTATTTTGCATTGGAAGATCAAACAATAGTGTTTTGGTAGTTACATACAAGCAAAAATTGCCCCCTCCCCCCCTCCCCCCCTCCCCCTCCCCTCCCCCTCCCCTCCCCTCTTACACACACACACACACTAATGGACGCACTACTTTGGATAACCATGTTTTCCGAGTTGGATGAAATTGTGATTTCGTATGTGCGCGCACACACACACAGAGTATGAATGGTATTTTTTTGTGTACGTATATAGAAATAGGTAAAGATGAGTATTTGGGAAAAAAGATATGGCTGTTTCCATTCATGCAAGGTCCATACGGCGGCCTGTTGATGGCACAAGCATTAGTAGCCGCTAATACGTCTGTGACACGAATTCATCCTACGTTCATTCTGCGCTCGTACCACTGTTACTTCTTACGAGCGATGAAGGCGTCGCCTGATCCGGTGTACAAGGTGGCATGTGACAGCATCAGAAACAGGCAATGCTCGGTGCTGGTTAGTGCAATTCAAAGCGGACACGTGTGTTTTCGGTGTTTGGTGTTATTTGAAAAGCCAGGGCCACTCAACCACAAGCTGGACATGTGCACTGAAGCAATGCCTGAGGTGCCCACTCCACGGCAAGTAGTAGAAGATTCAAGATCCAAGGATTATTACAGCTGTAAGAATCTGTTCCAAGTCGTGTGCATGTTTATACGAGACAAATGTGGCGCTTACGATATTTATGAATGTTCTTCAACAAAAACAACAACGGGGTCTCCCAATAAATCAAGGTACGTAATGTAAATGAAACAGTAATGGGATATTAGTGCTATAAACTGAAGCATTGTTTGTAACTATATTATGCGAATGTACAGGGATATTATGATGAACTTTTTCATTAATTTTACTTTTTCAATAATTGTTTGCCAACATAATTGCTTTTCCCCGTATTAGATACTACTTTTTCTCTTTCTCTCCTTCCTAGAGTAATGTGTTGGAGTAAGATGAAGACACCATCGAATGCTGAAACTAGGTCACATGACAATCAAAACCTGCATAGGATCAGCATCGTGTACGGTAGTGACATGTTGCTGGCATATCCAGCTGCACTAAACTTCCCGGATGTGGGGATTTACGGCCTTTACTCTGTAGACCACAGCATGTGGTTTTATGGTCAAGTCAAGGAAGATGGTTGGTATCTGTACTGCAACGAGCTGGAACACAGTTTCGGAGGGTGTGCATTCAACTCTGCTTGGTGAGTCATCCTGTTTTTATATATACCAATTTAAACTATCCATTGTTCTAGTTATGTAGGTGTTATGGGTTATAGTTTTGTAGGTATGAGCATGAATATACAAAAAAATCCCCCCCCCCCCCCCCCCCCGAGCACAAAACATCGAATTTTTTCTTCAAGCTGCGCGCAGTACATGTAAATGTCGAGTTTTTTTTTCTGAAGGCAAAAAAATTATAAGTCCATGAAGAGCAAGGCATAGCCTTCCACATATGTGACCGTCTACAGGAAAACCGGGCGCAACGCGGCGTGCGTAAATATCGAGAAAAGATCGATCGATTTCTTTAAAATGTATTGTTTCAAGCCGACAGAAGGGAACGGTTAGGTCTATTATAGTGGGAACGACTTAAGCTACAACGATAAAACTTGGAGAGCTCAATATCTGGACGCCGACAACTCTGTAAGTGCAAAAAAAAAAATTTTTCGAAGGGTGCCGCGTTGTGCCCGGTTTTCCTGTAGACGGTCACATATTTCCAAAAATTGCTGAGTCAGGAATAATTAATTAAATCAGCTAAGCTATCGCAAAGTGGGAAAGGGTCTGGTCAACTGATGTAGTTGGGTTTGCACTATCAGCAAACTAAGAGATTGCAATAAGTTTTCGGGGATGTGGTACAATTAATAGTTCAGGAGCTCGATCTTTTTTTTTTTACTCCTACTTCGTGAAATGGAATTAATATCTCGCATACTTTAACTTACTAGACCACTTAACTCGCGCATTACCACCTCTCTATTGTCTTCTCTGGTGTTCTCCCCAGCCCAATATTGTATACTCTCTGAAATGTTTACAATCCAGCAGCCACCCAAACTGTGTTGAAGACTACCAACATAGTTTCACACTCGCTCCCAAACTCCACCCCCATCTTGAACCATTATGCAGTCGCCGATATTATGTAGTGTAGGTAGCTTATTGCTACCAAAATAAATTATAAGAAATAAGGCAAATTCTAACACATGCTCTTTACTATAATTTTTGTTTTAGAATTTACAGTGAAAAGGGAGAACTAGTTGCCATCTGCAAGCAACAAAGTGTATTAAAAGCAAAAATGTGACAGCTACGTTAGTATTTTAATATTTATTATCTCTTTTTCGTTTTGTTTCAATTTTTCACCATCAATCTGGTATGTCATTCACAACTAATATTCTATGCTGTGTTTGTCTTCACAGTTTAATTGCTACGACATTTAGTTTTAACAAAGTTACTGGTAACACGGTGTTAGGTTGGTGCAGTAATATCTAGCTATGTACAGCTCTTCATTTTTACAAGATACCGTAACTCTCATCAATAAATATATAGACTATGAAGGAAAAAAATAATAATAACAAAGAATGAACAAATTTCACAATTTCATGCAAGTGCTGAAGTGTGAAGATAGTATTACATCTGTTGCTGAGGTCCAAGGAAAGCTTCTGGTGGGATTTTCCCCTGAGCCTGCATGATAAAGTTATGAATCAGTAAAATCACATCACTCTTTCCTCCCCAAATACTTCCATCTAAAACTAATAGTCCAGCAGATAAGAAAAATTATTGTGACAGAATGGACCAAAGCATGAAACTTGGTATGCAGGTTCGGTTTGGCATATATAACAGTATCAGAAGGGGTGCCAAAAAATTGTTTAATTAAAGCAAATTTTTTAAAGTGTGAAATTTTGATTAACAGTTAATTATGTAAAGAAGCTCAATATAAATTGTTTATTATAATGTATAGTGGTTTAATACTTTAATGTTAATGATTAGGAGTCACCTGATATTACAGGGAATGTTAGTTGGTGTTGGACAATTTCTGTGACATGTGAGTTGTACTTGGGAGGTGTGAAGGTGTAGTCATAATTTAATTCCCTCCAGAATGACTGCCACTAATTCAATTATGACTACGCCTTCACACCTCCCAAGTACAACTCAGCATGTCTCAGAAATTGTCCAACACCAACTAACATTCCCAGGGGCTGTGCCCCACCACACAATGATCTCATGTTCTGTATCATCAAAGTTCCTGGTTCAGTCACCCTCATTCAGCTCAGTAACCACTAGAAGGCTCCACAAGCCGAAATATTTTGGTTTTATTCTACTGAAATAAATTCTCTGAAACTTGCTACACCTGGCTAGCTATCAGGGTAGCTAGTTCTATTAAAATTGTCCAGCTGCCTGTAATATCGCCGGTTTTTTTTTCTCTCGCTATAATAATTGTATTGGGTGCGTAAATAAAAAAAAATTCGCGGGTATCGCCGATTATATTGACCAAAGTTTCTTGTAAGACATGTTTTTGTAAAGGAATGTATATCTGGATGGCACCCCTTCTAATATTGCTGTACATACCATCAACAAACACTGTGCTAAGTTTCATGCTTTGGTCCACTCTGTCACAATATTGCATCAAAAGTACAATTTCCCACTGGACTATAAGTGTAGATCCACCCACCTGCAGGTTTTGGAAGGTACTCACGGCCGCTGTTAGATCCCAATTGTTGTCTACTAAGCATCTGTAATAAAAAATACATTATACGTATATTACTTAGTAGTTGTACCGTGGTACATTCAAACCATACAATCAGATTGCTCAATTCGGTGTCTTCATAACACAACCAAATGGCATACAACACTTAAAACAACAACAAACAAACCAAATCACAACAAAAATTCCAATCAATATTTGTATAAGATTATCAGGGAAAACTAACTATGTATGCATGCACACTAAAAAGATTAAATTATGAACTTTGAAATATTCTGCAAACTTACTTTTGACAATATTCAAAGTTCATCTTAGTAGCTTCAGCCAGTAGCTTAGTAGCTTCTTCTTGGAGATTGGTTGCAGTGGGTGGAGCCAGACTAGTAGCAGCTGGCAGAGTTTGTGCGGGGAGTGCGCCAACAGGATTAGCTGCAGGAAGTGAGGAAGTTCCAGGAGCAGAGAAAGGACTGCTACGCACGATGTCGTGGACATACTTGGTACAAAAGTGGGCAGAGAAAGAAGGGGAAAGGGGGGAAAATAATAAAAGATCATTGATACATAAAGGAATATGAAGAAACAGTATGATGATATGAAGTTGTGAGGTTAGGGCAATACGTACTTTATGTGGTACATGTACTTATATGAGGTACATGTACATTAACATGGCACAGAATCAAATGATCACATGAGATGTATAACTAATATTTATTGGGTACAAGTGTATCAACTATGTATGTCGCTGATGCTGAGATGTGCTTACTTGAGTAGTCTTGAAGCTAGCACCTGTGATAGCCAACATGTCATTCATTACCAGCACACTGCAACAAGATACACCACACTCACACAAACATACACACTCACACAAACATACACACGCACACACTCGTCAAAACACACATACATACACTCTAATACACACACACATACACACAAAACCAAAACACATACTCTAATACACACACATCGATACACACCACACTTACACATGATTAACCTCTCAGCTGTAGTTGCTATGTAAACTGAGTTCTTAGCTTAGCCTCTCAAAAATGCCACACTCATTTCAATGCACTAGTGAATATTCATATACTATGGGGTTTCAAGGCCCAGCCACACTGTACCTAATTGTTGCTTATGATATGCTCATGAGTTCAAGACAAACCAGGAAGAAAGCGAAATATCAGCAGTCTAAATAATGCACATCACCAATTTAGCGACTATTTTTATGCCAAACTGTACACAAATCACTCAACTCAATGCCTACATACTCAAATCTACCTCCACTAGCATTTATGACAAGATAAAGGGAAGGAAAACAAACAAACAAAAAACAACAACAACAAACTACAGTAACAATAAACCCGAGATTCTGCTATCAAGTTCTTTTTGTTTCATTTCATCACAAGCTCACTCTGGAGCGTAATTATTTCATTCGAGTAGGAGCCAGTATCACTGCCACTCCCTTCTCATCATGTCAAGACTCGGCACGACAGACGTCTCAATACGACATCTGAATGATTTGCCGGTAGAGTTCATCAGTTGGTGTGGGTCGCCATATCCCCACTGTGTGCTCCAATGGTAGCTGAACTGGCAATGTGCTGGGGAGGAAGATGCTCATCATGTTGTGGTTGTTATTGCCAATGACTTGGCCAGCAGTGCTGCAGATCTTCTGACTGATGGTTGATGGATGTGCACGTGAGCAGACATCACACGTAATGGAGCACAGTTCAGTAATATTAGCAGATTAATCACTCGGAACGAAAATAAATGAAAATAAACAAAAACAAGAAAAAAAAAGAAAAAAAAAACAACAACGAAAAAAAAACAACAGTAAATATCTAAATCTTGTCAAAATGCTAGGCATTAATGACTAGAGAATAAGCAAGCAAAAAAGTTGGGTAAAATGTGTACAGTTCAGCATCATCCTCAGTCGAAGCTTTGCCTTTCTCACCACCACACCCACAGCACATCAAATAAAGCACACGCCACCATGACAACAGATGTCCTTACGCCCATAACCAATTGCCCGGCATTTATTCGTGTCTCTCAGAAGAAGGAGAGGCCGATACAGGTTGCTAGGGGACACACCCTCCACACACATCACTCTTACCTTCCTCCACTCAGATACAGAATAAAGGAACGCGTGAAAGAACGAACCAAAACCTCCTTGCTATCACCCTCTAAATAATCACATGTATACATAAAGTACATGACAAGTCATTGTTACACGATGTGAATGATGATCCTTTACCTTCACTGAATATGCCGTACAACTTGAAGTACACCTCGGAGCCCTGCAGTAATACAACAAATTATACAACTTTTTATTATTATTACATATATGCCATTTAATTTGTTTATTTGCTTATAAATATCCTGAGGACTAGAAGTAATTTATTGTCAAATTTTAGTATTAGGATCAATCATGACACAAAACAGAAACAGAAAATAAAACTGAAATGTAATGACAAAACTAAGGATGACTAAATAATAGTCAACAACAACAACAACAACTACTGACAAGGCTTTCTTTAGTACGACCGTGTGAGTGGAATGTGTCTGTCTTACACTGGCTCTGACTATATCCACTTCCATGAGGTCCGTGTAGTGTTTAGTGGCCGGCAAATCCCTCAGCATCTGAACGATGTCTATGCGCCCGTGCTTCAACAAGGACTGACGCTTCCCTGGCAACCATAACAGAACTCAATGTAACCACAACAACCAACAATAACGCTTTATTAACCCTCAGCAAGCATGCTTCAGAAGGTGTTAGTAGTCCTGTCTGTCTGTCTGTCTGTCACGCTCAGATTTTGGAGACTACTGACAATAACCATTGATTTAGGTATGACATCACTCAGAATGACGATTTAAAACTTTCTATTGTGTTACTTTCTTTTCGGGGGGGGGGGGGGGGGGGTGGGGGGGGGGGGGCTGATTTTAGAGAAAACATGAAGCTGTCAGCTCCACGTAGGTACCAGCTTTTGTGGGTAACACCCCTTATCGTCACGTCGTTATCACGTGAGCAAACAATTTCCTGCTTTCTGCAGTAATTTTGCTTTATGCTGGGAAGTTAACGGAGTACTGGTGCCATAGCCTTCCTTTTCTCTTTACAATTTCTGATTAATGCCCATTACCCTAGGTCATTTTCTCTTTATATACTCTTTCACTTTAATATCTACCAGTGAGTGACTCAGGCATGTTTAGCTTCTTTTATGAAGAGAGGGCTTATATGTACTGTTTACATTCCTCAAGCTATATTGATACGTGATAAGGAATAGCCTATAAATTATTCTTTTGGTCTGAGATGATTTAGTAATAGCTAGCTAGTGTATAGTAACACTGAGGGTTCGTACCTTTGGTGCTTCATTACTTCTTGTGGTAGAAAAAAAAAAGAAGGAATTACCAAATAAGTCAACTCTTGTTTATCATAGACTAAAGGCCATTATTACCAACCAACCTAAGTCACACCTACACTAACAGCAAATTGACATCCCTTACCACATCTTACCTTGGTCCATTACTTTAGAAAGATTTCTGCTTTTGCCGATATATTTCTGTAACTGAGAATCTCTGCACACATATACACTCGTCACGCATGGACAGAAACTACCTTACTAGCACTCTGAATAATTATAGAATATCTCTTTACCAAATCAATGTCTAATGTAAAGAAGAAAAGGTTATATTCACGTACATACATAAATGCATACATACACACACATACATACACACATACAAACAAATGTACCATCATTGTAAGTATTTATGCTTATAACTCTCTACCCACCCCACCTAACTCCCTCCCTCACACACACACACACCTCTGGTTGACTGGCATGATGACACACATTGAGAACATGGCCTGTATCAGAAAAACAAACAACAGAAAAAAAACAACTAAATTGATAAGAATTCTCACACTGTAATCCCTTATAATAAATAAACTTCTTCAGGCTCAGCAATGCAAGTTTGACTACTAACCCTTTACCAGACAACTCATATCAAACTGCAATGAAGTGCGAGTGATGAAAACACTCTGTATACAGTGCTTCCAGCTTAAAGAGTGGATTTTTTAGCTTTTTGGTTAAGGTTGCTAATTCTGCTATAATTTCTCAAGTATGTGTAATAGAAAGCTAAAAATTTGTATTATTATACATTAATGTCATATTAACATACAGACAAACAATTTTGTGGGTTTGTGGTTATTGTTGTGGTTATAGGTGATGGAACTGGGAGCTTCAAGACAGTGAATTTGGAAGTGTTTAAGCTGAAAAAAGAGAAATTATTTTTCCTTATCTCTATAACTTGGTATACTGATACTTTAATACCTGAAGTTTCATATGAGCCAGATTTTGTGGGCACACGAAATTTGAATCTCGAAATATTTTAAATTTTAAGAAAAAAAGTGTTTAAGCCAGGATTTTTGAATTTATTGAGTTATATCTCTATAAATTTGACACATGATGTAAAATTGCCTTAAAATTATTATGTATAACTTTGGTAGCTAAACCTTAAAAATTAAGTGAGTTGTGGCTGTTTTTCACCAAAATATTTTAACGCACGGTAAGGGTCATCAAATGATGACGTTTAGAGCGGGTTGTGGGCCTTTAGTACACGTAAACGCGACGTCACAAAACAGCGCATGCGTATTTGTGCAGGGGCGCCAGTTTACCGCTAATTGTTACACGGGTATGGCTGATTTAGCTACGGTTGTATCTCAGGCCCTAGGTATCAAGTTTTACGGCGTTACTGCCTATCATGGCCAGCGTTTTAGCTTCCGTCTGGAGCTGCACAACCCGTAGGACTCCAACTGCATCGCCCTGATGTTGTCAGAATACCGAATGCTGGGCCTTGGGAGTATTACACTTCTTCAGCTTTTCTTCAGCTCTTGAAAAAGATGACCGCTTGGATAGGCTTGGCTCCAAGTTAGTAATATACCAACAATTCTGACTGATTTCGACTTCGTTTACTGCTGCTAGTAGAACGATGAGAATCCATACAGCCGATTGCAGTTAGGGAAAGTCCCATCTTACTGCTCGGGGAAATAACCGTTCGACCTTAGCTCGTTAACTAGTTACGTTTAATGACGAACTACCGCAAAATCTTGACGTCAAAAAAAATGGCGTAAAATGTATTAGAGTGAATGAGAAAAGTTCTGTTCTCCGTTTTCCATTCTCTAAACAGGCAGTTTTACTATTGTAAACATTGTTGGGATGATGAAGAAAAGGTATGTGTATGTTAAATGACTGTAGTGAGGGTCTATACAGTAGTTTAAAAAAATCCACTCTTTAAGTTGGAAGCACTGTAGATGTGCCAGCACATAGCAACCACAAACATAGCAGCAACCACAGGCAATCAGGAAGGTTCGAGCACTGTGCCTGCCACAGCTACTGCAAGTACATGCACAAGACTTCACACAAACTAATACCAGTGACACGACCATACTTAGTATACGTACATAGCTAGAAAGCCAAATTACAGCTTCAGTTTCTGGACAGCTATGTATCCCATTTTGTCATCGAAAAAATTATCACACAATCCAGAGACATCGTGACAGCACCAACTTTTCCATCCATTCTTGGAGGAGGAGTCGAGATTTTCATGTTGCTGTTCGTCTTTTTGGTTTGTTTGTTTGTTTGTTTGTTGGCTATAGTAGTAATATCCAATAAGGTTCACACTTCTTAGAACAGATTGTAATTCATCGATTCCTTGTTATTAGTTGTTGGTTTTTTAAGGTTATGAACTAGTGCCCCTCAAGGGAAAATGGCAGTAGGATTGTTGCTCTTGTTTGACAGCACCAGACTAGAATTAGCTCATGAAACTGGTTGACTTCAAGTTTAAGCAAGTAGCTTCACGTGCATGTCAAGGCCATGATCCTTCTTCTATCTGTGCAGTTTCAAAGATTCTGTCCCATCAGAAAACAAACTGAGCAAATGCAACTTTCAAGAGTTAAGCACAGACTTTCTTACTAGACTCATCATAATGCATTTCATCATCAGCCTGATAGCTAACTCAGTAAAGTTGATAGAGATATAGCAAACCCCTCCTTACAAAATGACTGGCATCTGTGTAAAACGACATAACTGTACAGACAAATTAAACCGATACATTAACTCTTTCACACTTGTACATTTATAAGTTCCTGGCTAATCTGATTGCAACTAACGTCTGAATCACAAATGAACTGACTAACCCAATCTGCTAACGTACCTCTTGGCCGTAAGCTTCCAAGAGTTTCTCTCTGGATGGACCATCATAGATAGAATAGTACCTATAGCAAACAATACATGCATATCACTTTGTTATTCCCAGGGTGCTTTACTTAAAATGCATTACAGTACTCTGGTACACAACCTAAATACAATTAGAGCATTTCCACAGCTGAACTATACAGGATTGGGTATATTGTGTAATCATCCACAAAGAGAGGCAATACTCACACGAGCCTTTAATTAGGCTAACAACTGAATATTAGAACAGTTTTTTTTTGTTTCTTTGGCTAAAATCCTCAGAATCTTGACAGCTTATCATTCCTGTTGTTTATCCGCGTGGGCTTTGATAGACATCTCAATGCCTAGTATTTAGAATTCACATTGCAGTTGATAGAGCTATACTTGCTTTAGTCACTGAGTTATTATTGAAGAAGAAGGGGGGGGGGGGGGGGGGGGTGTGGTGTGGGATGAGAGAGATAGAGCGAGAGAGAAGAGAGAGGAGAGAGAGAGAGAGAGAGAGAGAGAGTGAGAGAGAGAGAGAAAAAAGGTTATCTTCATTCACTAGCTAACAAGCAGAAAGAGATTTAAAAAATTGAAACGCTGAAACTTCATGACTTATATTTTATGCATAGAACTTTAAATCCACTTCCTTGTCTATTAATTATAAAATGTCTCACTCACTGTTCTATGAACTGGATCACCAGGCGTTTGGCTTCTTCACTAAGAATGTGGTTTTTCTAACAAAACATACAAACACACTAAACAAGATCAGTTGGCAATACCAGATGGGCGGAGTTTACCATGTAGGAAGGAAGATTAGTGCTGGCCACAGGAAGATCAAACTTGACAGGACTGGGCAGGCTCTGGTCATTCTATATCAATACAATAAATATACTTAATGCCAAAAATTACATAAAAAATAAATAATTACTTCTAGAGTTAAAAGAGAAACCTGAGGGGAAACTTATGTTAGGTGACACTTGCTCTCCTCAACGGCTCTGAGGTGGAAGATGAAGAATAGTTACGTAGCTAACTATAAGAATTTACCAACATCAAAAGTGCGAGCATTCAGATAGTTTGCAAAAAAACAAAAAACAAAAACAAAAACAAAACAAAAACAAAAACAAAAACAAAAAACAACAACAACAGACAAACTATAATTCAAACATAAACAAGTAAACCCCTCATAAATTTCTAATGTGTTTCATTAGATAGCTGTGGGAGAACTTGCAATGACATTAACACCCTTTACCAGATAGATCTATTTCTTAACACAAGGTACATGTACCTCACTGTACCTAACAAATGTGACCGGATTTGTGAAAACCCGGCTAAACGCGGCATCTAAAGTTTTCTAATTTATTCTACCAGTAGGCTGCACGGGGCCTTGGGATGCCTTCCTCCTAATTTGGAAGCTGTAGCACAAGCCGTCTTCGCCCTACGCACTACAACACTTCAGTATTTTTTCTAAACTTATTATTGCTGATTTCGAAAAAACGCCGGGTAAAGGCGTTGCTAAGGGCAGGGGGCGTGCCTTGTGTCCGTATACTATTACTGCGTGTCTCCGGGACACTATGGAATAAACCGGATACAGGCGGATTGAAAGAAGTCTAAAAGGCTTAATGCAGGGCTCCTTAAGAAACTATGATGACGAGAATTGCGTGAGTACGTGAATTATGTAGAATAGTAAGTGAATTAGTTAGCTACAGTTTTTTCCCGGCTGTTAGTGAAAAGCCCGCCAATAATTTCTTAGCAACTCTCCGTACACGAGTCCAACCGGCTAGTGTTTCTAGCCTCCTAGTGTGAGTTCTAGAGCACGCCAGAGCTTACAACTGCGTCATAAGCTAGAGCTAACTGGTGTCTATCCATTTCTGCCATAAAAAAATTTTCGAAAAAAATCTACCCATAAGGCTTTACCCGGTGATACTGAAAAAAATTGTTTGCCGCGTTTAGGCGGATTTCCCCAAATCCGGTCACAAATACTTCATATTGTACATACATAGGTTCAACCATGCCAGTATGTATGGAAAAACTCTACCCATCAGCAATGATACCACACCCACTAGTGATCAAACCACACCCAATAGTGATTAAACCGTGCCCATAAGTAATTACACCACACCCATAAATAATTAAAGTAAAGTCATGGTCATCAACATCCACCATAATTAAACCACACCCACCAGTAATTAAGTCCCACTGGTCAAGTTTCCCAGTCGACCACACCCACTCACCAGGAACTGCAGATTAGGGAAGTACTTCCTGACGGCACTGCACAAGCCACCGAAGTCTTGCACGTTCTTGGACAACGGGTTGTCAAGGAGGCGCAGGTTGACGATGGTGCTCATGTCCTTGATGTGCTCAAGCTCTCCAACATCTCTTATCTCATTGTTCGACAGGTCCAGCGTCGTCAGCTTGGCACACTTCATCGGCAACTGCACATAAGAGCTGAGGTGCTGCAGACGATTGTTGCTCAGGTTCAACTGCTGGAGCTGAAGAATGAGGAAAACGGATTTCATTAATTATAATAATAGCAACTGTTCTCGTTCTAACAGCCAATATTGATAATTATAACCTAACCCTATAACAATATATAATCTATATCTAACAAGTAACAATATTGGCTGTTAGAACGAGAAAATTTGCTATTATTATAATTATTTCAGCCGAGAATGCTGAATCATTAATATATAAATTCTAAAAATATTGAAATACAATACTTTTCATAATTTTGGTAGAATTGGGCAATGTCTATTTTGTCCCTGTCATTGGAGTGCATGAGTATGTGTGTGCATAAGTATGTGTGTGCACACAAGCGCCTGTGAAATATACACACGCTTGCAACCAGGCATAAACAGTGAATGTCTCCTGGTACACATACATAGAATGGAAGTAAAACACTCTCATGTTTAATGTCTAACTGTCTACACACGTATAAGATTGGTAAGTATTGCCATTGTTCACATAGAGTAGGAAGAACTGGAAGAAATCTATCACCTTCTATCACTTGCATGTGTTTAGTTGGTTCTACAACTCACAGAAGTATAAGTTCCATTCAGAGTTAATACCTGTATTTACTCACTGTTTTTATTTAAATTTTTACTAAAACATTGTATTTATGAATTGCTATGTGGATATTACTACTCCCACACCGTACGCCTGCTGGTAACCATGATGAAAAAATACAACTTAGCAACATGGAATACCACAAGGAAACTTCGAGTTCACTTTAAAGTTAGTTTTAGTCACATGTCCAGCGCTAGCCCGAGGCATTGACCGCTTGATGACCAGAGAGGGGAATGACCTACACCATCTTCCACTCCATACATGCTCTCACAAGCACATGCTTCAAGATATTATGAGTGAATTAGACTATAGGACATGCCCTCATATTTGTGGGTGGAGACTCGTAGAAGCTGGACAATTCTGCTGCTATTATGAGCT
>WLWD01002397.1_pt1 | contig 55185 bp, 59 predicted proteins | sample 6712731 | NCBI WGS metagenome assembly WLWD01 (sample SAMN12718690, study PRJNA576275) | sponge metagenome | isolation source: marine sponge | host: Mycale hentscheli | place: New Zealand: South Island, Marlborough, Capsize Point | collected 2014-11-01 | reverse complement strand
ACAACAGAACTAGCACTGTCTTACCTAACTGGTGATCACAACAACAGAGCTAGCATTGTCTTACCTAACTGGTGACCACAACAGAACTAGCACTGTCTTACCTAACTGGTGATCACAACAAAACTAGCACTGTCTTACCTAACTGGTGATCACAACAACAGAACTAGCACTGTCTTACCTAACTGGTGATCACAACAAAACTAGCACTGTCTTACCTAACTGGTGATCACAACAACAGAACTAGCACTGTCTTACCTAACTGGTGATCACAACAGAACTAGCACTGTCTTACCTAACTGGTGATCACAACAACAGAACTAGCACCGTCTTACCTAACTGGTGATCACAACAACAGAACTAGCACAGTCTTACCTAACTGGTGATCACAACAACAGAACTAGCACCGTCTTACCTAACTGGTGATCACAACAACAGAACTAGCACCGTCTTACCTAACTGGTGATCACAACAACAGAACTAGCACCGTCTTACCTAACTGGTGATCACAACAACAGAACTAGCACTGTCTTACCTAACTGGTGATCACAACAACAGAACTAGCACTGTCTTACCTAACTGGTGATCACAACAGAACTAGCACTGTCTTACCTAACTGGTGATCACAACAACAGAACTAGCACTGTCTTACCTAACTGGTGATCACAACAGAACTAGCACTGTCTTACCTAACTGGTGATCACAACAACAAAACTAGCACTGTACCTAACTTCCTGCCTGAACCACCTCTACAAGGCACTAGTTCTTCCCATCCTGGACTACTCCTCGCCCATCTGGGACCCTGCTCAGAAGTGCCACATCCAGGCCCTTGAGAGATGCCAAAATTTTGCAGCTCGTGTGGTCACCAACGAATGGTCTACAAGTCCATCTGAGCTGAAGGCAAGCCTTGGATGGCCACTTCTGGCCCGCAGGAGACTAGTGCAGAAGATCAGCCTCTGCAGGCGCATTCTCCAAGGCGACTCTCTTGTACCTGACTCACTGTTCACGCCACATCCCAGGCCAGGTATGCAGCACAAAAACTCTACGCCACTTTTCCGCCCCCGCGTCCGAACCAACCATCTAAGGAACTTCTTTCCAATAGACGTGGTGGGAAAGTGGAATGCCATCCCTGATGATGTTGCCTCGGCCTCTTCAACTCTCTCCTTCAAGCTTAAACTTAAACACCTTTACTTGTCATAACTCTCAACTTATTCATTTATTTCACTTCATTACTACCTCATTTTTGTGCTTGTGTGTGAGTTTCCCCTCCCCTTTATGTTAGGAAGGCCTTAAGAATAGCTTGAGCTAGTTGGCCTCTCCTGTCTGTTTATCAGCAAAGCAATAAAAAAAATAAATAAATAAATTAAAAAAAACAAAACAAAAAAACTGGTGATCACAACAAAACTAGCACTGTCTTATCTAACTGGTGATCACAACAGGTTGAAGACTGAAACTATCACTGTAGCAACTTACTAAAGAATTCCAAGTCTGCAAGTACAATATTTAAACAATTTGATTCTCTGAACAATTATCCCAATTAGTTTGGACGATCGAGGTTTTACTTTATTATAGTATTTTCCTACATTGTTGCCTCACATTCACTACATAAATGTGTTTAGCAAACAACACAGACTCTCAACGATATTCTTAAGACTAAATAATGAACTAACTGATAACTACATTAACTTTAGTTTCAATAAGCAATTTCATGATGCGGTCACATGATGTGGTCACATGAGTCAAATGCATTGAAGTGTTTAGTATACAGGATTACAATATCTGGAACAGCTGCACTTTAACCTCTGGCCATAGAGTTGAGTGCGCACAAATGAAGCTTTGGAGCAACACAATGAACTCTTCAAAGATGCGGACATATATAATGGTGTCCTAACATGTCTGCAAAAGATAGTGTGATAATTAAATGAGCTGCAGTGTGTCGGGGGACATGAACTGTGACCAGTGACAATGCTGGTACCAAACTTCTCACTCTGGCCTTTGTAGACCTTGATGGATGACACATCACAAGATCTATCAAAAGGCATAGAAGATGGTACAAAGGGCCACAAGTCACTATGGTGGTGGTCACTGCAAGGTGAAGCCGAGCTGCCATCACTGTGAATAGAGTCCTCTGAGTCCACGTCAGTGAATGCAGTAGCACTTGTGGCGTGAGAGGAATGCAACACGAACAGCTGGCTAGAGGTGTCACATTGGCTGCCACTAGAGAACATGCATGTAGAGTCTTCACGATTACTAATATCCAGTTGACTGTCACATGACTCTCCTCCAGTAGATGACTTGGAGAGGTCAGTATGCTTCTCAAAGTTCACTACTTCACCAGACTTCTCTGGCATTCTAGTTCTCCACATACTTTCACCAAGTCTTTCTTTCTTGCAGCCTCTTCTTCCTTCATTTTTCTCTTTGCATTCTACTTTGTAAATGAATCTCGATGTTGTTGTAATTTGGCCATTATCTCTATTGTCCACACTGGCTCGTGCGACTTCACTGGCTCGTGCGACCTCACTGGCTCGTGCGACTTCACTGGCTCGTGCGACCTCACTGGCTCGTGCGACTTCACTGGCTCGTGCGACTTCACTGGCTCGTGCGACCTCACTGGCTCGTGCGACCTCACTGGCTCGTGCGACCTCACTGGCTCGTGCCACCTCACTGGCTCGTGCGACCTCACTGGCTCGTGCGACCTCACACTGGTTTATAGCCACATGCCAGTTGTGTTGACCCAAGAAAACGTACCTGTGCTTGGTAAAGGTAAGTCGATGCCACTGGTCAGCAAACAAACGACAAGGAACACTTTTCCTTACCTTAAGCTCTCTCATTTGCATCGTGTCTGCTAGCTCAGTCTCTCATTTGCATCATTGTGTCTGCTAGTTCAGTCTTTGACACTTGAAGTTATCGCAGCTCTTAATTAAACAACTTTGCTTATTACTATGACACTAATTAACACCACTCCCAGTTATTGGTTTCTTACACCTTGTTCCAGCTGCAAGATAATCTAGTCTGTAGTCATGGACACCAAGCCAGTAAGAAGAAACAGTGAATGTTTGGCAAGACCCAAGGAATGTTTGAAGTATCGACTGAATCACAAAGTAGAGGAAGAAGTGTGTCATGAGGAGATTAGAATGACATTAAAAATAAGGCCAAAAACTTCTGCTGCGCAATCCATGAGTGGAGAGGGCCAGCAAAACAAAGACGGAAGATTGCGGGTGAGATCAAGTAGCTGTAGTGATGCTGTTCAAGCAGACAAAGTCCAGCTTGTAGGCTGGAAAGACAGAGCCGAGTTCATGAGTGAAGAGTTGAAGAAGTGGGAGTTTGATCCAATACTTCAGACATACCACAAACACAAGCTGGAGAAGTCACTCTTTGACAAATCCTTGCCTCCTATCCCAGACATCACTCTAGCAACACCACACAGAGCGGAAACTTGCAAGAAAAAACGATTAAAATATGAGAGGAAACAAGAGATCCAATACCCTCTGGATACAAGGTCTGTCCATTATCAAGAAACAGGCACTTCTATAGATCAGTATTGGGAGAAGTGCAGGGACTTGAGGGAGAAGAAAATCCAGTATGCCTTCAGCCATCGAGTCCACCACACTGGCTATGGATTGAAGGCCTCTCTTGCTAGACCTAGCTGTGTGTTTACTCCTGGTCCTCGTCCTACATCCACCCACCTCAAGTCTCCTCCACGCCGCCATCGTGGTCTAACCAAATCTGCTTCAGTTCAGACTACAAGTTGTGAACCTCAAGTTGTACGTATTCGATGTAGCACTGCTTCAAGACACTTCTCTACCGCCATTCCACGCACTCCTTGGCACAAATAACACATCACAGTGAGGGTCTTCTGCTTTAGAGATAGTACTGCCTATGGAAGCTGTTTCAAGTCATTCTCTCAGTGAGCAATCTGCAGATAACTTAAAACATAGCTAGGCAATTTCAAGAATTTGATACCTCCATGCAGGGATGCATTAATTAATAATAAAGTTTGAGAGTATTATGAGGTTGTACTTGAACAAGGAAAGAATCAAAAGAATATAATTAAAATGAAAGTACTTTAAAACAAAATTAGCTTATAGTACCTGGATGGTAATTGCAGTATTCAAACACAATCATCCGTGAGTCCAATTAGGTAGCTTCTCAGAACTAGCTACAACTGTAAACATTTAGAGATGTTGTTTCTAACATTTTCATTGTTGTTATCTCACTAATTTCAAACTAGCATTTTGTGACTTTGAGATAAGAAATGAATTAGAGAAATCTGTGATTAGTGTAGCTACTCCAATGTGCACCCCACTGCTCTTCCTGTCTAAAACCAGTCTACTGGGGAGTAATAGTACTGGTAGCTGTGTGTGTGTGTGTTAGGTAGAGAAATCAGATCTCTGTCCCAGTTCCAGTATCAGATCTCTGTCCCAGTTCCAGTCCTAGTTTAATCAGACCACCAGATCTTAGTCCTGGTTTACATGTAGTATCAGCTAAAGAAATAAACATTCTCAGTTGAGTAAACAGCATGCATGGCAGTTTCTTTTCTGTTCCACAGAAACTAACTATAATGTTAAACCTAATGTGATGTTTAGATTTCTTGCTGAAGAAAGAGCCACAAGAACACCACAAATTTAATAGCTACCATGGTGTATAGCTTCATGGTGTATATGTATAGCTCCCGCTAGGTGCTGGTTGTCAATACATGTACTACATGCAAGTCAACCTGTACAATATAGTAAACATGCCTACCAGCTATCTTGCTGTTTACATTTTGCATATAAAATCATCATGGAGAGTTTGACCTTATTGACCTCTAAAGAAGACTTTGGCCCAAAATTACTATAGTGAGTGTACATAACCAGAGTACTAGAAACAGATCTTTAGTACTACAAGATATTTAAATAAGTACATTAAAGTATAATGAATAGACTTAGCATAGCTACATTTACTTGTGCCGTTACGAGAGTAAGGTTTCGTCCAATCTGGAATCAGACTAGGTCGTCCATATACTGAGGATGAGTATATCCAGTGGGTAAATATGTAGTAGCTAAATAGCAGAGAATTCTATTGCAGGTCGGGACCATCCACCAGCAGACGATATTTCCCAAGTTAAATGTTGAGTGTGGTTAAATTAGGTTACTCAAAGGGAGGGTTTGACCGAACCCCCTTGGCTGCGGGCATGCTGATAGCTCGCTTGTCAATTCCCCCAGACCCAATGAACCATGGGGGCAGTATGAGTAGACTATCATGAGCACACACATATTTATATTCTGAATGCCTCCAGGGTATTGCTATCAGAGACACTGACAATGGTTCCAATTTAGTAATACACACACACACACACAAACTATTTATTAGCTGTTAGCTGATGGAGTCTCTTTCTGAGATCCTCCAGATTCACTGAAGGTCCTCCACCTCCACTCTTTGTAGTTGATGGTGCCTTCAGCCCCACATTAGTCCTGGACAACGACTTGGAAGGAACTTGCCTTCTTGGGTTGACGGGCTAATAAACAAACAAACAAACAAACAAACAAAGCCAATCAAGAATAGGAAAACAATGACGTCCACAAAAGTTTATTCTGCATGATGCATTACATCATAAGGGAATCCCCCTTACAGTCAGTCTCACCATGTTTTCATCTGTAGTACTACTACTATCCCTGTCCGCCATTTTATCCCGCTTCAATCCAGACTTCATCATCTACACACACACACACACACACACACACACACACACACACACACACAATCTTAAGCACACGTTACAACCACTACATGTAATCTCTCACCTCCTCACTCACTCCAAAGATGGTGGCTGATTTCTTCTTCATATCTCTAAGGATCTGAAATTGCATGTCCGCCTCCGCTATAGACAGACAGACAGACAGATAGACACCAAGAGATAATACATCACAGACAGGGAAAGATTAATTTGAAGTTATAGATGACAATCAACATGTCCATATAATTGCAGGAGCTGTGACATGGGTTCTTACAGTGAGTTGAATTGGAGTCTGTTGCACCTTTCCTGACAGATTGGAGGCCATGTTGGATATACTTGCGGTAGAATGGAGTTTGATTGGCCAGCAAGGCATCCAAGTTAAAGGACGGGTGTTCTGCCATGTAGCGATCTAGACCCTCAAAACCCTACACCATACACCAATACCAAATGAGCTGGTGTAATATTACACCCTGGATGGATAATAATTTGAGGTGGGAATATCCCCAAATACAAACATATCCTTATTCACAGTCCTTAATTTATACATTCAAGAAAGTGAATTCCTATAGAAACTGACCTCTCTGGTTGTCGCTGGGTCAGTGAGCTGGGCAAACAGGTCAGAGAACTGCTTGCTTGATCCGGGAGGAAGTTTGCTCAGCATCTGGGACATCTGAAGCACAAATCACCGACAATGATGTGCCACACCCACACAGGATCTGCCATCGAACTTACCGCGTAAACCTTCATCCTAGTCTTGTCTCCTTCTGTCTTGCCAGACAAAGTTCCAGACGATCTTAACTTGGCCACACCCCCTGTTCCCATGTTATGCTTCTCTAGAGTCTTGTTGATGTAGACCAACACTTTAGACTCTGAAACATTCTCTATCTGGGACAGGTGGTCCAGTATCTACAATACAGTACAGTACACAGGGACATTCTCTATCTGGGACAGGTGGTCCAGTATCTACAATACAGTACAGTACACAGGGACATTCTCTATCTGGGACAGGTGGTCCAGTATCTACAATACAGTACAGTACACAGGGACATTCTCTATCTGGGACAGGTGGTCCAGTATCTACAATACAGTACAGTACACAGGGACATTCTCTATCTGGGACAGGTGGTCCAGTATCTACAATACAGTACAGTACACAGGGACATTCTCTATCTGGGACAGGTGGTCCAGTATCTACAATACAGTACAGTACACAGGGACATTCTCTATGTGGGACAGGTGGTCCAGTATCTACAATACAGTACAGTACACAGGGACATTCTCTATCTGGGACAGGTGGTCCAGTATCTACAATTACAGTACACACAGGGACATTCTCTATCTGGGACAGGTGGTCCAGTATCTACAATACAGCACAGTACACAGGGACATTCTCTATCTGGGACAGGTGGTCCAGTATCTACAATACAGCACAGTACACAGGGACATTCTCTATCTGGGACAGGTGTCCAATATCTACAATACAGCACAGTACACAGGGACATTCTCTATCTGGGACAGGTGGCCGTAGCTACAATACGTACAGTACACAGGGAACATTCTCTAATCTGGGACAGTGGTCCGTATCTACAATACAGGTCACAGTACCAGGACATTCTCTATCTGTGAACAAGGTGATCATATCTACAATACAGTACAGTTACACAGGGACATTCCTCTACTCTGGGACAGGTGTCCAGTATCTACAATACAGTACAGTGCACAGTGACATTCTCTATCTGGACCGGTGGGTCTTATCTACAATTACAGTACGTACACAGGACATCCCTATCTGGGACAGGTGTTCCAGTATCTACCATACAGCACAGTACACAGGGCATTCTCTATCTGGGACAGGTGTCCATATCTACAATACAGCATCAGTACACAGGGACATTCTCTATCTGGGACAGGTGGTCCAGTATCTACAATACACACAGTACACAGGACATTCTCTATCGGGACAGGTGGGTCCAGTATCTACAATACCAGTACAGTACACAGGACATTCTCTTCTGGACAGTTGGTCCAGTCTCTACAATACCGTACAGTACACAGGACATCTCTATCTGGGACAGGTGTTCAGTATCTACAATACAGCACAGTACACAGGGACATTCTCTATCTGGGACAGGTGTCCAATATCTACAATACAGTACAGTACACAGGGACATTCTCTATCTGGGACAGGTGATCCAGTATCTACAATACAGTACAGTACACAGGGACATTCTCTATCTGGGACAGGTGGTCCAGTATCTACAATACAGTACAGTACACAGGGACATTCTCTATCTGGGACAGGTGGTCCAGTATCTACAATACAGTACAGTACACAGGGACATTCTCTATGTGGGACAGGTGGTCCAGTATCTACAATACAGTACAGTACACAGGGACATTCTCTATCTGGGACAGGTGGTCCAGTATCTACAATACAGTACAGTACACAGGGACATTCTCTATCTGGGACAGGTGGTCCAGTATCTACAATACAGTACAGTACACAGGGACATTCTCTATCTGAGACAGGTGGTCCAGTATCTACAATACAGTACAGTACACAGGGACATTCTCTATCTGGGACAGGTGGTCCAGTATCTACAATACAGTACATTACACAGGAACATTCTCTATCTGGGACAGGTGGTCCAGTATCTACAATACAGTACATTACACAGGAACATTCTCTATCTGGGACAGGTGGTCCAGTATCTACAATACAGCACAGTACACAGGGACATTCTCTATCTGAGACAGGTGGTCCAGTATATAGTACAGATGAACATTTGTAAGTGGTCCAGTACATGAATATTGGGAGTAGTGGGGAAGTTGAGCAGTACGTATGCACAGTGTCTATTCTATCTGGTCAAACACAAGCATTGACATTAGCTGCAAGAAAACATACATCAATAAAACCGACTGAAAATCATACCCTTCACACACACACACACACACACACACACACACACACACACACACACACACACCTGAGGGCCAAGTGTCCGAGTGAGATGAAACAGAATGGTCTTGACAGTCCTAAAGGGCGTGTCATCATGAGAGGGGGAGTGGTAAGTGTCCAGGAAACTCTGCAGGAAGACGTGGATGTCCTGAAGAATCTCATCTACATTGAGTTTAGGCACCAACTGAGGAATCTGCTTCGTCAGCTTCCACATACACTAGTCACACACAAGCACACACCCACTGCAATACTAACACGCATACATCACTGTGTTGCATGTACCTTCATAGTGAGTTCAGTGATTGGAGAAATGTGGCCTTCTGGTGCCAGCGACTTGAAGAGGAGGTAGAGAGATGATATAGAGTATCTGACTATAGCAGAACCTAATAGGTCTGGTCTACACTATCACTAATACAGCACTGGTCTGATCTACACTATCACTACTACAGCACTGGTCTGATCTACACTATCACTACTACAGCACTGGTCTGGTCTACACTATCACTACTACAGCACTGGTCTGATCTACACTATCACTACTACAGCACTGGTCTGATCTACACTATCACTACTACAGCACTGGTCTGGTCTACACTATCACTACTACAGCACTGGTCTGATCTACACTATCACTACTACAGCACTGGTCTGGTCTACACTATCACTACTACAGCACTGGTCTGGTCTACACTATCACTACTACAGCACTGGTCTGGTCTACACTATCACTACTACAGCACTGGTCTGGTCTACACTATCACTACTACAGCACTGGTCTGATCTACACTATCACTACTACAGCACTGGTCTGGTCTACACTATCACTACTACAGCACTGGTCTGGTCTACACTATCACTACTACAGCACTGGTCTGGTCTACACTATCACTACTACAGCACTGGTCTGGTCTACACTATCACTACTACAGCACTGGTCTGGTCTACACTATCACTACTACAGCACTGGTCTGATCTACACTATCACTACTACAGCACTGGTCTGATCTACACTATCACTACTACAGCACTGGTCTGGTCTACATTCTGTCTTACCCTAGCACGGCGTTGGTTTGGGCATTCTCACAGAGCTTTTGCATGAGAGAGTTCAGAGTCCTGACCAATAAGGTACCATCACTAATGTTTAGCACATGATCGTCGCTAAGGTAACCCATCACATCCTTCTCCACCTCCAGTAGCCTATCTCTGCTGACTAGACCAGCTAGAGAAGGCTCCGCAAACACAGTATACAGACACGAGGTAAGACGCTTGCTGATATCCTGCAGCTAATTACATACATCCACATAAACACATTCACAAACCCATCAACTGGAGCTGTTCCACACCTTACCTGGTTTATTGTTGTCTTGTCAGTAGTCTTGGTGAATGGCGTGGTGAAAGCTATTCTGAGTTGCATGAGGATGGTGGTGATGAGTTGGTCCACACTGGGGTTGACAGCTGCTCTCTGGGATGAATTTAACATAGTAGCCTCCAGCTAACACACATGTACACATACATGACCATGTGACGCCATTGAACCACACTGCCACTGTTCTGTAGGTCTCATTTGTTTACTACTTATCAAGCAGGGATGTTATCATTACAGGTAGCTATGGGGAGTAACTAGTTTGCTCCTATGATTATGCACTGTTATAGTCATGGACAACTGCTGTGAGTATTATCAGACTAGAACCTGTTGTGAGATATCCCAGTACCTGTGGGTCTACTCTACCAGTACCTGTGGGTCTACTGTACCAGTACCTGTGGGTCTACTGTACCAGTACCTGTGGGTCTACTGTACCAGTACCTGTGGGTCTACTCTACCAGTACCTATGGGTCTACTCTACCAGTACCTGTGGGTCTACTGTACCAGTACCAGTGGGTCTACTGTACCAGTACCTGTGGGTCTACTGTACCAGTACCAGTGGGTCTACTGTACCAGTACCTGTGGGTCTACTGTACCAGTACCTGTGGGTCTACTCTACCAGTACCTGTGGGTCTACTGTACCAGTACCTGTGGGTCTACTGTACCAGTACCTGTGGGTCTACTGTACCAGTACCTGTGGGTCTACTGTACCAGTACCTGTGGGTCTACTGTACCAGTACCAGTGGGTCTACTGTACCAGTACCTGTGGGTCTACTGTACCAGTACCTGTGGGTCTACTGTACCAGTACCTGTGGGTCTACTCTACCAGTACCTGTGGGTCTACTGTACCAGTACCTGTGGGTCTACTGCTGATATTCTAGAAGGAGACAGAGACACTGGATAGGACGGGTTGAGGTGTCTACACACACACACACCAAACTATAAATTAGAACTTGTATGATACAACACAACAAGATACTCAGCAAAGGAACTGTTACATTGTTATCTTATCTACATGCTGATTATAACAGATAGTGCACTTGTTATTTATATTTTGTTATTATAATATGTACAATGTATCTGGTGGTGGAAGTGTATATAATACTTTTAGAGATGGAGCTCACTTAGAAAAGAGGCGTGGCATCTCTACTGGTTCTTGGTCCAACATTTGCAATTCTTCTTTTGATAGTTCAACCTTGTACTTGGTGCCACGCCCACCATCATCACGTGCGTGCACAGATGCCCACATCTTGGGCAAGTCTACATTGATTTTGAAGGGACCAGGGACAGTACCTGGCTTGGGGGGCTCAGGAGCTGGAGGGAGTTCTTGGGGGAGTACTTCTGGGGGTTCTTCTGTAGGTGCTGGAGGAACAGGTACTGCCTCCGTCTCTACCGGAGTCTCTGCTGGTTTGGAAGTCGCACCTGCTGGTTGCTTCAGCCTACACGGGTAGCATAAAACACTGAACATAAGCAATGAGGAACTTTAACTTTTTTAAATGCATACATAGATACTCTAATTCTTGTAATACGGCAAACTCTTCAGAGATTGAATAATCAAATAATAATTCTGACACTTTATAGTACCTGAAACATTACATCCTTCAAGAACAAGTCTCAATCTAGTCCACTACACCGCAATACCCCCACCAGCTTTACAGTACATCTTACAGCCTTCTAGAACCCGTCTTAATCTTATAGTTTATAAAGTTATCTTTCACTAGTGAGTTTAAACCGATCCCCACCAATCCCTCGTCATGATAATCTTACTTGAGTTTAAACCGATCCCCACCAATCCCTCGTCATGAGTCTTTACTTGAGTTTAAACTGATCCCCACCAATCCCTCGTCATGAGTCTTACTTGAGTTTAAACCGATCCCCACCAATCCCTCGTCATGAGTCTTACTTGAGTTTAAACCGATCCCCACCAATCCCTCGTCATGAGTCTTACTTGAGTTTAAACCGATCCCCACCAATCCCTCGTCATGATAATCTTACTTGAGTTTAAACCGATCCCCACCAATCCCTCGTCATGATAATCTTACTTGAGTTTAAACCGATCCCCACCAATCCCTCGTCACGATGATATCTTACTTGAGTTTAAACCGATCCCCACCAATCCCTCGTCATGATAATCTTACTTGAGTTTAAACCGATCCCCACCAATCCCTCGTCATGAGTCTTACTTGAGTTTAAACTGATCCCCACCAATCCTGTGGTGATAGTCTTACTTGAGTTTAAACCGATCCCCACCAATCCCTCGTCATGAGTCTTACTTGAGTTTAAACTGATCCCCACCAATCCCTCGTCATGATAATCTTACTTGAGTTTAAACCGATCCCCACCAATCCCTCGTCATGAGTCTTTACTTGAGTTTAAACTGATCCCCACCAATCCTTCGTCATGATAATCTTACTTGAGTTTAAACTGATCCCCACCAATCCCTCGTCATGAGTCTTACTTGAGTTTAAACCGATCCCCACCAATCCCTCGTCATGAGTCTTACTTGAGTTTAAACCGATCCCCACCAATCCCATGTCATGAGTCTTACTTGAGTTTAAACCGATCCCCACCAATCCTGTGGTGATAGTCTTACTTGAGTTTTCCTTGTTGTTGTTTTTTGTTGTCTGTGGCTGTAGCAGAAGTTTCTTGAGACTTGTCTGATGACTGAGTGGGTGGAGCAGCAGCAGCTGGTACCTTCTTGCCAGATCTTCTGATACGCTCCTCTAACAAACTCACATCCTTGTCCGATAGCTACATGCACACACACACACACACACACACACACACACACACACACACATGTTTGCTCAGATAAGGTTAGTGTCCTCTCCAGCAGGTGTCACTAGTTAACTACCAATTGAGTGCACCAGTGAGGCTATCTCCTAGACATAGTGCCAGCACACCACGTAGAAGTAAAATTTAAATTTTTTTTTATTTCAGAAAAGTATAATTCTCTTCACTGGTTTAGTAGTTCTGGAATTATTGCAATATATTATATCCTATGCAGGGATTCATACAGGGTTAGGGGTGGGGGGGGGGGAATATACATGTGCGTAAATGAAACTTATTTAGGTTGAAATTTCAAACTTCTATATAATAATGGAGTGTTTATATGACTACCTATAGCTTGTCAATAACATGTCAATTAGCACATTCGCCATCACCACCAGCACCACTAGTCTATCCATTTAGCAGCTAGATGGAGCAGTTACGAGTATAACAGGAAGTATTTAGTGCCATGTGCTCAGCTTGCTCACCATTTAGCAATCTTTGCAAAATGGACATCTGGAAGTTTTGCTCGAGAAAGCGTCCTTTGGAAAAATCGGATGATGATGCGCCTCCACCGAAATCGTCAGACAATGAAGCAGAAGAACCAAGTACCTCTCAGACAAAGAGTGACAGTCTTTCTAAAGCAGCTAAAAAATTAGTGTACAAGTCTCGACTTAGCTACAAGAAGCATTGGGAGACCATTTATCCCTGGGTTTACTGCACAAATCCATAGATGGCATGTTCTGTCGTGTGTGCCAAAGTTATGGACCAGCATCAGCAACAGCAAGAGGTGCTTGGACTGTGAAAGGTGTTAAAGATTGGAACCACGCCACTGAAATGCTGAAACAACACAATGCTTCCAAATGTCACAAGGATTCAGTAGTTTCGGCAAGGATGGCAGAGCAGGCAAAGAAAACAGGCACTGTTGTTGACTTGCACCTAGCTGCTTCAGCAAAACAAGCTGAAGCTGAGCGACAAACAAATCGTGCCGTGTTGATGAAATTATTGCGATCAATATACTTTTTGACCAAGAAGCACATTCCTCATACTACTACTTGAAGACATAATTGAGCTGCAAATAGCAAATGGGGATGACCTTTTGAAAAAGCATGTAGAGCAAGGGCCTTCAAATGCTCAGTACACATCCAAATTTTCTTCTGTTTCTCTGATAGAAGCAATTGACACTTGGATTCATAGAAGGCTTGTTTCCAGTTTAAAATCAAGTCACTATTGGCTGATGAATGTCAAGATGTGAGCACCCAGGAGGAGCTTTCTATTTGCTGCAGATGGGTAGATGGACACTCTGAAGAGCACTTCATGACTATCTTGCATATTCGATCTTTGGATTCTGAAACCCTTACTAGTGCAATCATTTCCTACTTGGAGTCTCAAAGTTTAAGCTACACAAACCTAATAGGGCAAGGGTATGATGGAGCAGCTCCGTTTTCTGGCAAGAATATGGGAGTTCAGAAGCGAATGCGTACCCTTTCTGGTCATGCATTGTACATCCATTGTTCCTGTCATCGTCTTCAGTTAGCTAGCATTCAAGTTGCCGAAAGTGTGCCCCAAATTCAGAAATCATTTGGAATGATGTTAAGCCTGTGGAAGTTGTTTTAAAAAGCAGAGAAGTTAAAGGAGGTCCAATATGTGCTTAACCTCCCAGAGTTAAAACTTACAAAGCCCAGTAGTACGCTGGCTCTCACACGAACGCTGCACTAAAGCAATTCGCAAATAACTTCCTGCCATTATCTTAACATTGCAGGACCTTTATGAAACTAAAGGTGATGCGGAAGCCTTTGGAGTTCACTCTGTGTTATCAAGTTTCCAGGGAGTTGCCACAGTCATTGTTTTGGATGAAATTCTCAATCTGGTTGCCACTTTCAATTGCTTTATGCAGAGGAAAACAACTGATTTTTCCAGGTTGAAAGTCATCCTTGATAGCACATTGGAACAACTGAAGAGCCTAAAAGATGATGGTGCAGAGTGGTGTTCTGTGGTGGCACGAAGGGGTCATGGTGCAGAGTGGTGTTCTGTGGTGGCATCAACTGTGGAAAACTTGGAATCTCAATATGAGATTACAGTTGGTAAGACTGTAGGTGTAGCACGAAGGGGTCACACTTTGGTGCCCACCACTCTTGAAAGTTTTCCCAAGGCAGTATTGATCCCATATGTCGATAAGCTGGTTGAAAACATTGAGACTCGCTTTTCTGATGAAGGTGTTGCACTCACTATAGCCATGTCAATCTTTAACCCTGCAGGCATACCTCAGATAGATGACCCTAAATTTCGTGCTTATGGAACCGAAGAAATAAAGCAATTAGCTGCATTTTATGGAGAGGAAGCTGAAGTCGAATTTCAAAATGAAACCTTCAGATTTCCTCCTATAATTGATAGAGATGCGCTTCTGTCTGAGTGGCCTATATTTAAAAGAGCCTTGCATCACAAAAAGGAAGCTTTAATGTCCTCACAGAAGCTTACCAGGAGTCCATCTTTTCAATTTTTTTTTGAAGAAATTCAAAAAGCTGATGCATACGTGGAATCTTTCCCGAAATGTTCAAGTTGTGTAACATTATGTTGACATTACCTGTAGGCACAGCCACAGTGGAGCGATCATTCAGCCAGATGAAGAATATTAAAACAAGATTACGAAACCGGCTAAATGACACTAATTTAGAAAGGCTTATGCGTATTGCGATAGAAGGTCCAGAAATGAAGTTTGTCAATTTTGATGAAGTCCTGAACATATTTAAGGAAAAGAATAGATGCATCAGTCTGTGAACTATTGAAAGAGATCATTAATTTTACTTAATTTACCAAGTTATTCATTGAACTAATGTTATTATTATTATTATTTGTCAATCTTCTAATATTCTTGGGGGGGGAAACCAGACCTTGGGGGGGAAATCCCAGTCCCCCCCCCCCCCTGTATGAAACCCTGCTATGAATTATTGCAATATATTATATCCTATGAATTATTGCAATATATTATATCATATGCTGCTTTTTCTTTCTTTTCTTTTTTTTTTTTCTGTATATTTTCTTATAAAATTAAAGGAAGTAATATTCGTCTGATGATTGAGTGTTCGATCAATCAATCGATCAATCAATCAATCAATCAATTGATCAATCAACCAATCAATCAATCGATCAATCAATCAATCGATCAATCAACCAACCCATCAATCAATCAACCCATCAATCAATCAACCCATCAATCAATCAACCCATCGATCAATCAACCCATCAATCAATCAACCCATCAATCAATCAACCCATCAATCAATCAACCCATCAATCAATCAACCAATCAACCCATCAATCAATCAATCAACCAATCAATTGATCGATCAATCAACCAATCAATCAATCAACCAATCATTCCACCATTTGAACTGAATTGCTGACTGGACAGTGTAGTAGCCCTTCAACGACCCTTCACTTGACCTAACACTGAATATGTAAATGACTTGGAATAACAAACATACCTCCAGGACATTAAGGATATTCCCAGTGGTAAAACTAGCTGTGGTTAATAAGTAAGCTCCTAGGCAATAAGTTTAAACAATCATAATACAAGTATTTGTAAGAGAATGTGTAACGCAGATGCTGCAACCAATGCTTCTGGTCATAGGGAGCGGGGCAACTCCACTACAGTCTTTAGAGATAAAATTACTGAGGTTGGTGTAAATCAACACCATTATCTGGTTGGTGTAAATTAACACCATTACTTGGTTGGTTTAAATCAACACCATTATCTGGTTGGTGTAAATGCACACCCTTACCTGGTTGGTGTACTTGTATACGGTCTCCCCCATGTTGCTGTACACCACTACCATAGTGTTGAGGGCAGCAGAGCGCACGGTGTTATCTCGATCACTGATCTGACCAGCCAACAGAGGCAACGTCTTTTGCAGCTGAGGACCACACACTATCATACCGTTGTTCTGGATCAGTATACCAAGCTCTTCCAGACATTCTAACACACACACACACACACACACACACACACACACACACACACACGGTAACCCAGTATGAATGTATGCTAGCTAAACAGTTAAGCCAGCATACTACCTACATACTTAATGATGACCCTTACCAGTTCTCTGGCGAGCATTCTTGGATTTGAGTCCGTCCAGAACAAAAGTGAAGAGTTTGACTGGAGGAAACACGCTACACACATCTCTGAACAACCCACGCACACCTTTACGCACCGGATCCTTGGCATCCCCTACCTAAACACATGTATATATTACGCAGTGTCACTCACACCACACCCTGCATGCATCATAGTGAGAAAGAATTCGACCCAGTGACCAAAAAAATATACCCTTTACCAACCAGTTCATTTCATGCTTCTCTGCTCACCTTGTTCACGAGGTATGGTAAGAATGCGTTGGCCTCATAATCCGTCATACGATACGTTTCCTGAGCTACAAGGAGCTGAAAAAGAACCTTCAGAAACTCCAGACACTTCAGGTTCACCGTCGTGTTGGTGTCAAAAAACCTCAGAGTAACCCAGCGAAGTAGGAGGTCCGTAGTGCCCACAATGGCCGTCACTGTGTTGCCTTCAGAACTCTTCACACACTACAGGCATCACACAGATACATCTAACTAACTGGATTATACAGTAGTCAATTAAAAAAAGATGTATAGCACATATCCAAGACAGATAAAATGTTATGTGACAGGACTCAGGACTATAGTCAGATCACTTGTCATGTGACAGGACTCAGGACTATAGGCAGATCACTTGTCATGTGACAGGACTCAGGACTATAGTCAGATCACTTGTCATGTGAGGACTCAGGACTATAGTCAGATCACTTGTCATGTGACAGGACTCAGGACTATAGTCAGATCACTTGTCATGTGACAGGACTCAGGACTATAGTCAGATCACTTGTCATGTGACAGGACTCAGGACTATAGTCAGATCACTTGTCATGTGACAGGACGTCAGGAGGACTATAGTCAGATCACTTGTCATGTGAGGACTCAGGGACCTATAGTCAGATCACTGTATGCGACAGGACTCAGGACTATAGTCAGATCACTTGTCATGTGACAGGACTCAGGACTATAGTCAGATCACTTGTCATGTGAGGACTCAGGACTATAGTCAGATCACTTGTCATGTGACAGGACTCAGGACTATAGTCAGATCACTTGTCATGTGACAGGACTCAGGACTATAGTCAGATCACTTGTCATGTGACAGGACTCAGGACTATAGTCAGATCACTTGTCATGTGAGGACTCAGGACTATAGTCAGATCACTTGTCATGCGACAGGACTCAGGACTATAGTCAGATCACTTGTCATGTGACAGGACTCAGGACTATAGTCAGATCACTTGTCATGTGAGGACTCAGGACTATAGTCAGATCACTTGTCATGTGACAGGACTCAGGACTATAGTCAGATCACTTGTCATGTGACAGGACTCAGGACTATAGTCAGATCACTTGTCATGTGACAGGACTCAGGACTATAGTCAGATCACTTGTCATGTGACAGGACTCAGGACTATAGTCAGATCACTTGTCATGTGAGGACTCAGGACTATAGTCAGATCACTTGTCATGTGACAGGACTCAGGACTATAGTCAGATCACTTGTCATGTGACAGGACTCAGGACTATAGTCAGATCACTTGTCATGTGACAGGACTCAGGACTATAGTCAGATCACTTGTCATGTGACAGGACTCAGGACTATAGTCAGATCACTTGTCATGTGAGGACTCAGGACTATAGTCAGATCACTTGTCATGCGACAGGACTCAGGACTATAGTCAGATCACTTGTCATGTGACAGGACTCAGGACTATAGTCAGATCACTTGTCATGTGAGGACTCAGGACTATAGTCAGATCACTTGTCATGTGACAGGACTCAGGACTATAGTCAGATCACTTGTCATGTGACAGGACTCAGGACTATAGTCAGATCACTTGTCATGTGACAGGACTCAGGACTATAGTCAGATCACTTGTCATGTGACAGGACTCAGGACTATAGTCAGATCACTTGTCATGTGAGGACTCAGGACTATAGTCAGATCACTTGTCATGTGACAGGACTCAGGACTATAGTCAGATCACTTGTCATGTGACAGGACTCAGGACTATAGTCAGATCACTTGTCATGTGACAGGACTCAGGACTATAGTCAGATCACTTGTCATGTGACAGGACTAAAGATAAACTATTCGTCTGGTGTTTTATCCAGTGCAATGGGTTAAACAGATGAACACACACACACACACAGTACTGACTGACATATACCGCCCCCTTCCCCCCCCCCCCCTTACTACTTACCTTAGTGAGTGTGTCCAGGGCAGTGATGTGTTTCTTGAAGTCATCATGGAAGAGCTGTACATGGATCACTGAGCTGACACAAGGTTGCATCTGTTCCTTGAGCTGCTCCACGTGCTCCTTTCTGGGCTGTCCGAAGTTCCACTTCAGAGTCTTCATCTTCTCCTCGTCCTTCATCCTCCCTTCTTTGCCATTCTTTACCACCACAAACAGGGCACCTGCCTCCTCTTCTGCAGCTGTACCTTTCTTACCACCTACACAATTAAAACAACAACTTGACCAGTCAATCAAGCTACACAGTATCTTACACTGAAGTGATTCTGGTACTACAACAACATATCTGCAGCAAGCATGTGGGTGGGGCAAGCATGTGGGTGGAGCAAGCATGTGGGTGGGGCAAGCATGTGGGTGGGGCAAGCATGTGGGTGCACAATGAGTAACAATAAGTAGTGACTCATTAAGTTAAAAATGAACCGGGATGCACAATAGCTTAACGCAATTTGCATAACAAGAACATACCAAACCCATAACCACACCCACTTATACATTACTTGAGTATAGTAACCGCTCTACAATACCTTTAGACTTTGAACCCTTGGCTGGTCCTTTCTTGCCAGAGGCAGCCTTCTTATTGCCACTCGTGTCTGGCTTAGCCTCCTTCTTAGGCTCAGGTTCTGTCTCTTCCTCTTCTTCTGTCTTCTCTACTGCCACAGGCTGTGCTGGTCGGCTGGTCGCTGTCTTGGAGGTTCCTGAGGAAGATGACGAAGATGACGATGATGCAGCTTGTTTAGGAGCGGCAGATGCGGCAGGGGGAGGGGCCTTGGCCGGCTTGGCCTTGTCTAACAGAGGCTTGATAGTTTGTTTTGATGCAGCCTAAGAACAATCACAATAGCAATCAACTTCACTCACTAATGTCAAGAGATATCACACGATTCCTAAACCATCAACCACATGATCTAGTCACATGACCCACATATGTTGTCACATGATCCAGTCACATGACCCATATATCTTGTCACATGATCCAGACTTAGCTCTACATGCACATGTGACTCACATTGAGTTTGGAGCACTGCTTGGCCATGTTGTCATAGCCGACATGTGCCATGATGGGAGCCAGCGCTGCCTGAGCTTTCTTCCTCACATCTCCACTGCGATCCTCCAGGCAAGAGAACAGAGGGGGCACAATGGTGGAAAATTCACTGGGAAGCTTCCCTGCTGATGGGAGATTCTCTTCCAACCAATGTAGCAACTAGAACACAAACATGCATCTCACAGTGAAACTGGCTTTTGGAACAACCAACCACAACAACAACAACAACAATAACAACAGAGTCTACACATGCGTCTACACATGCACATGTGGTAATGTAAGAGTCTACACATGCACATGTGGTAATGTAACCGAGTCTACACATGCACATGTGGTAATGTAACCGAGTCTACACATGCACATGTGGTGATCTGGTCAACATATGACTGAGTGAGTTAGTTCGTAAATCTTATTGTAAAAATGAAAACTGCTCATCCACTGGACACTTCTAAAGGTCAGTGAAGTGTATCGCACAGTACGTGCAGAGCTGGTTATTCTCCCGCATAAACACATCTACTAACCTCTGCTCGGTCAGTGAAGTGTATCGCACAGTACATGCAGAGCTGGTCATTCTCCCGCATAAACACATCTACTAACCTCTGCTCGGTCAGTGAAGTGTATCGCACAGTACATGCAGAGCTGGTCATTCTCCCGCATAAACACATCTACTAACCTCTGCTCGGAGATTCGGGTTCTCTGTGGAGAGCGAAGGCGTGAAAACATCTTGTTCTACCATAGTTGCCACACTCACTTCAGTGTTCCATGCATTCAAGCAAGCCACACCTGCTGCCCTCACTTGGGACTAACAAATACATGCACAGTAGCACTGAGTGAGACACATGGAGAGAGAGAAAGGGATTCATACCTTGGAGTCTCCGAAGGTGGAGATGACAGCAGGCAAGAGAACCTTCACATGTCTGGAGCTGTTGGACCCCATGGAACTAGCCAGACTGGAGACGATATTTAATGTGGTGATCACCTGATCATACACACACACACAAACACACGTCACACCCAATGTTCAAATGAAGACCTATGATGATAATGATGACGACAGCAACAACACTAATAATGCAGTTTCTCACTCACTACTTTGTGACTAGCTAAGGAACTGTTTATCCTATGCCTTCATAAGAGTATATGTCAATTAGGCACTACTAAATAGTGAGTAAAGGGCCAGCAATTTCAAACTCTAGAGTCCAACAATTTCAAACTCTAGAGTTGACAGACATTAGTCACCATGGAGTTTAAACTAGTGACTCTACTCCAGATATCCTACTCACTACCCATGTAAATAACAACATGTAAATAATAACATGTAAATAATAACGTGTAAATAATAACATGTAAATAATAACATGTAAATAATAACATGTAAACAACAACATGTAAACAACAACATGTAAATAATAACATGTAAATAATAACATGTAAATAACAACGTGTAAATAACAACGTGTAAATAATAACGTGTAAATAATAACGTGTAAATAATAACGTGTAAATAATAACATGTAAATAATAACATGTAAATAATAACATGTAAATAATAACATGTAAACAACAACATGTAAACAACAACATGTAAATAATAACGTGTAAATAATAACGTGTAAATAATTACGTGTAAATAATAACGTGTAAATAATAACGTGTAAATAATAACGTGTAAATAATAACGTGTAAATAATAACGTGTAAATAATAACGTGTAAATAATAACGTGTAAATAATAACGTGTAAATAATAACGTGTAAATAATAACGTGTAAATAATAACATGTAAATAATAACATGTAAATAATAACATGTAAATAATTACGTGTAAATAATAACGTGTAAATAATAACGTGTAAATAATAACGTGTAAATAATAACATGTAAATAATAACACGTAAATAATTACATGTAAATAATAACATGTAAATAATAACACGTAAATAATAACATGTAAATAATAACACGTAAATAATAACATGTAAATAATAACGTGTAAATAATAACGTGTAAATAATAACATGTAAACAATTATATGTAAATAATAATAATAACGTACAGTTAAGCCTAACCAAGTCATGTTTCCACTAGCTAACCAGGATTATCTAACAACAACTGCACTCTCCCATATCTAGACCTCACCAGGTTCTTGTTGGAGTCTCCTAGCCTTCCTTTAAGACCAGCTGGGAGTTCTCCAAGGTTAGGCTCAATGAACTTGGCAGCCTTCAGAATTTCCACTACCTGCATCACACGTATACAACACCCTGATGTCAATCATCTGCTCTGTGCAAATGGCATACATACACACACACACACACATACATATATACATACAAACAAACATACAGGAATGATGAACAAGACACTGGGTTAATGTAAGCATGCGTGCGTGTATTGAGACTACCTTCTGCAAGCTCTCCGCTCTAATCTTCCAGTTCTTGTCAGCCATTTCCTTGATGAGCTCTGGCTTGATTTGTCCACTGATATCGACTTTGGGCATGAGGTCAGCCATAGAGACAGGCTTGGATGCTGCACCAGAGCTGGCTCCTTCTGATCCACCCCCTTCAGCCCCACCCACTTCCTCCTCCTCCTCATCTCCACCAACATTTGGGCCTCTGGTAGGAGCAGGAGTTGATTCACCTGACACCTGCACACACACATTTAGCAAGATGAATTTCCAGAATGAATAAACTGCCACTATGTATCCTCCCACTATAGAGATATGTACAGGCTAGACACAGTCACTAGACCTCACTTTCTCAAAGGCAGCGTCAATCTGCTGCAACAGAGCAGGTTTCTCCTCCTCGAAGAACGTCCTCAGAGGAGATCCTAGGTACATATAGATGACCCCCAGCAAGGAGATAGCTGAAGTACGCACTGCAGGGTTCGTCGCTCCAAACGCCTTCTTGATGTAGTCAATAAAGGGCTTGATCTCCAACCTACAGCCACACCCACACAACTATGAGAATTGCCACTCCTATTCCATTATAAAGCCACGCCCACCCACTATAGGTACGATACTTGTCTCCTCATTAGTACAGGCAACAACACAATGCTATAGATGGAGTCTCACAGGAATCCAAACTCCTTGATAGACTGCCCGAGCCACTCCAGACTCTCTGCATGAACCTTGGGGCTCTTCTGTTCAAAGGAATGCTTCATCGTCTGCACGGCAATGTAGTTGAGGGTCATGCGCTCGGCTATCACCTTCAGCGTCTCTCCACTAGTGGCCTTGATCTGGACATGAACAAAAGAGGATTTAGCAAGGATGAAGAAAGAGGTTGTTAATACATATACTGCACTAGAACTATATATATATATATATACTCCACACCTACCTTAATATCTCCCAGCTTCTCCACCAAGGCAGGTATTACACAAGCTACAGACTTTCTACCGAACACTTTGGCCTTTTGAGCTAGGGCAGAGACCACTGCAAACTTAGCATTCATGACTTGGAAGTTGCTGTCCTTCCATCCTGGCTTCCTGGCCAGCACCTTGCAACACAGCAAACACTGCAGCTCCTCCGCAGACTGGCCCTCCACAAACTAACACACAAACACATCCACGAAGTAGCACACAAATACTAACTCACTTTCAGTTCATCCTCCATCTATCAATCCAGACCTAAATTATGATCAGCTAGAAGCCTTTTATAATGAGGATCAATTATCTCATTCTCCAACCACACCTTCCTATGACCTTACTGATTTGAGTTTCTCACAAGCCTCAAGCCTCTCTTTCCACTTGGTATCAGCCAGCTGCTCCAACATCCCACTAGGAAGATACGCACCTGCCTTCTCCTCCACTTCCTCATTCTACATACATACAAACACGCACACAGTAGGACAAGACCAAGTGAGTTTTGAATGACTTATGTATTATCATACATTGCTGTACTTACCACATGACAGTTATACTTACCCTGCCTTAGAGGAATAAATTAAATTTGGATTTAAATTAGACTTCTTGAGCATGGCAGCGAAATAACTGTTTGCATATGTGTGGCAAGGCTATACCAACTCTTGGAAAGCAACCGGTCTTAGTACTAATTGGCTTAATACAGGAATATATATATTTAGGGGGTGACAACATCAAACAGCAACAACCAGACTAAAGAGTGCCAGTCCATTCTTCAAACAGCAACAACCAGACTAAAGAGTGCCAGTCCATTCTGCATCAAACAGCAACAACCAGACTAAAGAGTGCCAGTCCATTCTGCATCAAACAGCAACAACCAGACTAAAGAGTGCCAGTCCATTCTGCATCAAACAGCAACAACCAGACTAAAGAGTGCCAGTCCATTCTGCATCAAACAGCAACAACCAGACTAAAGAGTGCCAGTCCATTCTGCATCAAACAGCAACAACCAGACTAAAGAGTGCCAGTCCATTCTGCATCAAACAGCAACAACCAGACTAAAGAGTGCCAGTCCATTCTGCATCAAACAGCAACAACCAGACTAAAGAGTGCCAGTCCATTCTGCATCAAACAGCAACAACCAGACTAAAGAGTGCCAGTCCATTCTGCATCAAACAGCAACAACCAGACTAAAGAGTGCCAGTCCATTCTGCATCAAACAGCAACAACCAGACTAAAGAGTGCCAGTCCATTCTGCATCAAACAGCAGTCAATTATTTTACTTCCTGTCAGTTGTTGAGAATAAAACCAGAGACATTTTCTGCAAAGAGTTGAAAACCAGAAGCAAGGTTTATATCCCATTTCCCTTTGAGAATCACTCATACGTGATGTATGTGTATATTTGGACAGCAGTGGTTAGTATCCATTAGTATCAGCTTATGTAGGGCTCTCATGCTCTCAAGCTTAGCCTGGGAAACTCTAAACAGCATACCAGCTGTCAGGTCTAATATATAAGTTATGTATCCTGTACCTGGTTGGGGTAAAGGTGCTATTTGATAAAATTTAGCCTAATAAAGGCAGTGTTCAAAACTGTTCACTTAATGATATTCATAGTTTCCACTGCCACACCCCATTGTTCCTGCAATTCAAGTTTTCCCAAGAGCAGCAGTTAGTTGGCCAGTCAGTGTTATGAGCAGGTAGCTGCAAGTGTGTCTAGAACTACAATATGTCAGTAAGTCTATACTATAGTTGTGCTGAATGAAGGCCTTTTAGAAAAACACAAGAAAATCTAATTAGAGCCCACTGTTGACAGATAAACTGTGGCCTGGTTGTAAATACAAAGTGCAGCTAGTCACTCTGAAGAAGGAAATATCCAGTTAGTGAAAGGCTTTTGAATTGTCTTACAGTGAAAGCTCCAAGTCTGGAAGAAGAAAGGTGGTCTGAACACCAAAACAATAAAGTAGCATAGAACTAGTAAAACTCTGAGCTACCACTTGTGAACTCTGAGTAGCCTGAACAGCTAGTTGAGTGTGTTGCTAGCAGTGTGTGTGTGTGTGTGTTAGTGTGGACAACCTCAAATGGAACATTCACCAGCAGAAATGGAGAGGACCACGGTGGTACTGAATGGAGGCTATGACTTGGACTTTGTGGACCAGCCCCCTGATGACTTACTCTGTCTCATCTGCATCATGCTGGCCAAGGACCCCATACAGGTGTGCCACAGTGCTGGTCTCATGATGTATCATACTAACAGTCCAGTCAGTGACAATTATGGGTTATATAAGTCAAAGTTGAGTTATTTGGTTTGGGAGATATAATTTGCATGGCTAGCAGCATTATGCTGTTGGAGCTCACTCGAGTCAGTTGGTGTGTGGTGTTATTTAGAAAGAGTGGGAGGTTCCTACAAGTTGTTAAACCATAGTTTCATGTAGTCGACGACTGTGACACCATCTGGCGAGTACTGCACAGCAAATACATGTGGAGAGAAGTAGTACTCTGCTGTACAGCTGTCGTCAGTTGTGTTGAGGTCTTAGTTAGGATGTTGTGACAGCATGGGTACATACACCTATACCTGAAGTGACCAGTCACATTGACATAGCTAACTAACTACATGTACGTATGCCAAGAACAGAATCTAGTCTATCAATTGCCATCACACATGCACACCCACCATCCTCCCCACACCCAACATCCTCCCCATATCAGCTTAGCTCAATAAGCTCTGTTATAATCGTTCTAAATCTCACTCTATTATGATGATGATGTCCACTGTTACGAATGTCCGTGTGTGTGTGTGTGTTTGTATTTTGCAGGTGGCGTGCTGCGGTAAAATATTTTGCACATCTTGTCTTAACCAGCACCTGACCAGGAATAAACAGTGCCCCAACTGTAGAAAACTAGAATTCAGCCATTTTAAAGATATACGCAGTGAGTATGAACACACGCATTCACATACCGCATAGGAAAACGTGTGTGTGTGTGTGATTAGGTGATCGCAACATCAAGGCGTTGATGGTGCGCTGCCCGTACATGGAGCATGGCTGCAGCTGGGTGGGGGAACTGGTGGAGTATGAACTGCACGTCTCTAGCTGTGGTTTCCGACAGGTGATGTGCCCCAACATGTGCACAGACAGCCAGAAAAAGGAAGTGAAGGTCCTCCACAAGGACCTCCAGTCCCATCTGAAGGAAGAGTGCACTCGCAGGCTGCACGAGTGTCCGCACTGTCATCACAGAGATGAGTACAAGATGATTACTGGAGAACACATGCAAGTTTGCCCACACATCAAAGTCAACTGTCCCAATGAGAACTGTCTGGAGAAAGTGAGAAGGACAGACTTACTTAAACACAGACACACTTGCATGTGGGAGAAAGTTCCCTGCAGGTTCGAGTGTGTGGGTTGTAAGGTTCGCATGACCAAAAGGGACCTTGAGAAGCATGAGAAGGAAGAGAACCATGCCCAGCTGGCCAGAGAGGCAGTCCTGAAACTTCATGAAAGATTAAAATCAGTGGAAGCACAGCTTGTTCGCTCCACTAGCAAAAACAAAGGCAACTTCACTTTTAAACTATCTGTGTTCAGCGACCTCAAGACCACAGGACAGCTGTTCTTCAGCCCCGCTTTCTACACCAGTGAAGGTGGCTACAAGATGTGTATCAGGGTAGTCCCCAATGGAGATGGACAAGGGAAGGATTCTCACATATCAGTGTACGCTGTCGTCATGAAGGGCGATTACGATGACAACCTGAAGTGGCCTATACAAGGCATAGTTACAGTGGAGCTACTCAACCAGCTCTCAGACAGACTCCATCACACCATCCGCTTCACTTACCCAGAAGGCAAGAGTGACGTCTCGACACAGAGAGTAGTTATGGGAGAGAGAGCTAAACGAGGCTACGGGAAGACTCGGTTCATCCCGTACAACGAACTCGAATTGAACTCTGAAAGAACTTGTCAGCACTTGAAAGATGATTGTTTGTTTTTTCGTGTGAAAGTAGAAACTCCGTGTCCTAAGCCTTGGCTGGCGTGCTCCATTTAGATTGTGTTATTTTGTTGGCCATTTATTTGTTAACACACACACACACACACCTTCTGAGTGTTTTGACTTACTGTTTTGAAACTTTTATGATAATTCTGATGACCTCCTGATAATTGATAATACACTACATCTGACTTATCCAGTCCCTACACAGTGCAGGGCTGAACACAGAAAGTGAACCTAGGAGGGGCAAAAACAACTTCCTCAGATTGTAGGAGGGGCATTGAAGGGTTAAATGCCGAGTCTGTTGTGTACAAGAGACCCTTACAGTGCTTAGGACAATATGAAAAACTCCTGATTTCATGTTGCATAGTCAAATATAGCACTGATGAATTTAAGGGGGGGGGGGGGGGAAGGCTTTTTTATGGGGCATGAATGCCCCCCTTTTTGCCCTCCCCTTAAGTGTAGCCCTCTGGAATAAATTATTAGCCTCACCTCCTACTTACCCACATGACAGTAGACGCTACAGTATCTAGCTTACAGCAATGTTAGGTTCAGGAGGATCTGGTGTCTCTGCTGTTTTAGATGCTCCTCCCTTCTGCTTTCCTTTCCCCTTGGCACTGGGAGCTCCTCCTTTGCCACTAGGGGGTCCTTTCGCAGCTGCAGGTTTTTTCTTAGGTGGCGGAGAAGAAGGCTTGGTAGCCTGCAAAGTAACAACAACAACAACAACAAGAAGAAAACATTTTTCTGAGAATATGTCCAATTTCACAGTGAGACTAGCGAGTTAGTTAAATGAGTTCATCGGTAGAGAGTGTCTATATGTTCATTTCTCTGAGAACTTTAAACATACCAGTATCTAACTCAGCAACCAGTTTATTTCATATATTGCCAAGTTTTGACTAGCAGAATAAGTCCAGGCATGTGTACAGTAAGTGAAGTGGGCCGAGATAGAGGCTAACAGAATCTAGGGAGACATATGAATGATAGTAGTGAAACACCACAGGCTTCAACAATACCAAATCTTGTCTTCTTAATTCAATACACAACGATATTGTCACTAGAACATCCATAGAAACATAATTTGTTAACACTAATCCTTCATATCTTGACTCAATTATCTCCCAAACCCCCCTCATTAGCACCATGTATTAGTAAAGTTTCCCTCTCCCATTGCAGGATTTCCTGGAATAGAATTGTGTTCAAAAAACACTTTCAGTTGTCAAAATAACAATTCATGAGAGACACACACACAATCAAGTCTGTGTGGTGACTAGGACTAGATTAGTATAGGTAGAGATGCACAATCAAGTCTGTGTGGTGACTAGGACTAGATTAGTATAGGTAGAGATGCACAATCAAGTCTATGTAGTGACTAGGACTAGATTAGTATAGGTAGAGATGCACAATCAAGTCTGTGTAGTGACTAGGACTAGATTAGTATAGGTAGAGATGCACAATCAAGTCTGTGTAGTGACTAGGACTAGATTAGTATAGGTAGAGATGCACAATCAAGTCTGTGTAGTGACTAGGACTAGATTAGTATAGGTAGAGATGCACAATCAAGTCTGTGTAGTGACTAGGACTAGATTAGTATAGGTAGAGATGCACAATCAAGTCGGTGTAGTGACTAGGACTAGATTAGTATAGGTAGAGATGCACACTCAAGTCTGTGTAGTGACTAGGACTAGATTAGTATAGGTAGAGGATGCACAATCAAGTCTGTGTAGTGACTAGGACTAGATTAGTATAGGTAGAGATGCACAATCAAGTCTGTGTGGTGACTAGGACTAGATTAGTATAGGTAGAGATGCACAATCAAGTCTGTGTGGTGACTAGGACTAGATTAGTATAGGTAGAGAAGCACAATCAAGTCTGTGTGGTGACTAGGACTAGATTAGTATAGGTAGAGATGCACAATCAAGTCTGTGTGGTGACTAGGACTAGATTAGTATAGGTAGAGATGCACAATCAAGTCTATGTAGTGACTAGGACTAGATTAGTATAGGTAGAGATGCACAATCAAGTCTGTGTAGTGACTAGGACTAGATTAGTATAGGTAGAGATGCACAATCAAGTCTGTGTAGTGACTAGGACTAGATTAGTATAGGTAGAGATGCACAATCAAGTCTGTGTGGTGACTAGGACTAGATTAGTATAGGTAGAGATGCACAATCAAGTCTGTGTAGTGACTAGGACTAGATTAGTATAGGTAGAGATGCACAATCAAGTCTGTGTAGTGACTAGGACTAGATTAGTATAGGTAGAGATGCACAATCAAGTCTGTGTAGTGACTAGGACTAGATTAGTATAGGTAGAGATGCACAATCAAGTCTGTGTAGTGACTAGGACTAGATTAGTATAGGTAGAGATGCACAATCAAGTCTATGTAGTGACTAGGACTAGATTAGTATAGGTAGAGATGCACAATCAAGTCTGTGTGATGACTAGGACTAGATTAGTATAGGTAGAGATGCACAATCAAGTCTGTGTGGTGACTAGGACTAGATTAGTATAGGTAGAGATGCACAATCAAGTCGGTGTAGTGACTAGGACTAGATTAGTATAGGTAGAGATGCACAATCAAGTCTGTGTGGTGACTAGGACTAGATTAGTATAGGTAGAGAAGCACAATCAAGTCTGTGTAGTGACTAGGACTAGATTAGTATAGGTAGAGAAGCACAATCAAGTCGGTGTAGTGACTAGGACTAGATTAGTATAGGTAGAGATGCACAATCAAGTCTGTGTAGTGACTAGGACTAGATTAGTATAGGTAGAGATGCACAATCAAGTCGGTGTGGTGACTAGGACTAGATTAGTATAGGTAGAGATGCACAATCAAGTCTGTGTAGTGACTAGGACTAGATTAGTATAGGTAGAGATGCACAATCAAGTCTGTGTGGTGACTAGGACTAGATTAGTATAGGTAGAGATGCACAATCAAGTCTGTGTAGTGACTAGGACTAGATTAGTATAGGTAGAGATGCACAATCAAGTCTATGTAGTGACTAGGACTAGATTAGTATAGGTAGAGATGCACAATCAAGTCTGTGTAGTGACTAGGACTAGATTAGTATAGGTAGAGATGCACAATCAAGTCTGTGTAGTGACTAGGACTAGATTAGTATAGGTAGAGATGCACAATCAAGTCGGTGTGGTGACTAGGACTAGATTAGTATAGGTAGAGATGCACAATCAAGTCTGTGTAGTGACTAGGACTAGATTAGTATAGGTAGAGCTGCCATCATCTGTTGGTGACTAAGGACTAGATTAGTAATAGGTAGAGATGCGACAATCAAGTCTGTGTAGTGACTAGACTAATTAGTATAGTAGAGATGCACAATCAAGTCTGTGTAGTGACTAGGACTAGATTAGTAAGATAGAGAATGCACATCAAGTCTTGTAGTGACTAGTACTAGATTAAGTATAGTCAATGCACAATCAAGTCGGTGTGTGACTAGGACTAATAGTATAGTAGATTGCACATCAATGCTGTGGTAGTGACTAGCATATATTAGTAGAGGGAGAGATGCACATCATAGTCTGTGTAGTGACTAGGATTAGATTAGTATAGGTAGAGATGCACAATCAAGTCTGTGTAGTGACTAGGACTAGATTAGTATAGGTAGAGATGCACAATCAAGTCTGTGTAGTGACTAGGACTAGATTAGTATAGGTAGAGATGCACAATCAAGTCGGTGTAGTGACTAGGACTAGATTAGTATAGGTAGAGATGCACAATCAAGTCTGTGTAGTGACTAGGACTAGATTAGTATAGGTAGAGATGCACAATCAAGTCTGTGTGGTGACTAGGACTAGATTAGTGACATAGCAATCTTGTGTTCCATGATAAACTATTGAGTGGAATACTTACACCACTGCTCGGTTCTTCTGACACATCTTCAGTCTTAGACACTGCTGCCTTTGGCTTTCCCTTGCCTTTGGCCCCTGGAGCTTTCTTCTTGGGAGGACTAGATGAAGACGCAGAGTCCTGCATACAAGACACACCATTCCACTACACGGCATATAGAGACCTGACCATTCCACTACACGGCATATAGAGACCTGACCATTCCACTACACGACATACAGAGACCTGACCATTCCACTACACGGCATATAGAGACCTGACCACTCCACTACACGGCATATAGAGACCTGACCATCCACTACACGGCATATAGAGTCACTTATCTCACCTTTGCTGGCTCAGACTTGCTTGGAGCTACAAACAAACATACATACAAAATCACTCAAGATAGTTATTAATTTTTACAACATGTAAGGACATAAGCTTAGTCTACATACGTCCTTCACACTCTTGATTCTATAACAAACCACAGGATGCCAGCATAGGGCCACACCCACTGTATGGGACAGGATCTGTAAAAATAGCCCACTTTGCTAATATAATGCCACCGGTTTTTTGTTACCATAGTAACACATGATGCTTACAAAAATTTACTTGACACTCATACATGACTCAGTTCATGGATTATAGCCATTTCTCATGCATGACTCAGTTCATGGATTATAGCCATTTCTCATGCATGACTCAGTTCATGGATTATAGCCATTTCTCATGCACGACTCAGTTCATGGATTATAGCCATTTCTCATGCATGACTCAGTTCATGGATTATAGCCATTTCTCATGCACGACTCAGTTCATGGATTATAGCCATTTCTAATACATGACTCAGTTCATGGATTATAGCCATTTCTCATGCATGACTCAGTTCATGGATTATAGCCATTTCTCATGCATGACTCAGTTCATGGATTATAGCCATTTCTCATGCACGACTCAGTTCATGGATTATAGCCATTTCTAAGGAGAGTGTTACAATTCAGCATCAATTTATTGTTATGAGAAACGAACATTTTAGAAATTAAATTAATTTCGTACATTTTACACGACAATGAATTTTTTGCACTAACCTCGTACACTTCCATGTAAAATTGAAATTCAATTTCTGTAATTTCTCAACTACATAAGAGGCTAATAAAAGCCACAAACAGTGCACTTGGCATGAAAGGAGCACTATTAAGATCAAATGCATTAAGGGGAGATAGAAGAAGGCAAGCTAAAAAATATTTTTGGCCAAAACTTATTTGCTTTTATGTTTTGTTCATAATCTCAGAATGAAATTGTGTGCAAAGTGGGGTTTTCCGCTTATCCTGTCACATATACTAAAACATCAGCTGACAACCCTTTACCTGATTCAGTAGGGGCCGCAGCCACAGCAGCAGGAATAATGCCAGTCTGAACTTTCAATTCTACTGCTTCCTTGTGCTCTTGAATCTACACACACACACACACACACACACACACACACACACACACACACACACACCTGACACAGTCATCACCCATCTCCATGTGGCATGAGTAAGAAGTGTGTATAGAGTCTCAACCAACTCACTAGAATAACTGAGTTCATATCCAAGCTCCTCCCATATATTATACCCGACACCACCCACAACTACTCCCTACCTTGGCTAGTTTGGTCTTGTCGATGCCCTCTAAATATGCGTTGAGAGGTCTGTCTCCCAGCACCTTGAGGAGTGTCCCCATACACTCCATACCTGAATCCCTCACAGCAGGGTTAGTGTCATCTAGTTTCTGGAATACAAGGCAGAAGAATCAATACAACATGATAAGAACAATTTATGGGCGTGTCTACTAGACAGCTACGGCTGGACAAAACTAACTGAAGATGTATGGAACTTCATTGATGAAGCTCATTGAAACAATTAGAGCTACTGGTACACACATGCTTGAGGGATTCTATTGTAATGAAAATTTCCCCCTTGTTAGTTCCTCAGAACAACAATAACAACAACAATGTTGTAGACAAATGCTCGATCAAGAAGGCAGAAAAGAGTAAAGGACTGGACAGCCTCTTGTCTCCTGTGCCATCCAATGACAGCAGCCACTCCCCCTCCACACAACCACTACAATAAGCGCCCCGCCCCTCACCTGCATGATAGGAGGACAGAATGCCTTGAGCATTGGCTTCGGGAGCATGGCAGGCACACACTGCTGGAAGCAGCGACACAGAAACAACAGAGTCTCTGCCTTCACCGACGGGTTCTTGCTGCCCAGGCTTTCTATCACCTCCTCCTGTAGTTGACCCAATGAAGTCTGGAAGAACAAGGAACAGTTCAACTTATAGCAGTACTATTTATAATATAGCAGAATGGTGCATAAAATACTAAGGAAAAGGGTTGATGACTGGGAAAGGAGCACCTTTTGTTAACCCTCAGCGCACATGTGCGAGAGGGTTATAGTAGCCGTCCTGTCTGTCTGTCTGTCATGCTCTGATTTTGGAGATTACTGACAATTTACCATTGATGTAGGTATGAACTTACTCAGAACGAAGGTTTAGGACCTTTCATTGTGCTACTTTTTTTAATCTCGGGCTAAATGTTGAGAAAACGTGAAGCTTTCAGCTCCACATAGGTGTGCCACCAGCTTTTGTGGGTAACACCCCCTAGCATCACATCATAATCACGTGAGCAAATAATTTCTTGCAGCCAGAGGTGTAGTTTGCTTTATGCTCAGGGACGTTAATGGAGTTGAAAGAAGTGAAGTTTCGTGTTGAAAATGTATACTGGTGAGTGTTTCTGGCTAGTTTAGCTTCTTCTCTTATGAAGACCGGTTTCCATGTACCATTTTCATTGCTCGAGCTATATTGATGCCTGATTAAAAAGCGGGGCGTGACTTTGTGGTAGATAATGCGTGATTATTCAGCTGGAGCGCCGCGACTAAAGGCGCCCACGCGTTGCTATGTGCCAGCACCCTTAAAGTTTAGTCAATGAATGGATGTCATGTGACCTAGGCTAGTCCTTACTGTTAGTCAATGAATGGATGTCATGTGACCTAGGCTAGTCCTTACTGTTAGGTAGACAGCATCTGAAGCTTCTCTCAATGCTGTCAGCACATTCAACTTCTTCTCCTTAAACTTCTCAAAAATACCTGTCATGATCTGCACGAGAATAAAACATCTACTCACAAATGTATCTATTTTCACTAATGATTCACCTGTCCGACGATGAGACCCTCCCATCAGTACACCCACTCACTGATCAACATACACTCACTCACTGATCAACATACACCCACTCACAGATCAACATACACCCACTCACTGATCAACATACACCCACTCACTGATCAACATACACCCACTCACTGATCAACATACACCCACTCACTGATCAACATACACCCACTCACTGATCAACATACACCCACTCACTGATCAACGTACACCCACTCACTGATCAACATACACTCACTCACTGATCAACGTACACCCACCCACTCACCACAGCTGCATAAGGCTTGAAGTGTGCACGCAATCCTTTGGCTAGTCCAGTAACCATGTTCCCTGCTAGAGCCACTACCATCACATTACTATCCTTAGTGATAATCTACACACACACACACATACAAACATACACAGATGTAGACTCACACGGTAAACACATGTTAATGAAGACTATACAATACTTGGGAATGTTCTACTTATGCAGTAGTAAAGCCAACTGATATAATCTGGTAAAGGACATCAATAGGTTAAGTTCACAGACCTCTTAGTCAAGCCTAAAGAACACGAATGTTATTTTTCAAGTCATTCTTTAACGCCTTTGACCAGAGTGTTTGATGAAACAGTTGCAGCATGTACATGCTCCAATAGTGAGCAGAGTACATGTGTGAGCAGAGTACATGTGTGAGCAGAGTATGTGTGTGAGCAGAGTACGTGTGTGAGCAGAGTACGTGTGCACAATATGTTCTGGTTGAACTTCAGAGTATTCTATTTTATTATCATTTTTTGGCACCACAGTGCTGAGTCATGGTACAGGGGGCCCTTACAGGGAGAGAGTGTGCCTCTCTAGCTTCATGACCTCAAACACTAAGCCACTTCATGCAAGAAGCAATGCATGCCAACATGGTGACATGTTGGTATGTGTGTGTGTGTGTGTGTGTGTGTGTGTGTGCATGTGTCCTTGTGTACTATATTCAGCTCTACAAGCATACACTGCCACACCTTCTTGAGAGCCTTCACCAGTTCCCCATAGTCTCCTGGCTGTAGCTTCATGACCTGGGCCAGAGGAAGTGCCACTTCCAGTGCCTCTTTCCTCTCCTTCCACTTGGGATCAGCCTGAAACACAAATCCAAAACAAATAGGACAATATGGGATCACACACACACACACACACACACACAGGCATTATATTCTCTCTGACCTCTGTTGACCCACTTCCATCACACTAAACTCTACACATGCTAAGAGCAGCAATGTAATGCACTGTATATACTTCATATGCTAAATCTAAAGTGTTTCACTTGCTTGCCCCACCCTCTTCCATTCCTCATCAAGTAGAGTTCACACGAGTTGTTTTCCTGGATGTCTGAGTAAGTGACACACTCAAGTAGCAGGCCAGAATAATAACAAACAAACAACTAAACTACTCCAATCCTAAATATGATAATACAACAACTCCAAGTTCACACTCAAGCGCTACAGAGCAGACATCAAATGACAGAGAAGAGAAAATGTCGATCCTCTCAGAATCAGATCTATGTCAAAAGTCTGCCAACATCTGTCTCGCCACTGCACCTACAGTAGTGGCAACTCCTTGCTAGTTCATGTCCCCACACTAGTGGGCTGCCTACCTGCCTATTGACTCACTAGCTTTTCATAAAAATCTTTTGCCATTTTCCCCAGCATTTCTTCAGGATCGGCCAGATCATACGGGTCCAAGGCTGCAGGCGCCGCCACTGCCACGCCCCCAGAGCTCCCTCCGCCCCCTCCACCACTCTCATCACTGCCACCACCGGCAGCAGCTGGAGGTGGCTGAGCTTGCTGTGAACGCAACAGGCGAGGAGGGGCTCCTGGACTCCCCGAGATTTTCCCCCATTCTTCCTCCAGCTCCTTCAACTACAGACACAGGATTCATAACAACCCACTCACGTGACATCAATTACCAACTAGCCCATGTATTCACCTGCACTGGCTTGAGTTTCTTTTCCAGAGCTGGTTTAATGGCTGCTCCTATCCACTTGAATAGTTCTATCGCCAAAGTCTTGGCCTAAATATGCACACATCACATGACACATTACTCTCTCCCTCTCCACACCCACTCAGTTACACTCCACTCACCTCGGCACGCACGTTCTTATCACTGTGCTCAAACAATGACGGTACTTTACCCATCAGAACCTTGATGTTGAGCACACGAGCACCAAATTCCCTGCACACACAAGCACTCCTTGAGCCCCACCCACACACCCATCTATACCCCTTGGTGAGTAATAACTATGTACTCCAGACAGATACTTGCATATCCACTCCCCAATTGCAAAAGGAAACAAACAAACAAATATTTCATCCCTCATCATCTACCTTCTCAAATATGCAAGAGACCTTCCTCAATTGAAGTATGCAATTTGTCATAAAAGGTCATCTTACTCCACCTAACAAGCCCCACCTTCACACGCATATCCCAAGTCCCACCCACTAATCTTTCAACCCTGACCACTTGAAATAAACAAACAAACAAACAAACATCCAAATAACCATCAATGAACTACACATCTTATCCTGGAATGCTAAGTTCTCACTGTACAATCCTGGAAATAGTCTGAGCTGATCCTGCCACTATCTTAGGTTGCTTGTTGGAGAATCCTTCAAGCAGAGCCTCCAGCACAGCCTCTTGTTCCTCAATCTCCACACACATGAGACACACCTGGATGGCAGTCTCCTTGGTCTTAGCACGTGCTCCAAGGCACTTGGCCACCACCCCCGACACCACGTCTTTAACAATCCTACAAGAGGGAGGAGATGAATACAGCAAGACTGATTTATTAATTCATACTCGGGAAGAATTCCTATCCAATTCTAGAATCCCAATTCCTATTAGAATGGTCTGATGCCACACTTATGGTAGCAAGGTAAGAGAAGATAACGGTGGTAACTACAGTTCTGTCAGCCATAGGTTAAGAATGAGTTAGTCACACCAGCAGCTCAGCCAGAGAATAGCAAACATTTGCCACATCTAGACCACTCCGGATTTGAAGCCACAAAACTCGAGTAGAACTCACTTTTTTGCCGCAGCGGCGCACTCCATAAACGCCAGCGTGGCCTCCACCCCCTTCTCCTGCGCTACCTGGTTGCTGTCAATCACAAACTTCTTGACGAGACCTGTGAACTTAGAATACTCTGAACTCTCCTCATCGTCTATCTTACGAAATAACTTGGCGGCTTCTTCATATCCCATCACCCTGGCCCTCCATACCTATACAACACACACACAGCTGCATTCCACTGCAAATCTCATGGTGCCACTGGTCATCTCATAAAATACACTTTTATAATTGGCAATAACCTTTACAGTAATGACTGTCTATATCAGACTCACAAACTATCCCATCCAATAATACCAATAAACACACACACACATATACACACAGTTCCTGCAATAGCAGATCAGTTACCCACACCCGGCCACTGTAACTACTTCACAAGCCACAAATCTCTGAACTAATATCAGTCGAGTTCTGAAGCTAATTGCCAACACATTCTCTACTGCAGAAATTACAAATTCTTCTTCATGTAAAAGAACCCGGTACCACACATGCAGACTGTGGTATCACGCATGCAGACTGTAGTACCACACATGCAGACTGTGGTACCACACATGCAGACTGTGGTATCACACATGCAGACTGTGGTACCACGCATGCAGACTGTAGTACCACACATGCAGACTGTAGTACCACACATGCAGACTGTGGTACCACACATGCAGACTGTGGTACCACACATGCAGACTGTGGTATCACGCATGCAGACTGTAGTACCACACATGCAGACTGTAGTACCACACATGCAGACTGTGGTACCACGCATGCAGACTGTTACCACGCATGCAGACTGTAGTATCACGCATGCAGACTGTAGTATCACGCATGCAGACTGTAGAATCACGCATGCAGACTGTAGTATCACGCATGCAGACTGTAGTACCATGCATGCAGACTGTAGTATCACGCATGCAGACTGTGGTACCACGCATGCAGACTGTAGTACCACGCATGCAGACTGTGGTACCACGCATGCAGACTATAGTATCACGCATGCAGACTGTGGTACCGCACATGCAGACTGTAGTACCGCACATGCAGACTGTAGTACCGCACATGCAGACTAGTACCACACATGCAGACTGTGGTACCACGCATGCAGACTGTGGTACCACGCATGCAGACTGTGGTACCACGCATGCAGACTGTGGTACCACGCATGCAGACTGTGGTACCACGCATGCAGACTATAGTATCACGCATGCAGACTGTGGTACCGCACATGCAGACTGTGGTACCACACATGCAGACTGTAGTACTGCACATGCAGACTGTAGTACCGCACATGCAGACTGTAGTACCACGCATGCAGACTGTGGTACCACGCATGCAGACTATAGTATCACGCATGCAGACTGTGGTACTGCACATGCAGACTGTAGTACCGCACATGCAGACTGTAGTACCACGCATGCAGACTGTGGTACCACGCATGCAGACTATAGTATCACGCATGCAGACTGTGGTACCGCACATGCAGACTGTGGTACCGCACATGCAGACTGTAGTACTGCACATGCAGACTGTAGTACCGCACATGCAGACTGTAGTACCACGCATGCAGACTGTGGTACCACGCATGCAGACTATAGTATCACGCATGCAGACTGTAGTACCGCACATGCAGACTGTAGTACCGCACATGCTGACTGTAGTACCGCACATGCAGACTAGCACCACGCATGCAGACTGTGGTACCACGCATGCAGACTGTGGTACCACGCATGCAGACTATAGTATCACGCATGCAGACTGTGGTACCGCACATGCAGACTGTGGTACCGCACATGCAGACTGTAGTACTGCACATGCAGACTGTAGTACCGCACATGCAGACTGTAGTACCACACATGCAGACTGTGGTACCACGCATGCAGACTGTGGTACCACGCATGCAGACTGTGGTACCACGCATGCAGACTGTGGTACCACGCATGCAGACTGTAGTACCGCACATGCAGACTGCAGTTCCATGTATGTTGCTCATGTCACTATCCACAACTATGTACTCACAGCATGTGCTGAATGGCAAGTATTCAAGCGCATCAGTGGTGAGTTCATTGGAGCTTCAATATAATGACAAAGATGCTCCAATTGTTAACATGTTCACATGAAACTTGTCACAATGGCTAGCTGCCTACCAGAATTATGACATGACCCAGGGATCACAGGACTTCATCCCAATATGTTATACACCAGTGTTTGATGAGTGTATGTGACCCACCAATAGATAATCTCTTCATATTTAGCCACCACTAAGGTAAAAGGGCATGGTCAATTGATCACTGCTATTTAGCCAGCACCTAACTGCCTTCACTGTGTCAGAAAATAAACGCTTACCAATAGAAGCCACTTCATGGCACTAGAAATTCCTCACCTTGTGCGATAGTTTAACGTCTAGAGCTAGCTTGGAATAGTCTTCAGGCTCTTCATTCGCCATTGTAATCCCTCCTTTCCAAATGCAGGAAGAAACACAAACTGTTGAGTTGTTTGTTGGGCAATTAGTGTGCTTTAATTGGATTTCACAATTAAAACTGGCGCCATACTCAATCTCACGTAAATTATTACCGCAGAAAAGATTAGCTCACGAGATAGCGGAGAAAAGCTAGCTTGGGGAAGTCGTTTAGTCTAAAATGCCAACGAAGGATAACTGTAGTTGGTGTACTAATTTTACTGGTTTAGGATTAATCATTCCAGGAGTTGGCTTGTATGTGTACATTATTTATATTATTGCATCTAAGCTACTTTATCCAGCCACGTTCTTGCCCTTCGTACAGTCTCATGGCGCTGAGGAAGAACCACTGGATGACCAAGGTAAGTGTCAGATACATTATAATACGGAAAGGAACTCAACAGTAGATTATTAGTGTGGTACAAAAATGTCCCCTTACCAGATATTTTTGTTGTTTTCTTCAGAAAAATTTGCCATGCCTTAGTTATTCATGAAGGTGTTATCAGTTTCATTGACCTGGCATGTGAATATTGTTAATTAATAGTGACTATTGTGAAATATGTATATGTATTGTAGTGTGATTGTAATAAGGCACTTAGGATGCTGTGTTGCTAACTTTAGCATTAGGAACTAACAGTCTTGTCGTGAAAGTGTTCATTAGGTTATAGTGGACAGGTTATACATATGTAACTAATGTGTACGTGATTAGGGGGATTAAGAAACTATCCTGAAATGAGATTTTTTTTTTATGTACATTTGTTTTAATTGGTAGTCGTTGAATGTTACAAACATACCAAATTGCCAGTTTTCCCTTTATTAATCCTGTTGATTAATTGGGTTGAGGTGAAAAACCAACTAACAACCTAGGATACATAATTTTCCAGGCACGACTTTGTGCAGTACGTCTTAGTTATTTATTCTCAACATGCTTGCATGTGAGGATTATACACTCCTTCTATCTGTCCGTTTGAACACGACATCTTATGCTTTGTGAGTAATCTATACTTGTGGTGTGAAGTGGACCAATAAGACTGACTCGTTAGCTTCAATACAAAGTGTGTCAGTAGTTATGGAGATATGAAGTGATCCTAAATCATGGACTGGCTGGTGGTATTGATGTTACTTTTGTGGTCCAGTGTCAACCACACATATACAGCATACATGGTTGATATGATGTTTCATGTTCTGTATAGCATTGTGGTTAGCTGTGGTGAGGGATAGTCTCCTGCTTTGTGCCTTTGGGCTGCAGCATTCTTGCATGGCCTCCCAGCGACTAAAGGGTTTCTTTGATGACATAGGTCTTCCCGTTCTGGCCAGGCCTGTTTATATTTGCTGCACCTGCTTCGTCATCAATGTTAGTGAGCATGTATTTATTGCTTTCCAAGTGTACTTGTACTTTATTGTGTATGTGTTCCTACTGGTTCAGGTGATCCACCATTTTTGGCAGCCCATCAGTTCTCACACGTTGTGGCATCTAGAGAGCAACTCGATGGTAGTGGCGATGTTGTTGGTACTACATTTAATGTGCTGGGTCCTCATTGCCGCATCTATCTTCACCATAGACTACTTGGAACTCCTCGGCATCAAACAGGTTAGCTTCCATTATGTGCATGTTATTGTCCAGCATATTCCCATAGCAAAGTTTCATTGAAGTCTACACTTCAGTCTGACTGACATCCATCCAGGAACTGTCCTGAAGAGTCATATGTTTCTTCCTCTTTCTTAGATTTATTACTCCTACTATGGATTTGGAAGTCCAATATTGTACAAATCAAATGAGCAACAGCAACTCCTCAGCCACAACCGTCATCCCATCCTCCTAGCGCCCAGCCTCATCCTGTGGGCGGTGCCTGTCATGACATATGACCGCTTGCTTGTGGCTGCCATGTTGCCGCTCTACCTGGGACTAGGCACCATCATAGACAAGGCTGATGTCACTTACGTGTCACGACAGTTTGGAATGAAGAGAGATAAACTACTGGCAAATGGCATCAAATCAGACTGAGTCACTTGTGTAGGAATCTGGTCCACTACATGCCACACTTCCACCTCATCAGTTCTGACTCCTCTCACCCACCCTTCTCATCTTTACACCTTACAAGGTGCAGTTCTTTTCTTTCATTCAATTTGGATGGAAAGTTTTATAATAATAATAATAATAGTATCAACTGCTTTATTTCATGACTTAACTAACAAGTTCACTGGCTTTAATATTGAAGAATAATTTTAGTGTGCAGTTCATGCCCCCTATACATACAGATGATTCAATATATTGAAAATGGTGAAGTAAAAATTGGTTAGCTTCTCTGTGATGAAGTTACCAGAGCTAGAGAATGACCAGCTCCAACACCAACAAGGACACAGTTGCAGGAATTCTGGCAGTCATGCCCACTCTTCCGTGTGAGGACCGTCTCTGTGACTTGCATAACATTTAGTTCATCTCCAGTTCCACATTGCCCATGCTCATTCCATCCAAAGCTCAAAACACGCCCATCACCTGGTGAGAGAAATAGTGTAGCAGCAACAGTGGACTATGCACAGTCAAGATAAGGTCCCCTCACATTACTCTTTCCTAATGAAACATTCTCATTTGTGGCAAAAGCAATATGGGAACTGTTAGCAATGACAATGTAATTTAAGATATATAACATAATTGTATGATTGGCGTTCGCCGAACTTGCATGATAAACCAATTGCTTGGTTAATTTAGATTTTAATAAGAGAATGAGTGAAGAGGACAAAACTATTCGAAGGAAAAATCAGTTGTCAGCTTAATTCTACAAACCTGTAACAGCCAGAGAATGCTCTGACCCACACTCCACCTACACAAATCACATTCACAGCACAGCACACTCATCTGGCAAGGAATCAACTACTAGACCACCATACCTGTTTCACTCCTTTCAATGCAGGCAGTTCAGTGGGAACATAGTCAAACGAAATGTTGGATCCTTCCAAGACTGCAGACTCTTGAACTTCTCGTCCTAACTGGCCATAGTCACTCCTTCCCCACACTAACACCTTCCCATCTGCTAATGTATGCACACATGCACTTTCATTTTCTTCACTTCCAGTCTGGTAGCAGTTTTGTCACTTACATTTGCTCCCCACTGTGTGACTCCATCCACAGCGAACATCACTTATAGATGCCACACCTTCTAATACTACCGGCACATACAAGTTAACAATGTGGCCAGTTGAGGAGCATTTGAAGTTGTCTACACCGTACCTATGTCCCATAAACTCCTGCAGTGTACCATGACCACATTGACCGTGCTGATTGAGTCCCCATGTCACCAAAGACCCATCACCTAGCAACATAATGATGCTTAAATGCATAGAGAAGAACTACTGGTAGTTTACCAGCTATGGCCACTGAGTGATATGCACCTGCCCTCACCTTCACCAATTCCTTGTCACAATCAACTGCACATACATGACATAAGTTAACAGCCTTGCCTCAACTAACACATGTAATCCTGCTGAATTAGCCAAAAGGATTAATTATTTCAATACCATTAATTTAGGACCTTAGACTTACCAGAAGTTGGACATCTCATTCCAGCCAGATTTTTAAAGCCAAGTCCTAGCTGGCCCTTCCTCCCAGATCCCCATGAATAGAGTTGACCCCCATCTGCATCCAAATAAAGAATTGCCATTCTATAATAGTGTCAGTAGTGACATATATATGTACGTATGTGAACCATAAGCTGCTATGTACTAATTACCTGTGACTGCTACTGAGTGTCTGAGCCCTGCAGATATGTCTACCACAGAGTCACCAGAGAAAGCCTATGTTACATGCCAGCAGTCATGATATTGACTACTAACACTACAACTTGCAGACCTCACTAGGCAGTATTGTAAATTTGTCTGTGTCCTTCTCAATGCCAAGCACTCCCAGCTGACCAAAGGAGTTGTTTCCACATGCCAATATGGCCCCTTCTTCAAGTTGAGCCAGAGTATGGTTCCAACCACAAGCTACTTTCTTGACCTTGCCAAGGAGCATGGGAATTGGAGCAGGAACAAGGATCATTGTATCTTTCATACATAGGCCCAGCTGACCATTTTTGTTCCAACCAAATGCAAACAGTTGTCCTCCACCTAGATATGTAGAGTTATATTCATTGAAAACCACTGGAATCTAGCAGTAGGAGTAATAATATTCATAACCATTCATTTTGTCAGCTCCACCCACCAAGTGTCACCCCAGGGGGGAACCCACGAAAAGTCACTATTTGAACAATTCTTTACCAGTGAGTAAAATAGTGTGGCCGCCTCCTCCAGCAATCTGTGTAACTTCTTCCAAATTTACTACCCCCTGGCTATGAACTTTCACTGGCAGATCGCTGTCCTCGGTATTGTTAACCCCTAGCTGGCCATAACTATTAGCCCCCTAAAGATATCAGTTGTCAGTTAATATAAACCGTAAAACCTACTTACCCAAGAGAACAGAGTGTATTTAGCCAGTTCAATCGAACCATCACGATCCTCCGCCGCCATTGTATTACGCGCGGGAGAAAAGTGCGCGCATGCTCTTTTAAACCCGCTTTTCCCACGTAAATTTAAACTCCAAGATATCTTCGCGGAGGTCTTGTATCTTGTTGAAGGTTTTCCGCGGAGAAGTTTGTATGAATGGATTCTTTCGCTGTTACTGCTCAAGGTTTTGCATCAATATTACAACAAATATATAAGTTATCAAGTTGGGTCGATTTCTGATCATTTGGAGGTGTTCGCAGACGAATTAAACCTTCGATCACTTTCTTGGCGGCAAATCCAAAGTTCTTAGCAACGTCTTCTTTTTCAAACTATCTAGGTGAGGGTAAGTGCATTTTGCTCTATATTCGGTGGAAAGGAGGATGCAGATCCTTACCATGTGGTTTCACTATTTTTTGGTACGAAACTCCTCCCCGTGTTATCTTTGTTTATTTTTTGTCGATCAGGGTCAGTCGTCAAGGGAATTTGCAGTTTTGCAGGATTTAGCCACTCCTTATGGCTCTCAAATTAAAGGACATTTCCAACCTTCCTCCAAACTTACCTGTCTCACAAATACCACAGCAAGTTTCAGGCAGGTCTTCTATCAGTGGCCATGGAATTCACCACAACCAGTGGACTCATGGCCAATCTTCTTTCCATCCAACCTTGAAGCAGCCTGTATTTCACCCCCATCAGAGGGTATTTCAAAATGAGTCTGGGTTTGAGGTTATGGATGACAGCCTCACTGACATGCAATGGTTGCAGAGAATGGATGCTGGTATGAAGCTTGATCTCACCAAGGTGATCAACAAAAGTTAAATATCAATATTATGTTTCTTTAGGCTCCGATTTTCCTGGGCTTGTTCATGGTCAAAAAAAGTTGAAGGGTGTCAGACATGGGAATAAAGATGGTTGCCGCAAGAAGTTGGAATATTCTAGTTCAAAGAAAGATTCTAACAAGCCTCCTCTGTCATATGCATCTCTAATAGCTTTAGCAATCTGCAGCACACCTCAAAGGATGATGACTCTCAGCAGCATTTATCGATGGATCGAGTATACTTTTCCCTTTTATCGAACTCCTGAAGCAAAGGCATGGAAAGTAAGGGTGACAACAACAACTTTCTTATCGCTATGAATATTGTAAAGCTATCCTTTTTTCCTTCTCTCTCTTCGTATTACTGTTTGAGAGTTAGTCCCTTCCCTAATTTATTTTTAAGTGGTGTAAAATAATAGTGATACTTCTTGTACATTCATAAACTGTTAATTAGCTGCTAATTATGTGTTGATTTAATAGATTCTTTTAGTCATTTATCTCTCGTCAGAGCTCGTAAACAGGAATAGCGATGTATACAAAAAGTGCAGTTTCATGTTTATTTGGTTACTTATTGCTAGGCAACCTTATATATATTATATATATTATTCATAGAATTCTATTCGGCATAACCTGTCTATTCGCAAGAATATGTTCATGAAAGTGTACCAGTACCCACCTCGCAGAGGCAACGGGTCTTACTGGACTTTACTCTCTGATGGAGAAGAAGAATTGAAGAAGGCAGTGCCTCTATTTGCTACCCTGCAACCTCCTGTGATTGACACTAACTGTGCGTATCACCGGGAGCCATCTACTCATACTGTCAAGAGCAAGGGGAGGTATGTTCCTGTGCTGCCTCGATCTGATATGGCTGCCAACTTGCCTTACTTCTCACTGAGCGGCAATATCCCACCTGGCCTGCAAATCTGTTCAGGTATCAGTAACCTGGCACCTGAGTTGGAGGTGGAGGAGTTTCCAGAGGTTGTACATCAGTATGATGACCAACCTGGTGAAAAGGTTGATGATGATGAGAAGGATGATGAATCGAGTGATTTAGAACAGCCTATCAAGAAGCCAAAGCATCTTCACGACCACAGCTATGCGAAGGAGTTATTTCAGGATGTGGAAGAGTACATGGACGGGTCTGTGGATGCTGAAGTTGTAGAGTTGGCCACTGGTATCAGAGAGGAATTAGTAGCTCGAAATGAAGACAGGTTTTTTACTCCTTCAGGTACTAATAAAAAGAGGAAAATTGTGGATGATGAGCCTTGTTATCCTCAAGAGCTAGAAGAAGAACAGCCACCTGGTCATGGAGATCCTACTCCACTGCAGAGCTCACCTCCTTTTGTGACTCCCACAAAAGGGCATAACAACAGCCTTCACCTGCTGGATTCATCCTTGCTCACTCCTTTGAAAAGCTTGGTGCCAGACGCTGAACTAGGACCCATTACATTCTCTCCTCTCTACACCAGTCTGGCTACTCCTAAACACAAAAGGTCTTCCCATGAAGTTGGGCAGTTCAACATAGACTGCCAGTCTCATCCCTACCTTCCATCTCCGTTCACTCCACTCAAGGGATCATTTGACAGTGGCATCTTCTCTCCTCTTCGTGGTGACTCTTTAGGAGGTCTCAAGTTCAGCACTCCTACCAACATCTCTCCTCTTGGAGACTTAAACTCCTTCAGTTCCTTTCAGCCAGAGTTGTGTCCAATAAAGATTCTCGACAACTCCGCTGGTAGCACTCCAGTGAGACCAGGCTCACTGAGAGCTCTGGGACTGCCAGGTCTGACTCCGCCCACTGCAAGATAAGGACTTCATCTGCACTTGTAAACCCAAACAACCTAACATAGTCCTGCATTTTGACTCTTTCAGCACTTTAATTTTCTAAGTTTCGTGACTCTATCACTCAAGAGTAGAGTCACTTTTATCTCATTAATATTATTGACATTCTAACCACTTCATTAAATTAAAATTTTTCCTCACAGGTGTATTTAATTTCACATTACATGTAAAATATTATTGTTGAAATTGTCACACATTAAAAACAAAAAAACAAAATAAGTTCAACTTGCAAGAAACATTTATGCGGTGTTTAATTGAACTAGAATTTCATCTAGTTTCAAACAAGCTGTCTGTAGTTTTAGTTTGACCCCTTTGAATTCCCTGTCAATAGTTTTAGCTTGGAGGTCACGATAGCACTCGTGAATAATACTTGAACATTGACTCACAACTAAATGATGAATTACCCAAGGCTTCTTCAGTTTTCGTACAGACTCGTTGATCTTGATTAGACGCCGATGCTCCTTTATCTCTTTCTCAATGAACTCCATCACAAAGGCGTGGTGTTCGTCCCAATCCTCCTGTCTAGAGATAACAAAATCTTTGAATTCCTTGTCCATTGAGTTGGTAATGTCAATAATATATCCAAAGAAATCACAATCAAATTTAAATTGTCCCTCCAGCGCCAAAGCCTCGAGCACCAACTGCTGAATCAGCACTTCAACTCGTTCTATTGCTTGCAAGCTGACTGTGGCCTGAATATCACCCAATGTTTCCATGGGCACGATTTCAGCAAGATGATTTTTCAAGTTTCTGAATGAGAACATACTGTCGCTGTAAAACCGGTAAGTACCCATCATGACACACTTCAAGAGCTTCTGCTGAGTCCTGGTGGATGGTTTCAGTTGCTTCAACTTCTGACTCTCCACAGCCAAGCTTGAAAAGGCATCAGAGAGATCAGTCTGAGCCTTGATGAGCTTTCGCAAAGGATGTCGTTCAGCGACGTGGCTTGGACTGTCGTCTGACATTTCCATGCACTCGACTAAATGCATGTATGTGGGTAGAGAAGCGTCAATCTTGGACTGCATTGTGGAGAGATTAGTATGCAAGGATTTCAACTTGTCCAGAAATACTGGAGGTGGAACGGCACATAAATCATCCATCAACGTGGCGTGGAGGACACTGGAACATTTATGGCATATCGTCAACAATCGAAACTTTACAGGTTCTTTGGTTGGCCCACCATCCTTACCATTCAGTGCCCATTTCACTTTTCCAGCATCATCAAAGTACAGAAGTAAATCATCATTCACACATTTAGCACAAAACACCTGACCTCCAATTCGACATCGATACTTACGTCTCATCATGTTGAGACCTTCTCCACAATTGCTGCACACAGAAGCGCCCTTGGACTCCACCCAAGTTGAAGATTTCTGCCAATCAGGAATGACCATCTCCCCAACAAGCCCCTTCATCATACCAGCATTAGCCTCATAGCCTACCACAAGCCTCTGAGCTTCTCCAGAGATGAGCTTCCTCAGGGTGGGCGTGTCACGTCTCTGACATATAGATAGCTTATCCTCCTCCTGCTCACCTACCTTGATGCGTGCAGCTCTTCCACGTCGAATCTCCTGGAACTCTCTCATACGATCTCTCTGCCCACCAAACTCATCTGAGTAGTTGAAGCAAACTCTGCATACTGAGAAGAACTGACCGAGTGGATCTGGCTGGGCATTGGCTGACAGACGTCTCCTGTAATTTGTACAGTGGAAGCAAAACACCTTACCACACATGGCACAGTTTCTCTTTTTTATGGCAGGCTTGAAGAGAATTCTGCATTTGTTATCTGCACACTTTGAAGCTACATCGGTAGGCTTCCAGTGGCTTTGCTTTATGATGATTGCATGTCCTGCAGATGCCAGCTCCTCATTCACAGACTTGGAACGCCACAGTCGAGACATCAGCGATGTAGTAGGCTTTTCGCTAGGCAAACTAGCGCAGGATTGACTTCTATTCATAGGTACCGCACCTGCTTGTTCGTGGTCCAACATCATAGTGGAGATGAGGTTTTCAACCCCTGTCCCATCCCTAGATGGATCTTTTAATGGGGTAGTCATGGTGTAGATCCCAGTACGGAAAAAACAAGGATGACCGGCCGGAGAGGGGATCACAACTCAACTCAAGCTCAACCCGAGAAGATTCACCCGGTATAGGAAATTTCTGAACTGAATGTACTATAAAACTGGAGGAACCGTGGTACTAAAAGTACTTCGATATATGGGCACCCCAGTGTACTAAAAATAGTTAAGAAAATGGGTACCCTTTACCGAGGGGACTTTGGATACTAAACATACTTAACTAAACCGGGAACTCCACCACAACCACCACCAGACTACAGTAGTCGGTAGAGCAATGGCGGGAAGGCGAAGTTTTACATTGCCAGCTTTTAAAGTGACTAAACACAATAAAGCTTCAAGGTCTGTGACGTACGCCCCTAGAACTTTGCAGAAAAGGAGTTGTGGGTCAGCAAAGGAACAGTTACTGGAACCTGAGGAGTTGAGAGATGATATCGAAATGGTTGATTCACCACCACCTGAAGACCCCAAAATTAATGAATTGGAGCTGAAGGCTGCTGCTTTAGGATGGGAGCAAATAAGAAGAAAGTTGCTCTCCACAGCTGTTGAATTTGCAGGCAAGTTATGTAGGTTGTGTTAGTTATTTGTATTTAAAGGACCATCTTGCTATCAACCGATGCTGCTAAGTGAAATTATTATAAGTAGTAGCAAGGGTTTCTAATCTGCATCGTTGAAGTCCCGAAGCTAGTCTTGCGGCCCGACCCTTTACCTGACTGCTATTAGGGTCAGTCACACAAGACTAATCTCGACACGTGGTAGCCAGGGATCTATGTTAGCCTAACACACTCGCTTGATTCCTGTTGTAGCCCATGAGCTAATTAAAAATCAAGTGACATTGATAAATATTTATTTTATCTGAAGACATTGAATCTTTCTAGTCTCATGAGCCAGACCCTTTTCCGACTTGCGGCGGGAAAAAAGGGTCTTGAAAAACTCAATACATTGAGTTGTTCCAAATGTCCGACTTTTTCTTGGACAGAAGTTAGGTCTACGTCATAACACGCCCTTGCGGTTGCAGTCAAAGCTAACGAGGAGACCATGCGGTGATGATGCGTAGTGCCAACTACTGACATCATAAACACATCCTGGCAGAAAGATTTTGCTGATTGTGCAGAACAAGTCGTTGACATGAGTTGGACCAAACCCTTTCTTCTTTCTCGTGAGGTAAAGGGTCGGCACACCGGACTAGATTATTTCTGTGAGTGCCATTTTTAATATATACCATATTTCCTCCATTGGCGTCCTTGGTTAGATCACGCTCTCGATTACTGGAAGCTCTCAAACTGATAAAAGGAAACATCCTGCGCCCGTACTGATCAAAACACATACAAATACAGTAAGCACAAAAAAAAAATTCCAAGTTTCGTGTCATAGAACGCCAATATTTTTTCGGTGTTCCTTAGAGATGATAAAACAATGTATGTTCAGTAGGAATAGGCCCTTTACATTCCGTTGTTGTTGTTTTATTTTGTAATAAATACAGGTATGCCAATTGATCGGTATTGCTTCAGCTGTAAGACGGTTCTAGCTTCATGTCGCTGTCAGCTATGCGGACCTTGTGGTTTTTACTGCTGGGACTGCTTTGAAGCTTGCCATAGCTTTACAAACTTATTTCATGTTGCCGAAAAGTGGGAGGTAATATTTTTAATTGCTATCTTAGCTTTCCGTTTGATTGTGTTTCTTTGTTCTAGAATAATCACTTCCGTGTGGTTGATCGTACAATTGATCACCCTGACGTTAGAGTCAGCCACCAGTGTTCTTCAACAAGGACAATTCAAATGGAGTGTGTGGATGAGTATGGTAAGAATAAGAGAGAGAGAGGGGGGGGGGGTTCACAGTTTGTTAAGGATTTTTTTTGTGTGTGTATTTGTGTGTGTGTGTATTTATGTGTGTGTATTTGTTCGTGTGTGTGTGTTAAAAGGTATCAATCATAAGATTCGGTTCACTTGCTGTGCCTGTGAGCCCCTGGTTGTTACTCTTGCACGTGCTAGATTGTGGCCAGCAACTCCTTCAAATCCACGATTTGCTTTTTCCTTTGCACTGTTGGATTTAGCAGAAGCATTATTGTTGGAGTGCCAAGTGGCCATAAAGGACTATTGTAGTGCCTTACGATTTAGAAATCCATTCCCTGAAGTCAAGGTACATTAATATTCTATAATTGTACTTTTTTTTTTTTAACTTTATGTGTGGATTTTATACAGTGTAGAGACTTCTACAGTTCTTTGATTCATTCTTGTGAAGAGTATAGGTACCTTTTAAAGTCAAATATAATTTGCATACATTTACTTAAATCTGTTTTTTCTTCTATAGATTTGCAAAACACCAAATGAGACATATGAATTTTCATGATGAAAAACTTGATTCAGGCAATGTGTGTCCAGCTTGTCCACAGGTATGGTTAATGTTGCTGTTATTAATATGATACCAAATGCGATATTTGGTGTAATTGCATGATGAAGAGCTTGCATTGAGTGCAATTATACTTACTGTTTTATTTTTAGTATTTCACGAGTCTAATTTTTATGTGATGAAACCGACATTTCAACCACTAGTTGTGGTCACCATCAATAAATGGGATAACAATACAACAAATGTATTGGTTTATACCCACATTTGCACGACAGTAGCGTATATAGTAAATATCATATGGTTTTACTTTTGATTTAACTTTTTAAATGGCCACAGTTTTTGTTGCCATTGAAATAGTGCATTTTTTGTCGTTGCCACAGCATTTGAATACAGTAAGTGTTTGGGTGTAACTATTAACCCTCATTACACATGCTCATGAGAGTTGCAGTGCTCATTCTTAGTTTAGGTAATAGCAATACACTGCAGTTCTTTCCATCCAGAACATTATATTTTTGTGATAGCTGAGAAGTGTTCATGCACAACTAGCGCTGAGTGTTCACAGTTGTGTAATTATATTAAACTTACAATCTGTAGCATGTTGAGATTTATCTATGCTAATTAATGATGTGAATACCTCTTAGGGCGGTGGGAAGCAGGTAGTGTCTATAGATGCTAATATGGGACTTCGGCGAAGAAAAGCTGCTGGCATAAGTTACCTGAGTCCACTGTATGGCGATCTAGCTTTCCTAGATCAAAATGCAGTGGATCTCTATGTTCAGGATTATTCAAAATCACAGCATTTGAATACAGTAAGTGTTTGGGGTATTGTTACTTGTGTGTGTGTGTGTGTGTGTGTGTATGTGTTGTGTGTGTCTGTGCGTGTGCATATGTGCGTGTGTGCATGAGTGTGCATGCCAGTGATATGCTGTGGGTACGTCTTTCCCGCTTCCCCCTATCTTGGGGGGGGGGGGGGGCACGTGACCAATTTTGGCATTGGAAGACAAGTGTGTGTGTGCGTGTGTGGTGTATGTTTTGAGACAAGTGTGAGCTATGTTTATTGCAGGACTGCAATGATTTTCTCGCTGGAAGTTGGATGCGAAGTGCAACTAGGTACAAGAGTTTGGATGAGACAGCTGTTTTCGGATATTGCTGTCGGCATGAATTTCCCGGCAAATTTATAAACTTGAAACATGGAGAGAGGTAAGATCTATATAATGTATTAGCTAAAATTTCACGTGATCTAAAACTTCATGTGATTTATTCTGTGTGAATATGTCAGATTATCTTACGGAGTTTGGCTACTGGAACAGATTATTGCTGGCAAACAGTCCATTGATCAACAACTCTATGTTATGTATGACATAGCATGTTCTTTGTCACAACATCTCAAAGTAAGAAAATACAAATTGAATGACCATGTTATTTTATAGTATGGCCTATCCATAGCTCCACAAGAGATCAGATATTCTAGATGAAGTGACTCTGTGTCTCCCAACATTTCATTCATATGGACACAAAGTGTCATGTCAGGTAATGGAATTGTGTCTGAGGTAACCTGCAAATATTAATTGAAATTGATATTAGGTCAAATATGGTCCTCGACGATGTGCTGGGATCGGACTAAGTGATGGAGAAACGATGGAAAGGTTGTGGTCAATTTTGCGTAGATTTTCCCGCATGACCAAGGAAATGAGGGCATCACATCGCGTTGATGTTTTAACAAGTGCTCTGCTATATTACGGCTTCAAGACGAAGAAAAAACTACGTTAGTTCAATAAAACAAGTAAAATATTTGTAATTAACGTTTTATAATTAAGTATAGCCCACATACGTATACCAGAACTGTGGGATCTGCTCTGTGATGGCTAACAGTTATAATTAGACAACAGAGTTTAATATAAGGTCATTTGTGTGGGTATTAACTATGAGATGATGCCCATCATATTTGACTTCAATAAACACTTTCATTTTCATTGGACCACACCATGCAATTATTGGCCTTCCAGTTTGCGGCAACGAGGGATATTCAACTATGTAGCGAAGACAATTTTTTACCTACCGTTTGACTTTATTGCATAGTCTCTCATTACCACTTGCTACCTGGGCATGAGTTTCTGACAATTGATGCTTGTTCACTTCAGCAACTTGTTCTTTAATTTTGATAATAATTTTGTTTGCGGTATCTATCTAGCTAAAGAGCGCAATTAGCCGAAGGTTCGCACCCGCTAGGGCTTCATTAGGTATATATATTATATAGCTTATACCAAAAGATGTGCATTAAATAGAGCCACATGTGTATGGTAGTATACTAATACACTTGATGTTTTATTATTAACAATGCAGCAAAGTTGCTCCTGTCAAGGTATAAAAGGGCTACTAAAACCATGGAAATAGCAGAGGAAGTTTTGGGACATCATTCAAATTTTACATCTGGTAAAAATTTATTGCTTTGTTTTTCTTTGATGTAGTTAGTATTTTGTTGTTGTTGATGATGATAGATGATATTGAGAAGTGGCTTGCAGAGGAATTGGAAACGTGTAATTTTAACTGTCTTAAGCCAAGTAAGTAAAGTAACCTTTTGCAGGGGTTAGGAGATGGGTACAGGGGTGTAGTCATCCCAAGCTCAGTCCTCCTACATTCCTACATTTGTGTTATTCACCTTCATTTCACATGAGCATGAGGGTTACAACACTCACTTGGTCTGTCTGTCAGTCAACCAACAGCAGATCTCAATTATATTTATTCTAACTATCTCACCCATTATCTCACGCTCCCCCACCTTCCCACTACCCACTGTTTACTTTCACTATCCATAGGACCACCTCAGTGGAAAACCAAGTATTTCCAGATCCTACAGCTATATTATTCATTGAAGTAAGAATCTGATTGTTTTATCCTGCTTTGTTTTTATCACATTCTGGTTGTTATAACAGGGCTCAAATCGCAAGTGGTAGTGGTAATGAAGTCGTTTTCGAACAGCTATCACGGTTAGTATAGTAATACATCAGGGATTTTTCTATCCCGGTGTGACAGTGGGGGCATATTAGCTATACAAAAACTTTGTGGGGGCAATTACTTTTTTTTTTACGTACTGTCTAATGGCTTTTTTTGTCGTCCACACATGGGCAAAGGGTATTCAAAGTAAATATTGACAGAAAAGACAACCAAAGGAATAAAATAGGTGGTATTGTTCGATCAGCGGACCACTTTATCTACAAGAACCAGGTGTCAACACAATTCTCGACCGCTGGAGGTGGACCTTCAAATTGTGTACAGAACCAGTGAAGTGAAGACAAACTTGTGTATCGCTAACAATTATAGATGTGTGATGACTTCTGAAGTGGGTGGTGTGCGAAGACACTGCGAGAAGGAGGTTTTAACTTACTGGCTCCCTTGCCATTTCGCCACTTGGCCTTCGTGTCACGAGAGCCAATGGACTCTTATAATCATGTCTAAACTACTTCTCTTGCAGTGTCATTG
>WLWD01002974.1_pt1 | contig 55223 bp, 35 predicted proteins | sample 6712731 | NCBI WGS metagenome assembly WLWD01 (sample SAMN12718690, study PRJNA576275) | sponge metagenome | isolation source: marine sponge | host: Mycale hentscheli | place: New Zealand: South Island, Marlborough, Capsize Point | collected 2014-11-01 | reverse complement strand
TTCCTGAATTGTTTTGACGCGCGCGAAAAATCTAATTTTCTCACGGCGGAATAGAGCATTGCCGTTTTATTTTTTTAACTCGATGCTGGCTGGGAAAGCCCCATAGCAACCATATATCACTAAATAGACCAAGAGTTTGGGATTCCCCTCATTTTTTGATTGAGAAAATTGAATAATATTTAAGCCATCTACTAATACTTCAAAAAAAAATTTCCCCCCCCCCCAAAAAATCCACTTTTCCCATCAATAAAAAAATAAAATAAAATAGAAATAATATTGTTTGATGCATTTTATACCAATATTATATTAGTTCAACAATAAAATATGTTGTTTGTTGTGTGTGGTGCTGATTGTTATCATGTAGGAGACATCTATGAGTGTCCACAAGGAACGTATGCCATCGGACGTCGAGCTCCACTACAAAACAATTTCATATACACAAAAACACAAACAACAAAGATATTTGTAATACAAACAACAAATTATTCATGATCCTATATAATTGCAACTTTATGATGTATTGTATGCGGTTTCATACAGGATTTTTGTTTGGGGTGGGGCTCCGAGTGTACTTCGCCACACCCATTTTTTGGAACCTACACTACTTTGATGCACATCTTTGCATACGAGTCTATACTTCACACTGATAATCAGTGTTCGGTCCTATGCACTAAATGGCTCAGTCATGATAGGAACATAATGGAATACAATATCAGACTAAAAATAAATACTTCCTAAATGTTCATTTCTATTCAACTCCCAAAATTCTAGGGGGGAACACAGCCATGCCTCCCACTGTATGAACCCTGGTATGTATACTCTACACTGTACATGAGAGAAACATGTATTGATAAAGTGTACTTTGAAAATGAAAAGCAGTACAAGCACACACGTGGAATTCAACTTACCCGGCATGGATGGTGTCACAGACTGAACGATCCCTCTCATAGGATCCGGAACCTCCATACAATACCAAAAAAACACAAGACAACAATGACATTTGTAACATAACAGCTGGCCTCGCTGAATTGAGCCCCCCCTCCCCCGTCATTACTTTTCACTGACATTCTTGTACCATAACCCCCCCTCCCCCCGTCATTACTTTTCACTGACATTCTTGTACCATAACCCCCCCCCCCCCCTCCCCCCCCCAGCCCTAGCTGGACACCCAAATATCAGTAAGTTGAAAAAATGAAATTCAACTTACCAGGCATGGATGATGTCACAGACCGAAAAAGACCACCGAGTTTGTTCTCTCTCAGGTTGGATCCGGAAACGCCACATACTGTTTGTTCATGGTTGCTCTCTCTCTCTTTCCACAAATGCACGCACACGCACACACACACACACACACACACACACACAAGAAAAAAGAAGCTACAGGTGAATACAGATCATAAAAATAAATGTATATTTTATTATACATAAATTGACTGGTGTACACACCACACACACACACACACACACATGAAATTCAACTTACATGGGCATAGTAGTCACGATCCAAAAAGATCCAGAGTTCCCTCCCAGGTTGTATACGGAAGCGCCACATACTGTTTGTCCACGGATGCTCTCTCTCATTCCACAAATGCACACACACACACACATACACACACACACTAGAAAAAAGAAGATACAGGTGAATACAGATCATAAAAATAAATGTATAATATAAATTGACTGGTGTACACACATACACATACATGAAATTCAACTTACATGGGCATAGTAGCCCCGATTGGAAAAGACCCCCCCCCTCCCCCCCCGAGTTCGTTCCCTCCCCGGTTAGATCTGGAAGCGCCAGAATAACATTTCAACTCCACGCACACACATATACATCGAGTGTGCAGCTCCACCTCCACTACAACACCACAAAAACACAGACAACGACAACGACAATAACAATACATATTACTTTTGGGATGTTCAGGGAGGGGGAGGGGGGAGAGCAGCCATAAATATCAAAGTTTGTGGTCCTTTACACAAAAGATTATGGAATATCAATGAGTGTGTTGTCATCTTTCTTCCACTCTCCCCCTACCTCATCCACCAGACTCTTGTTTTTCAATTCCCGCCTTCTCCGACCGCGAGGACGTCCAGAACTCGGAGCAGGAGGAGCCACTTCCTCTTCTTCATCACTGGAACCTGCTGCCTATTCGTGTTTCATCATTGGAAGACTCAGGTCCCGTATCCTCTCCTTCATCACTGGAAGACTCTGCTCCTGTCCCCTCATCTGCGTAATCTGGGTCGGTGACTGCATTCACATCTGGTCCTAGTAGTATATGTGGTAAAAAAAATTTTTTAATTTTTTTGAAAATTTGAATTTGTTCAAAAAACCACAAGCCACTAGTTAGCCAATAAATAAACTCTTTGGGATTAAAAGTTTTCCAGGACATAGGCATGACCTTTGAAGTAGTTATTATATGTACAGGTCTTTTTCTACTTTCTTCTGTAAAAGGTAAATCTGGGATATAAGGGTAAAGCATATATCTACAATGGCAGTATTGCTACGACCAAAACAACAGTAAAAGAACTAGTGTAATACCACATATGCTATGAGTTCACAAGATATAATACACTATACTATTTTGCATTCTTTTAGAACAGATAATTTTATAAGGTGGACTAAGTGTAGTGCATTGTACACTTGTACCATGCACCTGGGTGTGGCACACATTGATATATGTCTATGTGTCATTTCAAGATGTAGTTCACAATTGTGAGAGCAGTCATTCACAAGTATTGTTTGGTCTAGTATGCTGTCTTAACTGTATCCACTAAATTAGATATTGGACAATCTACAAAAGTAACAGTTAGTACTTCTAGACAAGTGGCACATTGGAGCCCTCAGGCTTGCACAGTTCCATTGAGATGAGGCCAGATGGAGTGACAACAGTGCCATGGAAGTGTGGGAAAATTCCTTGTATGGGATGCCACCTATCTGACACCTATGCCCCATCTTACATAAGTTAGGCAAAAACAGTAGCTGGTGAGGTGGCAGTCCATGCTGAGGATAGAAAGTGTGCAAAGTACAGCGGTTTTCCCGTCACTCACTTCTTTGTGCCTGTAGCCATCGAGACATCTGGTGTCATTGGGCCAAAATCTAAGATGCTTTTAGAGGAGCTTGAGAGCAGAATGATGAGGCACACAGGCGATGAGCATGCTATCACCTACCTGCTGCAGCGCCTTTCTATTGAAATACAGAGAGGCAACTCTGCCTCCATCATAGGCAGCATCTAGGGTAGAGTAAAAGCACCATATACTTCTTAATGCTTTATTTATTTTTGCTTATTGCATTGTATTGCATTGCATTTACAGTTTTAATATTAATAATACTAGCAAGTACCCTGCCACATAGTAGCACTTGATGTAGCACAAGTTATCTTGCTCAGTAATCATTCTTTACCTTTGGTTAAAGTTACATAAGTTTTACTCTCCTGCTCTCTTTATTCTGAACTACCTGAGCTTTTCTTATAACCCACCTCTTTTTTATTCAGCTCTTATTGCTCCTGCTTCAGAATTTCTGTCCTAATTTGAGTAACTTTTGTCTTCTATTTCGTACTTCTCCTTCCTTTTGGAAACTAACCCCCATCTTCACTTATAGATTAATCGCTCGTTTTTTTGCCTTCTCTTCCTTTCCATTTTAAACCTACTCTACCTTACCTCGTTGATTTCACCCACTTTTTAGTTACGATTATACCTTCTCTTTTATATTTTCGCCTTCCTTCTTAAACCTACGCCACCTTCTAGCGCTTATTTCACTCGCTTTCTACTGAATGTGACACTGATAGCACTTCCTTCTACTAAATGTGATGGCACTTGCTACACTTCTTCAATAATAATAATAATCTATTATTAATAGATGTGTTTATGTCATTTCAACACTAGTGACAAGAGTTTGCAATTTTAGAAGTTATTACACCATTGGGAAGCTGGAACCTCTCTTACAAATATTCTCTAGTACATTATGTCGTCTTAATTGTATCCACCTAATCTAGTTCTTGGTGAATCTAAAAGAGTAGCAAACTATGAAGTACCATTTCTAGACTAGTGGCACCATAACTAATATTTTATTGCAGGGTCATTGACAAATACCCACTAATTAACATGAACATTGTTACATGATTTCTAGAATTAAAACTGAGAGTACTGCTTACATGGTGGCCTAATCTACATTGTGCCAAGTTTTTGGAGATGTACCAGACTAAGGATGACTAAGCAGTACACTCAGTTTTAATTCTAGAAATCATGAAACAATGTTCATGTTAATTAATGGGTATATGGTGGGAGTGGGAGGGGAGTGGGGGAGGACTAAGTTTCCCCACTTACAAACTAACTGTGTAATGACTGTCACACATGAAATAATAATCAGACACATCATTTATTTGCAAAATGTGAAGAAAAGAAACGGTGGTAATGTTTCTTTTCTTGCTATAATGTATTTTACATTACAGTTATATAATCTGATATTATTGAATGTCAGGAGAACTAGTGGCAGACCAAACTCCTTGTCCTGGAGAAAAAGCCATATACAGCTGTACTGTAAGTGGAGAACATTTAGTGTGGCAGTGGAACCCTGTAGGAAGACAGAGTGAAGACTATTTTGTCATCATTTCTCTCCCACTACAATCAAGAATATCAACTCGCATGATTGCAGATGTTGAAGTTGTCTTCAATGTAACTGAATTTATTATGTCATCTACTGTTACTTCTGTAGCTACTGTTAACAATCCAGAACTTTTGAATGGAACAGTTATGTCTTGTGGTGGGCAATCTCATACCATTAACGTTCCAGGGAAAAGTAAGTTAGCTACCATAAATTCACTAGTCCAATTTGATATTTGAATGACACACATGCAGGAATATAAGCCATGGTAAGTTTGAATATTGGTTACTGTCACAGGTCTTGTTCCCACTGCATTGAGATTATTTAGGCCATCAGATAATGAGAGTGAACTTGTGATCCAGCCTGCTATGGAGAGAAACACTAGTGGAGTCTTCTACCAACTATCTTCATCAAACACTCCCATACTATGGACAAGTCCTGTAACAGTAACTCCACCTGAATGCATTACATTTTTCCACTGCCGGTATAACAACACGTTCAGTATAGGTGAGTTCATTATATTATTATTTAAATATAAGACATAATACATTGACATACATGTTCATTGATAATTCCTGTAGACTCGTGTATATTGCAAGATGATACTGTGGATAGAAAATACACTTTATATTCAAATGGGACATGGGAAATGGGACATGGGCTATTTCAAGAAGATGCAGCCCTTCAGAAATTCTTGCTTCCTGTCATGATATAAGTTGGAGTATAGACAATAGTTGTCCACTGATAGATACAACTGGCTCAACTATCAGCTCAGGTTAGAAAAAGACACAACATTTTTGTAATAATTAATAATAATGTGGGCTTTCTAGTTACTACTACCATCATTGGTACAGTTGGCAGTTCAGCAGTTTCAACAGTATCTAGCAGGACTACTTATGAAGGAAATTCCACTTCGGGCACTGGTACTGACAAGGGTGGTATGAGTATTTTGATATGGATAGGGCTTGGGATAGGAATCATTCTTGTCATCATCATCTTCAAAATGTTGCTGCTGTATAAGGTTTCCTGTCTCAATCAGACACAGGAAATAGATTGTACTGGTAATTAGTATAATATTATTGTATAATCATCCGGCATAAACACTTGTGTTTCAGTAAAACTATGATATAATGGTAAAAAAATGTTCCTGAAGCTGAATATGTTAAATTATACCATGGTTGCTGCGGTAACACCCATGGATTAAAAGTGATATTTTCCCAGTGATTTTTCCTGGGGCTATGATATTTTCCCGGTGTGGTGTCAAGCGAATTCTTCCGTGTTTCCGGCCCAAAATTAAAATTCAATTAAAATTCAATTGAAGCACGCCAGAAAGTTTACTTTAGCAAGTTTACTTTAGCAAGTTTACTTTAGCATTGTAGCTTCCAGCTGTTATCTCCAGATCTAACTCTACCTGGGCTGCTCAGCAGTAAGCAGTAAAGCAGCTAGCTGTGGTAAATTCCTGTGGTATGAGAGCGGCAGGAGAGTTATATGTGGTAGGGCTGGTCCCATATAGGTGGATATGAGAGAGTAGTAGTAGCAGCAACTATGGTATAAAACAGTTATGTCATGGCAACATCAGGGTTATGGAATATCACCGCCCTTATCCCTCGGGCTTCGCCCTCGGGATCGGGACGGTTATATTCCATAACCCCTCGTTTACACAATTTTGCACTGTGGAAAGTCATTTGCATTCCTTTTCTATTATACAACTGGACTCAAGAAGAAAGAGCTGAAGAATAGAAAGTAGGGATAAGAAAAGCCGAGATAATTTAGAAGCTAACTATGATTGTGAACTTAAGCTTTGTGAAGCTTTTTCCCTTTTTTTTTCGTACTTTCGCCCTTATTTTTGAAACTGACCCCTGCCTTTATTCGTCTATTCCACCTGCTTTTTAGTTACAATAATTGCTCACATTTTTGCATTTATTCTGTTCTTTTTAAACATATGCCGCCTTACTTGGCCAATTCCACCTGTTTTTTAGTTACAATTAGTAACCTTTTACCTTCTCTTTCGTACTTTCACCTTCCTTTTGAAAACTACGCCACCTTCCCTCTTCATTACACCCACTTTTTAGAATTGCTTATCTAGGTTATGTAAACATGCAATGATGCAGCTGTGTTGGCATGAGTATTAATTGCAAGGGTTTAAATAACAACTAGAGGTGTGTTACTGTGGATTACAACTTCCTCTTTTGTATAACCACAAACTCTTCATGTTTACTAAACTCATTATTTGAAACCACATATTTCTGGTACAGTTGGTTAAGCTTATTCATTATTGTCTTAATTAACCTCAATCTGTTACTACGCCTCATGAAGTGTTTATCTGTTGACCAGGAGATGCTGTCTGGACCTGCTTTGAGTTCATAACTTGCACACCAATACATAATAATCCCAATGAGCATTAATTATTTATAGCTTATACCCTCTAGCTAGTTTCTTCATATAAAATATCTTTTAGTAAACGACTAACTATGGAGACAGTATGAGTCTTTAAACTGGGGTGTCCAGGCAGTGCCTCCTATTAAACACCAAAATTAAATTCTCCTGACTTCCCTATTTTTAACAGTAGGAACCAGAATAGAATTTATCACTGTGATGTTATAAGGTACAGCATCAGTTGTGCTTATATTTTTCCATCAAAATTCTTTTGACTACCTGGAAAATAAGCAAATGATACTATCTGACTTCTAATAAGAGCCTACCACAATTACTAACACACATTCATTAATAATTGCACACGATTATATTTAAGATAATATCCATATTGTGCATAAGTGTACCATATACATTATATAAGATTTAGGGCATAATTATTTTTAAATATTTTATGCAATTATATTTGCATCAATTTTAAAAAGAAGAAAAGAAGTAAAGGTATAAAATTTACAAATTATCAATAAGGATCTATTTGAATGATGTTTAATAGTCAAAACAAAAGAGTGCATAATTGGTTTACCTTGCTTCAATATATTTCATAATCTTGTGTACTGTGAATGTGGCATACATTGTATAGAAAAGTTTAAATAGACAAAACTGTAAATTGTCCTGTGTTACATTAATACATGTCACACTATAGCTATATATAAAAATAATCTGTGAAAATGAATATCAAGACGAAGGACCTAATTTACTGCCAATAAAAATCGATGCACCACGAGGGATGCTCTGTCTATTTAGATCAGTTAAATCAGGCGCTATCAATCATTGATTTCATAAAATGAATTTCACTATTTCCTAGTAGAAATCATTAGCTAGATTTTAAGTAATATTCGTTCATTGTTTTGAACAAGTATATACTGTTGGCTCTACTTTGTGTGGGCAGTTACACCTGGAAGTATGTGTAGGTGTGTGTGTGTTGTTGATATCAATGTATCATTTGACTACATACATTGCTTCAATATCATATTCAAAATTACTTTTTGTTAATTAAAATACAGATAGCATTATGAAAATGTCTGAACATTTTTTTCACTAATTTTAGATTTTATAGTTTGTGTAATAGCTGTCAGTTCTGTTCAAACAATTGTATTTTGTTGTTATTGTTATAACTAAGCATGTTTCAAGTTAAGTGTAGTGTGTTATTCAGCTAAATAAGTTCAAATTCAACTTTGGTATTTGAGCAAATTACATTAAATAATGCAGTGTGGGATTGGTAAAAAATCTCCAATATATTTTTGCAGTTAGTAGTATGTGAATGTAGCTAAAACATTTTTCGAATGGTCTTAGTTATTATTGTGCCAATATAGTATATTTAATGTATTGTAGCCAATGGATAGCCATCGTCTTTCCTTCAGTAAATTTGTGATGTCTAACTCTTTTATCATTCAGTCAAGAATATTAACATATTTCAATGTCGCTTGTACATTACAGAATGACTTTGAGTTAAATATATAGTCATACAAGGTAATTTTTAAGAAAAATGCATTTGGATGGACACAACCTATGCTATACACTACGAGAGTTTATCAACAAGTATAGCTAGCTACCAGTTTTGTAGGACTCCCAGCGAAATTGAAATTGGAAGTTATTGTTTTTGTTATTATTTTTTGTTTAATTACCAACAAGTACTCCTCACTTTACATTGTCAACTCTAATTATCAGCAGAATTTACGGATTTTGTTATGGTTGTCAATGAACTCTTTTCAGGCAGTGCCTATTGCATAATGTTGCTATGTTGTACATTTTTATGTATAATGTATTTCATGTAATAGAAGCTAAGTTGGAGGTGTCACAATATAGCTCATTCCAAGGATACTTTATTTGAATGGCCGGATACCACGAGATGCTCATAACTAAGATACGTACAAATTTATAGAGTACAAACTATTCCGATTAGCTTATTATAGAATGGTAGTTATAACCATACTTTATGGTATTGGTTACTGCACTTAATGCCTTTAATGAAATCTAATTAGATGGCTCATACTTAAAAAGAACGGGATATGGGAGCTCTTTAGCTACCATACCTGAGTGCATAAGAAATTGTTCAGTCAGTCATTAATTTCTCCTTGGTTTTTCCTGACATGTGATGCAGTCAAATAAATTGGCTAATATGAGCAAAATATTTATTACAAAATAAAGCACTTATGGTAGCCTAAAGAGTTGGAGCTTTCTACCTAGAATTACCCACATGGTGCATCATGGCAGCTATGACAAAGATCCCAGTAACTTATCATCATTTAATTAAGAAGTCCGATAATTTGTAAGACCTCTACAACATTCAGATCATGTCGAGTAATACAGAGAAATAAGCAATGCAATTTCCTTCATAAGGAAAGAGTGTCCATTGACTAAAAAACAACTTCATAAATTAGTGTATAAAGTGTTGAAAACTTGTTTATTAACCTTTACTGTCTTGTCAATAGTTTTTCTGCTCAATGGACCCATTTAGGGCATTACCTTTATAAGGGACGGGGTCATCAGTGAGAAGGCAATAACATGAGGGTCAAAGTACAAACGTTTACACGCAAGTCCAAACCAAAACAAATATTCCTACTTTCAAATGTATTCCTGGTAGTGTTCTGACCGCTGCAATAGATCGCAGATCGGTAAGGTAAAGTGTTTCAGAGGACTGAGGCATGGCCTTTGAAGTAGTTAGTGCAAGTCTGTTTCTATTTTCTGCTGTTAAAGGTAAGATTCAATACCTGTGTGTGTGTGTGTGTGTGTAAAGGTAGTTCACAATTTGAGTGTAGTTATTGCACCATTAAGATGCTAGAGCCTCTCATAGATATTCTTTGGTCTATTACGTTGTCTTAACTGCACCCACTAAACTGGTTCTTAGAGTAGCAAATTATTAGGTAGGTTTTCTAGACTGGTGAGCAGACCTACTACATTCTTATTGAGCAATTAACACATACCATTAACATTGTGCTAGGATTTCTGTGTACTGCTTAGTGTAAGCAGTATGTTGGTTAATCTCCAGAAACTTTTGTACTCTGGTATAGCAGGGGCATAGCCACAGTTGGGTGTGGGCAGGAGGGGAGGGGGAAAGTCCCCCATTTTATAAGAAGAGGTAAACTAATTATGTAATGTGTAAGACTGGCATACAAAAAATAAAAATCAGATACATTATATTATTACTTACTGCAAAATATTAAGAAGTTTATTATGAGTTTGCATGACTCCAACCACCCAAACTTATAAGGAGCTAGCTAAGCTTCTGGATTAGAGTTGATGGAAGTTGCTTCAAGATCAATTTATCTCATGAACTTCACTTTAACTAAGCTGAATAAAAGTATATTAAAGTCGTAGAGTAAATTGGTTGCTTTAATGATGTGAATATTTAGTAAAGCAATTTCTATCAGTTAAATGTTGTCTATTATGTCTTGGTGAACATGTATTAACATTGGCATAATAGAGTAATTTGAATTAGGACTATCAATAATTATGAAACAGCCACGATATATATCAGATTTGCCAAATGACAGCTATACCAACTGAGTTCTGTAATCTGGTATCGTGAAAAACAATAGTATTTTATTGGTTTTGCAATTTGAATTGAATTCATGAAACAATTCAATTCAATGCTTAGATCTGTACGCTGCCTCCCCCAAAACATTAATATTTCCCACTTCAATCATCGCTGTAGATAGGATCAAATATTAGACCTTATAAGGCTTACATGTTATATTATCATGTATTACTTGATGCCAGGAGTACTAGTTGTAGACAATGGTCCTTGTCCTGGTGAAGAAGCCATGTACAGATGTACTGTAAGTGAAGTAGTGTTAGAATGGGAGTGGACCCCTGTAGGAAGACAAAGGGAAGAATATACTGTCTCCTCACTTCTCCAACTACAATCAAGAATCTCAACTCTATTGATTGGAGATATTGCTGAAGTTATCTTCAATGTTACTGAATTTAGTTCATCCAACATTAGTGTTGTAGCTACAGTTAGTAATCCAGAACTCTTCAATGGAACTGTTACGTCTTGTGGTGGGCAATCTCTTACCATAGAAGTTCCAGGAAGAAGTAAGTTAATATCACTAGTTAATGCTACCCTAACTTTCATCTGCATTTATTACAAGTTTATTGTGTTGTTACAGGTTTTGTGCCTACTGCATTGAATGTTTTCAGAGGATCAAGTAATACTAGTGAACTCGTTATTCAGCCAATTATTGACGAAAGTGCCAGAAATCTTTTCTACCAGATATCATCTACAAGTACTGTTACAGCATGGACAAGTCCTATAACACTAACTGCTCCTAACAATATAGTATTTATTCAGTGCCAGTATAATAGTTCATTCAATTTAGGTAAGAGTGAAATGATTTTTTTTAATTATTCAAACTTTTTTTTATACATTTCAGTATGACTTTCACTTAATTTATGTAATCATAATTATGTTATTTACAACTAATTGTGTTAAGGTACATGTATTTTGAATGGCAATAATGAAGATACCAACTACACTCTCTATTCCAATGGAACTTGGATACTTTTACAAGAATGTATTCCTTCTAGAATACAAGTAATCTGTGACGATGAAGGATTATGGAGTGAAAATATAGATTGCCAGGAATCCACAACCTTACTAACTGTTTCAGGTACAGTGAATCAGATGTAGAATTATTCCAATAAATATATGAATAAGATGAGTATTAATTTCATTAATAATATAGCTAGATGCACTTTAGAAAAATGTTATTAATGAAGTAAAATAGTACCATTGGATTATAATGAGATTGATGTTGATTAATGAAGTACTTAAGTGCTGCTAAAAATTACTGAATATAATTTTCCTTAGTATAGCATTGAGATACTTTCAAACTTCTGTTGTGAAAGACTTGTATTGTTGTAGCTGCAGCAGCTTAACTTGATAAAGGTAGAGATTGGTCTTGTACTCAAGTATATACTTAAAGAGGACACCACATACCTGTGAGTACACTCTAGCAAAGTTGAGTCTGTATTATCTGCTTCAATATGCAGCAAAACAGCAATGAAGTTTGTAGGTGCATATACACAAGGCATTAGGAAGAAATTCTTAGAGATAGAAGAAGAAATCTTAGATGTAACTTCTAATATACTTAGAGGTCTTCTCATCCATTGGTTTGGGTAAATGAAGAATGTGCAGTGTTAAAATGTATTGTTCTGGTCAAAGAGATTTACTTATAGGTATAATATAGTATATCAATTATATGGATTTATTTTCACTACTTGTGTTTTGGAATTTTTTATGTTTTGAATATTATTTTTCAGAATTTCACAATGTGACAGTTATTACAAATGCTGAAATATACCAAGTATGTTCGAGATTAATATTGAGAATATGAACTAAGTATAATTCTAGGTAATGTTAATTATAAAGTGTTTATAGATGCAGTTTCCTCAGCAATGTCCCTCTTCATGCTACATGAATATGTACAGTTTAGAGTTAGTTATTGGAAGTGTTATTGGGAGTTTTGTGTGGGCACTCATTCAGGGACTGGTCCTGGGACTACTATTTGGAGTCAAATTCATGAGTGCTTATAAAGCTAAACAAATCAATACATCTATGAACAAAATTGACTTAAATAAAGGACCTCTGTATGATGAAGTAGGACTAGATAAAAATGTTGAACTGACTCAAAATATTTCTTATGAAACAGTTAAAAACATAAAGCAATAGATTTATTTCTATTATTGAAAGTAGATTAGATATGATTATTTGATACTCATTCAGTGCTTACTCTTTTCATTGAATTATTAATTTTATCATTATTGAAAAGTTAAAAAATCGAAGCATATAGGTATCAGAAATTGTTTGATAACAGCAAAAATTTGAATAATAATTGTAAAAACAGCAAATTATCAAATGATTGATTGAGGTTTTGTCCTCCTAAAATAATGTATACAAATGCACTCATGTGTGTTAGCCCATAATGTTAACCTCAATGTTGTAAACATAGACCTAACTAAAGTGTAAACGGTAGTATGGAATGTGGCTTCTGTTAATTCGTGTAGTACACATGAAGAGTTTGTGGTTGTCTGAATGGGAGAAGTAGTAAACCAATGCAACACAAGTCCAGTAGTTATTTAAACATTTAGATTGATATCCATTTCCAACATAGCTGCATCTTTGGACTATATTTAATCTAATACTCAACAGTGGTTACTTTTTGCAGAAAAATTAAAGACTATGCAAAATAAAATACATTCCCAAAATTGCACTCACATTCTAAGTGTGACAAAGTTCATTCTTTTACTATAAATATTGATGCCCAAATCAGTTTAATTAATTTTTGTATTTATGACTTGAATATACTTGAGCCCCTCCATGTGCTGGGTTTGCCCCTGACCCAAACAAATTTAATAATCTCATCATTAATAATGGCTAATCTGAACAATGAAGTTATTTATTCTACTTTTTGATTAGACAGAAAACTATTAACACATGGGAAAGAAACTGAAAGGTATAACATCAAAATCAAAATTTTAATGACAAGTTTTAACAATGATTATTATTTATCTTAGTTATTCCTTTTTTTTATATATACATACAACATAGTCAATTATATAGAATAAAATATACACATTGTATAAGTGCAAGTTTTATTGGCAAAATTTCTGTGTAATTGCTTAGTATTTTTAGTTGTTGTTTCTAAGATTTTGTAGTTTTATTTTCTTTATATTTATATCTAGCATTTGGTCACGTTGAAACATTTCTCTTTATTGGGTTTACAAGTTTGAGACAATTATAGCTAGTATGTAAAAGTTGGAGTACCTCTTATCATTGAATTTGTTGATGGTTTGTTTTTGGGGGGCATATGCTAACCTTAATTAATCCTGTGATCTGCTTTTGTTATTTGAACTGCTGTTCCAAGCTGAATGAAACAGTAATGCATGTTACTATGTTGTTGTAGCAAGCACATAGCTTGAAGCCTCAGACCCTTCTTGAGCTGGGATAGATAGTCAGATTTAGTTATTTTAGACCTCTAGAACTGTAATAACAGTGTTGCACACGAGCTTGCTATGAAATCTAAATCAGTCTCAGTATGTTTCGCATTATAGTAGCATTAGTGTAGCTAGCTAAAATAGTTTAGGGAAAATGTATAATGTACTGAAGGGAATCTAGTCCACCAAATACTACACTGAAAATAAGACTAAAAGACAGTGAGTTATGCAGACAGATGGATGGCCAAATGCGTGAACGGACGGACTGATGATGAACAGAGATGGATAGATACATTGATAGCTACATAGATAGATAAAGATAGATATATAGTATAAAAGGTATATAAATGGATAATTATCATATGGTATTGTCGATTAAATATGTACGTACTGTTTTGATAAGTGAAACAAAAAACAACAACAACTGCATCAGTTGTTTAGGAAATGTGTTGAATGTTTGCTATAAAATTTTATGTAGCCTAGCAGTACCTAGCTTTAATACATAGTACTTTTTCACACATATAATATTAATTCACTTATATTAACATAAGCCGGAGGCGGCTCAGTTTCATAAAATTGGCTAGGCCAGGAAGTGGGTGTGTCATGAACAGGAAGTGGTATGTCAATGAGCAAGAGAAAAGCAGAGTGTATTAGCTAAATAATACTACTTTCAGAGAACTAGCACAATAAAAGTAATCAATAATTTGTGTGCTTCTATATTTCAAAATTAGCACTTAAAATTGATTAAATATTTCCTTTTGTTGTGCTGTAAGATTTTGATTATTGAATTATGCAAAACATTTTGTTAATTTCTGCTGGAATGGTGGAAGCAAAAATCAAGAGTTGTATTTTTAACTCAATAATTTATAGCCATCATTGTTTGTTTTAATAACATCATATCTGGTTTAAATAATCTAGCTCACTACCTAGCTAATTCACATGCTGTAGTGGCTGGAGCAGACCAAAACACATCAACAGAAACTCTACCCCAAGATGACGGCGGCGAGCGGTCACCATCAAGTGTCTGCCAGGCACGCCAACTTAAATTAATTGTACACTTATACCAATGTTTTTCTGAGGGCCAAAATTGTATTTTACCAATTAACGCTGCACAAAAATAGTGCGGCTCAAGTCGGGTAGGTCGTACAGGGAGGAGCAGCAGCAAAATTAACTTAGCTACAATCACATTCTGCAGATGAAGACCTAATACAAATTTCCTCAGAATCTAAGGTAAGTATCGCAAATCTAAAGAAGTCTTTATAAGGGAGGATGGGACGTTGTCGACTAGAGAATACAACACTTGAGGTTCAAAGTCTAATACTGTAAGAGTAAACAGAAATTCGATTGTGTACCCTGTACGAGTTCGCCAGTAAGTAAACTCTTTCGGACTAAGCGTTTTCGAGGACAGCATGGCCTTTGAAGTAGTGATTATATGTACAAGTCTTTTTCTATTTTCTTCTGTAAAAGGTAAAATTGAGAGATGTATGGGTCAAGCTGTCATGCACTTAGCTATATAGATACAGTGACAGTATTGCTACAATCAAAACAACAGTAAAATAACTGGTTGGAACACGTATACTATAGCTCCACAAAACACAATACATGTAAAATATCATTTTGCATTATTTAGAACAGATACTTTGTGAACTCGGTGCAGTGCATTGTGCATTTGTGCCATGTACTTTGATGTGGCACATATTGATGTATGTGTATGTTATCTCCAGGTGGAGTTCACAATTGTGAAGCAGTCACTCTCTCACAAATATTGTTTGGTCTATTATATTGTCTTAACTGTATCCACTAAATTAAATCTTAGAAAATCTAAAACAGTAGCAGTCTGTCAAAACAATAGTACTTCTAGACAAGTGGCAGCGGAACTATAGCTACTACTTTTCTAGTTTGGAAATGAACACATACCCATTAATATGAATATTGTGTTAAGATTTTGGAGATAAAACTGAGTGTACTGCTTAGTCTACAGTGCACTCATTTTAACTCCAAAATCCTTGACACAATGTAGAAGAATCACCATGCCCCACTTACAGACTAACTATGTATTGACTGACAATGAAGTAATCAAACACATCACCTTTATTGCAAATTATCTATTCTGGTATAGTATTTATTGTGAGTTTGCATCACCCCCAAACTTTTAATGAACTAGCTAGACTCTGGATAGGAATAAATACTAAAGCTATTGCGAACATGTTATATCATCTGATATTGTTCAATGCCAGGAGAACTAGTGGCAGACCAAACTTCTTGTCCTGAAAGAACAAGCCATGTATAGATGTACTGTAAGTGGAGGCAACTTAGAGTGGCAGTGGACCCCAGTTGGAAGACAAAGAGAAGACTATATCATTCTCTCTTTTCTTGAGCCACAATCAAGAATCACTACTTGCATGATTGGAGATACTGAAGTAGTCTTCAATGTAACTGAATATATTATGTCATCAACCATTACTTCTGTAGCAACTGTTAACAATCCAGAACTTTTGAATGGAACTATGATGGTTTGCAGTGGACAATCTCATACTATAGAAATTCCTGGAAGAAGTAAGTTTAATATTACTTATAAATGCTACCATAAATGTGCATGAGTTTATTTTGTATCTATTACAAGTTTACTTTGTTGTTACAGGTCTTGTGCCTACAGCATTGAGAGTTATCAGAGGATAAAGTAATACTAGTGAACTGATTATTCAGCCAATTGCTAATGAAAATGCCAGAAATATATTCTACCAAATATCACCTTCGAATACGTTCACAACATGGACAAGTCCTATAACACTAACTGCTCCTAACAATAAAGTATTTTTTCAGTGCCAGTATAATAGTACATTCAATTTAGGTAAGAGTAGAAAGATTGTTTAAATACTTCAATGTATCTTCTTTATGTTTCAGAAGGAGTTTCAGTTATGTGATGTAATCATGTATATTATGTTAAGGTGTATGTACTTTGAGTGACAATAATGAAGATACCAACTACACTCTCTATTCCAATGGAACTTGGATAATTTCACGAGATTGAAGTCCTTATGAAGTACAAGTGACCTGTGAGGATGAAGGGATATGGAGTGAAAATATAGATTGTCAGGCATTAACAACTTTACAAACTGATTCAGGTACAGTGAATCAGTTGTAGAAGTATGCCTCAAAATTATGAGAAAGATGAGTATTTGTATTAAAGGCACTTAAACACATTAGTTTCTCAATAATGGTTTAATAGTACTCCTGGATTTAATTTTCTATTGATTGATTAAGTATTAAAATGCAGCTAAAGACTACTGTTAGGCATGAATATAATTTTCTATGGTATAGTGTTAGAATAATTTCAGATTTCTATTGTGAAGGACTTGCATTGTCTTAGCCAGGGCTAATTTAACTGAATAATGTCAGAGATTTTTCTCACACATACATAGGCCATTAAAATATTCATACCACTAACTACAACATACTGTTAGCACACTAGCAAAGTTAGCAGGAGTCAGTATTATCTGTTTCTATATGCAACTGGGAAACAATACTACTTCCAAGCATTACTTTATAATTATAATAGTATTCTCAATATGAAATTTCTATCTGCATTACACAAGACATTAGAAAAGCATATTTAATTATGGATAAACTTATATCTAGATTATAGTATAATTAGTGTTCTAGTCATACATTGACTTGAGTAAGTGAAGAGTGTGCGTGTGTGTTAGAAATGACCTATTCTGGTCTGAAATTGTACATCAATTATAAGAATTCATTTTCATGTTTTTTGAATCCCATTTTTTGTTTTCAACATTGTATTTCAGAATTTCAGAATGTGACAGCTACTACCAATGTTGAAATATACCAAGTATGTTTGAGTTTGAATTAAGTTTGAAAATGTTACTAAATTACCTCTAGATAATGCTATTTATTAATTATTTATAGATGCAGTGTCCTCAGCATTGTTCTCAGCAATATCCTCAGCAATGTCCAACTTCATGCTACAGCATTTACAGTTTAGAGTTAGTTATTGGAAGTGTTATTGGGAGTTTTGTGCTGGCACTCATTCTGGGACTAGCCCTGGGACTATTATTTGGAGTCAAATACACAAGAACTTACGTTAAACATGTGAATGCATCAATGGCAAAAATGGACTTAAGTAAAGGTCCTCTGTATGAAGAAGTAAACACAGACAAAAATGTTGAACTGACTCAAAATATATCTTATGAAACAGTTAAAAACATAAAATAATAGTTGTATTTCTATTATAAAAAGTAGATTTTTGTTTTACATTTATACTTATTTACTAGTACTACCTTCTTTATTACTATTATGTTTGTAGTTTAATAATGTTAAAAATCTTAATTATTCTACAGGAAGTTAACTGCTTAGCACAAAGCTTAAATAATTGGAAATACACACAGAGATTGAATTATTGTGGTGCATTGTTTTCCTTAAAAAAATTAAGTATAAAAAGCACTCTTATAATTTTGCCCATAATTATTGATTGTATTTGCATTGCTGCTACAGAATTAAGTATTGACCCCACTTCAAGAGTTTCTGCCAAATGATCTTTTCTTTCCAGAAAATGCAGCACCTCTTCCAGAAAATTAATAGCTTCCTTAAACATTTTAACTGCTGGTTCGGCTTGGGTTGATGGGAAGCTTTATGAACTTCTTCATCCTCGTCCTGGACATCATGGTTGCACTGCTACAAATCAGGTAGTGACAGCAACAACTCTGGAAATACTTAAGATCAGTTTGTCATGCTTACATAGATGTATGGGAACTGACTATTGGTTAGATATTGCTCAACAAACCCATATCCTCCAATGTCAGAGACAAAAGTGCCATAGCAGTCTGTTGGAGAGAAGAATTGATTGTACTGATGAAAAGGGAATCACTTTCGTGATACTAGCTAATTTTGATACATATATTTGTATATATATTCAACACCAAACTCCACTTCCAGCACTCCATATCCCAGCAGCACATCAAGAATAAATACCATGGCAGCAAGAAATTATTTTCTCACGTGATTATGACGTGACTATAGGGGGCGTTACCAAAAAAGCTAGTTACACGCGGAATTGACAGCTTCGTAATGATGGGATGGGTGCGACTACCAGGGGAATACAAATACACGAGGGTCAAAGTGCATAATCATATAGGGAAGTCGAAGTGTACACGAATACTCTAGAGAGATTATGTTCAAGATTGCGTTCTAGATTGTGTTGAAAGTCGAGTCTCCCCCTCTGTGATAGCTTGCAATTTATTCTAACTTGTAAACTTCTTTCAGATTAAGTATTCCAGAGTACGTAGGAATGACCTTTAAAGTAGTTATTATTTGTGCAAGTCTGTTTATATTTTCTTCTGTAAAAGGTAAAATTCAAAATAACTATTAATATAAGGCTAGCTACACGGTCTGAAAAGAATCCTTTGAAAACCATAACAAAATCTGTAAACTGCGATGATAAAAGAGTTGTGATAATAAGACTGTATATAGTGGTTAACAAACTAGTTCAACGCATTATACACTAATTTACTATTTTGTTATGGTTGTCAATAGATACTTTTCAGGCAGCAGTGCTAAAGATAGCATATACGGAGGTCTAAATACATCACAATTAAAACACCATAAAAGGACTAGTTATTAGGATGACACATACATATCATTCAGCAAGACTTACAGCTAATGTATAGTATATAATTAATACAATACTATTTGTATTTTTCAGAACAGAAACTTTTATCATGTATGTGCACTAGGTGTCGTGGATTGTGCATTTACATCATGTAGCTACTCATAAAACTTGGCAATTCTGCCTGTTTCATCATTCTTTAAGTAGAGTGGGTGTGGCACATAGTATTTAGATGTGCTTCTGTCACTCCAAGATAGAGATTACAACTTTGAGAGCAGTCAATGCACACCATCAGCTAGAGATGTTACTCAGAGTCTTGGCAAATAAGAATGAGTGGACCATCAATGAACAGGGATACTGGTTTATAATTGCCTATCAAGAATATAGCTTGCATCCAGAACTTTCTTTTTGGTTATAGCTTTTTCATCACAACTTATTTTTGTTAGAGCTCTGTCATAACAACAAGTTCCTCAGGACATTATTTTTGACTATATCATTGTCATCCACACACTGATGATGACCATTGTAAAATGGTTGAAATGTTTGTGCATTTTGTAAATATTTATGACTATAGTGAAAATACAAAGTATACGGAACTAACTTATCTTTTGTACAATATTTATTTTAATTCTCTTGCCCACATCCCTTACTCAATTTTTATTTAGCTAGCTAAGTCTGTGGTTGGTAAGAAAGACTGGATCTAATGCTTACATGTTATATTATGTGGTATTATTTGATACCAGGAGAACTAGTGGTGGACAAATGTCCTTGTCCTGGTGAAGAAGCCATGTATAGATGTACTGTGAGTGGTGGAGATTTAGAATGGCAGTGGACCCCAGTAGGAAGCAGAGAGCGTGACTATATTGTTCTCTCTCTTCTCCCACCACAATCAAGATTAACAACACTTGAGATTGGAGTTACTGAAGTTATCTTCAATGTTACAGAATTTAGTACATCCACCATTAGTGTTATGGCTACAATTAGTAATCCAGAACTCTTAAATGGTACTGTTATGTCATGTGGTGGGCAATCTTTTACCATAAATGTTCCAGGAAGAAGTAAGTTAATATCACTATTTAATGCTACCACAAAAGTTCATCTGTATTTACTTGTGTTGTTGCAGGTCTTGTGCCTACTGCTTTGAGAGTGAGCAGAGTATCAAATAATACTAGTGAACTAATTATTCAGCCAATTGCTAATGAAAATGCCAGAAATATTTTCTACCAAATATCACCTTCGAATACATTCACAACATGGACAAGTCCTATAACACTAACTGCTCCTAACAATTTACTATTTTTTCAGTGCCAGTATAATAGTACATTCAATTTAGGTAAGAGTAGATTGATTGTTTAAATACTTCAATGTTATCCTTCTATATATTTCAGAAGGATTTTCTGTTAAGCGATGCTATTATGTATGTTTTATTAAGGTGTATGTATTTTGAATGACAATAATGAAGATACAAACTACACTCTTTATTCCAATGGAACATGGACAATTTCACGAGATTGTAGTCCTTCTAAAGTACAAGTAATCTGTGAGGATGAAGGAATATGGAGTGAAAATATAGATTGTCAGGCATTAACAACTTTACAAACTGATTCAGGTACAGTGAATAAGATTAATACATACCAATACGAGTGTAAAATAATTCTTAATTATTGAATATATAAACTTAGATCTAGCTTCAAGTACAATGAGTGTTTTCATCACACATTGATTCAAGTAAATAAAGAGTGTGTGCGTGTGAGAATATGTCCTCTTCTGGTCAACAATTTACTAAATGTATAGCTATTGTACATTAATTATAAGAATTCATTTTCATTAATATTGTTTGGAATCTCGCTATTTTATGTATTCAATATTGTATTTCAGAATTACAGAAAGGGACTACCAATGCTGAAATATTCCAAGTATGTTTGAGATATTAAATGAATCTGTATGACTTTATGATATTCTAATTATAGATGCAGTGTCCTCAGCATTGTTCACAGCAATGTCCTCAACAATGTCCAACTTGCCACACCAGTTACAGTCTAGAATTAGTTATTGGAGGTATTATTGGGAGTTTTGTGCTGGCACTCATTCTGGGTCTAGTCCTGGGACTACTGTTTGGAGTCAAATTCACAAGAACTTATAATGTTAAACAAGTGAATACATCAATGAAAAATATGGACTTTAATAAAGGTCCTCTGTATGAAGAAGTAGAAATAGAGAAAAATGTTGAATTGACACAAAATATATCATATGAAACAGTTAAAAACATAAAGCAATAGATTTATTTCTTTTCTAGATGTTCATTTATTTTTGTTTAACATTGACACTTATTAGTATTGTCTTTTCGTTATTAAAATATTGAAAGAATGTAATTTTATTTCACATGTGATTAGTTTTAGTGCATAACACATAGCTAGCTGAAACAGTTGCAAGAGATATCACATAGATTGAATAATTGTAAAACAAAGTACAGCATATAGATCAAGATATTGTGTGAGGTGTTGTAATTCTAAATTATGAATAAACATGCACTCATGCATGTACTCTCATAATGTTTGCCTCGGTGTTGTGAAATGTAGTTAACAGACAACTCTTCACACATTGAAGTAAGAGTGAGTAGCACTTCGCGAATGTTTGTTTTTATAGAATGTTTGAGTCAAAAAGTAGATACTGTTTAGTATTGGTTACGTTTAACTAAAAAAATACAGCTATTTTAGAAATGAATATCAATCACAAGAGTTTAAAAAACAGACTCGTTACTTTACAACTTCCCATCGGTAGAACTACAAACTGTTTTATGTGTACTACACTCATTAATAGAAGCCACATACTCATACTCTTACTACTGTTTACACTTTGGTTAGGCTAAGTAATAGTCTAAATTAACCACCAGGAGCCAGAAGAGTATGAATCATTCTGATATAACATAAGGAATAATATCAGTTGTATTGATATAATGTCTACTACTTTAATGTTTTCTGTCAAAATTCTCTGCTAGCTTTTTAGATGTAGCTAATCCAAACAATATATCAGCTTTCTATGTCCTCAAAAAATGTGTAAACATCTATTTGCTGATTAAGTCATCAAAATATGAGTAAACAGCTATTTGCTGATTTATGCATTTCAGTTACATTTACTAATACTTGCTTTAAAGTATTTCAAAATTTTGTGTTCATTGTTGTATACATTGATAGGTGAGTTAAAAAAGAAAAAGTTGTGAGCTATCTGGTGTACTTATATAAACTATACATATCACACAATATTTAAAATATCTTTGAAAATAAAGATGAAGATGTAAGACCCAATGATGTTATTAGTGCAGTAAGCTAAAATAGCTAGATATTCTGTTTTTTTTAATACTACCAGGATATTTGAACAAATTCATAGTATTCCAGCATAGGATGGGGCAACATATATGGCAAAATCGAAATTGTGTTATGAGACTACATTACTTGGCTACAATATTAATGGTTACAAATTAATTTATGTCAATAAAAAGAATATATAACAGCATGAGAATGCCACAATTGGTTTTTCTTCATTCACTAATTTAGGACATTTGTAATCAGGTAACTGCTTATAAGGCATAATATTGTTAGAAGAGCACAAATAATTTCAGCTGGTCCTGAAAATGTGGCAGTTATTTATGTTTTTATCCATAGGTGCTGAAATATGTGTAGGCTAATTTGTCAGGATCTATATAGTTATCTATTAAATTAATTCATCTACAAGTGACCATGACCAAATAGGAGGGTCTACAGTTACTTACAATAAATCTTTTTTAGTGCTGATATGGAAAATGAATTAGTTAATTGTTATTGATACTATTAAGTGCAAATGAATAGCCTAGCAGCAACATCAGATATTTAAATTTAATATACGTGTCTGACGAAAAGCAGCAATAAAACGGACATAAAAGAATGTTACAAGTATAAGACCAAACATCAATTTTTAAACGTTAAGAACAACAAATGCTTTAAATTCTTTTAACAGTGTCATAACAAACATTTTGAGTCAATTCAACTTTCTTCTCTACTTCCACATCTTCATGGAATTGTCTTTTATGCAAGTCAATACTGTGCTTTGAGCAATTGCAACTTTCCCCAGAGTGTTTGAAAACTTTCATTTTCTTGTTGTAGCTGACTCCACTAAGTACTCCCATGCCAAAGCCCACAATAAGAGCCAGCATAAAGCATCCAATAGCAGTTCCTATAATTGATCTCAAACTATACATGTGGTCAGTACAGGAAGTTGAGCCCTGATGGAGAAACACAACAGATGTAATAGCGTTATTATGTGTAGTGATTAATATAGTGTAAAAGTGAATTAAGGATTAGCTAATTCTTACTGTAACGAAGTTGTCTTTTATTGTAGTAGCTGATTTTACTGTAACTAAGGAGTTAGCCTCTGTTGTAGCAGTCGTTTCCCCTAATATAGATAAAACCAACAACAACAAAGATCATTATTTCAAGTGTGGATAATAATATTATCATGGTTTGAAAAAAAATAGAACTTCCTGAATAAAGATGTAGCTATAATAATATTGAAAATGTCGATGTTACAATACTCATAACTATTGAAGTGTGGCAAAAGAAAGTGAAAAAATGTCTCAAAATGTATCATCTAAGTATATTTTAATTTCTTTGTAGACAGGAATAGTTCAAAACAGTTGGTTTATTTATAGTAACAATTTCAGCTAACCAAGTCAATGTTGGCTGATATTAAAGATTGAAAGTGATAAATTAGCAGATTCTATTTTGGAAGTCTTTATATTTGCATAAACTGAAAGCTCAGTTTATTAATAATGTTAAAATACCTATGCTTGTATTCTGATCAGAAATAATCTCTTGACAAGTAATATCTTCACTCCAGCTACCATCAACACATGTCACTTGTATTTCTGGAGGATCACATTTTTGTGAAATTACCCAGGTTCCATTAACAAATAGGGTATAATTTCTGTCTATATTGCCGTCTTCTAAAATGCACGTGTCTATAATACATTAACATTGTGCATAAAGTATTTTTTATAATTTAGTATATCCAAATTTACCTATAAAAAATGTACTGTTAAGCTGACAATAAAGAAATGTAACATTCTCAGCAGTGCGAAGCTTTATGGGGCCAGTCCATGCCACTGGATTAGTAGAAGACAATTGGTAGAAGGTATTATCAAGAAAATCACCAATTGGATAAATGTTAATTTCACTTTCGTTATGTGACACTCGTACTACTTGTAAGGCTGTAGGTACAAAGCCTGTAATAGCATAAAACATAACTATGTTGATGAAATGGTAATGACAAGATATAAGTGTTTACTACACCTAATATGGTATCCACTCACTAGTTTGTGAAACTCTTATGGCCAGACTCTGTCCACCACAGGTCATTGGAACACCATTTAGAACATCTGGATCACTAACAATAGCCACTGCACTGATGACTGATGGATTGAGTCTATATTCAGTTATATTAAACACTACTTTAACTCCTCCTATCACCAATGTGCTCATAGTACTTGATGGTTGGATATTACTGACAACTACAAACTGTCTTGGAGGATCATTGAGCCATCTCCAAACTAAATCATAATTTTCAACATTACATCTGAAAATTGCAGATTGTCCAGGGCATGGACTTCTGTCTACAACCAGTTCCCCTAATGTTTACACACACCACAGTCAATGTAAATATAGATTAGTTTAGCTCAGTTACATACCTGTTGTAACAGTTAGTAAAATGATAGTAATATATCCAACAGCTGCTTTAGATGTCATTTTGATTGTTTTACAAGTTTTGCAAGCTGGATGCCTCAGTTTTTTAAAATTCGAAGCATTTCTTGAAGCAATTCCTGTTGTTAAATAATATTTGACCAGAAGTTTTATAAGTTAATATACCAATTTACTTATAGTATTATGTTGTGAGATAATATATAAATATATTATATATATTTGCCTGAGAATGTAAGCATATCTTAACATAATGGTTAAAGGCAAAACTTACAGAAAACAATACAAGTAAACCATATTTCTAGGTAACTAATGTTTGATGATCCCTGATAATTATTAAGCCCCAAGAAATTTGCTTCAAGGAGCCCTTCAGAGCATGGGGGATGGGGGCTGGCTATTATAAACTGTCACTTTGGTTATACCCATTGAATCTACTCTAGATTGCTGCTGTGGTTTGTTAGACTTTTTCGCTATAGGTGTACAGATAGCTGTAGGGACTCCACCACCTCAGAATATAGTGGCATTTGATGCGCAACTTTTGCAAATTAGGAATGATGTAGCATAAAGCATTTTTAACATCATTATTGTCCTCTATCAATTTGTTGAGGTTTGTCATTATTCTCTCTGATTACAGGCACCATCCTGTGGTAGTTGTTTGTTTAGGCAACAGTAGATTAACTGTGCTTGAGAATAGTTAACAAATCTTTCAAAAAAAGATAATATCAATTTTAAGTCTAATGAATAATGATTAGTACTGTCAAATTGTTAGTCTAAAGCTGTTATATAGCAGCTGCTTTATTATAATAGGCAATGTGTTGTGGTTTCTTTTTTCTTTCTTTTTTTTTTTGCTTAATATTCAGAACTTGCTATTTTAAGTGGGCCTGTAAGCCCTTGCCACATAACTTGTTTGGTAAATAATGCTTCTCAACTGTTGTATACAGTTTGCTGTTAAAGTATGAACTGTTTATTTGATTCTCTTACTATTGTTAATGTGATGACAACTATTACAAAGTACAAATATGTTCATTACATGACTTTGTAAACTGAAGCAGCAAGGGTGAGAAGCCTCAGAAGCAGATCTAGGATTTTTTTATTGGGGGGCTCTCTTCAAGAAGTGGTGACATAGCAAGAGCTACTTATGAAAAATGTTATATTATTATTGTATTTCTACAAGATTGTATTGTAATATTTATTCACACAATAATTAGCACTATAATCTGACTGTGTAGAACTGACATAATGAATACTGATTTCATGAGAAAAAAAAGAAACTACGTAGACATTCTAGCTTATATTGAAGGTAGTTACATAGCTATAATTCAAACATGAAGAAAAAATGGAATAACCACTAAATGCAATACTATTCTGTCATGAATTAATGTTATACTTGCTCAGCTTTGGCTTACTAAGAGCTTGGTCTGCTATATTATAAAAGGACGACGATACTAAAAATCCTGACTCAGCATATCCATAAGTATGGGTGAGCTCATAAGACGATTTTGATTATTGGAGGTGGAAAAACAACCGAGGACAAAATGTTATCGGTATCCTTCAAGTCGATATGTAGCTGGAGCAAGTTGATATGTAACTTGTATAATGAACAATAGTAGGGACATAAGCAGGACGGAGGGAGTTTATGGTACCAGTAAACTCCTTTTCAAATTAATTATATCCATTGATCAATGTAGATTGTGGGCTAATGTAATTCATGGTGTATATCCAATTGCTCTCTTTCTACTGCTTTCTATTTGCTAAAAAAAATTGAACTGTGATGGAGTTTTGGCCGATGGAGTATTGGCCAGTTATGTACTATATAATATGTTAGCAAGCACTTCATATAACCACGATTTAGCTACAGACATGACATGAAATGAATGCTGCTATAATGGTGGAATGAATTTAAAAAGAAGAGGTGTCAACATTATGGTTAATGTTTTAGAAAAAGAGCAGTAAAAAGAGACAGTCAGTGCAGTTATGACATGGTTCACTACACAAAATCATCGGCAAAGGCTATGACTATTTATTGCATATGAAACTAGACTTGATGCAGACAAGTAGTGTTTGTTTGACAATATGAACGTATATAAAATTGAACACCCAACTTTATCGTTTAAAACAACTATTGCAGTTTGTTTGGTATCTAATGGATGCTGTTTGGGTGTGGCCACTAAGTAACCCTCCCTTTTAAATATTCTGCCTATCAAGTCTACGTAATTAATGCTGTCTTCATAAGAAGTTAAACATTAAAGAGACACTAACCTCACCAGTAGTTTGAATGGGAAACTCCTACCATTAATCGCTTCGAATCGCTGAGAATATAGTGTAAAGCTAAACTACTGCAAATTGTTGGTCACGTCATTACCATGAGACTAGGGGGCGTTACTTATAAGAGCTTCCGGTCGCATTGCCAAAAAATGATTAGCATTTATCTGGAAAACTAAGTCGTATTCTGGGGACTTAAGTTGTTCTGTACAACAGTGCAATGCTCGGGGAGGCTGCTATATTTGATAAACCAGTGATAATACTACTGCAAATTGGGAGAGTTGCAAAGGTTTAACTTTTTAAGTGCAACAAGGCATGCAACTAAAAAATTCTTGCTAGATTATCTTATTGTTGAAAGAGATTAATGGCTTATGTATATATAACGTTATGACATGAAGGATATAAAATTACTAGTCAAAATTTTATTAATACAAAATGTGTATGCATTATTTGTACTAGCTATATATAAGTATATTCTATCATTTCTTTTATAAAATTGAAAGGTAGTTAGATTGTAGCTACATATAATAGTCATGTTGATTGTGTTTACTTGCTGTTTATTGTGTTCAACTGCTGCTTATTGAATTTAATATGTTCCAAAATAAAAGTTGTCTCTTAAATAAGCTTATACTGAGAATCATAGCCATATTAGTACACAAAAGTATTAATTATTATTATAAAACTGCTTCAAGAATAATAATCTTAATGTAATTATTTATGTTAATCCTTATTGGTTAAATATTTGAAGACAAAAACACATTAAAGAATTGTTACAGTTATGCCGATTTCTGAATGTTTTCTTTTTCATCCTTTTTTAATCTTTCATGGTAGCTTAATATCTAGAACTTACTATTAAAAAAGTCAGAGGGGCTTGGGGAGGGGGGCTAGTGCCACTTAAGCCCTCTTATTTACACCCCATACTATATTATGTATTTGTAAGCATATTTGTCATATGTACTTCTTGCTATATTTTCAATAAATTCTTTATTTACTACTCTACAGTACTACTACATTGCTGTTGCTATGACAACTATTATGAAATACAACAGATGGCCATATTATAGTAGCAACTATGTAGTAGAGTATGTGTTACTGTAATTACAACTTTCTCATGTGAATATTTGAAGCCACATATTGACACTGGAAAAACCACAAACTCAACAAGTGTATACTACACTCAACAAGTGTATACTACACTCATCAGTTGAAGCCACTTATTCTTACTACTGTTTACATTTTGGTAAGGTATTTTAATAATTATACTGATATCTGCATTGTGTGATCAGAGAGAATTACATCACCATTTTCTTCTATTATCTAAAAGATAATTGTGTGGAAATAAAATATATAATATACACACAATATATAATATAAATGTGTCGTAAGGAGACATAAATATTATATTTTCTTAACTGTAGCATAAGAAATGTTTGGATTCAGTTCAACATTATTATCCATTTCTACTTCTTCATATAAAGGTCCTTTATTGGAGTCGTTGTTCTTATTAAATGAATCCGTTTGTCTTTTCAAATGTTTAGTTGTGAATTTGACTCCAAACAGTAGTCCCAGGACTAGTCCCAGAATGAGTGCCACCACAAAACTACCAATAACACTTCCAATAACTAACTCTAAACAGTAATTGGTGTGGCAAGTTGGACATTGCTGAGGAAATTGTATCTATACATAATAAATTATATTAGAATAAACAATTTTGCTTATACATTTTTCCATACATACATTGTAATTTCCACCATTGGTAGTAGCAGTCCCTTTCAGAAACTCTGGAATAATTAATCAAACAAAAAATTAAGTTAATAAAAATATTAAATCAATCTACACTAATTATAACTGTAGTTAATCATTAACCAGAACGTGTGTAATACAATTATTATGTGAAGTCATATTTTTATTCAACTTTTAGTTACAATCTAATTTAATTTAGTAATACATATTGTGAGGTTACTACTTGAAGCATAGTATGTACGCAGTATCAGATAATGCCACTGTCATGTTTTGCCAGGTGTTGATACTTTTTTTTTTAATACTATTGATGTGTATGTAGTTTATGTGAGTATGTAAATGAGTGCTTTATTGCAATTCATGTTTGATGAATAGTACCATTGGTTCATACTGGGCATTTTGAACAGTAAGCTATATGTGTGCAATTCAAAATTTCCAAGCCACTGGCTACATGGTAGTTGTATAAGTGTATCTATGTTTATTAACTCCGAGAAAGCTAGTGTATGTAACTGGGCTTTATTGAAAGCTGTGTTTTTAAAGCTGTGTAGGATAATTAGTTGGCATGGGGGAGAGGTAGGCTCCATGAGTATGTGGTTTAATAATGTTTATGAAAGAAATGCCCTAGTTAGACTGCAACCCAATCTGATGGGCAGGCTCCAGCCCTGAAGCACCCACCCCCTTCCTACACCACTGTTTTATAGGTTATTAATTAATGCCGCTTTAGTGTGGGGCTAATACTTAACATTTTAACTCATTTGATCTGAAAACAACAACATTCTTGTATTTGACTTTTTTATGTAACTTTCAATGTTAATGTATGTTTTAGACTGTTACAAGTTTATGTAAAGAAAGTCAGTAAGGAGTGATACTAGGAAGCAATAAAATACTAGTGACATTTGTGGAGTTGTGATTGATATGTCAGTATGATAAGTATGTGGAAACTTTGATAGCATGTTGATAATTAGCTGTTAAGCATGGCAAATATAACAGCATTAATGATAATACTGTAGAATGTGTAGAGATAGTTGAAACATCTAGACAACAGATAATATTGTTATCTTACCATCAGTGTGATGTGTACTTATTTCAGTACAACTAATGTTCTCACTCCAAGACCCATCACTATTGCAGGTGGCTAGTGCACTACCACATTGACGTGATATCTCCCAAGTCCCATTTTGAAAGAGGGTATAGTTTTGTTCTACTAATAGACATCCTGTTTCTGTAAAAATAAAAGTAGTGGTTCAGTAGTGCTCAAAATATTTCTATTGATACATTATCATTTCAACTGCTGATTTCATTTTACTTTCAAATAAAAGTTTACCTATTGGGAAAGTCAATTGTGTTAGACAGTGATAGAAAGATATGTTGAATATATTATTATTAACTGTAATTGATGGAGTCACTCTTGTGAGACTTCCCTGTGATGTCCTATATTTCACGTTTTCAATGTTGCCTTCTAAATTAGGGTAAATATTTACACCCTCTCCTGTTTCTGCCAATCTCACTGTTAACGTTGAAGGCAAGATACCTATGAAAAATATTGCTCAAGTACTAGTAATTATTGTTACATTTACATTAGCATACCACATTAAATACTTGTTTATCATGATGTTAATAACTGTGTGAAGGAGAACTATGTATATCAGATAGCTGATGTTCACAAAATTTACTTTACTTGAAGTAGCTAAGTAGTGAACTTACTGATCGGTTTTGGAATAAGTATTGTGAGTGACTGCCCTCCACATGTCATTCGAGTTCCATTTAACTCTTGTGGACTGAATAGGGTAGCTATGACATTTGTAAATGGAGGACCAACATCTGTTAGGTTGAATTGTACTGGAGTACTACTAATAGACTGATTCATGATTCCGGGCATATCACCAGGAAGAGCTCCGTATCTATCATTGGATGAGGAAAGCATCCATTCCCAAATCACTGCATCACTCCCAGTCACATTACATTGGTAGACTGCACTGTCACCAGGACAGGTAGGAAATTTTTGAAGAACTAATTCACCTTAAGGAGTGTCACACTACATCATTAAAAATTATGAACTAATTTGTTTAGTTACCTTTCACCACAATAGACAAGTAGTAGCAACTAAAAATTATAGCTCCAGCTTTCCAGGCCATGACGTTTTCCTCTCTACAGCCAGCAGTATAGACAGGAAATTATAGTCTAAAACATTTCCTGTTTAATTAACCAAGATATTCTTCATGAAGAAGTATGTTGTGTAATAATTCCAGACAATAATTTATCATTCTTCTAGTTCACAATAATTTTATATATGTGTAGTGTGCCATACCACTCTGAAGAGTGAATCTACTCTAGATATCTATGCTGCTGTGGTTTGTTGGACTTATTCCCTCAACGGGTGTACAGACAGCTATGTAGCTTACCGAAAAAGAACATTGCATGGAATATATATATATATATATATATATGTGACCGTCTACGGGAAAACCGGGCACAACGCGGCGTGCGTAAATATCGAGAAAAGATCGATCGATTTCTTAAAAATGTATTGTTTCAAGCCGACGGAAGGGAACGGTTAGGTCTATTATAGTAGGAACGACCTAAGCTACAACGATAAAACTTGGAGAGCTCAATATCTGGACGCCGACAACTCTGTAAGTGCAAAAAAGTTTTTTTCGAAGGTTGCCGCGTTGTGCCCGGTTTTCCTGTAGACGGTCACATATTATATTCCACCCTAGACATCTTCACAATGATATCTTTATTTGATATCTATATTACCCTTGAAATAACTGTTATTTCATCTGTACTGAGTAATCTCATTACCCTAACAGTTATAACAACAGGCTAACTTGTAAATTTTCTTGGTTTTTACAGCTACCTTCCTCTTGTGTAGCCTACTCAACTGCATTAAAGTAGCTTTGAAAATATCAGCCGGGGGGGGGGGGGGGGGGGGGGGGGTGGGGGGGGGGGGGGGGGGGGTGTGTGGGTAGCCCCTACAACCAACTTTACCCTGTGAGTTATCAGTCCTCTTGTACTAACTACAGTTGTACTGAAGATACCTGGTGTGAAATGATTCACGTATTACACTCATCAGAGTGACATGGCTAGATATTTCACTGTCAGGCTTTATTTTCACTCTCCTCTGGTTAGTGAAAATAAATTAGACTGCTCTTGAAATATTTCGCCATATCACACACAATATAGGTATGTATGAACAATTCTTCATGTGGATATTAAAGAAAATTACCTTTCCCAATAATGAATAATGTTTTATAATGGCTTATTTTGCAAATGTCATGCTATTGTTTATGATCACAATTTTTGTAGGTGCACAAATCACCTCGGACAAAAAGTTATAGGTATTATACTTTTATCGGTAAGAAATAGACTAGCTAAAAAATGAGGGCTCTTTCGGAAAAAAAAATGGGAGCCTGTACGACACTAGTCAAATCCTCCCTAAATCTGTCCCTGAGCCTCATTGTTACTATAATATTAGCTAGCTACAGAAAAATCGAAAATTAATGTATTGTCTATTTGGTGTAGTATTAATAATATGAAGATGTGAAAATGTAGCTCGTGCAAGTTGATATGTAATGTAATATGGATCAAGTTGATATGTAACTCGTACAATGAAATGATATGCTGGACTGTGGGGGTTTAGGGGTTAACAGTAACCTCCTTTTCAAATTAATTATATCCAAAGACCAATGTCCAGTTACATACTATATATTTTTTTAGCAAACTCTTCATAGAACCATAATGCTTTAGCTACTGACATGACATGAAATGAATGCTGCTATAATGCCGGAAGAATTTAAAAAGAAAGGGTGTCAGTATTATGGTTTTTGTTTCAGAAAAAGAGCAAAAAAATGGACAGTCAGTGCAGTTATGACATGGTTCACTACACAAAATCATCACAAAAGATATGACTGTCTGTTACATATGAAACAAAAGTTGATGTATAGAGACAACAAGTGTTTGTTTGACAATATGAAGGTATATAAAATTGAACACCCAACTTTGCCGTTTAAAACAACTATTGCAGTTTGTTGGTATTTAATATATGCAGTTTGGGTGTGGCCACTAAGTAACTAACCCCTTTTAAATATCCTGCCTACCACGCCTACGTAATTTATGCTGTCTACGTCTTCATAAGAAGTAAAACATTAAATAGACACTCACCTCACCAGTAGCTTCAACGGGAAACTCCTACCACTAATCGCTTCTAATAAACTAAATCGGTGAGAATAATAAGCTAAACTACTGCAAATTGTTTGTTCTCGTCATTACCGTGAGACCACAGGGGGCGTTACTTATAAGAGCTTCCGGTCTCATTGCCAACAAATGATTAGCTTTGTGGGGCTGGAGAGTAGTAGAGCAAGCAGCAGGGGAGCAGCCACGCCCCAGCAAGGAGCAGCCACGCCCCAAGGTGGAGCAGCTATGCCCCGAAGGAGGAGCCTGAGCAGAGGAGAGCCTGCAGGAATAAAGGCTAATGTCACAAACAGGTCACAGACATAACATAGATAACATTCAGTAAAGTAGTGTACGTCACGAGGAACATTTTATCATAGTGTGATTTTGTGTGCATGCGGTGCCGTGTGCAAAGACACTGCGTGCAAGGTAACTTAGTTGAAATAAAAAAAAAATATGGAACTTGAGTTGTTCTGTACAACAGTTGAACACTTTGGGAGGCTGCATAGTACTGTAAATTTGGAGTGCAAAGGTTTAACTTTTTTTTATATAGCTAGTGCTAGAAAGCATGCAGCTCCAATAAATTCTTGCTATATTATCTAATTTCTGAAAGAGATTGAAACTTAAAAGAACATATTATTAAAAACTGAGAGGGGTCTAAGAAATGGGGTTTAAGCCCTTTAATACCCACCTATCTACATCCCATTGTATGCACTGTATTTATAAGTATATTTCTCATATGTACTGTTTGCTATATAATTAATAAATTCTTTATTAAATATTGCTGCTGCTATGACCATTATTATGAAATACAACAGATGTCAGCCTTATAGAAGCAACTATGTAGTAGAGTATGTGTTACTGTAATTACAACTTTCTCATGTGAATATTTGAAGCCACATATTGACACTGGAAAACCACAAACTCAACAAGTGTATACTACACTCATCAATTGAAGCCACTTATTCATACTACTGTTTACATTTTAATAAGGCATTTTAATAATTATACTGATATTTGTAATGTGTGATAATCATTATGTCAGAGAATATTACATCAACATTATCTTCTATTACTGTATTAAAATTTTAATTATGTGGAAATCAAATATTACACAATATATAATATTAACGTATAAATGTAACGAAACATTAGTATTATATTTTCTTAACTATATCATAAGAAATGTTTGGATTCAGTTCAACATTTTTATCCATTTCCACTTCTTCATATAAAGGACCTTTATTGGAGTTGTTGTTCTTATTCGATGAATCCGTTTGTCCTTTCACATGTTTAGTTCTTGTGAATTTGACTCCAAATAGTAGTCCTAGGACTAGTCCCAGAATGAGCGCCACCACAAAACTCCCAATAACACTTCCAATAACTAACTCTAAACTGTACATATTGGAAGTTAGACATTTCTGAGGCAACTGCATCTATAGATAATAAATAATATTATATAAACAGTTTTTTTCACAATTTTCCATATATTTTCAAACATACATCATAAATTTCACCATTGGTAGTAGCAGTCACTTTCAGAAACTCTGGAATAAACAATCAAACAAAAAGTTACAAATTATTTTTTATTGATAAAACACTCCAAAATATTAAAATCAATCCAAATCATTGACCAGAACGTAACGTGTGTAACACAATTATTATGGGAAGTCATATTTGTGTTCAACTTCTAGTGATTATCTAATTTCATGTAGTAGTACATATTGTGAGCAATTACTACTTGAAGCATAGTTTGTAGTATCAGATAATGCCAAACTCAGCTTTTGCCTGTGTATTATTGATACTTATTTTTTATACTATTTATGTAGTGTATGTGAGTGTGGTAAACGGGTGGTAAACGGGTGCATTCAATATAGACTGATTTGTGATTCCTGCCATATCATCACTACCAGGAAAAATATAGTATCTTGCAGTGGATGACGAAAGCATCCAAGTCCAGTTCAATTACATCAGGACTCCCAGTCACATTACATTTGTAGACTGCACTATCACCAGGACAGGGAGGAACGTTTTGAAAAACAAATTCTCCTATTAATGAGTGTTAATTTATGATAATTAAAAGATATGAACTAATTTTTTAGTTACCTTTCACCATAATAGACAAGTATTAGCAGCTCCAGCTTTCCAGGTCATGATGTTTTCCTTTCTAAAGCCAGCAGTATAGACAGGAAATTATAGTCTGAAATATTTCCTGTTTTCATTAACCAAGACATTCTTCAAGATTTACAGGAAGTATGTTGTGTAATAATTCCAGACAATAATTTATCATTCTTCTAGTTCACAATAATTTTATATATGTGTAGTGTGCCATACCACTCTGAAGAGTGAATCTACTCTAGATATCTATGATTCTGTGGTTTGTTGGACTTGTTCCCTCAACAGGTGTATAGACAGCTGTAGGACAGGACTCCCACAAGCCCCAGCTGATATTTTGGCAGCTGTTCTAACCCAAGGGGATAAGTAGACTAGCCAGTGGAAGATTGCAGTAAAAACCAGGAGAAGTGGTAGCTAGGATTGTTGCTATAACTGCTAGCATAATGAATCACAGGTCACTTACCTAATAAGAACATTGTGAAGATATCTAACATCTACATATGTTTATTTATTCTACCCTAGATATCTTCACTATGAGGTACATGACCCCTTGAAGAGCTGTTATTTCAAGCTGTACTGCTGCAAGCTCATTAGCCTTGTAGTTATAGCAACTGGGCCAAACTTTTCAATTTTCTGGTTTTTACAGCTACCTTCCTCTGGTGTATCCCACTTAACAGGGATAGAGCAGCTGCTAAAATATCAGCTGGAGGTGTGGGAACCCCTACAGCCAGGTGTGAGTTACCCTTCTTCTAGTACTAACTACAGTAGTAAAGATATCTAGTGTGCCATAAACCACTTATTACACTTGTCAGAGTGATTATGTCAAAATATTTCACCCTCAGGCTTTATTTTCACTACCCTCAGGCTAGTCTATTTTCTCTGTTTTACAGCTACCTTCCTCTGGTGTACCATGCTCTTTACCCTCCTCAACAGGGTAGAGCAGCTGCAAAAATAACAGCTGGGGGGTATGGGTAGCCCCTACAACCAACTTTATGCTGTGAGTTGCACTTCCTCTAGTACTAACTATAGTAGTGAAGATATCTGGTGTGGAATAAACCACTTATAGTACTTGTCAGAGTGTTATGGCAAGATATTTCACTCTCAGGCTCTATTTTCACTCATCTCCTGCTCATGAAAATAAATTAGGCTCTATTTTCACTCATCTCCTGCTCATGAAAATAAATTAGCCAGCTCATGAAATATTTCGCCATATCACTCTCTGACTCATGTAATAAGCATTATATTATATATTATTTATTTATATATTATATACACATAATGTATAATATATATATATATACTAGTGGTGTGCTTGAGCACAAATGGCGAGCCAGCCTTAAACTACACTATTGTTAAATGATTGATTTTAACAACTAACACTCAAGCTACTAAAATAAAGTCGAGTTTTTAATTTAAGTATAATATGCGGTAAATGGGTTTCAATGCCATAGTAACCGCTCCCCACAACTGTTTGAATTGAAAAAGAAGCAACAAAATCGAGTCACGTTATTTAAATTTTTCTTTGTGATATTCTTAATAGTAGTTGTAACGCACAATACTTTCACACAACTGAACATACCTACGCAAGACTTACCTTCGTGGTTCGTCTAGTGGACAATGAATTTTCAAGTAAATACTGTTGAGTAGGGCTTATAACTGTGACAAATAGCGTATTAACTTACCACCGCCACTAACTCGAATAGAAATGGAGCTCCCATACGTTTTTGCGTTTTAACTGCACCCGCAAAACAATTAAAAGCGGTAAACAATTCAATTTCTAAGGTGATAGGGTAATGGTCGCTAAACCAGAGGATTCTGTTTTGTGAAGTTTGGGACGGGGTCGAACGCGGAGCGAACACAAAAATATGGAGGGTCAAAGTACAAAATGACATACATACGTCCAAACATATATATAAATAAACAAACATCCCCGATTTTCGATTGTGTTACCCCTGTAAGTGTCTCGCTCGCTACGCTCGCTCGCCGATAATTCCACCATGGATATATTCACAATGATATCTTTAGGTACATGACCCTTGAAATAACTGTTATTTCAGCTATACTGAGCAAGCTCATTACCCTTGTAGTTATAGTAACAGGCCAACTTGTAAATTTTCTTGGTTTTTACAGCTACCTTACTCTTGTGTAGCCTACTCCACTGGGTTAAGGGTGGCCTCACATAGCAATGCGCACCGCCCATAGTTCCTGAAATTAATTTATTCCCCACCAATACCCTACAATTCGATAATATGCAAGCAAAAACAATTGAGCCATAGTAGCAGAAGTATACTTTGCGAAGTTGTGCTGTTTTAGTTTAGTTTCTTGTTGTCTCATATCCATTTACAGCAACACTCCATACGTCGTCTGAGCACACACGGCAAGGTGCATCAGGCTGCTTCTCCTCCTGTAGCCATTTTCCGGGCTCTGCGCACCTGAACTCAGGTGCTCTGAGGAGCGAAGACTTCCCAAGCTGCACAGATTGAATACCTTTTCATCTGACTATCTCCAACAAACTTCTCTCTTCTGACTCTCTTGTTATTGTTGTATTGATGTTTGTTTACTCTTGATATAGGCATGCTCTTTTTAGAACCAATATAAACCAATTGAAAAAAAATTGCTCATGTACTCGTAGTACGAGACATGGGGGCGGGGCTATTTATTAAGAATTGTGAGTGGAATTAAAGTTCCAAATTTTATATCAGTTTTTCTTGGGATCTAATAATATTCACCATAACAGACAAGTAGTAACAACTAAAAATTACAGCTCCAACAGTCCAGGCCATGACATTTCCTTTGTAAAGAGCAAAGCAGTATAAACAGGAAATTATAGTCTAAAACATTTTCCGTTTTAATTAACCGCGACTTGTTCAAGACCTACATTTTTCTCTGCAATATCCAACTTTCCACATGAATCGCTGTTTAGAGTTAGTTATTGGAAGTGTTATTGGGAGTTTTGTGCTGGCACTCATTCTGGGACTAGTCCTGGGACTACTATTTTGAGTCAAATACACAATAAATTATTATGTATACAAGTCAACATATCAGTGATACTTTAGATGTAGCCAAGGATATTCCACCATGTTTCACAGAAATAACTTAACGTTGCATTGAGAATATTATTAAACGTGTCTAGTTGCTTAGAGAATAGTATTAAAGTGTCATAGTAGCATTTTAGAACCTAATGTACAACATATGGGAAATTCATTCTAATAACAGATAAAAGAGTATTAAACTATATCACAAAGCTAAGTATGTTTGTGGTATTTAACACATTGTGGAACTGGTATGCATAAAGTGCCAGTTATGCCTAAATTTTGTCTTCACTCCAACTCCCATTGTAATATGCCACTTGTATTCTGGTGACATTTTCATCCAATAGCTATGTCACATGAATATATTGTTTAGCTACTAGTAGTTTCCTAAAAAAAAATGTTTCTGCAATGTTTGTATCTGCTGCCTGAATAAGTTGTTGTTCATAAAGCCAGATAGCAATAATAGTATATAAATAATTTCAGATAATAAACATTGCTGGTGTAAGATGTTGAAACTAATTCTTTATCAGAATCATTTATTATAATAGCTTACAAATTATGACTGTTTGGTTTTTGATATTTGTCGTATTTTTACCAACACCATAACACAATTTAACACACTGAAATAACTAAACTTTAGAAGCATTCTATTTTAGCGTTTATAATTTTTCCTTCCAGTGGTGACAATTAACTATATAAATTAGTGTCTATTTGGTTGTATATTTTGAGCAGATACAATAATTTATACTACAATCTGAATATCCTACAACAATAATATTGGATAGAAACTTTCTCACTTAAAGGTGTATGGAAAAAAGCAAAGGAAAAAATTGAAAATTTTTGGAATGTATGTGATGTTATTGTTGTCTATAGTATGAACACACTGAAATTGTTATGAGTTAGTTTAATTAATTCTTCAGTTGCCTCCCAAGATCATGTCTCTGGCTCTTCTGTAAACTTCATCGATGGTATCCTGAGAAGGACATGTAGAACCAGTAGAATCTGGATCTGAATATACAGTAACTGTAATATCAATTGGATCAATAATTACAGTCGTGGGGGTACTTGTTGGATCAGAAATTACAGTCGTGGGGGTACTTGTTGGATCAGTATTTCGGCAAGCGGAACCATTCCCTGTCCAGCCAGACTGTGTACAAGTTCTCCTAGCAATAGTATTGTTTTCAGGTAGAACATAACCTGCACTTGTGTTACAGGTGTAAGTAGCCACACTTCCGATAAGCTGAGCATTACTGTAATGTATACGTCCATTACTAGGAACAGTCAAGGGAGCACAACATGTGAAATACAAAGCAATAACAACAACAACAATAACTACAATAGCTAATATAATTGGTTCTTTAGAGTTCAACACTGAATAATTTTGCATTCACTCACAAATTTATTCACATTTTACTATATTATGCACTTGTTCAGTTTTACCTACTACCTATAGCTAGTAGGAAAAAAGCGAACACATCTCTGGAAATTTAGCGTTTTACTATGTTGAATATGATTTGTACCAAACTCTGATTATAGGCTTAGTGGTTAAATCTAAATAGGTTAAATAATCTTTAAAAGAATAATTGAAGGAAGCACCATAGGTGCTATTATCATCGTCCTAGCCATGTAGCTTCAAACTTATTTGGAGTGTACATGATCAGGTATTAAGCTCATGCAATGATAATTTTATGTAAATATTGTTTTAAGAAAAGCTAAACATGTAGGGGACACCCAGCACATTTTAATGTAAACTAGATTATCTTTACTTCATTAGCACATCCAAGAACACTCCAGGCTTGAAAATATATTTTATTCACATGTACATGAAGTAGTCAGCTTCACATATTCTAAATTCACAATTTACCACTCACCACAGTCAAAAGTGTCCGAATTAGCAACCAGTGGATCAGGACAGAACTGCACACAGATATCATTAAGGTAGTAGGCACAACACTGATTTGTGGACTGGTGATTACCTACACATCTGGTACTGCCATTGTTGCAGTTTATACAGTCTAATACAAACATACATTAAATAATATATTGAAAATGCAAACATTTTTGGAATATAAAAAACATCAAAAATAAACATTTTTGTGTCCACAGTATCTAACTCAATACAAAGTAAAATAGGGGAGTGAAGTAAAGCAATATATTTATGAAGTTCAAGTCAAATCATAGGCAGCTTTATACAATGGAGAATTAAAGACACTGTTTAATCCAATATTAAAATATGATAAATATTATAGCCTTAATTAATGTTATAGTCTTTAATTTATTGCTGGCTTACCCACACATAAGGACTCTGGATTTCTACTACTATTTATCAAGTTTGAACAAATTGAACAGTTCGTTCGAAGAGCTGTAGAAAAGGGTACACTGACATTATCCTGTAAAGTGCTACCCGAACTAACTCTCGCAGTATTATTAGAGCTTCCACGAGGATTTGGTGTTGGGTAGAAAGAAAAGTTGGCGTTTAGGTTATAGGGATCTTCTACGCAATCAACTGCAACTTGTGCCACGATGCTGGTATTCGGAGCAGATTGTCTCTGATATTCCACTAGAATGCCTACACTCGATGCAGTGTTTTTTAACCCTATGCCAGCCATTAGTGGCTTTTTCGACCCTGTTGGTGAAGGGTTCGTTTGACTCTCAATAAAACGTTACCAGTTCAATTGACAACGCTGTACCAGAGATCATTAAATAGAGCGCGCTCGGAGCTTTCTAATGACGGCTAGAAAAGTATAGGTTGCTATAAGAGTCCTAGGAGTTTTTAGCTGTTGAAGTTATGGCTGCCACGTATACTGCTCTTGAGGTAGCAGCTCTCCTTGAACAGAGAGATGATTGTGAGGATGAATGTTTAGAAGACTTGGATGAAGAAAGTGAAGATGAATATCAGCCTGAGGGAGACTTTACTGGTTCTGACGGATGCCAGACTTTGGTAGACCCCCTCTTACTGGATAGCAGCAGTGCCCAGATGGTCGCCATGTTGGAGAGTCTTCCTGATCCAGCAGAGAGAGATTCTGCTCTGCTTCTTGACAAAGATCTTTTAGGTATGTCTTTAGCTAGATAACCAGCTACTTACTGTCCAGTAACTTGCTGACTAACTTCAATTAGGTGCCACTACTGATGTACCCAGTGATACTTCGCCCGATTCATCTCCTCAACAATCTGCTGATGAATCAAGTGATACTTTACTCGATTCATCTCCTCAACAATCTGCTGATGAATCAAGTGATACTTTACTCGAGTCATCTCCTCAAGCAGTTCAGCAATCTGTAAGAGGGAGAAATCGAGGGAGACGAGGAACAAGAGGAAGGGGGAGGGGGCAAGTGTCGGGACGAAGATCAAGAAGTGTGAGGAGAGGTAGAGCAAGAGGAAGAGGAGGAGCAAGAGGAAGAGGCGGAGCAAGAGGAAAAGGTGGAGCAGGAGGAAGTAGTACTGAATGGGAATGGAATGAATCTAAAGATTCTTCAAATGGTCCAGCACCTGTGACATTTAGTGGTGATATACCAGGGCCTAAAGGTGAAGCAGTTGATGTCCGTGACCCTTTCAAATGTTATGAGCTTTTTTTTACCTCTGGCTTCATTGATATGCTTGTGACGCAATCCAATCTTTATGCTGACCAACAAAGGGCTGCTAAAGGTGATACTAGTATATGGATACCAATTACGAAGGAAGAACTTTTGGCTTTCCTTGGAGTGAATATCGCTATGGGGGTTATATCTCTGCATTCATTAGATGATTACTGGTCTACTGATCCTATTACTTCCCATCCTTGGTTTCGTTGTGTACTATCCCGGAATCGTTTTCGTCAAATATTACGATACCTGCATATCGTGGACAATTCCACTGCACCACAACGATCAGATCCTAACTATGATAAATTGTGGAAGGTTCGTCCCCTGCTTGATCAATTTGCAAAAAGGTCATTGGAACTTTATTCACCCCATAGACAACTATCCGTTGATGAAAGCATGATTGGCACCAAGTGCAGGCTTTCATTCATCCAATATATGCCAAAAAAAACAGTAAAGTGGGGTATAAAAGTATGGATGTGTGCCGATTCTGTGAATGGTTATGTTATTTGATATCTATTGTGGAGCGAATTCCTCTGAGCCTGTACATCCTAATGGATTAGCATATGGTGTAGTTATGAAATTGGTGGAACCATTTTTGAACAAAGGTTATTCAGTCTATATGGACAATTTCTACTCTAGCCCTTTATTGTTTGGGACTTGCTATCCAAAAACACTTGTGCAGTTGGTACTTTACGCACTAATCGAAAAAAGTTTCCTCCTGCATTGAAGCCACAGAGAGGTGAGCCTAAAAGGCCTAGAGGTTTTTTTACTTATGCCTATCATGACAATGTGACCGTGGTGCGTTGGACTGACAACAAGGATGTGTTTGCCATATCTACTTTACTAGGTGATAATAATTCTACTGCTAAGCGTCATGTTGATGGAGTTGTGAAAGATGTGCCTATCCCTGAAATTATATCGGACTATAATCGATTTATGGGTGGTGTTGATCTTGCTGATCAGGTCATGTGCTATTATTCATTAGGACGCAAGTCACTAAAGTGGTGGCGCCGAGTATTTTGGCGCTATCATGATCATGCAATTGTGAACACTTATGTTCTGTATGCTATCAATAATAGTTCATCACTAGACAAAACAATGACTAGAAAGAAGTTTCGCTTGGAACTAGCTAGAGTTTTGTCAGCTCCAGCAATTGCATTGAGAAGAGGTCCTGGACGCAAACCTTCACAATCACTATCTCGTCTTTCTGGAAAGCATTTCCCATATCGGTCTGCAGAAAGAAAACGTTGTGCTGTCTGTGCGTACAAAAGAGTCAATCCCCGAGAAAAAAGATATAAAGACAAGAAAATAATGACCTGGTGTCCTAAATGTGAAGCACATCTATGTATTGGTCAATGTTTTCAGTCATATCATACCAGAGTTGACTATAAACGCTAGAGTTGTTTTTTTTGTTGTCATGGCAACACCTGATGACATCATCACCACTTCCATTGGATAGAAAATTTAATAAAGGACCAATTTTGTATACTAATGTATGTATAAATTGTCTATAGTTTAAGAGATATAGTTGATTTTAGCTGATGGGGTATAATACTGGTATAATACTGTATTTTTTTGTCCCTGTAATTCGGCTGGCATAGGGTTAATAGTCCTGAATTCAAGCACGTCACTTTAGATCGAACTATCCTCAGGAAAGGAGGAGCGTTACCGCGAGAAATGAATAAAGAAGGTAACAGTCCTCGGTCAGAGAATTGGTCGTACATTCCTACGATGGAGTCGTTATCCGCTAGCACAGAACAATTTCCAAAAATAAGCTCTCCAGCTGGTGGTCTTGAAGTAGTATATAATTGTTGTGCAGAGGCAGCATGAACAAGGAACAGTAGTAGTAAAACCGGGAAGTCCATTTTGATTTGCTGGGCAAAGACAAGAACTGGCTGGCATATACTTTTTAATGATTTAATTCATTATATTTCTCAGGGGGACCTAAGCAATGTTGTGTTCATACTGTCCCAGTGATTGAAGTGTTGACATAGTTCTATTTCTGATTATTAGTCAGTAATGCTTGGAATGTTGATGGTTGGCTTGTTGAATCATTTCAATAAAAATGATTTTGCATTATGGCATCAAAAAATAAACTTTCAACATTAACTGATCAATCAACAAACTATTGTGACAATTCACAACAGAAATTTCAAAGCCTTATTTTTGTATGAGCTAGTGTATGAGAAAAATAAACTTTCAACATTACCTGATCAATCAACATACTATTGTGACAATTCACAACAGAAATTTCAAAGCCTAATTTTTTTTATATGTAGCTAAGTAAGATCATGTTTTTGCATCAATTCAAGAAAAAAAATCCCACACTGATCAATATCTGATATAGATCCAAATATCACCCAAATTTTTTATATAGTTTGATAATCGAGTTCACAAGATAAGTAGCTATGTGTATTTTTGAGAAACCAGAGAATGATATAATAAACGTTCAGTGTTTAGTAATTGCTTCAAATACTCAGTTATTCTCAACACAGATAAAAAAGGAATGAGAGTGCCAAAATAGAAAGTGAATAAAAATTTGATAATTGTTGTACAATAAAGTGAAATAATAAAACATGCATTATTAATTAAACAAATTTTCAATTATGTATCACTTTACAAATTACTCGTGCATGTGAAGCAACTCATGTCAACTTTGAAAAAAAAATTCCTGCAATAATAACTTTCAAATTCATTAATTGACTTTTTTTAAGTTTGATTTCAAAACCTTTATTTAACATATAAAAGAAAACAGCTCATCCTGGTTACCGCTATAACTAAAGTGTGCTGAATGGTGTATGTTACCAAAATGGTTCTAGTCGATTTACTGACCATGTGTCAATGGACTATTTGAAATAATCTTAATTGTGCATGTTATGGTATATGTAATGATATTGATGATCTTTGAACAAATCTAGGTTGCTCAGGTGATGTGACAGTATACCACATGCTGTGTTTATCAAATGAAGCTGTCAGGTCAGAACTTTGAACTCCACTAATAATTAACTTGTCTAATAGCTCTTCTCGTGTTACCTACCATTTTGTTCAGCTTACCTAAGTACAGATCCTTACCACATTATTTTTTTTCTGTTTTCAAACTCCTCCCTTTCTTAACCAACTCAGTTTTGTGTCACCTCACCTCTACTTAATGTAATCACCCCTTTCCCTAAATGTTGTTCCAAACTGTATCTAAAACTGTTGCCGGGCGAGCTTCTGCCGAACAATTAATTGATTGCCGCGCCGGCATCTGGTCCTTCGAGTTACTACCACCTTACCGTACCCACGCCAGTAGAGTTACGCCCGCACGAACAGAAGCTAGACTGGGAGTGGCCTATCTTAACAAATCTTTGATGTTCAAATAAGTGACTATAAAATCTGTTAATCGTCATAATGAAACACAACAAAAAGCAAACAACAACAAAAAAGAAATAGAAGTAACAGCAACAACAACAATTAACACAAAAGCTTTGGTACTTTAAGCAAACAAACTGAGCAAAATAATATAATCCAGTGTGGGATTGGTAAAAATCTGTGACATATTTTACAGTTATTAGTGTGCACATTTGGAGCAAATTCACTGCATTTTCTCAAACAATAGATTTTAGGTCCATATATGTGACCATATAATCGTTTTAAAATTAAAAAGAAAAGAAAGGGTTATTTATACCACTGTGTAGAGCACAACCTTAGGAATATTTTGATACCAAAAGATTATACGCAGGCACAGAGTGGTTCACTAAATAAAATACGCGCTGCAATCTAACTATCTTGAGCACAAACACTCATCGGTTTGGCGTAGGACCCAATAATTTTTTTTATAACAGCAAACTATAAATACTGTATTAGCAAGATTACAAACTCTAGCTGACTTTTATTGGCTTATACCAGCCGAAGCTAAGACACATTATGTGTATTTCATCACAACTACAGTCAGTACTGTTTACAAACACTAGTTGACTTTTATTGGCTTATAAAAATACTTCTTAATCCATTGTAATTTGGTATACCAGACACATTATGTGTATTTCATCACAACTACAGTCAGTCGCTAAACCATACTCACGAACCACAAAATGAGATCGCAAAAACTCCCTCACCTTACAAAGACTATACTTTATATATGAAGAGTTAAATCACAGCTTGGAATTACTACATAAGGTTACTATTCTACATAATTCATTATAGACCTTATTTTCTATCTATAGCTACTAAGCATTGCGCAAGTGCATAGGAGCTTCAAGCGTACTCCTAAACACTATCATTTTTTAATGATCCATTTGAGTTTACTTTGGTTTTTATTAGCTGACTCGACTGCATTTATTTTGTACATTTCCTCAATTTACACTTGGTTCAGACTAGTTCCCCTTACTGAAGGCGGACCATTAAGGAATGACGACCTCGAACTCGCGTAAACTGTACCTCAGTTGCCCTTCGAGGTCTATACCTTGTCCTCAAGTTCTAGGATATAGTCTGGGGAATACGTTGGGTAGTGGGAAGTTCGCCAAGGTCAAAGCTGCTTGGTCTCCCTATGAACGTCGAATAGTGAAAAGTAGCTAATTGTAGTAGCTACTTCAATTTTTTGATGTGATTATTTATTAATAAGTATAAATATATTTATTTATTTAATTATTTAATTAATAAATTTATTATTTTTTTTGTTATTATTTAGATTGCCATCAAAAAACGTAAACTGGACCAGTGAGATGTGGAGAAGTTTGTGCCTCCAGAAAGAAGATCTCCCATCCTAACATCATCAGCACTTTCCAGATTGTGGAAACAGAGCGCTACTGCTTCATTGTGCTGGAAATTGCTGAGAATGTGGACCTTCTGGATTACTTCAACTCTAGAGGACATCTTCCGGAGGAAGAGGCGAGGCACATCTTCCAGCAAATGTGCCAGGCAATATCGCACATCCATTCCCTAGGTATTGCACATCATGATATCAAGATGGAGAATGTGTTCTTCAATAAAAACATGGAAGTGAAATTAGGCGGTGAGTGTGGTTGAGGGTCAGGTATTATTATTTTATTCTATTCAATGTTTTATTCACTACATTTTGGATTTGCTTTGGAATCTTAAAGCGATTTTGCTCCACTCCATGTGGATCATACAGCTATGGGGCTCCTGAAATAGTTCTCTCACCACACCCATACTACAATCCACAGTTAGCTGATTCATGGAGCATGTAAGTTATACCTATCTTGTTCATGTCTATTATATGATTATTACTTCCCTTACAGGGGTGTACTTCTGTATGCCATAGTTATGGGTTATCTGACATTTGGAGATGACAACCAAATCATCAATAGCCTCTGCAATTATTATCACGTGCCTATGGAAGGCAACCAGATATCTGAAGGTAAATCAATACTGGTATTATTAATTTATAACCTCATCATTGTTCTTATTTTTCCTTCAGAATACAAGCAGTTGGTACGATCTCTTCTCACTGTAGACGTCACTGCTCGTCCACTAATAGCGGATGTCTTGTCCCACATGTGGATGACGAGTTTTCCTTCTGTTCATCCGTCATGGGAAGTACCATGTGGAGGCAAACATACTATACAAAATTCCCTTCCCTCCATCTTTCATAGTGTGGATTCAAGTACTCGCTGCTATGACGTTGAGGTTCACTCCCCACGTCTACCATCCAATGATCAGCAAGATACTATGAATGCTATGGATACAACTGATACTGAGACAGCTTTACCTATCAGAGATTCATCAGGTTCAGAAATGCTGGAGGAACATCCTAGCCCAACTTGTGATGCTGTTCTTCCTACTTCATCTCCATGTCCAAATAAACAGGATTTCCATCCTTTTGATGTTGCTGGGAGTTTACATTCACCTGCTGATGAATCAGCTTCCTCATATATCATTAAGTCTAAAGAATCCAGACTTTGCGTAGGGACCAACCTCACTAATTTGAATTGATTCATTGTATTCTGGTTGCTAGACATTTATAACCTCAATTGACCATGTGACATGCTTACAGCGATTTCATTGGTTATGCTGGAATGTTGTTGCCTGGTATACAACCATGCAGTCCTTTTTCCCCATGTTGTAGAAGTTTAGTAGAGGGTCTGACTACTCCAGGCTAGTGTAAAAGGGTGGTTCAGATGGACCGAGTCTAACCCTTCTGGACCCACCACTAGTCTATGTTCTATTGCGAAAGAAATTCATAAGACTAGGTTTATATTTTAGCTAGCCATTGATTTTACAACAAAACATTTCTAAGTATTCTAAAGTAAACCCGTAAACATTGAAGTCAGAAATGTTTCACCTCCAGAATAGACTTATTATTTTTAGGATGGCGTCAATAACTTCAGAAGTTTTTTTTTGTTAGTTATTGTACAACTGATGCTCAGATTACTTTGATATTTGATATTTTGTCCAAATAGTTACTACATTAACAATTAACTTCAATTACCACTGTTTCATTCATCTGGACAATAGTTTCTGGTGAGTAAAAGATGAGATAGTCGAAATAGTTTCTGTATCTACTCCTACTATTTTGATATTTATTGCATTGGAGATAATAGCCATTACTGGACCAATGTAAAGGTGGCACAGTTAGTAAAATTACAAGAATATTACACAATTTTTTTGAAGCATTTTAGCTAGGAACAGCTAACATAATCTTCTATTATAAAGCTTAGCTTGACATTTCAGATTACTGCTTTAGATTTTGTAGCAGGATTAAGTAGAATAGTAACATGTGGCTATGGTAACAATGGGATCAAATGTAGCTCTAATAGCATTGGAATTATAATAGCATCACTGTATTAATAGTAATAAATAATAGCACTCCCAGCCATGTTAGTTGTGCTACAAAATTTCGATTTAAGTAACTCTAATATGTAGCTAGTGTGTTGTAACGTAGGACCATGCAATAATATTAAGTTAATTAACTATCATGAAGACCACATATCTTTCATGAAAATGTAAAACTTCATATTAACTAAACTAAATACTTAAATCTTCATAGTGTTGGTTGTCCTGTGTTGTCCCAAGCTATAAATCTGGGGGTGGGCCAGTGACCCCCCCCCCCCCCCCCCACCCAATTTCCATTACCCCTGTAAAGGGAACTTCGAATTCTTCATTAGCTCTGTCGTACAACCTACATATTATGTTGTGCTATTTTTATATTAGGTAATTTTTGGATAACATAGCAATTGTCTTGAACAATTATGATAACAAGTATAACATTATATGCATTCATTGTTTAAAAACTAGCTCCTACACAAATAGCTATACGCCAGTATTACCTTAGAAGCAGCAATAAATAAGTTACTTTTGACAAGGAAGTTATGTGAATTACAAATAAATAACAACACTATTATTAATGTATTGTTCATGTAAAACTCCTGTATACCCTATACTTTTTGTAAGCTGAACCAATGAGTAGTTTCATTGCTTTGCCACAATGGCAAAATGTGACTTCTAGTCAAATTACTAAAACATTTTAACATTTGTTTATTTAAACAGCTGTGTGTAATACCATAATGTGACATTATCTTTGTACACACAGTATAAATATTTAGAACTGTCTAACTAGAATTTTCGCTATAATAATAGATTAATGATATATTATAATTATACTATAAAAAAGAACAAATAATGACTAAAATATTTCTAAAACTCATTATTAATACATCTTCTGTATTAGGAAGATATTTATACATAAGCATAATATTGGGAAACATCTTTATCGGTTGGAAACAATTAGAAAGTAGCAACTGAAACTAAAGTCAAAACAGTTAGCTATACGATATATGAGTGGGTGGTGGATAAAAATGCTAATGGTGGAGAGCTATTGATAAAATATAGAGATTGAGTTTGAAAAGCACTACACTGTAAACCAAAAGGTGTGTAGTTCCCACCAAATTAAGCGTGAATCAGTTGTAACAATAGTCACACCAAAATATGGTGTGATGCGCACACCTCATCGTTTGGGTGTGAAGTACACACCAAATTTAGTGTGAGTTCTCACCATAATCACTATGAACTCATACTTACATTAATGCTGAATTAGTTGCATTGATTCTAGTATTACATAGCAACATTTTTTTTCCAAAAAAGAGATTGGTTATAATCCCAGATCTCATTATTCAGACGACTATAATCTTAGTCAACTCTCTTATCTAGCACACAAGTGTACAAAACATTTATAAGGTAGATTACAATGATAATAGCATTGGTTTTTGCCTGCACATGAATATAATTAATGTTCGGTAAAGGGTCAATGCTATTCCATTGGGTGTGAATTTCACACTAAGTGTGCATTCACACTAGGAAGAAAGTGTGAAGGACATACTATCAGTGTTGTTTTGGTTTAGCGATTCCAGACTTTCTTAGTTTTAGTTATTCATACTAAAAAAATATCTTGAATGCTTAGTTTTAGTTTTTTCCCCATATTCTCCCTGAAGATTTAGTTAGTTTTTAGTTTTTCTTCAATACCATGTAGAAGATTTAGTTAGTTAAACTGTCTGTGGGCCAACCCACATGAGGAATGGATGTGAGAAGTTAGAAGAGAGGAGAAGAGAAGAAGAGAACTTGAACTTGTGTGTGTGCATGTCAGAACTGTCATTGTGTTGTATGTTTGTGTGTAAGAGTTGTTGTAGAGAGTTATTGCATATTTCCTTGTATGGTCAGGTTGTGGCTTGTTGCTTGTGTTGATGGCTGATAATTAGTCATTCATGTCCTGTGTTGTCATATGTTGTCATGTTGGGCGTTGCCCTCACTTGAGTATTTATAGTCGCCATGTTGAGTTTTGTAATCAGTGTCTGTTGAATCAAGATCAATACGTTGAGATTGTGACTAAATACGTTTAGCTAGGTAGTGCGTTGTGACAAACTCCTAGACAGATACTCTGGTGGCAGCGTACCTTGCTGCTCCCAGGTGCGCGAGTTGAAGTCCTACGGAGCCGAGGCCCACACTGTCAATTGTCTTAGTTTTAGTTAATTTATGTTGCCTATCAAATTCTGCAATAATGAGATTCCTTAAAGAAAGTTGTTCATGTAGTTTTCCCAAAGAACTTCAAAAATGGCATATTTCTGTGAAAACTTGGGTATTATTAATAAAGTATGGTATTTGTTATGTAGTTTAGAGAATAATTACTTGATGGGAATTTATATTTTCATTTAATAATGACATAATTCAAGGTGAATTGTTTACAATAAAATTGCTTAGTTTTAGTTTTTGTCATCCACTCTACTGGTAGTTTTAGTTATTATTGAATTTACTGTCTTCTAAAATTATTATAGTTTTAGTTTTTTCATGTTCTCTACAGCTTAGTTTTAGTTATTCTTACCAAAAGTGTAATATCCCAAAACTAAGGGGTTTTGGTTTTAGTTTTAGTTAACTAAAACAACACCCCATACTATGCATAGGTGGTGGGCATTCACACCACCAGTTTGATGTGAATTTGGTGGGTTTTCACGCTATAATTTTTATATTGTAGATAAGAGTAATGAATGACAAGCCAACCCACCAACAAACTACCAATCTACTAACCATGTAATTAATCAACGAACCAAAAATAGATAGTAAAGAAAAATATAACAAAAAAGCAAGCACACAAAATACAAATAAACAATAAATGAACACATAATAAATCAACACACACATAGATTAAATATAAGTAAAAATATAGAGAAATCAACAAAATAATGATATAATAATGGAATTGACTCAAATACTTGTTTTCATACATGTAGATAAGATAATATTGTTTTGTCCTTGTTTACACCAATAAGCTATTAAACAGATGACCTGACAATGTCAACAGTTATACATGAATCTATAAAATACACTGAAATTTGATAGTAAATCAATTACAATTTCCCTACCTAAAAAACAACCCACATCCTCTTATATAGACTACACAAATTATTAGAAGCCATAATATATTCTTACTACTGTTTGAATAGGCATGACTATTTATTTAGAGTAATAATGTGGGATAATTTAATATCAAACTGGACATGCACTAAATATTATGTTACATGAATAAAATTATATATTTTAATTAAATAATATAATTAAATGTAAATCGAAGATCAAAACACAATTGTAAGAAAATTATAATTATCATTTTATGCTCTTAACTGTATCATAAGAAATGTTTTGAGTCAGTTCAACATTTTTATCCATTTCTACTTCTTCATATAAAGGTCCTTTATTGGAGTTTTTGTTCATATTAGATGAATCTGTTTGTCTTTTCAAATATTTAGTTGTTGTGAATTTGACTCCAAATAATAGTCCCAGGACTAGTCCAAGAGAGAGTGCCAGCAGAAAACTCCCAATAACACTTCCAATAACTAACTCTAAACTGTACTTATTAGTGGAGGTAGAACATTGCTGAGGAGACTGAACCTGGAAATAATAATATAATTATAACATAATTTTATTATATAATATTACACATATGTATGTGTAATAATGTATCTAGTACATTACTCATTACATGAGCAATGCATGAAATTGTACAATACAACATGAGATATCTCTCAATATGAGATAACACCTATGTGATACCATCGTGAAGAAATCTATAGCATGGAAGCATGGAATATATGTATGTACAAACAATATTTCAAGCATGGATCAGTGTACAATAATATTGTGAGACATTTCATGAACATGTGAAAATGTTTTCATGAGCCGAATGCTAGTGAATATACATGTATTTTCATAATTGTAGACAATTATAAAATCTTTATTTATAATACACTGGAACTTTTATATTAAGTAACATTCATAGAAAAACATAGTATACTATTAAATATTCTGTCATCAAGAACTATTTATGCAATGGCATATGCATGTTGAACCGTTCAATGCAGTCTTCAATATGGGTAAATATTGAGAGCCTGCGTGTTTCTATAATGCTCAAGAGAAACATTACAGAATTAAAAAAATATTTGGTCGCCACCGGGAATCGAACCCAGTGCACAAGTGCTCTGCCACTATTTTTTAAATTCCGTATTGTTTAAAAAGCCTGTGATGAAAGAGAGAGATTATATCTAATGATTAAGAAGGCTGAGAAAGAAATTGTAAAACCTAATATTGTCTCCATAATTAGTCATTACTAAAAGGCTACTAATGATTTGGTCATTTGGTATAAATGCGCATTGGTGTGGAAGTTTTAAGGGCTCAATATGGGATGTCGAGACAGTGCCTCCTGATAAACACTGTGCGAGGTGTTATTTAAACACCCCGTTTCGATGGAGTATAATTTGCTTAATCCTTAAAAAGTTGGTACATTTACAAGAGAAAAAGTCACAGAGAAGTGTTAAATATGAATAAGCCAACATACATTATCCATAATGGCTGTTGTTGCCGAAGTCCTCTGCTCAAACACTATATAATAATGAAAAGAGACATTTAATGAAAGAAGAACTTAATATTAGTCTTCACAGATATAATTAGAATTGATTCAAATAAAAAGAACGACTATAAATTTGATTTTATCTTACTCTTGAGTATATATAATTATCTCAATAATTTCATTTTAATTAGTACTCATTAATAAAAAAGTTTTCACTATTATTATTACATTAGGAACAAAGTGAGATTTAAGACAGGTGTTCTTAAATACTACATGTATGGATAAATACTATAATATTTAACATGTACTTGGACTTGAAGTCAATTTTTGACAGGTAATGTCCTCACTCCAGCTTCCATCAATACAAGTTACTTGTATTTCTGGTGGACTACATCCTTGTGCAATTACCCATGTTCCATTGGAGTATAGGGTGTAGTTTCTGTCTTCACTAATATCATTCAACACACAATCTGCAAAAAATAAATTTAGTATTTACAATGGTGCTATACATACCTGCTTGTATATACCAATAATAAATGTAGTGTTGTAGTGACAATGATAATATATAACCACGTTGGGTACAGTGATATTAATTGGTTTGGTCCAAGATATTAAAGTAGACGATGATGATAGTCTGTAGAATATATTACTATTGTAATTTGAAGTTGTGTGGACACTGACTTCACTTTTATTGTTTGATGTTCTTGATATTCTCAATGTAGTTGGGAGCAGACCTGTAATATCATGAATAATTACAATACCTTATCAATGAATTGTACCAAATACATTACTTCACAATTTCTTTCTCAGCTTTCTCTCTTTCACAGGCTTCCCCCCCTCCCCCTTTTTTTTTTTTGCGATAAGCAAGCGGTCCTGGGTTCGATTCCCGGGTTCGATTCCCGGTGGCGACCAAATATTTTAAATTCACTATTGTTTACAAGCCTGTAAAAGAGAGAGAATACATCTAAATTTATTACTTACTGGTTTGAGAAATGTTAATGACTAAGCTCTGACCACCACAAGTCATAGTGACCCCATTCAGTATTTCTGGATTATCAATTGTAGCTACAACACTTATAGAAGATGGAGCCAATACAAAATTGGTTATATTAAAATTAACTTGAGTTCCTCTTATTATCAAACTTGTGGTTGTCACTGATGGCATGAGGTTAGAGACAACAGAAAACTCTTGTGGGTTGGAACCTCCAGTAAACCACTGCCACTCCAAATCTGCATTGCTAACATCACATCTGTATAAGGCTGACTGCCCAGGACACAAACTTGTCTCTGCTGTCAACTCTCCTTAACACAGCATATACATCAGTAAACAAGTACCTAGAAACATGTATATTTACCTGTTGCTGTGGTAATGAAGTAGCAGGAGGTGACACATAGAATGACAATTAGAGCCATCGTGATTTACACTGTTTAGTTGATTATGACCTTTCAGTACCCTGAACTACTTCCGGTCTAGATATATTATACGCAAGGAAGTATGTTGTATGCATATACTTATATGGGACGTCAGAAGTGTAATGGCCCCATCTATATTTTTATCAAAACGGGGCGTGTTTTATTAGCTTGCGTACTCTTCATCATGAGCTCTTCGTTTTTGTCGAAATCTAGCGGTGCACATAGCAAAGCACGTGCACTTTTTTCCGTGA
>WLWD01003942.1_pt1 | contig 55226 bp, 37 predicted proteins | sample 6712731 | NCBI WGS metagenome assembly WLWD01 (sample SAMN12718690, study PRJNA576275) | sponge metagenome | isolation source: marine sponge | host: Mycale hentscheli | place: New Zealand: South Island, Marlborough, Capsize Point | collected 2014-11-01 | reverse complement strand
GCCTGATAGTTAGGTAACATAAAATGTTACTATTTTTAGCTTACTTCATGCAAACACTATAATAGCAGTTATGACCTTTTATTTCAGCAAACAAATACAAAATCACTCTCCTACCTGATTTGTTAACTTTTGTAGTATCAAACATCTGCCATTCTGATAATCTCAATTACCAGTAACTCTTGAACAAGCTCTCAGCTGTGATAAAAAAATAAACCAATGTTATTATTTGTAATTTTAGCCAACAAATATGGAATTACTACTTACCTCAATTTCCTGAGTACAGATAACTTCTGTAGTATCAAATTTAAGTTACTTTGACTATCTGAATTACCGTGAATTCTTGACAACAAGCTCTCAACAAATACATAAGACAATCAATTTTAACACACAAATACAAATTTACTTTCTTACCTCATTTTCTTGAGCAGTGGTAACTTTTGTAGTACCAAATTTGAGCCAATCTGACTATTTGAATTTACCAGTTACTGTTGACAAGCTCTTAGCTACAAAAAAGAAAGGCCAGAGTTAATTTTGCATATTAAGCCAACAAATATGGAATTGCGTACTTACCTCAGCTTCCCTCGAGAAGTAGTAGCTTCCTTAGCATTAATACTACGGCATTCTGACTACCAATGGCTCTTGACAACCAACAATCGGCACTCCGTATCCCCCCATAAAATGGCGAAATTTTGAAATTAAGTCTGGAAAAGGGTCTTCAAGGCCATAGTAACCGGTCGAATCAACTTTTTGTTTCTTGAAAAGCAAGCATTTTCACACTTCTGCGCTGAAGTATAAAGTAAGGCTTGTTTAACAGTGGCGTAGGAAGATAATTTTACTATGGGTGGCCAAGTTGAGAGTCATTGTTTTGACTTGATTTGCATCCCCATATATACTTATTAACAAATTCCTTCCTCAATCATATTGGTGATACATAAATATTTGAAATCATAGTAAATGGTCAGCTATAGGAAAATACATTGATGTGTAGTATATAGCTAAAATAAATTTAATAAGTTCCAAAGTATTTGACTCTACATGAATTAATTGACACAAATTGTTTTGCTATGGCATGTAGGTCTAGTGCATCAGTTTCAGCTTGATGTATGTACAATAGTAATAAATTGTTAAGTCTGCTATGTGACATCGTACTGCGTAAAAATGTTTTTAGCCGTCGCAATGAAGAAAATGATCTCTCTGCTGTAGCTGAGGTGACTGGAAATGTGAAATAAATTTTTTAAAGCTTAGCAATTTCACTCAACATCCCTTGAATAATATGATTTTCTTGCATTATATATGCTACAGTTCTCACATTAGTAACTTTCAAGATACCTGTGTTAGCGGTCTTAATGGCTTCTTTGAGCATAAGTAGTTGAGCTTTCATGCGATCTTGATCGAGGTCATTGTTAAAAAAATCTTGATGTCATCTGAAATTTGAACTAGTTTTCCATTTGATGCATCTAGAATTAGTGACTCAATGGTTCTAATCATAACAAAATCACTCTGCTCAAACCTTCTGTCTACTTCACCAAGAGCCAACTCAAGGACTTCAAAGTATGCATGACGATACTTTTCTTTAGGACAAGTATAAACATGACCACTTGATCCTTCATGAAATCGCAGTGGCACTTTTCTAGGTCTACACAAAACTGGTTCTTCAGTTAGGTCTTCAGATTCATGCAAAACAGTATCATAGAAGCAGTCAAACTTTTCTTCAGTTCTGAGAGACTTTAAATATGAAGAAAGAAGTGTAAGCTCCTTTAATAGCTTCTTGAATTGTTATATCTTTTGATTGTAAGTTGATTGACAGTTGTTCAGTAGCAGAAAAAATTAAATAACCAAGCTTTAAACTAAACAAAGTGTCAAATTTCTCCATCTTGCTCAGCAACCCGCCAGCTTTTGCTGCATAGTCATCATGACCTTTCTGAACCTCTTCTAAAGTAGATTGTAAGATTTTATAATTTTTCAAAATGCTCAGTATGGAAGAATGCCTGATGGTCCATCAAGTTGGACACATGATCCTTAGTGAGGGTGTATAACCCTCATCAACCCAGCGAATTGACAAAGACATATGCTCATCGTGAGAAATATCTGTGGCTTCATCTGCTATAATGGAAAACCACACAGAAGATTGAATATTGGCTAATATTTTTCTAAGAACAGCCTGACCCTTCATATTAATTATTTCATTAATGATAACGGGAGATATATACTCTTTCTTATGGATCCAAGCATTCATTTTTTGGCAATCCCTGGACTGCAATAAAAGCAATTGAAATAAATTTCCCTCAAGTGATTGTACATTTTCATTATGGCCACGAAGAGGTAAACCTTGCCGAGAAAGGTACTGACACCAAGTATGACCTTCAGCAACATTTTTCTTATATGAAATTGTTGGTTTGCCAAAATCACAGAGCTTAGTTGAGCATGCAACTACTGCTCTTTGCTGCTAACTTCAGAGCAGCTTATTTTTGCATACTGGAATTTTCATGCTAACGGAATTTACGAAGTGCATTTTTCCACTTATGAAAGCCGTCTGACACAAAGGCAGGCTTCTCGTGCTCTGAGAAAGTAATTAAACCTTTTTGTTGAGCACTGCGACAAGTGGCACAAAATACTCTGTACCGTGATCCAGGGATGATTCCGATACCAGCTTGATTGGATTTTTCTTGAATGACTTTTATTCTTGTACCTTGGAATGACTTACATCATGTGGCTGATGAGATGTGTTGAGATCAGAACAACATGGACACTGACAAGGAGTATTCTCAGTAATAGCTGCACCACCTTCAGGGACCTCTTCATTAACTTCAGTCTCAGAGTCTGGTTCAGGGTTGCTATGCTTTTCTGAGTCCTCACAATTTGTGGCATCAAACTCTGATATTTTCAGTTAATTTTATCACTGTAAACAGACTTAGGTGTAGTATGTATTTACCTTGTGATCTTGAAGATTCGGTGACCCTGACATACCTGCTTGGCACTACAGTCTAGAGCTATGTAAGCAGCTGCTTGCAGAACTTCTATGCTGAGTCAACAATAAAAGTCACAGTCTGTGTTTTGTAGAGTTTATAGCATGCAGCTGGCCTAATAGCAGCTGGTACAGAATTGTAAACCAAGTTAGAATTAAAACTCAGCAAACCATAATTTTTTTCCTGCTGATGCACCAGTTAGGGTGGCCCTGGCCACCCTGGCCACCCCAGTTCCTACCCCTATGTTTAATGCTGTAGTTTCAGAATAAACCGGGGTCAAGCCTAAAATGTCGTGTTTTTTGGAGAAAAAAGTTCCCCGTGCACGCGTTTAGTGTAGCATAAGACTGTAAATACACATTTCTCACAGTTTGCTCATAGCATTGGTCACCAATAGCTTTCATATTCATACTCTACTGTCTATTCTAATTATAGTGGAACGTCAATTTTATCCGAACTAATGAGGGATTGGAGTGTTTGTATAACCAAACAATGAACATAAAAAAACAGCTCTTGATGACTGCTTGCCAAAGTCTTCCTCAGAAATCAAAACATCAAGGTAAACATGTATAGGTTATTACACTAAGAAAAACTGCATTATTATAACATAAATGTGTTTTAACTGCTGCTACCTCTGTTAAATGGACAAGGCTAATTCTATACACTGTAAAAATTATAGCGTGAAAACCCACCAAATTCACACCAAACTGGTGGTGTGACGGCCCACCACCTATACATAGTGTGTCCTTCACACTTTCTTCCTAGTGTGAATGCACACTTAGTGTGAAATTCACACTCAATGGAATAGCATGGATCCTTTACCGAACATTAATTATATTCATGTGCAGGCAAAAACCAATGCTATTATCATTGTAATCTACCTTATAAATGTTTAGTACACTTGTGTGCTAGATAAGAGAGTTGACTAAGATTTTAGTCGTCTGATTAATGAAATCTGGGATTATACCAATCTCTTTTTGGAAAAAAATGTTGATATGTAATACTAGAATCAATGTAACTTAAAATTATTCAGCATTAATGTAAGTATGAGTTCATAGTGATTATGGTGAGAATTCACAAAATTTGGTATGTACTTCACACCCAAACGATGAGGCGTGCACATTACACCATATTTTGGTGGACTATTGTTACAAGATTCACGCTTAATTTGGTCTGAGCTACACACCTTTTAGCTTACAGTGTAGTATCAAATTTTGATTGAAAACATTATAAGTCGTGTTACATAAACAGTGACCTCATGAAACTCCAAACAAGTAGAAGGGGCAAATAAGTAATATAAATATAACCAAAGAACTTCCTAACCTACTCAATGAAATGTTGAAATTCTACAGTTTAGTGGCATTATTGAGTGCTTTATTGCATTGTGTACTTCAAGTGTTAGCAAGTAAGAGTTCAACTTATTTAATAATTATCATTGAAGGATATGTTTTTAAAGATTGTCCTTCAGTTGAAGTCATCAGAAGAGTGAATACAACTGATGGAAGTTCTAGTATGTGGCTAGGAGATGATGGTTATGAAGGCTATCTGGAAATATGTACAAACACAAATACTGGCACTCAGTGGATGCCAGTGTGTGGAGCAGACCTATGGACAGACACGGAGGCTAGAGTAGCCTGTAACCAGTTAGGATATCCTAACACTACAACATTGGGTAAGTAACCTCAGACTATAACTATATATTATTTAGCTGCAGTTGAAGTTGCACTCTTAGTAGAACTAGTCAATTGTGTTCCTAGAAGTTTAGTATTGTTTTTTACTTGAAGCCATCACAGGAGATGTGCAGGTACAGAGACAAAGCTATATGATTGCCAATCTTCAGAAGGTACTTGCTCTGAGTGGGCTGGGATTATTTGTACATGTGAGTTACTGTATTATCACTAAGCAGTAAATTAAACAAAGTCTTAAATTTACAGCTTTTGTGACGTGCCAAAGAGAAATTTGTTCTGACATTTCCTACTGCAATCCATCCTTTTCGTGCTCTAATTGTACAATACCACAAAGACTTAACTGTATATGTTATGGAGGTAAAGTTTACTCACATGAATTATTCCTATTTTAGACTTAACATTATTCTTTCCACAGAATGTAGTCCTCCCTGTATGAATGGAGGAAGATGTGTCTACAATAATACCTGCCAGTGTCCTCCAAACTGGACTGGGGGACACTGTGAACAAAGTCTGTCATCCACTACCTATGCTAACATACATACAGACATGATTTTGCTCATAAATATTTCTACCTGTAATATGAACTGTATGAATGGAGGAACATGTAGTGGTATGAATAGTTGCATATGTATGACTGGATATGATGGGTTACAATGTAAACATAATAAAGGTATTATTAATAAATTCATCCAGTGCTCATATCTATGATTTATAATGTACTCATTTAGGGGAATCTTCACTGCTGTACATCATCATTTCTATCCTCGCTCTCCTGTTCTCCATTATTATACTTATTATTACTGTTATATTCTCTCTGCTATATCTGAAAGCATTCAAGAGAAAAAAGAGGTAATGTATGTAAGCTTTTGTAAATACTATTATCTGAATCAAACATGAATTATTATTGCAACATGTAAGATCAACTTTATTTATTTATTTATTTATTTATTTATTTACTACTTCTACAGAACACTAAATAATGAAACGGGAAAACAAAAATGAAACAGTTTTTATGCTACCAAACAGGAAAATTAGACATACATTACTCTTCTTGTAGAAGATAATAATTAGAATTTCCTGCATTGATTCACATACATATCTATTTGAAAATACATATTATATCCAATATGCTGTAGAATATATACAAAAGAAAAAAAGAGTTCTTGTGAAGATGCTGCACTAACTGCCAATCCTGCTTACGATGTTCCTGCTCAATTAAAAGGAGACAATAATGATAACCTTACTGATGAGGAGACACTTCACAGAGAACCAGAGCAACTTGAATTAAACTACTTACAAAGAGAACAAGAAGATACTGCAGATACTGCCTACATGAATGAAGTAGAGACTCATGACTACTATGCAACTATTTGTGACTAGTACACGAAGAGTTATTGTGTATATTTATATTATCACATATTATGTCTATTAGAATTTTGTTATTGTTTTTTTTTGTTTCAATCATAAACAATAGTTTGTGAATGATGTCAGTTATTTGTGAGTCTAGTTTGTTATCCTTTTTCCACTCCTGAACATGATATTTTAAGTGATTGTTTCATAAATTGATATGTATAGGTTACACCACGACGAGTATAGGTTGGTACAGGATTTGCACAACCGAGGGTCAAAGGTCCGAGGATAGCATAAATCCCATACCAAAGGAACAGAGTAGTACAACTGACTTGTACTATGGCTCTAGGCTATATGAAGCGCACAAAGACTAATTTTGATTGGATGGTTCCCTTATTCACCTCCTAATAGGTGTGTATGAAATTTATTCACCTCAAATTGAGAAATCTGATTGGACACTTTGACGTACCATAGTATTATGTATTAGATGTATTCTCTCACTTTCATATGCTCTTTTTATGTGTGTATTTTGATATTGTTTGGGTATTATTCTACCATTTGTAGGATTGATATCTAGGATGTTGATGATCTGAATTATATAGACATGTCATTAAAGTGTTCTTTTATGCTTAAAGACTCATAAACTCGTCAAACTCCTTATTGTTGAAAGCCTAGTCCACTATATATCATTACATTCTGAAGTTCATCACGGATTCAGAATTGTATAACTTTATGAGAAAATAACTACATAAATACAAATTTGTTGTAATTGTAATCATTACAATTTCATAAAGGCTCCTCATTTACTAATTGTAATTGTAATGATACTTTTACTAGTTATGTAATTGAATTATAATGATTACATTGCTGATGTAATTGTAACAACATTGGTCTATATACTATCTTCAGAAAGCGTGGGTGAAATGAAAACACCTTTTATGGTATATCCAAAGCTTTCTTGGAGGTATATAAGAAGTATAGTTTACTGCCATGGGTAACTATATCTATCCAATCTGTTTACATTTACTGACTCTTCCATTGTACTCATGTATCCTTGTCTTTTGTGAACTGTAACAAATCTTCAAGTGTTCGTCTCACATTTTGTGTTGGTGTATATAAAAAATTAACCTTGCCATTCATGATTGCTCTCGCCCAACTCCCCACCATCTGCCCTCCATAACCATCACTGGAATGAAGGGATTGGCTATGCGCAGGAGCCTCCCTTCCAGTCTTTACTGGGTACCAGGTCCAGCACCTGTTTGCAACATTCTCAAACCCACCTCAACAACACCTTCCAACATCCCAAGTAGGACCTGCCCCTTGCTCACAATGCATGTAGCTGAAAGAGAAGTGTAATGGCCCCAGTGCTATCACACTCCAAAGAGTGGAAGTAATGTTGTGTATGCATTATAGGAATCTCAGTGTCCTATTTACACACTCCTACTGATAGATAATCTAACAGTAGGATAGAGGTATAGAAACTGGGATATCAGAATGCAAAACTTGTGGTCGTATAATATGTAGCATCAATATTATTGATAGATAGCTCCAATAATACCTACGCTACATATATGATCACGAGTACATGTCATGCAAGCTTTATAGAAAACACATTAGATAATCTTCAATAATACATATGCTACACATACGAAAAGTAAATGTCATGTAGACACTTTAGAAACCCAGTATACACATTAATACAGTCACACAATCAACAATACTACATTTACTACATATAATGTCATGTCAGAATTGGGCAGTATATTGCAGTTGTGTATGACACAAAGTGGTGCATAGCCATTATCAAACAAAAATGCTCCATAGCTGCAGACAGAATGTTTGTTTTATGAGACGCCATCAATCCAGTCAAGTTTTGTTTTAGCCAGAGAGCCCTTGTATTAAGTTTGCCTTTGTGTTAGAGCTTGCCTTTGTGTTAGATTTTGACAGAAGAAACTGCAGTTAAAGTACCAGTACTGTCTAAAAATAATTCCAGTAACAGTAAAAAAATTCAGTTTTTCTAGGACCTCTTGGACTTATTCACTCTCAAGGAAGGACTTTGTTGTGGATCTCCCCACCATCACATACTCATTATTATTATTATTATTCAGTTTTGTTAGCATGTTACTAATTAGTCATTCCATATAATCTACTTTTTAGGTGTGTCGACCTTTTCCGAATACTGCAACTACACCTTACCAGATCGCCATTTCCACGTGTATGCTGAAATACGGACTTCTAGAACAATTACGTCATTTCCTTCTTGTGTCATATATATACCTTCATTTCATTCTTTTTGTTGGGATTCTCCACGTGTTGATAAAACTTAAACACCGACCTGTTATATAGTAGTCAGGGCGTGTTGGATCCTCATTGCGGAGCGCGATCTAGGTTTAGAAGCCTAATTGCTTTGTCCGTAGGTAGTTGTGCCTCCTATAACACAGGACCGCCACAACGTTTTGGTGGCAGCGGTGGGATAGTCGCTTAAGCCGTGACTGTCCGATTCTTCTGTAGCTAACCTCGCTTTCGAGTGCCTTTGCTTTGGTGCGTTGGTCGCCGCGCAGTTTTTTTTAGTTGCGTTGCTAATCCATAGTAGCTTTGTGAAAGCTTTCTCCTGGTTGCTTGATCTTGTGATCTTATAGATAGTTTGTATTTTTTTTGATATTGTTTGTATTTTTTTCCCCATTAGTTTTTGGTAGTTTTCTCTTTCCCTCAGAATGCCTGGCAGGAAGAAGGAGAAGAAGACTGAGAAAGCGTCTTCAGCTTCTCTTGAGAGAGACGCTGACTTGCCTGGAGCTGTTGAGACTGGTTCTTCTGCCGCCGTTGACCCTGTGGTTAGTGATGACACCTCCATACATAACCCGCGGGTTGCCGTTGACGACCCTGTACCTATCGTCGATGCGGTTGATGAGGAGGGTGGTTCTGATACTGAGTCCACTTCTGAATCTGAAAGTTCCGATGAAGACGATGATGGAGACGCTAAGGCTATTCTTGCTAAGCTTGCTAAGGTTATGGTGGCCACCCAAAAGGTGCAGTGTAAGGAACGGAAAATAACTAATAAAATTCTGAACAAGTTAGCTAGTGATAAAACTGAATTAGCTCAGCATAAGGAGATAGAAGAAGGATTTTGGCTTAGGCTTTTAAAGCAGAATGTTGAGGTTCCTAAGTGGAAGGAAGGTACTAATACTATGATGTTCTTTTCGTCTCTAGAAGAAATTTATACTGCCAATAACATTCCTTCTTTGCAGTGGGGTAAATACCTACAACATCAATTGTCTGGGAGAGCTGCTGAAGTATATTTAGCTCGTATTAAACCTTGCCCTGATATAATTAGTGATTTTAATGCTTGTAAACGAGCAATGCTTACTGGTCTAGGGGAAACTGTTGAAGCGGCCGAGCATGACTGGTGGTTGTTACGTTTTCGGTCTGGCGAGTCTTTGGACACCTTATCTATACGTGTCCAAACAATTACCCAGAAAATGTTGTCTGATTGTTCTGATATTAATGATGTTATTCAATTTATGTATTTATCCAGATTCCTTTCTTGTTTGCCCGAGGAGATTGCTTCCCGTGTTCGTGTACTTGAGCCAAAGAGTATCCATGATGCTGTGCGTCTGGCTACCCAGTGTGTATGGGGACAACTAGGCCCACTCAGAGCAGAGAAAGAAACTTCCAGTTCTCCCACTCTCGTAGGAGGGACTGGAACCAGTCGGCTCAGTCACAGACACAAGAGAAGTCAAGTAGTGAGTCTCCTAGGTCTCAGGCTACACAGGAACGTACCCCTGGCACTCACAAACCCACAACCACTGGTAGTGATATTACTAATGCAAAGCAGTCTGTGTTGGTAAAGGGTAGTCAGAGGAGTGAGCGGTTTGTGCCGATTTGTCACTTGTGTAATGAACCTGGACATAGTAGGCCTAACTGTCCTAAGAAGAAGTCCAAGGTGCAATGTATAAATACTCTATATTCTTCTGAAGATAATGTTAATAGATGGTCTCATTTCTGGTGTCCCTTGCAATGACATTTTGGTTGACACTGGTGCCTCTCGTACCCTGGTTAGTAGTAAATACGTGCCACTGAAACTTGAAGTTGGTGAAGTAAAGGGTCATTATGACGTAGCGGTTAGTGACGCCCTTCCCCAATCTGCTTTGATAGGGTTGGATGTGGGCTGGGAACCCTTTGAGAGTTTCATCCAAACTGCTATAGAGCGTCGCAGACTTGCTGATGCGGACGCATTCCCTCCTAAGTATGGCAATGATTATGATAGTGACAGTGACATAAACCCTTGTGAACCTAGTAGTAGTGCTCATCACGAACCTAGTAGTAACCCTTGTGAACCTAGTAGTAGTGCTCATCACGAACCTAGTAGTAACCCTTGTGAACCTAGTAGTAGTGCTCATCACAAACCTAGTAGTAACTCTTGTGAAGCCAGTACCTCAGATACAGTGAGGTTAACCCGTAGTCAGGCTAAGGCTAAGAAGGCTCAAGAAATAGCCGACCTTGAAGCCAGCTCTCATTCTCTGGCTACTCCCATGGGACTTGATCAGATTCAACCTCCCTCTGCATGTTCGAATATAATTTCTGGTAAGGGATTAGAAGATGCCTTTGAACTCCCTATACCCAGTATCCCTGCTGATAATTCTGACAGAGAGGTTTTGAGTACTCAGCAGTTGAGAGATCCAACCCTAACTGATATTAGGAAAAGGGCGGACCAAAATACTGATGGTTATTGTTATTATAATGGTATGTTAGCTCATGAGAGTACTGATGAACTTGGTGAATTATGTCGTAAGATAGTACTTCCGAAGGAGAGAAGAAATCAAGTTTTGTTGTTGACACATTCTGTGTTGGGTTCTGGTCATTTTGGTCATCATAAAACTCATGCTAGGCTGGTGCCATACTTTACCTGGCCTATTATGAGGAAGGACGTGAACGACCACTGTAGGTCTTGTGAGGGGTGTCAGAAAGCTAGCCCAAACACTAATTCACGTACTCCTCTAGTTCCACTTCCTGTAGTTAATGAACCTTTTAATATAATGGCTATGGACATAGTTGGTCCACTTCCTACTACCCCTCGAGGACATAAGTACTTATTAACTGCTATGTGTCTCCATACGAAATACACTGAGGCTATCACCTTGAAAAGAGTTGATACTGAGGCAGTTGTTGAAGCACTGATGGAAATCATTTCTAGACATGGTATTCCACACACTCTGTTAACTGATCAAGGTAGTGTTTTTATGTCTGGTGTAGTTAAGTCCCTGTGTAAGACACTTGGGATAGTTCGAATGCGAACCTCCCCATATCATCCTCAAACAGATGGTGCGTTGGAGAGATGGCATGCTTGTCTGAATGGTATGATCAAACGTGCTCAGGTCCAGAAGCGAGAGTGGGATGTTTACTTGAAATATGCTCTGTTTGCTTATAGAGATACCCCACATGTTGTCACTGGATATACCCCCTTTGAACTGCTGTATGGTGGTCGTGTGCATGGTCCCCTCAGATTACTTAGAGACTCGTGGTTTACCAAGGAAGGTGAACAATTAGATCTTTGCTCTTGGCTGACGGATATGAAAGCTAAGATGGCTGAAATGTCTCTTATAATTTCAGATAGAGAGCATAGAGCCAAAGTCAAGATGAAAATAGTATAATTATGACAAGGGTAGTAAAGAGAAGGAGTTTGAACCTGGTACCTTAGTTCTGGTGCGCAAGCCAGGTTTGTCAAGTAAACTAGGAAGTCGTTGAGATGGTCCCTATCCTGTGGCTGAGAAATTGTCTCCTGTTACATATGCCATACACAATCCTGCAAGAAAGAATAAGGTAGTGTTGCATGCCAACTTGCTAAAGGCTTACCATAGTCCTTCAGCTCAAATACATGCTAATGAGGTGAACATTTCATAAAGCTTCTAAATACTGTTCTACTACTAATATTTCACATTACAGAATGTTATCCTGAACGGAGTAAGACATGTCTACTACAATACCTGCCAGTGTCCTCCACTTTGGACTAGAAAACACTATGAACACGAGACACCTCCCACTTTAAGCAGTTGTAACACAGAGTGTCAGAAAATGTGTACTTGCATTGGCAATGCTCAATGCATAAGTCCTCCTAACATGACAGGTCTGCTTTGTGAACAAGGTGGAAGTAGTAATCCACTTAGGCTTTACTGTTATATTTTAACTCACTTTATTTACACAACTTAGGTGGCTCCTTGTGGTTAAAAGCAAATTACACAAGCTACATGAATTATAAATTAATATTTACGTAACTACTGTCGTTCTAGATATCCTTCTCAGAGGAAGACATCGTGGATAGTACTGATAGAGTCAAGAATCAGTCGAAGATAATTATTCTATTATCCTGGACATTTAGCTAGTATCTGGCTGTTGCAATGAGTATGCTCTTGCTATCAAACTGATACGAAAAGTTAATTAGCTCATAATTAGAACACTATAATTCGTACAACTAAATTTAAATTTTTCTAAGGGCCATAGCTATATCTCAACGAAATTAATTCTGCATGCAACAAATTTCTTGTCTCTCGTTAGGAAGCAGTAAATACTTTATTTATCAGAAGTCTAGTCTAGAATCTCTAGTCTCGCATAGCTACCCCCTTTACTGATCGTAATGTGGGAAATGGTCTGGTCAACAGACACAGAGCCAAGTTGTGTTTGCACCATCAGCAAACTAGGAGATTGACAGTAAGTTCCAGTGAATGCGGTATACCTGATTATTTTTTGCTCCAGCTTCATGAATGGATTCAATATGCTATCATACCTGGTAAAGGGTCTGGCTGCACGAGACTATCTCCCCGCCCACATGTACCTTAGGTGAGTGCGCTGACCAGGCTTATCAACTAGACATGCATAAATAAATAAAGTTGATCTTACATGTTGCAATAATAATATATGTACAATTCAGATATTATTTACTGAAGCTAAATAATAATAATAATAATAATAATAATAAAACAGTGAAGTTACCTTTTGTTGTTGTTTTTTAATATTGTAGAATAATTAAAGAGGAAACAAAAGTAGGTATGGCTTTTTGCGCCTTCAAAATCCGAACTGGCTACGGGCCTGCCTCATCACAAATACAGCTCTGTACAGTTATTTCAAAAAGACTACCAACCAGCCACTACTCCCCAGGCCTAGATCGCAGATAGAGGAGGCATCCAACAAGTCTGTGGCAAGGGTACTCTCTGCAACTACTGGAGCAAAAAAAAAGAGAAAAGGCACCTATCAGACCTACTCTGATGAAATAAGAGCAAGGATTGGAAGATATGCAGCAGAAAGTGTTTTGCTGTTACCAATATAAAAAAATATTTCGTTTTGGAAAATGTATTAAAGCCAAAATATTTACCCGCCAATATGTACTCCAGAATGGAATAGCCAAATATTTGACCCGCCAATATAACATGTTATACAGTAGCTAAAACAATTTTCAATCTCCTACAACTGGTAATAAGTGAAGGAATCAAGCTTACATTATTAATGTTCCAAGATGCAGTTGCAAGAGCTTGACACTTGTACAACATTCTCTCTTACTGCCACAAGTAAAAGGTTCAGTATATCAAGGCATATTCACGAAATACACAATGACTAGGCTGAATCATTTGATTATTTTAAACCACCACCAATATAATTATACAATTATAACAATTCATTGTCCATAGCTATATATAATATAGCTATTATGTGTGTGATGGTATAATTGGCAAGTTACTTACATGATTTGATAGTATCATCATTACTTGATTTAAGCAAATACTGTTAACATACAACATAATATCATGATATAACAACTAAATTCTACAATTGAATAATGCTGAATCAGCTTGACCACTTTGTCAGTGATGGCTACACCCCTGTACTACTTATTAGAGTTGCACTCTTGAAAAGACTATTATAAACAACTGCATTAAAGTCATTTCAATTCTGAAACTGATACAACATCGTACCAAATGATACCACACTGTACAACCTGATCCACCTCTACCACCTGATACCATGTGTACTATGACAGGATTCACTTTAGGCTTTAATACTAAAAAATCTGGCTTTAGATAAATAAAAAAAAGTGTGTTAATTATATCTTAATGCAGTAGTGCAAATTATGGTCATGCAAGACCAATTACTGTACCAGAAAAGACGGTCACAATAAAACCCAGCAGAGAGAGGAAAGTCCCATATGCAACAGTTAAAGCTGTCAGGTTTGCTGTTGCTGCTAATAATTATATTAAAATTATTCATAATAGCTAACCAATTGTGTGAATATGCTATTTGTTTTTAGTTGTTGCTGTTGTTTTTTTTGTTATTTGTTGGTAGCTGTATTTCCTGGGGACCCAACATGTTATTTAGCAATACTATCAACTATACATGAAAACTGATCATATATAGTATTATTGCTATCCAGCGTTGTTTTAGTGAACTTGAGTTTAGTCTTTATTGTTATTTTAATGCTACTGAATTGGATTTTTTAACTATAGTTGGCAACTAAAGTTAAGTTTTAGTTCTATTTTTGTGTTCATTTGAGGTGGGTGAAGTTCTTGATAATTACAACGATGCATGTTTTGTAAAAAAATATGGTACCAGAGGGAATCTTTACATTCAATATCCCGTTAAAGAATAAAATTAAAAGACAAACACACATTAAGCAATATTTATCATCAAACAGCTTCATTTAGTCCTATTCTTTAAATCAATTCACTCTATTCCATTAAGTAATGAGAAACGCACATGTAAAGCAGTTTCAATATTATTTTATTAACTTACAATCCAAGATATGCACTTTAATCTCATTGTCATCTTCACTGCAGCAATCATAGCATAGCACATAGTGACATTTTTCTAAAGCACAGAGTTCCACATGATAAATAATATGGCCACTTCAAAAAATAGATTGTTATAATGTTACCTAAGCAGTTGGCATCATGAAACTCTAAACAACTAGATAGAAAGGAGTACACACACAATATAACCAAAGAATTTCCAAAAGTGCTCACTGAAATGTTGAAATTCTACAGTTTAGTGGCACTATTGAGTGCTTTATTCCATTGTGTACTTCATGTGCTAGCAAGTAAGTGTTCAACTTTTTTAATAATGATCATTGAATGATATGTTTTTAAAAATTGTCCTTCAATTGATGTCATCAGAAGAGTGAATACAACTAATAGAAGTTCTAGTATGTGGCTAGGAGATGATGGTTATGAAGGCTATCTGGAAATATGTACAAACACAAATTCTGGCCTTCAGTGGAGGCCAGTGTGTGGAGGAGAACTATGGACTGACACAGAGGCTAGAGTAGCCGGTAAACAGTTAGGTTATCCTCATGGGCAGAGGAATGAGAAGTGAGACAGAGAAGATGACAGACAAGAGAAAGACAGAGACAGAAGATGACAGACAAGAGAAAGACAGAGAAAGAGAAAGAGATGAAGACAGAGAGAAGATAGAAGAAAAAGCATGAAGATTAAGAACAGTTGTGTATGTGTCATACAAGGACATATATGTGTGTATTATAAGCATTGTGTATGTATTTCTGTATTTTTGATATTTTAGTGTAGGCGCAGGTCATGTTGTGTATTTTGTGTCTAGATGTATTATGTGGACCACACCCCCATTTATATGTGGGCATGCGGCACTTGGAACTTATAAACCTTAGTCACGCATGCGTCAGTTCAGTTCCCCATATATTCCCATTCTCATTACAGATTAATACTCTGTCAAAAGGGTGTGGGAGGGCGGAAGAACTCTGGTGGCAGCAGGTCACCAGAGCGTATGAGTAAGTGCGTGTCTCATAACTTCTCCTCTACCTCTGGCGACTTACCTTCAGGCTTATAGCCTTTACCGATATAGCCAATCAAGATTCTCTGTGGCCTGTGACCGCCAACCCACAATCCTAACACTAACACATTGGGTAAGTAACCTCAGGCTATAAACACAGATGTAGCTATCTGTGGCAATTGTAAATGCATTAGCAATACTACACTCTTTGAATTTCAATGTATTAATCCTCCACATATAAGCCATTACAGGAGGTCTGTGTTCTTCACCTCCTAACACAATTGTAGAGGAATAGAAATAAGAAGATGTGCAGGTACAGAGACAAAGCTCAGTGATTGCCAATCTTCAGAAGGAACTTGTCGCAAGTGAGCAGGAATTTTCTGTACGTGTGAGTTACTGTATTATCACTAAGCAATAAAATTAAAAGAATGTTAACATTACAGCTTTAGTGATGTGTCGAAGAGAAATTTGTTCTGACATTTCCTACTGCAATCCATCGTTTTCGTGCTCTAATTGTACAATACCACAAGGACTTAACTGTATATGTTATGGAGTTAAGTTTTAACATGTGAATTATTTCTATTTTAGACTGAACATTGTTCTTTCCACAGAATGTAGTCCTCCCTGTATGAATGGAGGAAGATGTGTCTACAATAATACCTGCCAGTGTCCTCCACACTGGACTGGAGAACACTGTGAACGAAGTCTGCTATCTACTACCTATTCTAACACACATACAGACAGAACTTCATATATTATCAATAACACTACCTCTCCTGTGACAGGTCCAAATGAAGGAATATGTATTAGTTGTGGTAATTATTGAAGCATTAGAACAATGTAAAAAAGACAAAATGGTTTTAACAGGTAGAATTTCATAACCTCCCATGAGCATTCATTTGCTGTATATTTCAGGTGCAGAGTAATAGAATTTTACTCTCTACATCATCATTGCTGTTCTTTCTACTCTACTGATTTTCAGTTGTCTCATTATAATAATATTAATAGCTCTTTTCAACAGAAAAGCAAAGGATTTAAGGTCAGTGGGATATTATGAAATCAAATTTAATCTTGCCATTATTTCAGCTACATCAAGACTATGTGATAATATTGAAATATATTTGCGCTTAAAACTTTTAGTTCTCTGGGCACAGTGCGTTTTCTATGCCTAGAAATTCTTTAAATGGTTTTATAAGTCTACAATGAGTTGACTTTAAATTTATTCACTGAAAATGATTTGCCTATTACCAATTTATTCAGCTATTATTACATCAAGTTATTAAATCATGGCATACTGCATATAGTTTTGTTAAATGCATCTGTTGACAAATCTATATTCCCAAACATATTGAATTCATTTTCATTCTGGAAATTTAAAGAGATAGCTAAATACAAACAAACTTATATTGAACTCATTTTCTGTTTCTATTTACCTAGTATAAGGTCCTCTTAAATAAAATTATGTGCTATACACTCAATATTTATATGACTATTATAATGTAGACATAAATCTGATAAAAAGAGGAGTACTTTTGAAGAAACTGCACTAACTGTCAATCCTTCTTATGGTGTTACTGCTCAATTAAACAGAAACAATAATGACAATCCAACTAATGAGGAGTCACATCACAGAGAACCAGTACAACATGAACTACAAGAAGATATTGTTGAAACAAGAAACTTGAGTGAAGTAGAGAATCTGGAATATTATGCCACTATCTCTGAGTAATATTAACTTTATTGTTTTCCTTCAATTATCAATGTAATAATAATGGGACTTAAATTTTATACCAAAAGACATTTTAAGCTAGATGTTGTGGTCCATCCCTTTTTTATTTTCAATCATATAATGATTGTTTGTGAGTGAAAAAAGTAAAGAAACCTTTGGAGTTACTATAATTGGGATGTGTTTTTACCAAAGTCATTATCAGAAGTCATAACATCAAGGTAAACACGTATAGGTTATTAAACTAAGAAAAACTTCCATTTTATAACACAAATGTGTTTAAACTGCTGTTACCTCGGTTAGATTGACTAAGTCTAATTCAATAGCATCAAATTTTAATTGAAATCAATCATTATAAAAGTTGTGTCACATAAACAGTGACATCATGAAACTCCAAACAAGTGTAATATAAATATAATCCAAAATACTTTCTAAACTACTCACTGAAATGATGAAATTTTACAGTTTAGTGGCACTATTGGGTGCTTTATTACATTGTTTACTTCAAGTGCTAGCAAGTAAGTGTTCAATTTCTTTAATAATGATCATTGAAGGATATGTTTTTAAAGATTGCCCTTCAGTTGATGTCATAAGAAGAGTGAATACAACTAATGGAAGTTCTAGTATGTGGCTAGGAGATGATGGTTATGAAGGCTATCTGGAAATATGTACAAACACAAATAATGGCACTCAGTGGAGGCCAGTGTGTGGAGGAAAACTATGGACTAACATAGAGGCTAGAGTAGCCTGTAACCAGTTAGGATATCCCAACACTACAACATTAGGTAAGTAACCTCAGGTTATAGCTTTACATTTAGCTACAATTGAAGTTGTACTCTTAAGTTTATCATTAGAACTAGTAAATTGTACTCTTAGTATTTGTATTTTATTTGAAGCCATCACAGGAGGTCTGTGTTCTGCACCTCCTGACAAAATTACTAGAGGAGTACAAATAGAAGGATGTACAGGTACAGAGACATTTCTAAATTCTTGCCAATCTTCAGAAGGTACTTGCTTTAGTGGGTTGGGATTATTTGTACATGTGAGTTACTGTAATATAACTGTGCATTAGTTTTAAATATAGGCTATAAATTGCAGCTTCAGTGATGTGTCAAAGAGAAATTTGTTCTGACACTTCCTTCTGCAATCCATCCTCCTCATGCTCTAATTGCTGTATGTGTGTTAGAATAGGTAGTATATAGCAGACTTTTTTCACAGTATTCTCCAGTCCAGTGTGGAGGACACTGGCAGGTATTATTGTAGACACATCTTTCTCCATTCATACAGGGATGACTACATTCTGTGGAAAGAATAATGTTAAATCTATAATAGAAATAATTCACATGTTAAAACTTACCTCCATAACATATACAGTTGGTACTGTGACAGAACTTCATATATTATCAATAACACCACCTCTCCTGTGACAGGTCCAAATGAAGGAACATGTATTAGTTGTGGTAATTATTGAAGCATAAGAATAATGTAAAAAGACAAAATGGTTTAAACAGGTAGAATTTCATAACCTCCTATGAGTGTTCATTCATTGTATATTTCAGGTGCAGAGTATGAGAATTTCACTCTCTACATCATCATTGCTGTTCTTTCTATTCTACTGATTTTCAGTTGTCTCATTATAATAATAATAATAGTTCTTTTCCACAGAAATGCAATGGTTTTAAGGTCAGTGGGATGTTATGAAATCAAATTTAATCTTGCCATTATTTTCAGCTACATTGAGACTAAGTGTTAATATTGAAATATATTTGGGCATGTAACTTTTAGTTCTCTGGGCACAGTGCATTTTGTATGCCTAGAAATTCTTTAAATGGTTTTATAAGTCTACAATGAGTTGACTTTAAATTTATTCACTGAAAATTGTTTACCTATTACCAGTTTATTCAGCTATATATTACATCAAGTTGTTAAATCATGGCATACTTCATATAGTTTTGTTAAATGCATCTGTTGACAAATCTATATTCCCAAACATATTGAATTCATTTTCATTTTGGAAATTTAAAGAGATAGCTAAATACAAACAAACTTATATTTAACTCATTTTTTGTTTCAACTTACCTATTATAAGGTCCTCTTAAATAAAATTATGTGCTATACACTCAATATTTATATGACTATTATAATGTAGACATAAATCTGATAAAAAGAGGAGTACTTTTGAAGAAACTGCACTAACTGTCAATCCTTCTTATGGTGTTACTGCTCAATTAAACAGAAACAATAATGAGAATCCAACTAATGAGGAGTCACATCACAGAGAACCAGTACAACGTGAACTACAAGAAGATATTGTTGAAACAAGAAACTTGAGTGAAGTAGAGAATCTGGAATATTATGCCACTATCTCTGAGTACTATTAACTTTATTGTTTTCCTTCAATTATCAATGTAATAATAACGGAACTTAAGTTTTATACTAAAAGACATTTTAAGCTAGATGTTGTGGTCCATCCCTTTTTCTTTCAATCATATAATGATTGTTTGTGAGTGAAAAAAGTAAAGACACTTTTGGAGTTACTATAATTGGGTTGTGTTTTTACCAAAGTCATTATCAGAAGTCATAACATCAAGGTAAACACGTATAGGTTATTAAACTAAGAAAAACTTCCATTTTATAACGCAAATGTGTTTAAACTGCTGTTACCTCGGTTAGATTGACTAAGTCTAATTCAATAGCATCAAGTTTTAATTGAAATCATTATAAAAGTTGTGTTACATAAACAATGACATCATGAAACTCTAAACAACGTCAAAGGGGACAAACAGGTAATATAAATATAATCCAAAATACTCCCTAAAACTACTCACTGAAATGTTGAAATTCTGCAGTTTAGTGGCACTATTGAGTGCTTTATTTCATTGTGTACTTCAAGTGCTAGCAAGTAAGAGTTCAACTACTTTAATAATGATCATTGAAGAATATGTTTTTAAAGATTGCCCTTCACCTGATGTCATCAGAAGAGTGAATACAACTAATGGAGTTCTAGTATGTGGCTAGGAGATGATGGTTATGAAGGCTATCTGGAAATATGTACAAACAAAAATTCTGGCACTCAGTGGACGCCAGTGTGTGGAGGAGAACTATGGACTGACACAGAGGCTAGAGTAGCCTGTAACCAGTTAGGATATCCTAACACTACCACATTAGGTAAGTAACCTCAGACTAAAACTATATGTTTAGCTATAGTTGAAGTTACACTCATAAGTTTATCACTAGAACTTGTAAATTGTACCCTTAGAGAATTTCAATGTTTGTTTTTTATTTGAAGCCAACACAGGAGGTCTTTGTTCTGTACCTCCAGACACAATTACTAGAGGAATATAAATACATGGATGTGCAGGTACAGAGACAACGCTAAATGATTGCCAATCTTCAGAAGGTACTTGCTCTGAGTGGGCTGGAATTATCTGTACATGTGAGTTACTGTATTATCACTAAGCAGTAAATTAAACAAAGTCATAAACTACAGCTTTTGTGATGTGCCAAAGAGAAATTTGTTCTGACATTTCCTACTGCAGTCGAGTCAGTCCTCCTCGTGCTCTAATTGTACAAGGACTTAACTGTATATGTTATGGAAGTAAAGTTTACTCACATAAATTATTTCTGTATGAATGGAGGAAGATGTGTCTACAAGAATACTTGCCGGTGTCCTCCACACTGGACTGGAGAACACTGTGAACAAAGTCTGTCATCTAGTACCTATGCTAACACACATACAGACAGTTCTTTATCTGTTAGCAATATCTGTACTTCACCTGTGACCTGTTTAAATGAAGGTATATGCTGCAGTAATTCTAACTGCATGTGTGCATCAGAACATTGTATAGAAAGCTGTCAAAGGATGAAAGGTTTGATGAAGTGGAAATAAAAAAAACTTTCAATCAGTGAATATTTTTCATTTATATTTCAGATACAGATATTTCTATTCTCTATATTATAATTGCTATTCTATCTACTTTTGCTATCTTCAGTTGGCTAATAATATTAGAACTAATTGTTACTTTGAAGAAATACAAAATGATATCAAAAGGAAAAAGGTGAGTTATATAATAAACATAATATGTAATTCTGCAATAAAATTCTTGTTGGACATTTGCTTTAGTGTTGATAGAATGCTAACACTGATTGCGTTTATCCCTTTGTACAGAATTGTAGATAAATGTGATGTAATTGCACCTTAAAGTGCACACTTAAAATTAACATAATTATCAGTTGGATAAATGGGATCCAATCTCGACTATTAATTGGCATTTGAATGAAACAGTTAAGCACAGTTACATTAATCAGGACATTGAATTTACAACAGCAAATTGAGATACAACTACACAGAAGTAGAATACAATTAAGATAATGAAAGAAAAAACATTAGAGATAGATTGACACACATTAACTTGTTTACTCTCCTTATAAAAGATAATAATTAGAAATTTCTGCATTGATACACATTCATATTTATATAAAAATACATGTAATATCCAATATGCTGTAGAACATATACAAAAGAAAAAAGAGTTCTTGTGAAGATTCTGCACTAACTACCAATCCTGCTTACGGTGTTCCTGCTCAATTAAAAGGAGACAATAATGATAACCTTTCTGATGAGGAGACACATCACAGAGAACCAGAACAACTTGAATTAAACTACTTACAAAGAGAAAATGAAGAAACTGCAGATACTGCCTACATGAATGAAGTAGAGACTCACGACTACTACGCAACCATTTGTGATCAGTACATGAAAAGTTATTGTGTATATTTGTATTATCACATATTATTATGATAATTAGAATTTTGTTATTGTATTTTTTTAATTTCAATCATAAACAATGGTTTGTGAATGATGTCAGTTATTTGTGAGTCAAGTTTGTTATCCTTTTCCACCCTTGAACATGATAATTTCAGTGATTGTTTCATAAATTGTTATTTATAGGTCACGCCACGCAGAGTAGGTAGGTACGGGATTTAGAGGGCCAAAAGCCCGAGGATAGCATAAATCCCATACCAACCAAGCAGAGGAGTGCAACTGACTTGTAACTATGGCTCTAGGCTATATTATGAAGCGCACAATAACGAATTTTGATTAGATGGTTCCCTTGTTCACTTCCTAGTAGGTGTGTATGAAATTTATTCACCTCGAATTTAGCAATCTGATTGGACACTTTGAACGCACTATAGTACAAATGTATTATGTATTCTCTCTTTTTCACATGCTTCGTTATTTTTAAGCAATGCAGAATTAAAAATATTTGGTTCGGGAATCGAACCCAGGACTGCTTGCTTAACGCACAAGTGCTCTGCCACTGATAGTGGTTATAAACGTTAAGAATTGCTAGTGATGAATAAACAGCATTGTAACATTCAGTTTCAGTTTTATTGATTAAATAGAAGTGATATGTTATCTGCTTACTCACTGTGTTACAGTTGGGACCTGGCCAATGTAATGAGGTAGATGAATTATTACCCAATGTTTAGTGAATGTGGCCCATTTGTTTGTGTGTGAACAAGTGCATGTTTGTGTGTGAACAAGTGCATGTTTTAGTGCATAGCGTACTCATAAAATTCACAATAATCTACTTTGAGGAAAAATATTATACTTTGTTTGAATGAATATTTCCAGCTGTACTAGTCATATAGCTAATAGAAGCTTACAATGTCAGGTAGATGTATCTCATGTGCATAATATAGATCTTGATTGGATTGTTCTCAATAGATTTCTGAAGAATTGAATAAAAAATGAAATCAAAATCCTTCCTTGAGAGTGAATAAGTCAAAGAGGTCCTACAAAAACAGAAAATGTTTACTGTCACTGGAATTATTTTTATGTGCTTGGTATAGCTTTGGCAGGAACTAGACAGTACTAGTATTTTAACTGCAGCTTCTTCTGTTAAAAATTAACACCACAGGAATTAAAAAAAACACGAATTTTGATTGACTTTTAGTTTATTGGTGTGCGGAAAATTCTGCTTCTTTTGATCAATATTGCTTTAACACCAATTGTAATAACTTATCAAATTCATATATATAACAAAAACTGACTACAAAAACAAGTGACTTGTATTAATGAAACCAAAACCACAATAGAAATTAAGTACACAAAATGGCCACAGTCTTGAGGTTATGACAACAATTTTTTTCAGATTGTACTGTTACTTGACCTTCAACAACCACACTAGTACCAAACATAGCTTTAGTACTGTCTCATAGTGATTTTTTCAGACTTTTTTTACTGCAATCCATCCTCCTCATGCTCCAATTGTACAATACCCACAACTGCATATGTTTTGGAGGTGAATAGATAGCTATATTATTTCTATTTATAAATAACATTACCTCTTACAGAATGTAGTCCTCCATGTATGAAAGGAGGAAGATGTGTCTACAATAATACCTGCCAATGTCTTCCACACTGGACTAGAAAACACTGAGAACAAAATCTGCTATCTACTATGTATACTAACACACATACAGACAGAACTTTATATATAAGCCATATCCCTATATACCTCTCCTGTGACCTGTCTAAATGCCGTAGCAATTCTAACTGCATGTGTGCATTACAATACACAAGTTGAAAGTTCTTATCTGTGTGAGTGATTGCTTGTTCACTTAAAAATATTACTTGACAAAAATTTCCCATCAAAATATAAAGTGAGAGAAATCGGCTACCAATATTTTACATTTATTCAATCAAACAATCTAAAATAACTGTCTGAATTCATCTAGCAAGAAGACAACAACATAGAAACATATCACCTTATAAACCCCTTTTGTGCTATACAACCTTCAATTTTCTCTCTCCAATCAACAATGTTTGTAGTATGACTTGCAACTTTGCTTTTTTTCTCGTTAATTAAAATTGTTTGCAGTATAGCTAGAAATATCACTGTGACACTGCATCATTTTAATGTAGCATAAGTCTGTGAATGTATTTGTGACAATTTGCTCATAACATTGGCCACCAATAGCTGGAACATCAATTTTATCCGAACTAATTAGGGATTGTAGTGTTCATATAACCAAACAATGAACAGAAAAAACAACAACTCTTGCTGCTATATACACCACAACAACTATGGTATTAGTTTAATAAGACTTATCCTGGCATTATGACTGCTTACCAAAGTCCTCCTCAGAAGTCAAAACATCAACGTAAACATGTATATGTTATTAAACTGCCATTTTATGACACAAATGTGTTTAAACTGCTGCTACCTCGGTTAAATTGACTAAGTGTAATTCAATAGATCAAATTTTAATTGAAATCATTATAAAAGTCGTGTTACATAAACAGTGACATCATGAAACTCCAAACAAGTAGAAGGGGAAAACAGGTAATATAAATAAACCCAAAGAACTTCCGTGCTTAAACATCTATATGTTATTAAACTAAAAAAACTGTCATTTTATAACACAAATGAGTTTAAACTGCAGCTACCTTGGTTAAATTGACTAAGTCAAATTCAATAGATCAAATTTTAATTGAAATCAGTATTAAAGTTGTGTTACATAAACAGTGACATCATGAAACTCCAAACAAGTAGAAGGCGAAAACAGGTAATACAAATAAAACCAAAAACTTTCTAATCTACTCATTGAAATGTTGAAATTCTACAGTTTAGTGGCACTATTGAGTGCTTTAGTACATTGTGTACTTCAAGTGCTAGCAAGTAAGAGTACAACTTTTTTAATAATGATCATTGAAGGATATGTTTTTAAAGATTGCCCTTCAGCTGATATCATCAGAAGAGTGAATACAGCTAATGGAAGTTCTAGTATAGGGCTAGGAGATGATGGTTATGAAGGCTATCTGGAAATATGCACATACACAAATACTGGCACTCAGTGGAGGCCAGTGTGTGGAGGAGAACAATGGACAGACACGGAAGCTAGAGTAGCCTGTAACCAGTTAGGATATCCTAACACAACAACATTAGGTAAGTAACCTCAGGCTATAACTATATATTCAGCTATAGTTGAAGTTGCACTCTTAGTAAAACTAGTCAATTGTGCTCCCAGAAGTTCAGTATTTGTATTTTATTCAAAGCCATCACCGGAGGTCTGTGTTCTGTACCTCCTGACACAATTACTAGAGGAATAGTAGGAAAATGTGCAGGTACAGAGACAAAGTTAAATGATTGCCAATCTTCAGAAGGAAGTTGCCACATGTGGGCTGGAATTATCTGTACATGTGAGTTACTGTATTATCACTAAGCAGTAAGTTAAACAAAGTTTAAAATTACAGCTTTATTGATGTGCCAAATAGAAATTTGTTCTGACATTTCCTATTGCAATCCATCCTCCTCATGCTCTAATTGTACAATACCGCAAGGACCTAACTGTATATGTTTTGGAGGTAAGTTTACTCACCTGAATTATTTCTATTATAGACTTAACATTATTCTTTCCACAGAATGTAGTCCTCCCTGCATGAATGGAGGAAGATGTGTCTACAACAGTAACTGCCAGTGTCCACCACACTGGACTGGAGAACACTGTGAACAAAGTCTGCTATCTACTACCTATGCTAACACACATACAGACATGATTTTGCCCAGAAGTATTTCTACCTGTAATATGACCTGCATGAATGGAGGAATATGTAGTGGTATGAATAGTTGCATATGTATGACTGGATATGATGGGCTACAATGTGAACGTAAAAAAGGTATTAGATATAAATTCATCCAGTGTTCATAGCTATGATATATAATGTACTTATTTAGGAGAATCTTCACTGCCATACATCATCATTACTGTCCTCGCTTTTCTGCTCTTCCTCATTATACTTATTATTACTGTTGTATGTTCTCTGCTATATCTGAAAGCATTCAAGAGAAAAAAGAGGTAATGTATGTAAGCTTCAGTTAATAATATTATCTGAATCGTACATGAATTATTATTGCAACTATGTAAGATCAACTAAATTTATTTGTTTGTTTACTGTTTCCACAGAACACTAAATAATGAAACAAGTGAACATTTGCCTCGTGTTCTTCCCACTCTATCTGAAGATACAACAAAACCTATATCTGATACCACTTCAGGAAATTCACAGAATAGTATTGTTCACTTCCCAAACAGAGACACATATCCTATTACTCTCATGTCTCCTGCGGAAAATAAAAATGAAACTTCTTTTATGATACCAAACAACAATATATACACTGGGAACTATGACCTAGTAGGTCCTGTAGAAGAGGATCGTATTACTTTAATATACAATGGTAACTGCCCAGAATATGCAGAAGTTAATGATTGTTTGGTAGAGAAGCCAGTAGAGATGCCCTCCACTACACTCAGACCTGACTATCAGCCACAGGAATATTCAGAGCTCAATCATGCATATAAAAAGGAGCAAAAATGTCTCACTTTAGACAGGCACATGAAAGATGGTCAACTACAACAGGTACACTACTCTAAATTTAATCGCAACATGTCCATTCCTACTCATTCCATCAGACGTCAATGCCCGGGTGAAATATACTCCAGCCTTGAGACTTATCACTCTGACAGTGGACATCAAACTACTGAAGGTAAAGGTGTTATTTCAGACAATGAAATTGGAAGAATTGAAAACACACATTTTCAGAGTGATTTTGCTGTGGATAATGACTGCAGTAACAGAAAGCAACATACCAAAGAAGGATCTGAGGCCATAGCTATGTGATAGGGAAATCTTGAATTCCAAAAATGGATTATTGGAATTAAATGGTAAAAGTTCCATGACTTATGACATTTGCACGTTAAAATATAACCCACAGTATAATTTAAAAATATTCCAGCTGCAATAATGTCCTGTAACTCTTACCACATGTCTACTTATTTCTTTCATTGCATATAATCTATTTTTAGAACACAATACTACATTTAGCACACACTTTTGATTTCTGATGTTGTAATTTTATAAGTTGTACTAAACAATTATTCCACTAAGCCTAAATCAGTGAGAATATATCTGAGGATTAGCTGCAGTTCATTTGTATAAAAACAAGCTACAATACGCGAGTACGATAAAAGAGTTTGCAAGAGTGAACTAATTAAATATAGTTACCCATGACAGGAAACCATGCTTCTTACCTCGAAGATGAAGCTTTTCATTTATCTGAAGAGGTGTTATCATTCACTCATTCTGTCCCAACTTGCACATGTAATTGAAGTATATACTCACAAAAACATTTCTGTGCGAGTTAAGTTTAACAAATTGACTTTGCGCACAACATTAATAATTACTTATTTAAAAATCAAAAAGTGTTTCTTACTTGCAACACATTTCTGAATGATGCAGTGATATATAAAGTTAACTGCAGACACTCTCACTTTTGCTACCATCATTTTAGTACCTAACTAGAGATAAAGTCTGTTCATTTACAACTCTGCATCATAAGTGCTTTTCCATGACTGCCATGAACCAACCAATGAATGGATTTGGAAGAGGCTAAGCTGACAGCCAACTTTAGTTACAGTAAAACATATGGCAGGAAGTAATCCTCCTGGCAGGAAGTAGTCCTCCAGGCAGTAAGTAGTCCTTCAGCCAGGAAGTGTAAATACTATAACTATAAATAGCCAAACATTTAATTGCTTAATCAAGGAGTATCGTAAATAAACAATTCATAACCGTATACATGTATAAAGCTGGAGATAATACAAATACCTTAAACCATGTTACTCATAGACTTATGCCCACTACATAATCATCTTCAAATACATGCTGGTGAATATGCACAAGTAGTAGTGTAGGAAGATAGCCCCCTCCCTTCCGTCTCTTTTCTTACACATCTGAAAAGCAGTTATTTGCACACAAAAAATCTTGCAAATCTTAACTTATATGATGATAGAATTGTATCATATAGTCATATAGTTGACCTAGGCATTCAAAATAAAGATATAAATAAGTTTCTGACAATGTAGACATACAAGAACACTTCAATGACATGTTTAAATAATTCACATTGTCAACATAATCCCCACAAAAATCATAGTAAGAAGTCATCAAAACACACACGCACACACACACACACATACACAAACATGCACATACATACACACACACACACACACACTCACAAATGTTCCCTATTCACAGAACATAGCTACTGTAGTTTTTGTATTACGTAGCGGGGCTCTGAATCGCGTAGTTCCTCAGACGAGGGCACTATATGTAGTGCCCTGACAGAGGGCTACTATATGTAGTGCCCTGCCTCTCAGGGCATTGGAAACAGGTTAGTGGTTGCTATGTTCTAAATTAGTTAGGCACTGCGCACCATCGGGCGCTACTGTGTTTAGGGTCCCTCAGGCCCCATGAGTAGCGCCCTCGCTACGCATTGGGACGCCACAGCCTGAGGCCTTCGGGACCCTAAACACAGTAGTACCCTTAGTGGCAGTGTCTAACTATTATATATTGTGCAATACTATCTACCTCAGTTACATTAGCCAGGTCCCACCTCAGTTCAGTCGTAGATCAATAAAACTGAAAAATGATAAATGCAACCAGTTAGTTAGCACACAGGTAATAATAATTAGCTAACGGTTCCCTCTCTCTCAGAGAGCTGTGAGAACTAGTGACCAATGAATAAATAATGTAAGGTGTGGTGACCAAGATTCAGCATAAAATTTGCTAAGTGGTTTGACAAATCTAATGTCAGTTGTTTCAGTCATTGTAATAATTATATATCCATAGTTCCAGCTACACCATTGTTTTGTTTCGGTTTTTTCTTTCTTAAAGCAATTTCATAGAACTATTATAGTTCCATTTTATTCATCACTAATTAGTATAACATTTAGCCCGTTATATCCCGGCTGCCCTTTTCTAATACATTTTTTTCCTAAAGATTATTCACTGTTGCAATAGTTTGAAAAATATATTGTGAATGTTACAAAAGCCACTTGCAGCATAGTATCTCAGGTGGAAATGGTTATTAAGATCATTAAAAACAATCAGTATGTAGTAGCTTATCAATCCTAAACTTATTTAAAACAAAACCTTACCAATGTAAGATTCAAAATGCCTGTATTAATTTATATAGGTAATATTATTACCTATATAAATAAATACTGTTTTAGCCAAGTAAAATAATTTGGACCAAATGACTTATTAAAACTCTTCTATGATTCAACTTTGTACTTTTTTTCTACATAACAACTACCTATAAATTATGTAGCAACCAAATATACTGACAGGATCAACATTAGAGTGATATTTCTATTCAACTTGGTTTATAGTGACACTCATTGTTTTTTTATTCTAAAATACTACTACACTACAATTTCTCAGTAGTAAAAGCTACTTGTCACCACTCACAGGAATAGTATATAGCTAAGTGATAGTTTCTGTATTGTGTCTGTAATTCATTAAGCACTTGCACTCATAAAGGATATTTAATGTAAAAATTTCCTAGCATTTTTCTAGCATGTACACTTAGATGTGCCAGAATATAGTCACCATCAATAACAAAATACACATAATTTAGCCCTTAAAATTCATTTCAGCATTCGTACACACCCTTATAATGCACACCAACACAGACACACACACATTAAAGTATTTATCAGCACTATACAGGATTAGAAGCACGTATAATTCATAGCTTACCAATTTATTCAAAATGAAGTCATTTAAAAACGGCGTAAAATCCAAAGGGCCAGCAAAACAAAGAAGTTTGACTATGCAAATATTATTTCAACTTTAGCAAATGCTAATATGACAGCGCACTATATCTGTCAGTAGCTAGCCTGTATTGTCTTATACTTTTGCATCCATTTGTTAGTGTTGATAGTTTTATGTGCAGTTGAGTTGGAATGCTACCACTAGCCAATTGTGTCTCAAAGTTTTCCAAATGACACATGGTAACCACTACATTGCCAAAGTTTCTTAAACATTACAGATATATACTCTTCCAAATATTGGTACTACTACTACTTATTAGAGTTGCACACTTGAAAAGACTATTATAAACAACTCCATTAAAGTCATTTCAATTCACAGAAGTGATGCAACATTGTACCAAGTGATACCACACTGTACCACCTGACCACCTGGTACCACATGTACTACGAAAGTAAACTTCATAAACAGTTAGTAGGATTCACTTTTGGCTTTAATGCTAAAAATATTGGCTATATAGCTAAATACAGAGATGCAATGATGTAGTTAGAATGTGGGCGTTGTTGACATTACAATCATTAACCCTCAGCGCGCATGCGCCCAGAGGGTTACAGTAGTCCTAGTGTCATTCATTCATTCATTCATTCATTCATTCATTCATTCATTCTGTCACTCTGTCTGTCAACAGGCCACTTCTGGAAGGTAGGAACCAGCCAGGCTCTGAAAGCGGCATCAAACAGCAGTATTTCACGAAGTAAATTCCTTTAATATGCCAGAATTTTGATTTTGGACTTCATTTTCCAGAAAAAAGCGAGTCTTTCCAGAGCCGTGCGATCGTAGGCTTACAGCGGGAACCGCCCCTTCAAAAACGTGCTTATCACGTGAGCCAGCTTGCAGGTTGCAGATCACTTTTAAATAGCTAACAATTACATGCATTCTGCGTTAGGTGTTGCGTTGCGTAGTCGTTGAGTGAGCAAGTACCTAACCTAATAGTTGATGGTTCGAATCCGCGTCGACAATATTTTTTTTTTTTCATCCTGTTTTTTTTTTGTTTTTTTTTGTCTTCTTGCATTATTTTCCTCTTTCTTCCTACTGTTATTATTTCTTTCCTACCTTTTCCTTTCTTTCTAACTAGCGCTGAGGGTTTGCACTTCAGTGCTCTAGTTATATATGCAAGACCAATTACTGTAGCAGAAAAGTGTGTTACAACAAAGACTAGTACAGAGAGGGAAGTCTCGTGTTACAACAATTAAAGCTGTGGGGTTTTCTTGTTGTTGCAGTTGCTTATGTTAAAATTATTCAGAAAACCAATTTTGGAATGTTTCATTTGTTTTTAGTCTCTTGGTAGCAGTATTTCATGGAACCCAACATGTTACAGAGCTGCCAGCAGCCACTGCTTCCCTTCCTACTTGATCAGCCTGCAGTTGATACCTACCCGATTCCTTATTTGTTTTGGGGAGTGTATATTTGCAACATCCTGAAACCCACCCTCTACTATACACAATCCCTTCAAGATACCCAAGTAGGACCTGGCCTTTGCTACACAATGCATGTAGCTGGAAGAGAAGTGCAATGACCCTTGCGCTATCACACTCCAAGGAGTGGAGATATTGTCGTGTTTGCATTATAGAAATCTCAGTATCTATTTATACACCCCTACAAATAGATAATTATCAATTATGCTTATGCTACTCATATGATCACAAGTTGATTTCATGTTTGCATTTGAATCCCAGTTTCTATTTATATATACCTCCATATTGTTAGGTAAACACCAAATACTAATACTACACATAAGACTACAAGTAAATGTCATGTAGGCATTTTAGAAAACCCAGTATCTTAACACATCCATATCATCAGGTAATCACCAACAACGTGTTACAGAGCACTCCGTATGACTCTACAGCTGTAAGTTTGCCAGTAATCCTTCCCTATAGGTTCAGTGTCTGTGGGGGAATTGCATAGGGGCACGGATGCTTCTGCCTAACTATTCTCCACAGGAAGTTGTATTCACTGGTGTGGCTAGCCGTTCTGCACAGGTTTTACGAAAGATATATTATTGTTATAAGTTCTTAATACAAAAGACAAGCACAAGAAACAGGGACTTTGACAGAACTGACAAAACTGACATGTATAGAGGTAATATACAACAACTTACATGATGCAATAAGCAAGCACATGATACACCACACACTATTCAATCAATTAACAATTCCACACTTGAATGAATAAACAATACTACTGACAAGTCTATTTATTAGTCTTCACTTCTTCTCCTCAACAAGAAAATTATCAACTTTTATCCTTGCCTATCTTCTGTCTGCATAAGGTCTTACTGCATCCTGTGCAAGTCCAAAAACGTTCAGTTTTGTCATATCTAATACAGTTTTCATTCATAGTAATGATAATGTCTAGTTCCAACTATAACCTATTGTTCACACCTTCCATAATTATAATATCTAACAAAGAAGCTTTCGTGTATTGTATGCACATTTAATGTTGTGTGCAGTATCCATCATAATAATATTAATACCCAAAGGTATTCTGCCTAATAGTGAAAAGCAAGACGGTAATAGACATGAATTCCTCTCTCATGATTTAAAAAAGTTTGTAGAGGATTAAATGTCCACCACCAAAACATTAAATTAATCCTCGATATTACAGAAGTAGGTAAGTATCACCAAAGAAATGGGTAAAACATTGACAAAACTATCAAGGCTTGCGAATTTACACTTCCTGATAAATCCAAGAAATGTAACCTGGTTAGATAAGAGTCTTATTGCATACTAATTATTTTAGCTTTTGCTGGCAAACCAGCCCCTCAATTAAAAAAATGAATGTACTACTGCTGGTAATCCTAAATTCCAGATTCATCAGTTTCAAAGCTCAGGAAACAATTAAGCTGTAGAGAATTAGAAGTGTGAAAAAAAATCTTAAATTATAGCTACTTCTACTTACTTAGGTTGTTCGAAGATATATCAGCTTTGAGTGATCAAAAATGTCTACAATAATTCTACTACTAGTAGCTTGGGAGCTGGTGACATTCCTGGCTACTTAGAAATCTGTGGACTTGTACCAGTCAGTGGACACCAGCGTGTGGAGGAACACTTTGGACTGATAGAGAAGCTCTGGTAGCTTGCAACACATTGGGATATCCAATCAAAACTACAATCGGTATGAATATTTAGAGTAATAAATTGAATGATTATAAAATTATTCACTTGCTGTCGCTATAAATGGAGGGCTATGTTCTGCCGCTCCTGGTAGTATTAGAAGTTCAGTGAAAATTGTTGAATGCTCAGGATAAGAGAAAAGTGTAGAAGAATGCCTGTCTGCTGCAGCACCAACGTGCAATCAGTGGGAAGGAGCAATATGAACTTGTAAGTTAAAAATTGTTTTTTACCTTTTTCTTCTAACTTCACATTTTTTAAAGCACTGAAGATATGTCCAGAAAATATTTGCTTCAATTCTTCATACATTTTACTTGTTTGATAGCACAAGAAATGTGTCCTGAAAGCATTTGTTCCAATTCTTCATACTGCCACCACTCTTCTTCTTGCTCCAATTGTTCTATATAAACTGTAAGTGAGGTGAAGAACATTTTATAAAGCTACTAAATACTGTTCTACTACTGAATATTTCACATTACAGAATGTAATCCTGAATGGAGGAAGATTTGTCTACAACAATACCTGCCAGTGTCCTCCACTTTGGACTAGAAAACACTGTGAACACGAGACACCTCCCACTTTAAGCAGTTGTAACACACTCACTTAATTTACACAACTTAGGTGGCTCTTTGTGGTTAAAAGCAAATTACACAAGCTACATGAATTATGAATTAATAATTACGTAACTACTGTCGTTCTAGAGTCTCACAAAACCTGGAGAGCTCTTCAGAAGAAGCTGTGCTGGCTACAAACCCTTCTTATGATGTCCATGCTAAATTAAAAGGACACAATAATGACAACTTAATTCCTGAGGAATTATGTCAAAGTAAAGGACCATATGAATTTATTAATATCCTTCTCAGAAGAAGACATTGTGAATAGTACTGACAGAGTCAAGAATCAGTCGTAGATAAACTGATACAAAAAGTTAATTAGCTCATAATTAGAATACTATAATTCGTACAACTTAATTTAAAATTTTAATTTAAAATTTTTTAAGGGCCTTTAGCCCTTAAAATTCATTTCAGCATTCATACACACACTTATAATGCACACCAACACAGACACACATACATTAAAGTATCTATCAGCACTATACGGGATTAGAAGCACACATAATTCATAGCTTACTAATTTATTCAAAATGAAGTAATTTAAAAAAGGCGTAAAATCCAAAGGGCCAGCAAAACAAAAAAGTTTGACTATGCAAATATTATTTCAACTTTAGCAAACACTAATATGACAGCGCACTACATCTGTCAGTAGCTAGCTGTATTGTCTTTACTTTTGTATCCATTTGTTAGTGTCGATAGTTTCATGTGCAGTTGAGTTGGAATGCTACCACTAGCCAATTGTGTCTCAAAGTTTTCCAAATGACACATGGTAACTACTACATTGCCAAAGTTTCTTAAACATTACAGGTATATACTCTTCCCAATATTGGTACTACTACTACTTATTAGAGTTGCACACTTGAAAAGACTATTATAAACAACTCCATCAAAGTCATTTCAATTCACAGAAGTGATGCAACATTGTACCAAGTGATACCACACTGTACCACCTGACCACCTGGTAACACATGTACTATGAAAGTAAACTTCATAAACAGTTAGTAGGATTCACTTTTGGCTTTAATGCTAAAAATATTGGCTATAGCTAAATACAGAGATGCAATGATGTAGTTAAATTGTGGGCGTTGTTGACATTATAATCATTAGATATGCAAGACCAATTACTGTAGCAGAAAAGTGTGTTACAACAAAGAGTACAGAGAGTTAAGTCTCATGTTACTACAATTAAAGCTGTGGGGTTTGCTTGTTGTTGCAGTTGCTTATGTTAAAATTATTCAGAAAACCAATTTTGGAATGTTTCGTTTGTTTTTAGTCTCTTGGTAGCAGTATTTCATGGAACCCAACATGTTACAGAGCTGCCAGCAGCCACTGCTTCCCTCCCTACTTGATCCACCTGCAGTTAATACCTTCCCGATTCCTTATTTGTTTTGGGGAGTGTATATTTGCAACATCCTCAAACCCACCCTCTACTATACAATCCCTTCAAGATACCCAAGTAGGACCTGGCCTTTGCTACACAATGCATGTAGCTGGAAGAGAAGTGCAATGACCCTTGCGCTATCACACTCCAAGGAGTGGACGTGTTTGCATTATAGAAATCTCAGTATCTATTTATACACCCTTACTAATAGATAATTATCAATAATACTTATGCTACTCATATGACCACAAGTGGAATTCATGTTTGCATTTGAATCCCAGTTTCTATTTATATATACCTCCATATTGTTAGGTAATCTCCAAATACTAATGCTACACATAAGACTACAAGTAAATGTCATGTAGGCATTTTAGAAAACCCAGTATCTTAACACATCCATATCATCAGGTAATCACCAACAACATGTTACAGAGCACTCTGACTCTACATGAAGGCTGGTAAATTAATGTCTGTTATAGCTATCTAGTGTTGTTTTAGTGAATTTGAATTAATTTAGTACTCGTTGTTTTTTCATAATGACTTGAAATTTTTGGTGATAGTTTTTAAACCAAGTTTATTTTTAATAATAAGTTGCTATTTGTGCAATTTTAGGGTGGACAAAACTCAGTTTTAATACCCTATGCAAGCTGCATGTTTTGTAACCACTATGCTATCATAGTGAGTCTTCACATTTAGTGTTTTAGTTGTTACTAACAACTTGATATAATCACTACAGCTGTGAGTTCGCCAGTAATCCTTCCCTATAAGTTCAGTGTCTGTGGGGGAATTGCATAGGGGCACGGATGCTTCTGCCTAACTATTCTCCCCAGGAAGTTGTATTCACTGGTGTGGCTAGCTGTTCTGCACAGGTTTATCGAAAGATATATTATTGTAAGTTCTTAATACAAAAGACAAGCACAAGAAACAGGGACTTTGACAGAACTGACAAAACTGACATGTATAGTGGTAATATAATAACAACTTACATGATGCAATAAGCACATGATACACCACACACTATTCAATCAATTAACAATAACACGCCAAGCACTATTCAACAATTATTAACAGGACCACACTTGAATGAATAAACAATACTACTGACAAGTCTATTAGTCTTCACTTCTTCTCCTCAACAAGAAAATTAACAACTTTTATCCTTGCCTATCTTCTGTCTGCATAAGGTCTTACTGCATCCTGTGCAAGTCCAAAAACGTTCAGTTTTGTCATATCTAATACAGTTTTCATTCATAGTAATGATATGTCTAGTTCCAACTATAACCTATAGCTCACACCTTCCATAATTACAGTATCTAACAAAGAAGCTTGCGTGTATTGTATGCACATTAATTTATATTAATTTGCCTATTTTAGTCCCAAAGGTATTCTGTGAAAAGCAAGAAGGTAATAGACATAAATTCCTGCTCTCATGATTCAAAAAAGTTTGTAGAGGATTAAATGTCCACCACCAAAGCATTAAATCAATAAACTCTTTAAGCTGGATGTTGTGGTACATCCCTTTTCTGTCCATCATAGAATGATTGTTTGTGAGTGAGAAAAGTGAAGACAATTTTGGAGTTACTACAGTTAGATTGTGAGTTTCATAGGAGGGGCTGTCTGGACATTATGGGAAAGGCATATGTGTCCTGCCCACCCCCCCCCCCCCCCCCCCCCCCCGTCCAAAAAAAAAGCAATTTTTGTTTCTAAAGTGCAAGTGCATGTTTGTGTGAGTAATTGTATCATGTTACTGGCCAATTTTTTATTGGTCATTCTTATAAGGTTGCATTGGGTGTATCACATGTGTTATTGCAAGAGAGAGTTAATTGCAGTTATTATATCATTCAGGAGGATAGAACATTCCTCATAATTGTCATAACAGTAAACACTTATTACACATTTGGGAAATCTAAATGGGTAACTACTTAGATAGCATTCTAGACCGAAGGTAGCGGAAAAAACACCTTCTTGTTCAGTCAGGGGAAAATACCCAGCAGCAGGAAAGTTGTTGCAAGATCTTGGGAGTAGCAAAGGAGTTTATATTCTAGAGTAGGTCACACAGATATGCCACTACTAGCTTTTGTATCTTTAACTCAAATGTAGTCAAACATTATAAGCATAATTTATACTGCTACATGGAAAAAGTTATTTGAGATAATTGGATAAAAATTAGATTAAAACAAATTTACTCTAACTTTATATTTTGAGCTGAATTGTTTGTCAAGTAATTTATTTCAAGTGCACGAGCAATCATTCACACAAATAAGAACTTTCAACGTGTCCACTTTCTAGTCAAAAAGTCTATAGTCTGGTGGTTAAAAGGTTTGTTCCAGAATAAAATGGTATTGAAGTAAATTAAGAAGTGTATTTTTTACTGCACAGCATATCAAAATTCACAAAAATCTACTGTGAGGAAAAATATTATACTTTGTTTGAATGAATATTTCTAGCAGTACTAGTATTAATAGCTAATAGAAGCTTACAATGTCAGATAGATGTATCTCATGTGCATAATATAGATCTTGATTGGATTGTTCTCAAAAAATATTTCTGAAGAATTTGATAAAAATATGAAATCGAGGTCTTCCTTGAGAGTGAATAAGTCAAAGAGGTCCTAAAAAAAAAGAAAATGTTTACTGTCACTGGAATTATTTTTATGTGCTTGGTATAGCTTTGGCAGGAATTAGACAGTACTATATATATTGTATTTTAGCTGCAGCTTCTTCTGTTAAAATCTAGCACGACAGGAATGAAAAAGAAGCACTTATCCAAAATTTGTTTATAACTATTTATAGTTAATTGATAATTTGATACTTCAGATGAGAATTTTGATGGACTTTTAGTTTATTAATGTATGTGGAAAATTCTGCTTCCTTTGATCAATATTACTTTTTAACACCATTTTTTTTCAGATTATACTTTTACTTGACCTTCAACAACCACACTTGGACCAAAACTTAGTTTTAGTGCTGTCTCATAGTGATTTGTTCAGACTTTTCTTACTGCAATCCATCCTCCTTATATCCCAATTGTACAATACCACCACTGTATGATTTGGAGGTGAAGCTTACATAGCTATATTATTTCTATTTATAGTTAACATTTATTTCTTACAGAATGTAGTCCTCCATGTATGAAAGGAGGAAGATGTGTCTACCATAATACGTGCCAATGTCTTCCACACTGGACTGGAAAACACTGAGAACAAAGTCTGCTATCTACAATGTATACTAACACACATACAGACAGAACTTTACATATTAGCAATAGCCCAATATACCTCTCCTGTGACCTGTTTAAATGAACAAACATTCCGTAGTAATTCTAACTGTATATGTGCATTACAATACACAAGTTGAAAGTTTTTATCTGTATGAGTGATTGCTTGTTCACTTAATAATATTACTTGATAAAAAATTCCCCTAAAAATATAAAGTGAGAGAAATCATCTACCAATACTTTGCATTTATTCAATCAAACCATCTAAAATTACTGTCTGAATTCATCTAGCAAAAAGAAAACAGCACTTTTTTCTCTTTAATTAATAACGTTTGCAGTATAGCTTATAATATTATGGAAATACCACTGTGACACTGCATCATTTTAATGTAGCGTAAGTCGGTTAATGTATTTCTGACAGTTTGCTCATAATAATGGCCATCAATAGCTTTCATATTCATACTCTACTGTCTATTCTAATTATAGTAGAACGTCAATTTTATCCACACTAATTAGTGATTGGAGTGTTCGTATAACCAAACAATGAACAGAAAAAATAATCTTGATGCTATATACACCACAACAACTATGGTATCAGTTTAATAAGACCTTTTCCCGGCATTATCACTGCTTACCAAAGTCATTATCAGAAGTCAAAACATCAACGTAAACATGTATAGATCATTAAACTAAGAAAAACTGCCATTTTATAACACAAATGTGTTTAAACTGCTGCTACCTCAGTTAAATTGACTAAGTCTAATTCAATAGGTCAAATTTTAATTGATATCATTATAAAAGTTGTGTTACATAAACAGTGACATCATGAAACTCTAAACAAGTAGAAGGGGCAAACAGGTAATATAAATAAAACCAAAGAACTTCCTGTCACTGAAATGTGGAAATTCTACAGTTTAGTGGCACTATTGAGTGCTTTAGTACATTGTGTACTTCAAGTGCTAGCAAGTAAGAGTTCAACTTATTCAATAATTATCATTAAAGGATATGTTTTTAAAGATTGTCCTTCAGTTGGTGTCATAAGAAGAGTGATTACAACTAATAGAAGTTCCAGTATGTGGCTAGGAGATGATGGCTATGAAGGCTATCTGGAAATATGTTCATACACAAATCCTAGCACTCAGTGGAGGCCAGTGTGTGGAGGAGAACTATGGACTGACACAGAGGCTAGAGTGGCCTGTAACCAGTTTGGATATCCTAACACTACAACATTAGGTAAGTAACCTCAGGCTACAACTGTATATTTAGGTATAGTTGAAAATGCACTCTTAAGTTTATCTTTTGTACTAGTAAATTGTACTCCTAGAGAATTTCAGTATTAATATTTTATTTGAAGCCATCACAGGAGGTCTGTGTTCTGTGCCTCCTGACACAATTACTAGAGGAATAGGAATACATAGATGTGCAGGTACAGAGACAATGCTAAGAGATTGCCTATCTTATGAAGGTACTTGCTCTGAGTGGGCCGGGATTATTTGTACATGTGAGTTACTGTATTATAACTGTGCATTAGTATTAATTGTACGCTATAAATTGCAGCTTCAGTGATGTGTCAAAGAGAAATTTGTTCTGACACTTCCTTCTGCAATCCATCCTCATCATGCTCTAATTGTACAATACCACAAGGATTTAACTGTATATGTTATGAAGGTAAAGTTTACATAATTATTTCTATTATAGACATAACATTATTCTTTCCACAGAATGTAGTCCTCCCTGTATGAATGGAGGAAGATGTGTCTACAATAATACCTGCCAGTGTCCTCCACACTGGACTGGAGAACACTGTGAACAAAGTCTGTTATCTACTACCTATACTAACACACATACAGACAGAACTTCATATATTATCAATATCACTACCTCTCCTGTGACTGGTCCAAATGAAGGCACATGTATTAGTTGTGGTAATTATTCAGGCATAAGAATAGTGTAAAAAAGACAAAATGGTTTTAACAGGTAGAATTTCATAACCTCCCATGAGCATTCATTTGCTATATATTTCAGGTGCAGAGTATGAGAATTTCACTCTCTACATCATAATTGCTGTTCTTTCTACTCTACTGATTTTCAGTTGTCTCATTATAATAATATTAATAGCTCTTTTCAACAGAAAAGCAACGGATTTAAGGTCAGTGGGATATTATGAAAGCAAATTTAATCTTGCCATTATTTTCAGCTACATCAACACTAGGTGTTAATTTTGAAATTATTTGCTTCTAGTGAATGTACATAGCATGAAACTTTTAGTCTTTAGGGAACCGTGTGTTCTGTATGCCTAGAAATCCTTTAAATGGTTTTATAAGTCTAAAATGAGTTGCCTTTAAATTTATTCACTGAATATGATTTACCTATTATATTATTATATCAAGGTATACTTTATATAGTTTTGTTAAATGCATCTGTTGACAAATCTATATTCCCAATCATATTGAATTCATTTTCATTTTGGAAATTTAAAGAGATAGCTAAATACAAACAAACTTATCTTTAACTCATTTTTTGTTCCTATTTACCTAGTATAAGGTCCTCTAAATAAAATTGTGTACTGTACGCTCAATATTTATATGACTATTATAATGTAGACACAAATTTGATAAAAAGAGGAGTACTTTTGAAGAAGCTGCACTAACTGTCAATCCTTCTTATGGTGTTACTGCTCAATTAAACAGAAAAAATAATGACAATCCAACTAATGAGGAGTCACATCACAGAGAACCAGTACAATTGGAACTACAAGAAGATATTGTTGAAACCAGAAACTTGAGTGAAGTAGAGAATCTGGAATATTATGCCACTATCTCTGAGTATTATTAACTTTATTGTTTTCCTTCATATTATCAATGTAATAATAACGGGACTTAAGTTTTATACTAAAAGACATTTTAAGCTAGATGTTGTGGTCCATCCCTTTTTCTTTATCATAGAATGATTGCTTGCGAGTGAAAAAAGTAAAGACACTTTTGGAATTACTATAATTGGGATGTGTGTTTGGCATCAGGAGCAGTCTGGACAATTGCACATAAGACCTTCATACAAGAAATGAAAAAAATGTTTCTAAACAGCTAACTTGCATGCATGTTTGTGTGAGTTATATCATGTGGCTGGCCAATTTTGATTGGTCAATTCTTATATGGTTGCATTGGGTGTGGCACATATTGTATATGATGTGAGAGTTTTTGCAAGAAAGAGTTTATTGCAGTCATCATATCATTGGGGGAGGATACAATGTTCATCATAATGAACTATTGTGTTGCCTGAACTATAAATACTTATTGCACTTTTTGGAAATCTAAATGACTACTCAGATAGTATTCTAGACTGGTTGCAGTGGAACTACTATACCTTTTATAATATTCATACTAAAAATTAATGAAAACAATCCAACCAAGTATTCTAGACGGGTTGCAGTGGAACTACTATACCTTTTATAATATTCATACTAAAAATTAATGGTAACAATACAACCACTAATGAAGAGTTGCACCACATGTACTAGAAAAACTTGAGATAAACTTCTTACAAAAAGAAGATGAAGAAACTCTTTATGTATAAGTATAGTCAGTGTTGGCCTCCATTGAATTTTTTTAATTTCACTGTATTGCAATAGTAACTCCAATTATTATAATTATTGAAATAACATGCTTGTCCATAAATTAGTCATTCATTATCTTTCAATTGTTGACTACTCTTTTTAAATAAGTATATTCAGTTTCTGCATTTAGTGTCCAGCCAATATGGCCATAAGGCCATGTGGGATTACACAGTGACTCCATATGGAGGGCAGGGAAACTAACACAAAGGCTTCACTAGCTTTGTGGAAATTTGGTTAAAATAATATGGTCAGTAGTTTTTGATCCCCCATTTAAAAAAAATTACCCCCTAATAACTGAGTAAAAAGCACTTGAGCTTTAGGCAATGGTCTTGTGTTAGATCCCCAGTTATGTTTTCATTTAATTCAGTATTGTTTTTTTTTTAAGCCTATGAACAAAAGTTAAATTAATTCAAAAGTGTTTAAACTGCTGCTAACTTAATTAAATTGGCTAAGTCTAATTCGATAACGTAAAATTTTAATTTAAATCATTATAAAAGTTGTTACATAAACAGTGACATCATGAAACTACAAACAAGTAGAAAGTGGTACACACACAATATAACCAAAACAATCTCCAAAAGTAAGTGCTCAGTAAAACAATGAAATTCTGCAATTTAGTGGCTCTATTGAGTGTTTTAGTGCATTGTGTATTTCAAGTCTTAGCAAGTAAGTGTTCAACTCACTTAATCATTACTATCATTTCAAGTGACTTCTTTGAAGATTGTCCTTCAGTCAATGTAATATGAAGAGTATATACAACTAAGGGAAGTTCTAGTAACTGGATATCATCCGAGACAAACAGTAGCAAAACTTCCACCTTTATAATATTCTTACTAAATAATGATAATAATCCAACCACTAATGAGGATTCACATCACAATAAACCAGAAAAACTTGAAATAAACTTCTTACAAAAAGAAGATAAAGAAACTCTTTATGTACAAGCATAGTCTGTGTATTGCCTACATTGAATTTTTTTTATTGAATTGCAATGGCAACTTCGATTATTATAGCTATTGAAATATCACTCTTGTTCATATGTTCTGTTGTCCATCATTTTCTTTCTATAATTGACTATGATTTTTTTCGTAAGTCAAGCCAATATGACCATAAGGCCATGTGAGATTACGCAGTGACTCTATGGAGGACAGGGAAACTAACACAATGGCTTTAATAGTATTGTGGAAATTTGGTTAGGTAAATCGTTCTGCCTCTCCCCCATCTTCAAATAAAAACAAGCATAGGCAAATAATATTAATAATCAAGCTGAAGCAGTGGATTTAAAACATTCCATTTAAAGTTAGATGTATTACATATTATTTCTAATTATTTATATTCTAAGTTAGCTTTATCCTATATACAAAATGCTGTCCTTCGTATCAATGGAGAAAAATGCGTCTATAATGATACCTGCCAGTGTCCTCCACACAAGACTGAATAATACTATGCACAAAATCTATCATCTACTGCTTGTACTATCACATACAAACATGATTACTTTGCCTATGAAGAATAGTTCTACCTGTCATGAGACTTGTCAGAATGGAGGAACATATGATAGTTATGGTTACTGGTGCATGCCCATCAGAATACAATGGACAGCAACGTGAAAAAGACAAAAAGTTGGCAGAAGTATTAAACTTCTCATAAACATGCCGTTGCTTAAACTATTTGCAGGTGCAGAATATTTTCACTCTGCATAATCATTGTCATTCTTACTGATATTTAATTTGCTCAGTATATTATAATAACATTGATAGCATTTTATGATATCTTAGCACTAATACATCCTACCAGACATACATGTAATTTTATGGTTCCGGTTATAGTGGTTCAAAGATTTGAGAATCAAATCTGTGGTCTAAGTGGATGGGTTGGTTGAAGGATTATCATTAATGAATAGCTAATTCTAATGGAAAACATTCTTTACAACACTCAACAAACATGACATATTCTTATATTCATGAGATATATCCTTTTTTTTTTCAAAGTCTTTTTAACTACTATAGCTATATGCATGCAGGTTGTGCCTGATAGTATGGGGGGAATTTCAGGGACAAGGGGGGGGGCGAGGGGGGGGGGGGAGTGAGGAACCCATAGCTCCCATATCTTGGGTAACATTAACTATGACATAATACATTAATTGTAATTTTAATAAATAATATCTGACATTATGTCAAACAGTGGTGTGTGTGTGTGTGTGTGTGTGTTTCCATATGTGTATAAGCTAAGTCTTTATGAAATATGTATTCCACATTTAGATGGTCAGTTACATTTATTTTTTTCTCCCTCCCCATTTTTCAAAATAAATTTACTCCTGCACAACTGAGTAGAAAATAAATCCCCAGTTATAGCCAATTTTCATTAATTCTGTGTTATTTAAAGAAGCCTACAAACAAGAGTTAAATAAAATCACTACTTTAAACAACTATCAGTAACTATCCCAATTAAATGGCTAGGTCTAATTCAATAACATTAAATTTTAATTGGAATCATCTAAAAGTCGTGATACATAAACAGTGACATCATGAAACTCTAAACAACTAGAAAGGAGTACATGCACACAATATAACCAAAGAATTACCAAAAGCACTCACCGAAATGTTGAAATTTTACATTTTAGTGGCACTATTGAGTGCTTTATTATATTGTGTACTTCAAGTGCTTGCAAGTAAGTGTTCAACTTATTTAATAATTATCATTGAATGATATGTTTATAAAGATTGTTTTCCTGTTGGTGTAATAAGAAGAGTAAATACAACTAATGGAAGTTCTAGTTTGTGGCTAGGAGATGATGGTTATGAAAGCTACCTGGAAATGTACAAACACAAATACTGGCAGTCAGTGGATGCCATTGTGTGGAGGAGAACAATGGACTTACACAGAAGCTAGGGTAGCCTGTAATCAGTTGGGATATCCTAACATTACTACATTGGGTAAGTATCCTCAGGCTAAGATTTAGTTATGGCTATTGTAAGTTCATTGGTGACAGTAAAGTGCCCTCCATGAATTTCACTGTATTATTTATTCCTCTACATATAAGCCATCACAGGAGGTCTGTGTTCTTTACCTTCTAACACAATTAGTAGAGGAATAAAAGTAAGAAGATGTGCAGGTACAGAGACTAGTCTAGATGATTGCCCATCTTCAGAAGGAACTTGTCACGAGTGGGCTGGAATTATCTGTACATGTGAGTCAATAAGCAGTAAAATTGAAATAATTTTAACATTACAACTTTAGTGATGTGTCAAAGAGAACTTTGTTCTGACATTTCCCACTGCAATCCATCCTCCTCATGCTCTAATTGTACAATACCACAAGGACTTAACTGTATATGTTATGGAGGTAAAGTTTACTCACATGAATTATTTCTATTATAGACTTAACATTATTCTTTCCACAGAATGTAGTCCTCACTGTGTGAATGGAGGAAGATGTGTCTACAATAATACCTGCCAGTGTCCTCCACACTGGACTGGAGAAAACTGTGAACAAACTCTGCTATCTACTACCTATACTAACACACATACAGACATGATTTTGCCAAGAAGTACTTCTACCTGTAATATGACCTGCATGAATGGAGGAACATGTAGTGGTATTAATAATTGTGCATGTATGACAGGATATGATGGGCTACAATGTGAACATAAAAAAGTATTAGATATAAATTCATCCAGTGTTCATGGCTATGATATATAATGTACTTATTTAGGAGAATCTTCACTGCTATACATCATCATTTCTGTCCTCGCTTTTCTGCTCTTCCTCATTATACTTATTATTACTGTTATATTCTCTCTGCTATATTGGAAAGCCTTCAAGAGAAAAAAAGGTAATGTATGTAAGCTTCAGTTAATAATATAATCTGAATCATACATGCATTATTATTGCAACATGTAAGATAAACTTTATTTATTTCTTTGTTTACTGCTTCCACAGAACACTAAATAATGAAACAAGTGAAAGGATGCCTTGTGTTGTTCCCACTCTTTCTGAAGGCACAACAAATTTTATATCTGATACCACTTCAGGAAATTCCCAGAATAGTATTTATAATGTCCCAAATAAATACTAGGTCCTATTACTCAAACATCTCCTCAGGAAAACAAAATGAAACTGATTTTATGCTACCAAACAGGAAAAATTAGACACATATTAACTTGTTTACTCTTCTTGTAGAATATAGTAATTAGAATTTCCTGCATTGATTCACATACATATCTATATAAAAATACTTATACCATGGTTGCTGCGGTAACACCCATGGATTAAAAGTGATATTTTCCCGGTGATTTTTCCTGGGGCTATGATATTTTCCTGGTGCGTTGTCAAGCGAATTCATGGGTGTTTCTGGCCCAAAATTAAAATTCAATTAAAATTCAATTGAAGCACGCCAGAAAGTTTACTTTAGCAAGTTTACTTTAGCTAGCATTGTAGCTGCCAGCTGTTATCTCCAGATCTAACTCTACCTGGGCTGCTCTGCAGTAAGCAGTAAAGCAGCTAGCTGTGGTAAATTCCTGTGGTATGAGAGCGCAGGAGAGTTATATGTGGTAGGGCTGGTCCCATATAGGTGGATATGAGAGAGTAGTAGTAGCAGCAACCATGGTATAAAACAGTTGTGCCATGGCAACATCGGGGTTATGGAATATCACCGCCCTTATCCCTCGGGCTTCGCCCTCAGGACCGGGACAGTTATATTCCATAACCCCTCGTTGGCCATGGCATAACTATTACATATTATATCCAATATGCTGCAGAACATATACTTAAGAAAAAAAGAGTTCTTGTGAAGATTCTGCACTAACTGCCAATCCTGCTTATGGTGTTCCTGCTCAATTAAAAGGAGACAATAATGATAACCGTACTGACGAGAAGACACATCACAGAGAACCAGAACAACTTAAATTAAGCTACTTACAAAGAGAAGATGAAGAAACTGCAGACACTGCCTACATGAATGAAGAAGAGACTCACGACTACTACGCAACTATTTGTGACTAGTACATGAAGAGTTATTGTGTACATTTATATTATCACATATTATGACTATTAGAATTTTGTTATTGTATTTTTTCAATCATAAACAATAGTTTGTGAATGATGTCAGTTATTTGTGAGTCTAATTTGTTATCCTTTTTCCACTCCTGAACATGATATTTTCAGTGATTGTTTCATCAATTGATATGTATAGGTTACACCACATCAAGTAGGTTGGTACGGGATTTAGAGGACCAATTGCATGAGGATAGCATAAATCCCATACCAACCAAACAGAGGAGTGCAACTGACTTGTACTATGGCTCTAGGCTATATGAAGCACATAAAGACTAATTTTGATTGGATGGTTCCCTTATTCACCTCCTAGTAGGTGTGTACGAAATTTATTCACCTCGAATTGAGCAATCTGATTGGACACTTTGAACGAACCATAGTACAAATTATATGTATTATGTATACTCTCTTTTTCACATGCTTTTTTTTAAGCACTGCAGAATTAAAAATATTTGGTTGCCACTGGGAATCGAACCCAGGACTGCTTGCTTAACACACAAGTGCTCGGCCACTGATTGTGGTTATAAATGTTAAGAATTGCTAGTGATGAATAAACAGTATTATAACATTCAGTTTCAGTTTTATTGATTAAATAGAAGTGATGTGTTATCTGCTTACTCACTATGCTGGAGTTGGGACTTGGCCAATATCATGAGGTAGATGAAGTATTGCCCAATATCTAGTAAATATTGCCCATTTGTTTGTGTGTGAACAAGTGCATTTTAGTGCATAGCATACTCACAAAATTCACAAAAATCTACTTTGAAAAAAAATATTATATTTGTTTGAATGAATATTTCAAGCTGTACTAGTCATAAGCTTACTATGTCAGGTTGATGTATCTTATGTGCATAATATAGATCTTGATTGGATTGTTCTCAATAAATTTCTGAAGAATTCAATAAAAAATGAAATCAAAATCCTTCCTTGAGATTGAATAAGTCCAATAGGACCTACAAAAACAGACAATTTTTTACTGTCACTGGAATTGTTTTTATGTACTTGGTATAGCTTTGGCAGGAACTAGACAGTACTAGTATTTTAACAGCAGCTTCTTCTGTTAAAAATTAACACCACAGGAATTAAAAAAAAAAAGAATTTTCATGGACTTTTAGTTTATTGGTGTGCGGAAAATTCTGCTTCTTTTGATCAATATTGCTTTAACACCAATTGTAATAACTTATCAAATTCATATATACAACAAAAACTGACTACAAAAACAAGCGACTTTGATTAATGATATCAACAGGAAGTAGACACACACAAAACCACAATGGAAATTAAGTACACAAAATGACCACAGTCTTGAGGTTATGACACCAATTTTTTTCAGATTATACAGTTACTTGACCTTCAACAACCACACTAGTACCAAACTTAGCTTTAGTGCTGTCTCATAGTGATTTGTTCAGACTTTGCTTACTGCAATCAATCCTCCTTATACCCCAATTGTACAATACCACAACTGTATATGCTAATTAGGGATTGGAGTGTTCGTATAACCAAACAATGAACAGAAGGAAAAAAACTCTTGCTGCTATATACACAACAACAACTATGGTATTAGTTAAATAAGACTTATTTTTGGCATTATGACTGCTTACCAAAGTCATTATCAGAAGTCAAAACAACATCAAGGTAAACACGTATATTATGTTATTAAACTAAGAAAAACTGTCATTTTATAACACAAATGTGTGCCACCTCGGTTAAATTGACTAAGTCAAATTCAATAGATCAAATTTTAATTGAAATCAGTATTAAAGTTATGTTACATAAACAGTGACATCATGAAACTCCAAACAAGTAGAAGGGGAAAACAGGTAATATAAATAAAACCAAAGAACTTCCTAATCTACTCATTGAAATGTTGAAATTCTACAGTTTAGTGGTACTATTGAGTGCTTTAGTACATTGTGTACTTCAAGTGCTAGCAAGTAAGAGTTCAACTTATTTAATAATTATCATATTGAATGATATGTTTTTAAAGACTGTCCTTCAGTTGATGTCATCAGAAGAGTGAATACAACTAATGGAAGTTCTAGTATGTGGCTAGGAGATGATGGTTATGAACTCAGTGGATGCCAGTGTGCGGAGGAGAACTATGGACTGACACAGAAGCTAGAGTAGCCTGTAACCAGTTAGGATATCCTAACACTACAACATTGGGTAAGCAACCTCAGGCTATAATTATATATTTAGCTATAGTTGAAGTTACACTCTTAAGTTTATCTGTATAACTAGTAAATTGTACTCCTAGAGAATTTCAGTATTGGTATTTTATTTGAAGCCATCACAGGAGGTCTGTATTCTGTACCTCCTGACATAATTACTAGAGGAATACAAATAGAAGGATGTACTGGTGCAGAAACAAAGCTCAGTGTTTGCCAGCACTCCTCAGAAGGTACTTGCTCTGAGTGGGCTGGAATTATCTGTACATGTGAGTTACTGTATTATCACTAAGCAGTAAATTAAACTAAGTCTTAAATTACAGCTTTTGTGATGTGCCAAAGAGAAATTTGTTCTGACATTTCCGATTGCAATCAGTCCTCCTCACACTCTAATTGTACGCAAGGACATAACTGTATATGTTATGGAGGTAAAGTTTACTCACATGAATTATTTCTATTATAGACATAACATTATTCTTTCCACAGAATGTAGTCCTCCCTGTATGAATTTAGGAAGATGTGTCTATAATAATACCTGCCAGTGTCTTCCACACTGGACTGGAGAACATTGTGAAAAAAGTCTGTCATATACCACCTATACTAACACACATACAGACAAAACTATGCCCAAAAGTATTTCTACCTGTAATGTGACCTGTATGAATGGAGGAACATGTAGTGGTATTAATAGTTGCATATGTATGACAGGATATGATGGGCTACAATGTGAACATAAAAAAGGTATTATCAATAATTAATCTAGTGTTCATAGATATGATATATAATGTACTTATTTAGGAGAATCTTCACTGCTATACATCATCATTTCTGTCCTCGCTTTTCTGCTCTTCCTCATTATACTTATTATTACTGTTGTATGTTCTCTGCTATATCTGAAAGCATTCAAGAGAATAAAGAGGTAATGTATGTAAGCTTCAGTAAATAATATTATCTAAATCATACATGAATTATTATTGCAACATGTAAGATCAACTTTATTTATTTATTTGTTTACTGCTTCCACAGAACACTAAATAATGAAACAAGTGAACATTTGCCTTGTGTTGTTCCCACTTTATCTGAATATACAACAAATCCTATATCTGATACAACTTCAGGAAATTCTCAGAATAGTATTGATAATTTCACAAACAAAGTCACAGATCGTATTACTCTAACCTCTCCTGGGAAAAATAAAAATGAAACTGCTTTTATGATACCAAACAACAATATATACACTGGGAACTATGACCTAGTAGGCCCAGTAGAAGAGGATCATAGTACTTTAATAAACAATGGTAACTGCCCTGAATATGCAGAAGTTAATGATTGTCTGGTAGAGAAGCCAGTAGAGATGCCCTCTACTACACTCAGACCTGATTATCAGCCACAGGAGTATTCAGAGCTCAATCATGCATATAAAGAGGAGCAAAAATGTCTCACTTTAGACAGGCACATGAAAAATGGTCAGCTACAACAGGGACACTACTCTAAATTTAATCGCAACATGTCCATTCCTACTCATTCCATCAGACGTCAACACCCGGGTGAAACATACTCCAGCCTGGAGACTTCTCACTCTGACAGTGGATATCAAACTACTGAAAGTAAAGATGTTATTTCAGACACTCAAATTGGAAGAATTGAGAACACACATTTTCAGAGTGATTTTGCTGTGGATAGTGACTGCAGTAACAGAAAGCAACATACCAAAACAGAATCTGAGGCCATACATGATAGAGAATTCTTGAGTTCCAAAAATGGATTATTGAAATTAGATGGCAAAAGTTCCATGACTTATGACCATTGCATGTTAAAATATAACCCACAGTATAATTGTAATTAGAAAATATTACAGCTGCAATAATTATGTCCTGTAACTCTTACCACATGTCTACTTATTTCTTTCATTGCATATAATCTATTTTTAGAACACTATACTACATTTAGCACACACTTTTTGAATTTTTATGTTGTAACTTTATAAGTTGTACTAAACATTTATTCCACTAAACCTAAATCACTGAGAATATATCTGAGGATTAGCTGCAGTTCATTTGTATAAAAACAAGCAACAATACGCGAGTACGATAAAAGAGTTTGCAAAAGTGAACTAGTTAAATATAGTTACCCATGACAGGAAACCATGCTTCTTACCTCAAAGATGAAGCTTTTCATTTATCTGAAGAGGTGTTATCATTCACTCATTCTGTCCCAACTTGCACACGTAATTGAAGTATATACTCACAAAGACATTTCTGTGTGAGTTAGTTTATATTCTCAAAACAGATTGACTTGTGCACAACATTAAAAATTACTTATTTCTTACTTGCAACACATTTCTGAATGATGCAGTGATGAGAATTTTATATTAAGTTAACTGCAGACACTCTCACTTTTGCTACCATCTATTTTAGCACCTAACTAGAGATAAAGTCTGTTCATTACAACTCTGCATCTAAAGTGTTTTTCCATGACTGCCATTAACCAACCAATGAATGGATTTGGAAGAGGCTAAGCTGACAGCCAACTTTAGTTACAGTAAGACATATGGCAGGAAGTAATCCTCCTGGCAGGAAGTAGTCCTCCAGGCAGTAAGTAGTCCTTCAGCCAGGAAGTGTAAATACTATAACTATACATAGCCAAACATTTAATTGATTAATTAAGGAGTATCGTCAATGAATAATTCATAACCATATACATGTATAAAGCTGGAGATAATACAAATACCTTAAACCATGTTACTCATAGAATTATGCCCACTACATAATCATCTTCAAATACATGCTGGTGAATTTGCACATGAAGTAGCAGTGTAAGAAGATAGCCCCCTACACCCTCCCCTTCCCTCTCTTTTCTTACACATCTCAGTTATTTGCACACTCAAAATCTTGCAACTCTTAACTTATAATTATGATGATAGAATTGTATCATATAGCCATATAGTTGACCTAGGCATTCAAAATAAAGAAATAGATAAGTTTCTGACAATGTTGACATAAAAGAACACTTCAATGACATGTTTATATAATTCATATTATCAACATAATCCCCAAAAAATCATAGTAAGAAGTCATCAAAACACACACACATGCACACACACACACATACACAAACATGCACATACTCAAACACACACACACACACACAAATGTCCCCTATTCACTATATATTGTGCAATACTATCTACCTCATTACATTAGCCAGGTCCCACCTCAGTTCAGTCGTAGATCAATAAAACTGAAAATTAATAAATGCAGTCAGTTAGTTAGCACACAGGTAATAATAATTAGCTAATGGTTATCCCTCTCTCTCTCGAAGAGCTGTGTGAACTAGTGACCAATGAATGAATACTGTAAGGTCTGGTGACCAAGATTCAGCATAAAATGTGCTAAGTGGTTTGACAAATCTAATATCAGTTGTTTCAGTCATTGTAATAATTTTATATCCATAGTTTCAGCTACACCATTGTTTTGTTTCGGTTTTTTCTTTCTTAAAGCAACTTAATAGAACTAATATTATAGTTCCATTTATTCATCACTAATTAGTATAACATTTAACCCGTTATATTTTCTAATACATTTCTTTCCCTAAAGATTAACATTTTTTATTCACTGTTGCATTAGTTTGAAAAATATATAGTGAATGATACAAAAGCAACTTGCAGAATAGTATCTCAGGTGGAAATAGTTATTAAGATCATTAAAAACAATCAGTATGTAGTAGCTTATATCATTCCTAAACTGATTTAAAATAAAACCTTACCAATATAGATTAAAAATGCCTGTATTAATTTATATAGGTAATATTATTACCTATATAAATAAATACTGTTTTATCCGCAAGTAAAATAATTTGGACAAAATGACTTAAAACTCTTCTATGATTCAACTTTGTCCTTTTTTTCTACATAACAACTACCTATAAATTATATAGAAACCAAATATACTGACAGGATCAACATTAGAGTGATATTTCTATTCAACTCGGTTTACAGTGACACTCATTTTTTTATTCTAAAATACTACTACACTACAATTTCTCAGTAGTAAAAACTACTTGTCACCACTCACAGGAATAGTATATAGCTAAGTGATAGTTTCTGTATTGTGTCTGTAATTCATTAAACACTTGCACCCATAAAGAATATTTAATGTAAATATTTCCTAGCATTTTTCCAGCATGTACACTTAGATGTGCCAGAATATAGTCACCATCAATAACAAAATACATATAATTTAGCCCTTTAAATTCATTCCTTATAATGCGCACCAACACAGACACCCATACATTAAAGTATCTATCAGCACTACAGGATTAGAAGCACACATAATTCATAGCTTACCAATTTGTTCAAAATGAAGTCATTTAAAAATGGCGTAAAATGCAAAGGGCCAGCAAAACAAAGAAGTTTGCAAACCGCTAATATGACAGCACACTATATCTGTCAGTAGCTAGCTGTATTGTCTTATACTTTTGTATCCATTTGTAAGTGTTGATAGTTTTATGTGCAGTTGAGTCGGAATGCTACCACTAGCCAATTGTGTCTCAAAGTTTTCCAAATGACACATGGTAACCACTACATTGCCAAAGTTTCTTAAACATTACAGGTATATACTCTTCCCAATATTGGCACTACTACTACTTATTAGAGTAGCACACTTGAAAAGACTATTATAAACAACTCCATCAAAGTCATTTCAATTCACAGAAGTGATGCCACATTGTACCAAGTGATACCACAATGTACCACCTGATAAAACTCTAGCACCTGGTACCACATGTACTATGAAAGTAAACTTCATAAACAGTTAGTAGGATTCACTTTTGACTTTAATGCTAAAAATATTGGCTATAGCTAAATACAGAGATGCAATGATGTAGTTAAGGAGTAGAGGTATAGTCGTGTTTGCATTATAGAAATCTCAGTATCTATTTATACACCCCTACTAGTGATGTGCTTGAGCACAAATGGTGAGTGAGCCTAAAGACTACACTATTTTTATATGAATGATTTTGACTTCTAACACTGAAGCTACTCAAAATAAGGTCCAGTTTTTAAATTTCGCATACTTGGTAAAGGAATTTCAGTGCCATAGTAACAACTCTCTGCAACTGCTTGGATTGAAGGAAAAAACAACAACAAAACAATACACGTTATTTAAAAGTTTTCTTTGTGATATTCTTTAGCTAAGTAGTGGTTGTAACACACAATGCTTTGACACAACTGGACATGCACCTACACAGACTCCTTCGCAGTAGTCTAGTGGGCAATGTATTTTCAAGTAAATACTGTTGCGCATGGCTTATAACCATGACAAAGAGCGCATTGACTTACCACCGCCACTAACTCGACCCTTAAGTTTTCAAGTTTTAACTGCACCCGCAAAAGAATTCAAAAAGGTAAACAATTTAATTTCTAGGGTGATATGGGTACTGATTGATAAACAGAAGATTCTGCTTAGTGAAGTTTGGGACGGGGTCGACAACAGAACGAACACAAAAACGCGAGGGTCAAAGTACAAAAATGCCTTACGTACGTCCATACATATATACAAATAAACTAGTGATGTGCTTGAGCACAAATGGCGAGCGAGCCTAAAGACTATACTATTTTTATATGGATGATTTTGACTTCTAACACTGAAGCTACTGACAATAAGGTCCAGTTTTTTAATTTAGCATACAAGGTAAAGGGATTTCAGTGCCATAGTAACAACTCTCTGCAACTGCTTGGAAGGAAAAAAAAAACAAAAAAACAATACACGTTATTTAAAAGTTTTCTTTGTGATATTCTTTAGCTAAGTAGTGGTTGTAACACACAATGCTTTGACACAACTGGACATGCACCTACACAGACTTACCTTCGCA